>QFCH01001096.1_pt1 | contig 81550 bp, 83 predicted proteins | sample 5346071 | NCBI WGS metagenome assembly QFCH01 (sample SAMN09062255, study PRJNA434731) | Human gut metagenome, whole genome shotgun sequencing project. | isolation source: stool timepoint B chromium assembly | host: Homo sapiens | collected 2015
AGAAAGCGGGAGGTGGTGATGTTGGTGTGGCCGTTGAAGAACTTGCTCTCCGCGCCCCGGCACATGGAGTGGAGGCCCAGCAGGACCTCCTGCAGCAGTTCCCTTGGGTAGAGGGGATACTCCTCGCTGTCATAGTTTCGGTACGCCTCCTCGATCACGTCATAGAGGTCGGAGAGGACTGGATAATCCCTGGGAGACAGGGGCTGGAAGTCGGTATCGTCGTCCATGCCCCATTTGGCGTACAGCCGCCCCAGCATCAGCTCAATGGTATCAATATGCCGGTCTGAGAACTCCTTATAGGCCCGAAAAAAATCCTTGAGGAACGAGATATGCTGGCTGAGCCGGGTCTTCTGGCGGAACGCGGCGGGAGCATCCGGGTCATCCCCCTCGCTGCCGTCATCCCACAGCTTCGGTTCTAAGGGATTGATCCGGTACTGTCCGCTCATCAGGTCGATGAAGCACCCGCCCAGGTTGGAGCAGAGGTCCACAAGCTCATGCTCCGTGTCCAGGCAGATGGCGGACTTGCCGCTTTCCAGAATGTTGCACAGCAGGAGCTTGAGCAGGTAGCTCTTGCCCTGGCCGCTGTTGCCCAGGATGAGGACGTTGGCTGTGGTCTTGTCATCGGTGCGGCGGTCCAGATCCACGATGATGTTGGAGCCGTACCGGTCCCGGCCAATGTAGAAGCCGTTGGGGTCCGTCTTGCCGGAGTAGTTGAACGGGTACAGATTGGCAACGGATTTGGCCGGCAGCACCCGCTCAAACTGGGAGCCGAAGGTGTTGCGGCCCGCCGGATTGGAGGAGAGGAATCCCTCCCGCTGGCGCAGGAGGAGCCGGTCTGCGCCCAGCTTGCTCCGGATCAGCTCCGACGTCACCTCATCCCGCAGGGCGCGCAGACTGTCCGGGTCTCTGGCGGAGAGCTCAATGAACACAGCGCAGTGGATGAGGGGCTCGCTGTTCTTGCGCATGGAGGCGATGAGCGCCGCCACATCCTGGAGGTTGGCTTCCGCAGTGACCGCCTGCTTCATGCTGCTGGTGCTGCCCCGGTCCAGCTTGTTCTTGTTCTCCGCGTTGTGGATAATCTTGTCCTCCTCCGCCACGGACACCTTCCGGTTATAGATGTGCAGGGTCACGCCGCTCTTTTCCCCCAGGCGGCGGAGCAGAGCCAGCTCCTCGGTGCTGGCGGGGTAGCTCCGCAGGGCCAGGGTGCAGCGGTAGGTCCCGCCGCAGATGTAGTGGTCCGTGTTGAACTTCACGGCTGTGGGGGCGATGAGGTCCAGGAAATCCTTGACGCGGGGTTCCGAGGGCTTGGAAGGGACCCTTTTATTCGTTTTCTTCTGAACTTTTTTAGCCACGGTCCATCACCCCCCTCTCTCCGTCGCAGTCCTCAAAGCGGTCCGTGGTCACATCCTGCTGGTAGTAGACCGACAGCAGACGCTTGACGTCCTGCTCCTCCGCGAGCCGCACATGGAAGCCCTGGTCCCGGATTCGTTTTTCCATCTGGCGGAGCTGGACCTCGTCGCTCTCTCCGCTCTGCTGATCCAGCCGGAAAACCAGAACGAACTCCCGCGCCGAGGCGGTGGTGGTCTGGATCTCATCCAGATGGGCGGAGTCCTGCCGCAGCAATTCCCGCAGGGCGGGCAGTTCCTCCTGCTCCAGCCGCTGGCGGTACCACTCCTGATTGCGCTGAAAGGACTCGCGGGAGTCCAGCGCCAGGATACGCAGCTCCGGCATAGCGCACAGCAGGTGGGTCAGGGCCGTCACCCGGCCCCGGACCCCTTCCTCCGAGAGCACGGAGAGGTTATCCGGCTTGATGAGGAAAAAGGCCAGCTCTCCTTCCGCGGTTCGGACGCCGTAGCCGGTGAGCTGGCTGATGCCCATGAGCTGCCGTGCGGTCTGCCGCTGGCGCAGCTCCTGTTTCTGCTTTTTATTCAACCGCTTCCCCCCATTCGTAATACTGCTGTTTCAAAAACAGAAAATTGACGGCATAGCGCAGGAAGTCCAGAATGCTGGCGTCCTCCACGCGGATGCTGAGGAACGCGAAAAGGAATGTGGCCACCAGAGGCGGCAGGAAGCCGCTCTGCGCCAGAGCCAGGACAGAGAGGATAAAGCCGGTCCCGATGATAGCCACATCCCGCAGGGGCCACAGCCACAGCATGGCTTTGGCTCTCAGGTTTTCAGGGTAAATATAGATATTCGTCCCTCCCTTGGCAAACAAAATGGACGGGAGGTTTCTCCTCCCGTCCTGGATGATCTTTTGTTCATTACTGTGCGTCGTTGGTATGGAGTGCGGCATCCGCATCTCCCATGGCGGTTTCTTCCTGTGACAGTTCCGCTCTTAGGGGTACGTGTATTCTCCAGAGAGTGGGTTAAAGCTGCGGCGCCGCTTTTCCTCCTCGGTCAGCTCCGGCAGGACCTCCACTATGGGCGATCCGTCCGCTTCCGCCCCGGCCTCCCAGGCTGAGACGGCGTTTTCCACCAGACTGACCATAAATTCCTTTTGGGAGAGCTTCTTATGCGCGGCCAGGTATGCTTTGATCTGATGGAACAGCTCCTCCGTGACGGCGAACGCCAGCGTCCGGTCCCCCTTTTGGGGCGTGTACCCCTCCAGCATCTTGAGGGCCTTACCCTGTTCCCACAGAGCGAGTCCCTGTGTCACCAGGCCAATCACGAAATCCCGCTGGGACTGGCCCCCGTGGGCCGCCAGATACCGCTTGACCCGCTGGAACAGCTCCTCCGATACCGAGAAGGCCATGGTCCGGCCGCCGCTCTCTATCCGGGGCCGCGGCTTGGGTCCCTCATAGTGCTCCCGGATGATCCGCTCCATGAGGAGGCTGGTGGTCAGGCTCTCATCCGCCGCCACATCCTCCCGGATCTTCTGGTGGAGTTCTTCACATAAATTAATCGTCAGTTTTCCCATTTTGTAGGCTCCTTTCCTTTTGGTAGGCCAAGTATATCCCAGGCTATGGCCCAAAGCTATTCACCAAATCCGACGAAGAACCTGGCTAAAACGAAGCACAAGCAACAAGCCCTTTTTCGGAATTTTTGGTGGCCATTGGTTCCGATCATGTGTATAATCAAGATAACTTGTTCACAGGAGGGATCTGGGATGAAGCGGTGCCGCTGGGCGGACCCAAACTCGGAATTATACATTGCCTACCACGATAACGAATGGGGGCGGCCGGAGCATGATGACCGCAAGCTCTTTGAGATGCTGACTCTGGAGGGCTTCCAGGCAGGCTTGTCCTGGCTGACGATCCTGAAAAAGCGGGAGGCGTTCCGCAGGGCTTTTGACAACTTCCAGCCGGATGTGATCGTCCAATACGGCCCGGAGAAGGTGGAGGCGCTGATGGCTGACGCAGGCATCGTCCGCAACCGGCGCAAGATCGAGGCCGCGATCCGTAATGCCGGGGTATATCTCTCCATTCAGAGGGAGGTTGGCTCCTTTGACCGCTACCTTTGGTCTTTCACAGGCGGGAAAGTCATCCTGAATACGGATGATGAAGCGCGCGCTCATACAGAGCTGTCTGACCGTATCTCCAAGGACCTGAAGCACCGGGGCATGAGCTTCGTCGGCACCACGATCATCTATGCGTTCCTACAGGCTGTGGGTGTGGTCAACGACCATGAGCTGTCCTGCTTCTGTCATCCGAATAATCAATAAGAGACCGCTATGGTGATTCCCCGCATGATGAACTCCACACAGGGGATGGCCACGCTGTTGCCCAACGCCCGATACCGGGCGGAGTCCGAGGCGTCGGAGAGAGCCGTCCAGCCATCCGGGAACCCCTGGAGCCGCTCACACTCCAGCGGCGTTAGGCGGCGGATCAATCGGCGGCTATCTGCCTGTTGACATACCAGGTCTGTGGCATCTTTATACTGTCTGGCGCTTTCTGTAGAGGCCACATCGTTATCGTGAAATACGTCCACACGCTGTCTGGCATAAAGAATGCCGTCCTTTTCAGAAGGCGACCCGTGAGCCGCGTCTCTCTGTTCCACCAGCGGCAGATTGTTGCCTCCGGTCCCTGCACGGGCGGAGAGCGTCGGGGCAATGGTGTGTGGCCCGGTGTATCTGGCATCGATGCCGTGGTTTTCATACACCAGGGGTTGATGCCCGTGCTCCTGAGCCCGCAGGGTCCCCGTGATCCCCACCGTACAGTCCATCACGCTGCCGCCCTGGTCGTTCAGGCACAGGACAGAGGGCATACAGTTCCCGCTGGCTGTCCCTTTCAGCGTGGGGGAGATCTTCTCGGAATAGCCGATGCCTCCGGCCTTGGCTCCGGCCCCCGCAGAAAATCCGGCAACAAAGGTCTGCTGCTTCATTCCGGGTTGTGCCTGAAGCGCACCAGTAAGATCATGCAGATCCCGTACCTCACGCCCCAGGGTGGCTTCTCTTGCCGCTTTGCGGCAATTCACCTTCTCTCTCTGATTTGCGGCAAAGACCACGGAATCGCCGTTGATGAAGGTCTGCATCTGCATATTACTGGTGGCCATCAGCGTACCAGCTACACCATATAGGTTGGTGTCCTCATCTCTCCGATTGATGTGATACGCTCTCATCTCCGCTGCCTGGAAATTCATCGGGAGCAGGCCGGCCTGAGCCATCAAAGCCCACTCCAGCCGCTCCGGCAGCGGTTTACCGCGCTCCTTTGCTCTGTGCAGGATGCCGAGACAGGCTTTTGGACTCAGGTCGTGTCTCTCGTCAGGATCTCGCTCCAAGATGCTGGATAGATCACATTTGACCGGCTCTCTGGGAGCTGCTCCAGTGTTGAGCGGCGGGCCATTTTCCTGCCACGGGGATCGGAATTCCCAATAATGGCACCCGAACAGGTCCACATGGCCTTTGGACAGATCCAGGTGGAAATAAGGAATGGAAATCAGCGTGGACAGGGTTAAGGTCCCGCTTTTTCGTTTCGGAGGTCTCGCATATATTTCATCAGCCTCCTCCAGAGAGAACAGCATCATCTGGCCGTCGCTGTCGCAGTGCTGCATAGTCAAGCCTCCCATCTAAGACATCAAACAGGAGCAGGGGCGCGAGAGGGCCGGCAAAGTCCGCCACCAGAAAAATGCGCTTTCTCCGCTGAGCGACGCCCCAGAATTGCGCGTCCAGGCAGCGCCACGCCAGAGAGAAGCCGTTTTCCATCACGGCGTCTCCCGCGTCCGGCCACGAATAGGGATAGGACTGCGGGACCTCCGCGCCGATGTCATGGATCCGAATGATCTCCTCCAGCACAATACGGAAGTCCTCCCCTTTGGGCGATCCGCTGCTGAACGCGCCTGGAACATTCTCCCAGCACATCCAGCGGGGACGGATGTCGGCGCCGGTCCGGCCCCGTTCTCTCTCCGCTGTCCGCATTTCCTTTATGATCCGAATCTGTTCCATAAAAAGGCCGGAACGGGCACCGGATAATCCGGCGCGCGCTCCGGCCACGCTCAGGTCTTGGCAAGGGCTTCCCCCGCAGATGATGTCTACCGGGAGCAGCAGCCTGCCGTTCAACTTTGTGATGTCGCCCTTATGGGCCATGCCTGGGAAGCGCCGCTCCGTGACTTTCATGGGGAACGGCTCGATCTCGCTGGCCCAGAGAGTTTTGATCCCATACCGCTCCGCCGCGAGGGGGAAGCCTCCGATGCCATCAAACAGGCTCCCCATGGTCAGGTTCATCCCATGGACATCCCCATCCCCTCCGTAGGCGAGAGCTCCATGGACTGGATCTCCTCCGTGCTGACGCTCCGCACAGGGATGCCGAGACGCTCCGCCATCTCCTTTTCTCCCGCCATGCCGGGGCTGATCCGGTCCCCACACAGCCACAGCTCGTCACAAAGCCTTAGCATCCGGTTTCCCAGATCAATGCCCAGCTGCCGTTCCTCCGGGTCGCTGTCATCCAACATCTGGGTGTAGAGCAAGTGCGGACAAAATGGGGTCATCTCCTCCGAGATGGCATACCGGCATGCCTGCCGGGCGAACTGGAGGTTTCGCTTCACATCTCCGGACAGAGGGGAAGCGATGTAGACCACCTTGGCCTGGGTGTCTGTCTCCCTCTGGGGCTGATGCCGATATGAGGGATCATTGACTACCAGACCATTCACGCCTACTTCAACAGACTGCTCCATTTCCTCAGCCCACTTCAGGTACGCCGGGTCAGCTCCTCGCCGGTATGTTTCCGGCAGCCATTTTGCCGGGATGCTGAACGGCCTGGAGGAGTACTCTGTCTCCCGCCGAATGGTATAGGCAAGGGCCTCGTGGATTGCCGGGAGCAGGGGCCACATGGATTGCGGATCGTCATCCCGAAAGTTGACTTCAAACATGACTACATCCTCGTACCGCTCCCAGCTCCCGCTGTCATCCTCGTTCCACACATAGTCGGCGGAGGTGATGGTCACGCCTTCGTCATTGCAGTTGATCCAGATGGTCTTATCCAGATCAGGGAGGCGTACAGCCAGTGTCCCTACCATGCAGCCCCCTCCAGTGTTGCCGTAGATGCGGTCTGTGACTTCATACCGCATGATCTCAGGGTCTGCCTGTAGGGAAATTGTTTTGAGCAGCTCCGCCTGTATGCTCCGCTCCGCATCATACCCGCCCGGATACTCCACACACCGGTACTCCGCGGCGGGGTGGCGGTTGAGCCGCAGCGCCTCCATATCCCGGATCTTCAGTTCCGCGTCCCCACGCTCGGTAAAGAACAGGCGGCGGCTGTTCTCAGATAAAAAGCCGGACAGCCCCGCCATGGGACTCTCCGGCCTTGCATCCACCCAGATCGCGTAGATTTTAGGCGGATGGAATTCGTTTCCTTCTGTCATATTCATCTCCTATTTCGGCGCCACCGCGGCCGCGATGGTCCGGGTGGTGTTGACGGCGGCCTGCGCTGTGTAGACCGCGCTCATGATGTTGGCTCTCGTTGTGGTATCCAGGCCAAAGGTACCGGCGATCCTGGGCACCTCCCCCGCGGAGAGCATGAGCCCCAGTCCCAGCAGGGCGTGGTCCTTGAACACCATAAGGCCCGCCACCAGAATGGTGGATTGCAGAAAGGCGGTCAGGCACAGGCCGATGACCTGCTTCATCCACTGTACAAAGCCATCCACATATCCTCTGGGAATGCTGAACATATACAGCGATCCAACGGCGATCTGGATGAGCAGGATGCCACCCCGCTTCAGGTTTGCGAAAAAGACCTTGATCACCGCGTAGGCCATAAGGATGATGCAGAACAGGAGCATGATGGGGCTGGTAATGACGCCAAAGCCAAAATCCAGCGTCACCTGCGTCATATCCGCGATGCTTTCCACACTGCTGAGGTCTGTGATGATCTGCTGCCCCACATCCCCGATACTGGTCCCGTAGCCGGTGAGCCCGGCGCTGAGCCGGCCCTGCAGCGATACGGACAGGGCGTAGAGCCGCACGGGAAGGATGGTGAACAGGCTGACGGCCAGGAAGCCCTTGATGGCGCCCAGCGCCGTGTGCTGGAGATTGGCCCGGCCCGTGGTGTACTCAATGCCGAACTCAAAGGCGCACACCACCAGGCTCACCCCATACAGCGCCCAGCCAAGCTGGGAGAAAAACAGGACGATGGCCTGTACCCACTCCAGTTCAAAGATCTCCACCCCCATGTTGCCCATGGCAGAGAAGAAGTTCCCAAGGAAGCCCACGATCTGTCCGTAGAACCAGTCGATCAGGTTGTCCATGACTGTGGAGGCCACAAAGTCCCAGATAAACAAAGAAAAATCACCCCTCTTGCGAAAGGGGCGTACCGCCTGCGGCGGAATAAAAATGAGGGCCGTACAGACGGTACGGCCCTCATATAGTCGTTGCGACAGAAAGAAAGCGGGCACTGCTTCAGTGCCCGCGTGTCTTTATGCCAAAATTCAATTCCATATTAGCATACTCTCTGGTGCGGGGTATGAAGGAAATAAATTTGGGGTATCACATGGTCTGCTGACACTGAGGAGAGTGGTCTTTGAACACTTCCCCCTCAGCCGCGTAATAGGCGCTGGCTACATCCCCGCCATCATTCATATGCTTCACAGCCCGAAGCATACTGTCATGGTTTTGGGGTTCCATGAGGAAGCCCACCAACGCAAGAGCTAGCACATGGTCCAGACTCCCGCCAAGACTCAGGTACTGGGCCGCGCTTCGGATCTCCGTGGGCAGAACCACAGCAAGCGTATTGTAGAGTTGTCTGCTGATGTCGCGCCCATATTGAGCGTCCGCGTCATGAAACGCGCCGCAGAGGCCGCTGACAATTTCAGCAAAGGACTGATCAAAATCCTCGTTGATCTCATAGGCTGCCCGGATCCACTCGCTGAATGTCCCGTCCTGGCCCCCCAATCCCTGCTCCAGCGCGTAAAATTGGCGGATCCCCTGGGACAGATCTGAGCTGAACTTCCGTTTGTTTTCTCTGGTATCCCACTTTCCGCTTTGAAATTCCTCCAAAGCCGCATGGGACTCCTCCATCGCCTCCAGCGTTGGATCACACCCATTCTCTACCGCGTGATCGCTGATCCGCTCCAGCGGCCAGCCCTCCTTCAGAAGCTCAGCGGCGCCGCGAAGCTCAAAATAATTGAAGACAAACTTTTCTCCGTAATTGAACAGGGCCGCGGCGGTTTCCATGCCTTGGTGCCGCTTGATGAGGGCGAGCTCCACAAAGGAGCGGTCAAAAATTTCGGATTCTGTTTCCGTCCCGTCCCGGTCCAGATTTTTAGCGTATTCCAGCCAGTTTTTCATGGCCTGGTCAGAGACATCCGGAAGCAGGTCTGTTATCCTCCGCTCAAAATCTTCCCTGGTCATAGCGTCAGAGCCCCACAATGCCCCAGATGTAGTTTGGGGCCAGCAGGACGAAAATTAAGCACACGAATAGGATAGCGGGGCCGGTCCATTCAAACTGACCATGCTTCCGATAATCAAAATACGCCATTGCTAATTTGACAAAAAAAGCGATGGCCAGCACCATGCCCAGCGCCGGAAACACGACGCTGTCCACCACCGTTTTGATCTGCTCTGAGGCGTCTCCCCAGGTCTGTTCCACCGCATCCGCCACATCATCCGCGGCGGCCAGCGCGGGCATACAAAAAAGCCCTGCCAGCAGGAAAACCGCCAGCAGGACGCAGACCCATTTTTTCAGTTTCACAGGCTCTCCTCCTTAAAATCACGTCTATAAAATCGATGCGGAAATCGCTTGATTTTCTGCTCCACCTCCTCAGAAACACAGCCGCCCCAAAAGCCTTGGAGCGGGGCAGTCGTGAGTTGACAACGCCCTCGATGTATTGCATAGTACAAGTTTAATCCATCGGATACTCTGCTTGCGTTGGAGGAAACAGTATGAACGAAGAGAAACTACGCTGTACACCCGGAAGCATCCCGCCTCTGACGGCGGGTTCAACGGTCAGGCTCAGGCCATGGTAAAGGCCGCCGCGGAGGCGGGATACGAGGCCGCTCCCCGCGGCTCCATTGTGAAGGCGATATGCGGAAGCAATTCGAAGCCCTCACTGGCGTGAAGCTGGACGATGACGTTTCTTGGGAGATTGTCGTCGTTCAGAAGGACCGATCTCTCTCCGAGTGGGGGGCACGGCCCAATAAGGCCGCGCCCCTGCTTTATTTGTCTTCCGCGGTAAGCCTCAGTAGCCGGTGCGGGGCAGGGGATTGGATGGCTTGTAGACCTTGGTCACCCACCGGCTGGTGGCCATGATCCACTGGCCGTCATAGACGCCGCCCGTATCCGCCTGGTTGGTGAACTGGGACCCGCCAGTGGCCCAGGAGACCACATTGCAGTACACCCGCGGGGCTTCCACCTGTCGGAAGTTGGCTGGGACGACGCCGAAGGACACCATGAACTGTGTCACATACTCATTGGAGGCCAGCCCCAGCGCGGCGGGAGATGCGTCCAGCACATAGAGCTGCTGGGTGCTCAGGTTATCCGCCAGGACGCGCCAGGTATCCCCGCTGAGGTTGGTCTTGTAGACCACCTTGTAATTACCCGGCACATTGTAGGTCCCGGTGACCAGCTTATCCAGCCGCACCGCCTGAGTGGGGAGCGTGTCCCTCCAATAAAACGAGGTGAGGCTGGTGGTGGAGTTGTTGGCGATGCCGCTGAGGTCATAGCGGATCTGCTGGCCCGGCATGACCTCCACATACCCTGTCTTCTTGATGCTGACGTTGGTATAGAGGCTCTTATTGGTCATAGCTGCCTTGACGATCTGGCCCTCATGCTCAATCTCCACCTCAATGGGCGTTTTGTCCAGGCCGTAGAAGTCCGCCGCCCTGGATTCAATGATTTTATAGCGGGCCAGAGGCAGAGGCTTGCTCACGGCCACACCATTTTTATTAGTCCGGATGGTATCCACCAGACGGCCCGTCCGGGCGTTGTAAATCTCAAACTCTGTGTTAGGGATAGGGGTCCCAGCGGGCCATCCGTTCATAGAGTTATAGTCGGCGCTGGTCTTGGTGATCTGGATCTGGCCCGTGATGGGGGTATTCTCCCACTCAACCTCGGTGACTTTTCCGGCTTGCACATAAACAGTCTTGAGTTGGTCGTCCACAATATAGCCCTCGTTCTCCAGCTCACGCAGATAGAATCGGCCAGAACTGGACAAATCATCAATATAGACATATCCCCGGTCATCCGAGGTGTATTGACAAATAGGCTTCCGATTGCTATCATAAAGCAAGAAAACGACACCAGGGATTCCCTCACCGTCCGGGTCCACCTTGTGGATGAGAATACCACTGATGGGCTGGTTGGTTACCGTCTTGCGGGTGACCTGTCCATTCTCCACAGTAAAATAGATGGGGGCGGAGTCCAGCCGGAACGAACTGGGGCAGTCCGTTTCCACCGCGTAGTAATTGCCGGCCTCCATAGGGAGATAGACCTTACCGTCACGTCCGGTGGTGACGGTATCCACCAGAGCGTCATCGCTGGTCTTACGGATCTCGAATGTAGTGTTGGGAATCCTTTCCGTTTTATCTGCTGCGTTGACCTTGGTGATCTCGACACCGCCCTCCGGTTTGTTATAAAAATACAGCGTCTGGGCCTCATCATCCTCGGTGATCTCAATGGTCTGCGGCGTGGGGTCCAAAACATAGCCGGATACCGTGGAGACCTCTTTTGCCGTAATGGTCATGCCGGCGGTGAGACCGGTGATGACCACACAGCCCTTGCTGTCGCTCACATAGCGGCCATTGTCCGGGCCTACATAGGCCCCGGTGGAGTCTGTCACCAGAAATTCCACTCCGGCCAGCGGTTGATCGTTTTTATCGCCGTCGTAGATGTACTTTTGGAGGATCAGCGTTTTCTCAGGATCATTATAAAACCAGAGGTGCTGCGTGTCGTCCGGGTTGACCACCACGGTCTGGCTTTGGGTTTCCGGATCAATGGTATAGCCGGGCACACTCTGTACCTCTGTTGCCACGACGGTGCCCGTGACTCCAGAGAGAATGATCTGCCCCTCGGAATTGCTCCAGTACAGGCCGTTGGAGGACAGCTTACCATTCTCATCCGGCAGGAACGAACCGTCTGCATAAGTGATCTTGAATTGCGCCCCCTTCAGCGGCGTTTTTTTGTCGGCTCCCGACAGCTTGTGGATGATCAAATTGCCCAGCGGCTGATTGCGGAACTGGAGGGTCACGGTCTGACCGGCCTTGATCTCTGCTGTCTGCGGGGTATCATCCAGCAAATAGCCTGGTTTGGCCCTGGTTTCACGCACCACCAGCACCGTGCCGGGGTCCTGATTCTCCACCAGGAAAGACCCGCTGCTGTCCGTCACGAATTTGCCGTTGGCATCGCCTACCAGCGTCCCATCGCTGGTGGTGACCAGAAATTCCACATCGGAAAGCGGTTCTTTTTTCTCGTCATCCGAGATCTTGGTGACCAGCAGAGCGCCCTTGGGGGAGTTGCCGAAGTGGACCTCCACGACCTCCTGGTCCTTGCCGGAGAGGTAGACTGTCTGAGGCGGTGTGTCGATGACGTGAGTGCCGTCGCTGGCGAGCTCCTCAATGATATAAGTGCCAGCTTCACAGCCGGTGACGGTAAAGGAGCCATTCTCCGAGGTCTGGTAGACGCCGATCACCGTGCCGCCGCTGCCGCTGGCGTTGCCGCTCAGATACCGGACTTGGAACCAGCAGTCAGATAAAGCGGCCCCTGTTTTGGAATCATACTTCCACACACAGATGGCTGAGAGAGGTTGGTTTTGGAAGCGGAAGGTATGGCTTCCCCCAGCCGGAATGAATACCTCCTGCGTGTCCTCGTCCGGCAGGGCGAATCCAGGGGCAGGCTCCAGCTCTTTTACCCGGTACCAGCCGTCCCGGAGGGAGATGTCCGGCTCGGAGAGAACGATACGGCCCTCGGAGTCCGTATAGTACACGCCCAGGTCGTTATACTCTCCGGTGGCGGTATTGTTGGAGGCGTACCAGACCTGCATCTTGACATTTTCGATGGGATCATGAGTGATCTCGTTTTCCTTGATGATCTCAATAAAAGGCTGCTTGTGGTTCTCAAAGCTGATCGTCTTTTCATCGCCGGCGTTCAGGCTGATGGTCTGGACCCGTTCCGATTCCGTTTCTGAGATATAATATGGGGAGGGAACGGATTTTTCTGTGATCTCATAGCTGCCGGGGTCTACCCGCTTGGAGACGGTTCCGTCCTCCCCGGTGGTCCACTCGTCCTTGTAGTCGCTGTCGATCCCCTCCACCAGGAAGACGGTTCCGGGGATCTTGATCGTGGGGTCATCCGCGTCTGACTTTGCGATGGTGAGCAGGGGCTGCTTCCGATTGACAAAAACCAGCTCTTTCTCATCACCGGGGCCAAGCCAGATGGTCTGAGTGGGCTCATCCCCGATCACATAAGGCGCAGGAACGGATTTTTCTGTCACTTCGAAACTGTCCACAGGGAGGGCCGTCAGGACCGCTTTTCCGTCCTCGCCGGTGGTCACATCGGTGTGAAAGCCGGAGTGGATACCCTTGACCTCAAAGACGGTGCCGGGGATGACGGTATTCTCGTCGCTGCCGTCCCGTTTCCAGATGGTCAGATTGGGTAGGCGCTGGTCCTTGGCGGTCACCTTGACGGTCCCACCCCCATCCACCGTAGCTTGATCCACATGGACAATGACCGGCTCCAGCAGGGTGGCCATGGGCGCCGGTACGGACTTCTCAATGAATGCGTACATGCCCTCGGTGACGTTGGGGACCACGATGCGGCCTGAGCTGTCGGTTTTCTCTGTGGCGATGATCTGGCCGTCCTTTACCACATGGAAGACCGCGTCAGGGAGGGGATCATCAGAATCGTCCAGCTTCAGCAGTTCGATTTTGACGCGGGCGTCATTTTCAAAAACTAAACTGACATCATGCTTGCCATCCCAAACAAATTCCTGTTTGACCTTGTCCGGGTCCGGGCTGAGGGAGTAGCCAGAGGGCGGAGTCACCTCCGTTGCGGTATAGCTGCCAATGGGCATGGTGTCCCAGGGCACGTCGGTCAGGTAGCCGCCTATGCCGGTCGTATATGTGCCCGTAAAACTGTTATCCACACCGTCAATGCGGATAACAGCGCCGGCAAGGCCCTTGGTGGGATCGTCCGCATCCACCTTGCGGATGGTCCCTTCGCTGGTGACCTCGGGCGTGTCCGTGAATGTGACGGTCACAGCCCTGCTGCTACCGTTGGGCAGGGCCACATACTGGGGTCCAGCGTTGTCGATCTGGTATCCTTCCGGTGCCTCCAGTTCCACGATGGAATATGTCGAGGCGTCCAAGCCTTTGATCGTATAGGTCCCGTCGCTCCCGGTCACGATCTCCTGCTCATAGGTCCCGTTTTCTGAGCGCACCATGAACCGTGCCCCAGGGAGCCCCTTGTTGGGATTGGTGGCGTCCACCTTCTTCACGGTCAGGTCGTACTTCTCACGGGTGACGTCCAGGTTCCCAATCATAATGGCCTGCACGTCCTTGGCCTGATGGGAGCTGGTGCTGGAGCCGGTGTATTGGTATTCGTAGACGGTACACTCGCCCCACACGCCCTGCTTGCCCAAATCCAGGATATATTGGGTGCGGTCACGGAAGGACATCCCGTCCAGCAGGTCATCAATACTGGAGTAGCTGGTATGCTCCAGATTGTTGTAGACGCACAGCAGCTCCTCGGCACAGGCGGTGGCTGGATCCGCCAGCAGGCCGGCCTTATAGCGCCAGATGATGGCCTGCACCCAGGCGTTCATGGTCCAGGAATAATCGCTGCCCCACACCTCATCTACGCCCAGGGCGTGAGCCTGGTCGGTGAACACGCCGGTGGTATGGGCGTAGTAGTAGGCCATCATGGTCTGTACGGTAGGGTCAGTGATGGGCTTGGGATTGCCCCAGGTCTGCCCCTCCAGGGACCAGCCCATGCCTTTCCCGTGCTCGGCGCAGAAGCCGATGGTGCTTTTCTGGTTGTAATCGAAGGTCATCTGATGGAGCCAGCAGGTCCCCAGGCTGGGAGACTCATAGTGGACGCCGTTGTGAGTGCAGTCCTCCATCTTGATGGAGCCGGGGGCGTCTGCCGCCAGCGCGGCGGTGGGCAGCAGACCCAGCATACAGATCAGCACCAGCAGCATGGAGATCATTCGCTTGTATGGGAAACAAATCTTTCGCATACCTTGTTCCTTTCCGAAAAAGGAAAGGCCGGGGGACCATGCTTCCCAACAATAAAAACAGGCTGCGGGGATCTGGTCCCTACGGCCTGTTTCTTTTTCTGCGTTTTAATTTATTGATGCGCGCGGCGCCGGAGTCTCATGCGGATCGCTCCGGCGAAGTGTTTACTGGGGTGTGACCGCCTCCTTTCTGGCTGATATAAAAGATGGCCTCTCGTTTGAGAGGCCATCTGGCTGGTGTTTATTCATATGGGTTGTGGGTGTTCGGGCAGCCTACGAACAGGTAGCAGTAGGTCACGCCGTCGCGCTCCGTCACGCCCACACCGATGCTGTCACCGTCTGGATCGATCATGGTTTCGAAGTGGCCGGGGGAGCTGATCCAGTTCTCCAGAGCGTGTTGGGCTGCATTCTCCGTGGCTGCGCCGGTGAACACGGTCAGGTTCACACCGAACCCGTAGGGATAGCCGCACGTCAGGGCTGCCTCACATTCCTCTTTCGTGTGATGCCAGCTATACTCCTTGTCGGAGATGCTTTGGGCTGCGTCCATCAGGGCTTCATTGACGGTCAGCTCCGCTACACCGTTCTCCCGGCGCGTCTCGTTGACCAGCCGCACCAGCTCCAACCGCACATCCGACACCTCACGTTGGTCCGGGCTGTCCCCGGTGGTGGGGGCCTGCGGTGCGTCTGGCCCCACGGTCAGCGTCAGGGCGCCGGTTTCCCCGGCCTGGTTGGAGGCGGTGATCTCCACGCTCCCCTCGGACTTGGCAACGGCCACCCAGCAGCTCATCACCTGTTCCACCGCCACCGTGTCCGGGTCGCTGGAGGTCACCGTGTACGCCGCCCCGCTGGGGCCGATTACAAGGCCGCTCCGTTCCCCCACTTCCAGTACAGCGCCCTTGTAGCTGCTCACCCGGATGGGAGGCGCCTCTGCCGCATGGGCTGCGGTGCCGGCCATCAGGATCCCGATCAGGATGCCTGTGGTCACCATCAGCACGTTCTTTCTTCTGCTCATACCGTTTTCCTCCTCGATGTTATTAGACTTTGCCTTTGCAAGCCCAACATATCAGAAAAGGTTTTGAAAGTCGAGCGGAAAGCGTTCGTGAAAAGGGAGAAATCAGCGTCTATTTTATGATTCGGGAATCAATTGGCCACCGCCACCACTTTCCAGCGGTTGTCCCGCTGATTGCGGACACAGGTGTACATGGTGATTTGGTCGTTGGCGGTGGGATTCAGGCCGGAGGTGTCATTTTCACTGACTTTTTCCACGGAGGACACCTCATAGGTTTTGGTCCCCAGCTTGGTGGTCAGGGTGACCTTGTCCCCGATCTCCAGCGTGTGGAGCTGCCCAAAATGGTTGTTGACGCCCCGGTTGTGCGCTGCCAGCGCAATATTTCCACGCCAAATGGAGGTGTCCTCGAAATGACCGGCCCCTTTGGCCAATGTCTTGCTGTCCGTACCCTCATAGACCTTGACCGTCAGGTCGATGGCCGGGATCTTCAGGGTGGCCAGATACCCGCCCTTGTAGTAGAGATCATCCGTCACCTCCGTGTAGCGGGTAGAGGGGGCGGTCGTGTCGGGGACAGTCACGGAGCCAGTGGGACTTCCGGGCGTTATGACACTTGAGCCGCTCCCGTTGACCACCGCCCCGGTGGCAGGAGCGCCGCCGGGGGCCAGGTTAGGCGTAAGATAGCTCCCGGTGTTCCTGGTATCCATGCTGGGTGTCCCAAAACCGGGTGGGATGAGGGCGGCGTTCTTGCTGACGTCCTCATTCTTTCTGACGCCGCCGTCCGCCGTATGAACTACCTCCACGGAAGTGGGTTTGCCATAGTCCGGACCATCCGGAGATTCAATGGTATATTCTAACGCGCTGGCCGGCAGGGCCATCCCCGCGGCAAGGCAGAGGGCAAACATAGCTGTTATGGTTCGTTTCATGGTGTGTTCCTCCCATCAGGCGGACTCGCCGCCATCATCGTCCGCCTCACGGCGGCGCCGGATGAAGACCGCCGCTCCGATCCCCGCGCCCGCCAGAGCCACAATGCCGAAGGGGACCAGGACAGCCGCCCAGTTGAACTGGGCGGGGAGCTGGTCCTCCGGGACTGTCACAGGCTGGAGGGGCGTCCCCTCGAAGATAGCTACATACCGTGTCCGGTTCAGGGCGATCCGGCTGACCGTCCCGGTGTAGTCTGCCGTTACCGTGTAGCCCTTGACGTAGCTGCTGGTGGCGGAGCCGGTATAGGTGGCCACAGCGGTATAGCGGTCCCCCAGAGCGTAGCCGTCTGAGGTGGCGGTATTGTCTGTCTGCCAGTCGATATTCTTGAGCGTCAGGGTCTTTCCATTCTCCTCAATCGTCTTGGGGATGTACTGGGTATCCTGGCCCGCGAGATTGGGATAGGACCGGGTGGCGCTGATCTCTTTCGTAGAGCTTCCATACCCGGCCACCTCCACCCGGACGGTGTCCAGCTGGAGCGTCAGGGTGCCCATGAGTCCGTCATCGGTGACGAATTCACGCTCCTGGGGAAGCAGGGCGAGCACTGAGGCCATGTCCTTGTTCTTGCTGGGGAGAGAGACAGTCTCTGTATGCTGCCGCTCCTCATGCTCGGGGAGGTCCTGCTTAAGCAGGTCTGTGAGCGTGTAGCGGAAACCGTCCTGCTCAAAGTCGGACCGGGGGATACCGGCAGGATCCTCCTCCGGGGCCAGGTCATAGATCTTCTTCAGCTCCGTACCATCCTCGCTCCGGGTCACCGAGGTTGGATAGCAGACCACCGTGGTCTCGGCGGCAAGGGCGCTGACCGGCAGGGCCAGGGTCAGCATCAGCGCCGCGGCGCAAAGGCTGAATGCTCGTTTCATGGATGACCACCTCCTTACATACTCTCGCTATTCTGCGTAGACTCGGCCTGGTACTCCTGCTGGCGCTGGGGGAGTTGATACAGGGCCTGCTCATAGGCGTCCAGCACCGCCTGACGGAACTGCTGGCGGAACTCCCTCTCGCTGGGGAAGCAGGCGTCCCGGTATCCGCCGCCTGTGCGGTAATCCGGCATGGAAATGAAGGGCCCGTTCCCCACGTCCACCACCTTCAGGCCCCGGATGGTGAAACAGCCGTTCAGATTGGCGGAGGCTTCCGCCAGGACCGGGCCGGAGGTATGGATCGCGTAGATGCGTACATTCACCTGGGTGGGCAGGACCTGTAAGCAATGCTCCTCCCGCGAGGAAATGACAGTGTTTTCTTCGTTCATGACAGCACTTCTCCTTTAGATTGTATTCTGGCAGGCGCCCTGTTTCGCGCGCCGTTCCAGTCGTCTGTATGCCCAGGGGGTGACCTCCTGGGTCCTGGGCTGGCCGTCCGCGGCCACAGCGTCCACCAGATACATCAGGACCAGCGGGTAGCGATAGTCCCGGATGTCGGACGCAGACCGCCGCTCCAGCTCCTCCGGCGTGAGCCAGCCCTCGCCGGCCATGCGCACCCGCCTGACCGCGCTGGCGCCATCCGGCAGGCGGACATCCTCCAGATGCTCCGGCAACGGCTCCGGGGCGGGAACGATCCGGTTGTGATCCAGGCAGTACCGGATGTCCAGATGGGTAACGACGGTCCGGGCTGTCTCGGCCGCCCGCGGCTCGGCCCTCCAGAGTGGCTGGACGATGCCGTCCGTCAAGAGGACGTCATGGCCTCTCCTGTCGCCGGGAAACAGAGGCAGGCAACGTACCAGCTGCAGGACCTGCACCCCATTGGACAGTCCAAACTCTTTCACTCTGTCATTGGGCAAACTGTAGTAATGCTCCAGCGCGTCCCGCCAGTTCAGGAACTGGGACAGCCGCCAGCCGGTCACGCCTTTGGGGTCATGCCCCAGCCGGAGATCGTCAATGGTATAAAAAGAAATCCTCATTTTCTTCTTGCTCCTCACTTCATCGTCATATCACCCATAGCTGGGTGCTCACTTTGCGTTTGTTCCATGCCTTTTAATTCCGCCAGTTTCTCCGCGGCCCAGTCCGGCAGGAATTCATCCTTCAGCACCCCTATAAAATCCGCCCGGTTCCAGCGGGTCATCTCCCCATCGCCCAGGCAGGTACAGCGGATGGAGCGCCCAATGGCGTGGGGACTGCACCCAAAGCCGTCATGGGCGTACCAGAGCATGGCGCGTTCATTCCAATAGGACTCTTTCAGGACGTCAGGGGAGAGGACCAGCACCTTGCCCTCGTAGTCCAGCCGTTCAAAGGAATCTGGCCTGCACTGGCTGGGGCTGAACAGTCCTAACGCCTGATATGCCCGGCGGTACTGATCTACCACTCTATCCACCACCGCTGGATGCCCCGTCACGATAAATTCCATGGTGTTCCGCTTGTCCGGGGGAATATATGTCTGACTTGCCCAGCTCTGGTTCTGACCACTGATTCGGCTGTCCCCGTCTAACTGCTGGACGGTATTGGCCAGCACCCAGGCTGTCCGCTTATATCCGAAGTTTTGAAGGACACTTTGCAGACAATTCTCCTCCAGAAATGCCCCGTGGTGATGATTCCGGATCGCCCGCTCTATGGCTTTTTTGCAGGCGATATTGGCCTGATGGCTGGCCCGCCAGAGCGCCAATTCCCCACGGTCCTTAGCCTCACCCGCGGAATAGGGATAGAGATATGTCTCAGTCTCCATACACCACATCTCCCAGGATCAGCCGCTCCTCCAATTCTCCGACACAGATCTCAGCGTCCCTGAACATCTCCAGCACCTCCTCCGGCACATCCCGCAGGTCGTGGTCATAGTCCGCTTCGGAGATAGTCACCGTGTGCTCCTCCTCATCCACGCTGGCGCACAGCTTTGCCTTTTCCGGGATGCCGGCTTCCTCCCGCAGATAGTCCGGCAGGTCCACCTCGTCTCCGCCCTCAAAGGGGCACTCTCCGTCACAGCCATCGCAGTGGCCGCATACTCTTGCCAGATGGACATGCAGGTCCGTGGCCAGCTTCTGGAGGGATCTGGCGGCGCGGAGCAGCTCCATGGCGGTCATACGCTGCTTGAGCACCACCAGCGTGTCCTCCGAGGCGTGGAGCTCCACCTTGCCGCCGCTCTCAAAGCCAGAGAGCTTCATGGCTGCCGCGGGGATCTGGAGGCCCTTGGAAGTGGTTTCTTTTACAAATTTCATAGTCAGTCTCCTTCATATCAAAATCAAACAGATTCAGTTGGATCGAGGACCGTTCCCGCTCATGCAGGTCGTAGTTGGCGATGAGCAGCTCGGCAAACTGGCAGTTGGGGTCGTACCGCTGACGGATGTTGTTCAGCCGGGTCACCGGCTCGATCTGGATGCCGGGGGCGTCGTACAGTTCCCGGATGAAGCCGTCGTCGTTGTAGGACAGCAGGAATTTACCTTGGATAGACAGCAGGGCATCCCGCAGACGGATGTGGTCTTTCTCTGTGAAGCCGTCCTCTCCGATGTTGGAGTAGTAGCCCTCCGTGCAGTGGTAGGGCGGGTCGCAGTAGAACAGACTCTCCGGCCGGTCGTAGTGCCGGATGAGCTTCTCAAAGTCCTTGTTTTCAATGACCACCCTGGCCAGACGGCGGTGGGCCTGCTCAATGAGCGGGAAATCCGCCCACAGATCGTGGGGCTGATTGCCGAAGCTGGTGAGAGCGGAGGCGTAGCTCTGGCGGATGATCTGATAGAACCACGCCGCCCGCTGGACTGATGTGGTTCCTTTTCGCCGCAGGGCCAGCCGCGCCCGGTCAAAATCCTCCCGTGCGTTCAGCACATACCGCAGGGAGCCCATGAGCAGGTCCGGCTTCTCCCGCACACAGCGGTACAGATTGGTCAGCAGGCCGTTGAAGTCGTTATAGACCTCAAAGTCGTTTCCGGGACTCTTATGGAACAGCACCCAGCCGCCTCCGCCGAAGACCTCAATATACCGCTCATAGTAGAGGGGAAACCGCCTGACCACCTCTTCCCGGAGCGCCTTCTTGCCCCCCACCCAGCTCATAAAGCTGTTCAAGGGCCATCACCCCCTTCCAGCGGGAGGCGGGTCTGGGCGGTATCGAACACATCCAGCGACCGGGTCAGCCCACGGATCGCCGCGGCGATGCCGCCGATCCGGTGGGTCAGGTGGGCGATGGTGGCCCGTACCTCCTGCTCTGTGGCGGCGTAGAAGTAGCCGCTGCCGCTGCTGGCGATGGGGACGCCTTCACGCCGCAGGGCGTTGACCGCGTCCCGAAGCTCCTTTCCCTTGACGCCAAAGGCACACTCCAGCTCCCGGCTGGTGGCGGCGTTGGAGGCGCCCGAATGGTAACGCTCCAGATGCTCTGCCAGCCGTTCCTTCTCCATGCTCGCTCCTTTCCGGGGCTGTCTTCCCGAAAATGGGCGCAAAAAAGAAGGGGCCGTCGTCCCCATCGGGAAAACGGCCCCTGTGTGTTAATAAATTGGTTACTGCTGTTCCATGCTCAGCCCCGCCTCCTCCGGGGCGCTCCAGTCACGGAGAAATTCCAGGTTATTTCTGGTGATGTAGGCGCTTTCGTTGGCAGTCTGGTCATAGCCCGCCTCCTCCAGCAAATCCGTCCCATAGCCCTCTAAGTCGATGCAGCCGGAGTCCAGCAGTTCTTCAGATACCCCCGCCTCCAGCAGCTTCCGCCTGCCAAAGTCCTTTAGGCCATCGCAGGGGACCCATTCATAGCAGTCCAGATTCTGGCTGATGTCCAGGGCAAGACGGAGGTCACGGCAGTGCTCGAACTCCAGCGCAGCGGCAAAGCGTTCCATAAAGTGGGGCATTCCCTGCCCCTGCTCATCCAGAACATAGCCCAGATCGCTCCCGTCATTGACCAGTTCCAAGGCGCTGTCATACTGCTCCATCAGATTTCCCAGCTCCGGCAGGCTGCACCGGACATCCAGCAGCATACAGTTTTCCAGACTTCTCGTTTTCATCTCATCCAAAGCCAGCGCCACCTCATCAGGCCGGCCGGTCATGGCGGAGTAGTCCGGCAGACGGAGCCACACCCCCTCCGGTACCGCTGAAGAGGCCAGCTTCACCTTCATACTCCAGCCGTCATCCTCCGGGATGAGTCCCTGGCCGGTGTAACGGGGGGCGGAGGGGTGTTCCGGGTACTCCACATAGCAGTTTCCTACGAACAGGCCGGGGTGCCGGTCCTCATAGCGGCGGCCCAGCGTCTCCAGGTCCGCGTAGTACATGGCGCGTTCCGGCAGATGGCTTTCGTGCCGTAGATAGAAGCTCCCCAGCTGCGCGTAGCTCCCCGCGGGGAAGCAGATCTGGTAGTCCTCCAGCGACAGCAGGCAGTTGACCGCGTCCACGGCTACCTTCGGGTCCATGTGTAAAATGGCGGTTTGCAGTTCCCAGCCGGTCTTGCCCGCCAACTCCTCCAGCTTCCCGGTCCGCAGGATCGCCGCGGACAGTTGGTACTGTTCCTTAACAGAGAGCGTGTCAAGGCGCTCCATGATCCACCGCTGTTCCTGTTCCATGAGCGGAAGGCTCATCAGGAGATCCCGCTTTTTCTGGATGTCCATCATATCATCTCCATTCCTTTTTGCCGCATGGTTTGTTCCGGCTCGACGATAGAAAACCGGCTCCACCGTCCGCAGTGAGGGCAGGCAGCCGCGCCATGATACGAGGCATCGATCTGCTCCTGGGTCACTTCCCCTGGTTTCCCACAGCACTCGTTGACTACAGTGACGATCCGGGCGTTTTTCAGAACCTCCGGCCGGTATTCCCGGTTAAAGGGGATGAAACTGACCCAGCGGGGGTTATCAAAGATGCGGCTGATATGGAGCTGTAGGGCCTTGTGCCGCACAGTTCGGGCGGAATCCTTGGCGTAGTTGTGCCGGCTCTCCCAGTCGGTCAGCGCCTCCAGAAGCTTCTGCTCCCCAGCCTTTTGGATGAGGGCTTCCGCCGCCTGGTACCACACGCCATTCTCGATCTCACCCAGATTTGTCTGCACACCGCGCCAGGAGCTGTACTTCTTATCCCGGCCAGAGCCGGTGCTGGCCGGATGGAATGTGCCGTATTGCCATCGGATGTCCTCGAAGCTCAGGTGTTCCATATCGATCTCGCTCAGTGAGTTGATTTGACCGCTTTGCAATACAATCCCTCCATTTTCACGTGCTCATGGCCCCCATCCCCGTCATCTGGGGACCGGCGAATTCTTCTCTCCGCGTCTCTCCGGTGAAGACTGGAAGCGGCTGTCCGTCTGTTCTGCGGATCAGGCCATACTCGGTGATCGCTCCGTTTCCCTCCTCCAGCATGGTCCTGCCAATTCGGGCGGCCTGGGGCGTCTGGAACAGTTCGGGCGGCAGATCCGGGTATTTCTCCCGCGCCATCAGCTCCGCGTAGTCCCAGGTTTCCGCCACCTCCGGGAGCAGCTCATACTGCTCCGCCTCCTCCAGAAGCTGGGCGGCGTCCCCCAGGCTGGGCTGGCCGCTGGCCGCCAGGATGGCCTTGTATCGGATAAATTCCGCCTCACCCCAGGACCGCTTTTTCTGGGCAAGCTCACGGGCAAACTCATTGACTTGAGTCAGGCCGCCGTCCTCCAGAGCCTCGTCGATGGCGTCCCGCAGGGAGGGAATGAGGCACTCTGCGCAGTGAAACGCGCACTCTTCCACGGAAACGGCGTCCACCGCTTCCACCTCCTGCCAGACGCCCTTGTCTATCGCGGGGAGGTTCAGGATAGCGGTCTTATCATTGTCGTACTGTGGGTCGTTGAAGAAACCCTTGCGGACCTCCAGCACCACTGGGGCCCCAGACCGCTGAAAGTAGGTTGTTTCCCCCGGCTGATATGCGTAGACAGGTCTGATCTCCCCGCCCAGCTCCGCATAGCCTCGGCTGGTGAACACGCCGCCATGATCCTCCTTGTGCTGTTCGCCCAACAGCTTCAGCAATTCGATCTGAAAGCGGCTGCCCTTCTCCATAGTATCCAGCAGGGCCATGGCCTCGTTGGAGAGCATCTCGCTCTCATACAGAAATACCCCAAGCTCCTGAAGGTTGGAAACTTGAGGTGCCAGACAGCAGGCATCGGTATTGTAGGTCAGGTTGATGAGGTGCTCCAGGGAGACGGGACCCCTGCGACGGCTCCACTCCATTGCCAGCAGAGCTTCCATCCCCGTGTTTTCCTCCGGCGTCAGTGCGGTCAGCCGCTGGGCCAGCAGATTCAGGTCATATAGATTGATGTTCCTGCCGATCATGCCACGTTGAAGCCCGTCATACCCAACATAGAGAAGCTCATTGCCGCAGGATCGGCCATCCTTGATCCGAGCCTTTTGGAGTGCGTCGTGGAACTCCGACCAGGTGGCCGGCATCCGCAGGGAGACGGCTGTTTCATAGCCCTTGGGTCCGTTGTTGCGGATCTCCACTTCAAACATCTTCTTAGCCAAGGGTCATTCCTCCCATCGGCTCCTGCTCCGGAGCATTGGAGTGCTCTGTTTGAGGATAGAGATCATTCACCGCCTCCAGTACAGTGTTCAAATCTCTGTTTCGGGCGATGTTCGCCAGATCCTCTGAGTGGCAGTATACCTCGCCGTCTCTGCCTACCGCGCAATGCGTCTTCTGCTTGCCCCGTATCTTCTCCGAAGTCACCTCAAGGCACCCATCCTCAATGATGCGTGTGGAGAATCCCTTTTCCTTCAGACGCTCCGACAGCTTCTCATAAAATTGCTCTGTTGCCTGATCCAGTTCCATTTCACATTCCCCCCATTTGAAGCGCATCCTGCTCGTAGGCTTTCGGGTCGGCGCCGGGAACATCCCATCCCGCAAGGCTTCCGATCTCCATAGCCTGCCGCTGAACAGGACTGACGCCCAGGTTTTCATTCATCTCATCTGCCAGTTCCACATTTCGCTCCTTATCGCCGGTATCCCAGTCCGAGAGATAGTAGCCGCTCTCGCCCCGCTTGATGCAGATGAGCTGGCCGGTGGTTTTCAGGATGGAAAAGCACAGCTCCGGCAGGCCCTCGGCCACCTTGGGGGCAAACCGTTCTTGCTCAGTCTGGATGCTCCAATCATCGCTCTTCCACAGATGGACATATAGCTCGCCGCCGTCCACTTCAATGGGCCGCTGCTCGAAGCCCTCGCCCCAGGCATCCGAAGCCTGTCCGGTGACATATTCTTTGAGCGTATCCAGCTCTTCGGGAGAGAGGGCGCCTGCCACACGGCATTCCGCCACACCCCAGAGCCGGCCATTCCGGCCTTCTGTGGTAAAGACCACCGACTGAACCTTTTCGTTTACAGCATCATCCTCGCCATACCAGTGCATGAGGCCGCGCTTGGACTCCTCCGGCACACGATTTTTTACCAGGGCTGCCAGGACGCTCCCCTCATGATCCAGGAGCGTGCGGCCGTCCCACTCCTCGCTGTCCTCCGACATGTCCCCCCACTCGTCCCGGCCATAGAAATCAGCGGTGAGCGGCATGTACAGCTTCATAGTGGTGGGCTCGGGCGGCAGGACAGTGAAGCTGTCCTCTCCAATGATCAGGGCCAGACCGCTGCCATTGTCCCATTTCACATGGAATTGCCCAGCGTCATCGATGTTTTCCAGTGTGCCCATGGTACCGGACGGCACTGGGTGGTAGGGGTCTTTCATCTCTCTGAGCTTGATCCGGCTCCCTGCGGGGTACTGCTCCCGCAGAAAGGCCAGCCATTCTCTTGGCGGCGTGTTCATAGCGAAATTCCTCCCATTGTCATGCCCTCCTGGGGCGCATTTTCATAATCCTCCAGCGGGCGGGGGTTTTCCTCGCCGTAGAGGTCGTACAGGATATCATCAGCCTGTTTACGGACAGCGGGATCATCCGTCAGCGTTTCATACCGGAATCCGGTAGTGGGATGGTCCGGCAGTTCCTCCCGGATGCACTGAAGGTACGCCTCCGGGTCCGTATAATCCACCTGCTCGCCGCTGGCGAAGGAGACCCGTCCTATCACCGCAGGCTGCTCCGCCAAATTCTGCCGCTGGACACAGAGGTCGAAGGCCGTCAGATATGCCTGATAGTCGCCGGGAACAGGGTTGCATCGCAGACAGTAGCGGTAATTCTCCGTCTCTACGATATAGCCATAGTTGGCCGGCCAGCCGCCCACCTCTCCGCCATGGCCCCAACAATACTTGGTCATGCCGGCCAGATCTTTCAATATACTGGTTCGCAGCTCGTCCACGACCTCTTGTAACTCAGCCTTGAACTCAGGACTGTTCAGTTCCTCGGGACCTCGGGGCCACCAGGTGTGCCAGAACTCTTGTCCCCGGTGGCCGAAGTCCATTCGGACATGTCCAATGCAGCCAAGCCTCTGGTCCTCCTCCGGCGTCATGGCATAAAAAAGGGCCGCTTCATCGAAAGAAGCGGCCTTGATGGTAAATTTTCTATCGTCTTGGGGATATTCCAAAGAATGTTCTTCACAAAACTGTTCCAGTGTCATTTCCTCGCCCAACAGGTGGAACGCACTGTTGACCCGGCGTGAAGCTGTTTCCTTCCGCTTAAGGGGGGGGAGAGTACCGTGCCGGCATGATACCTGGCGGTTTTGTCCACCAGGGCAATCTTTACGTTGGGGGACTGCCGCGTGCCCCGCAGGTCATAGCAGTACCAGTCCTTGGGGATCGTATCCCGCTGGATCAGCCAATTGGTAAACAGCACAGGGTTCCCAAACAGCTCGGCATGCTGCATGAAGTCCGTTCTGATGTTGATGCTCATAGGATCACCTCCAATTTTATAGCAACAACAATTACCACAAGTCACTGGGAAAGTCTACTATTTTTCGGTATCTACATAGAAATCTCCATTTCCTGTCCCTGCTCCTGTTCCGGCAGCTGGGAGAGGCCCATGAGGCGTTCCGGATCCACGATCACTTCCTCCTCGTTCCTGCCCAGGAATACGGCATGGATGTTCTCTTTTCTGACCTGTGCCTCGTATACCGTGCCGTCTTGACCGAATCGATGGGCAAACCACTCAGCAACCTCACGGTTCAACGTCCACGACAGTGCTTTGACATTTTGAGCATTATAGGAGGTCACGCCGCGGTAGATCGTCACCACATCGTCCAGGCTCTGGAACAGCTCACGCTCCTCCTCATCCATCAGCATCTGAGGGTCGATGGAGCGGAACATGGCCAGCAGGCTCCTTTTGCTGAGATTCGGGTCATCGTTGGGGGATTCTGTGCTGATCCACGCATACGAGAGAAACAGGGCCGCGTCCTGCTCGCACAAATACGGCGCCGCCAATTTCAAGTAACCCAACCGATACGGCTTGGTGACCAGCAGGAGCAGCCCCGCTGCAGTCTCCGCTTCATTGATCTGCTGCCTCACGTTTTCCCTCCAGGAGTGGAGCGTGCCGGGATCATCCAGCAGATTTCCAGCCGACAAGCTGCCGTCCTCATTGCGGATACCGACCAGTCCGCTGTCAGTAAAAGGGTGCTTGACAACCAGCGGTGACAGTTTCGTGGGCTGGATATCAAACCACAGCAGTGTGTGAGCCAGCGTCTTCAGGGCGGCAAGGTTGGTCTCCGCGGGCCACCTCCGTTTCTTCCCGCTCATTCCACACCCCCTTGGCGGCGGTTGAAATACTCACAGTCGGTATTTTTCTTTCCCATGGCCACCTCCCGCTCAGAATACCTGCTGGAGCGGCGTCTGTCCGTCAAAAGGGCTGCTCAGGCGGCGCACCAGGCCGAACTCCGTCTGACGGACGCCGTCCTCTTTCATGGAGTCCTCACCAAACTGCTCGAAATTCATATAGCCGTCTATGACGCTGATCAGCTCTTCATCCGCTCCGATACGCCGGAGTACAGACTGTCCGTATTCATAGCTTCCCTCGGTGATCCGCTCATAGTCGTCCAACTCCAGAGCAAGGCGCAGGGCGCCAGGGAAGTCCGCTGGCGGCTCTACCGACAGGACCGCCAGGTATTTCAGCAGGTCGCCGTCTGGCATCTCCCGGATCGTCCGCGCCAGTTCGTTGGCGCTCTCCACGCTGACACAGTCCATAGGGAGGAGGCCGGCCAGAGGCTCCATCTCACACCTGGTCTGGTAGATGGCAGCCTGGGCAAAGTCCTCGATCCCAAGGCTCCGCTTTGTCATATCCAGCTGGAGCTCCTCCGCTGGGAGATCCAGGCGGTATCTGATCTGGCCGTGGAGCAGATAAAGCTCAAAAATGGGTTTACTCTCCTGCACTTGCTGCTGTCCATCTTCCCGCCGCATCACATAGCCGCTGACAGTATAGGCGCCGCCGTGGCCGGCAAAATACTCCGCGCCGATTTTGGCAAAGTCCAAATACGGCCACGCTTCTTCGGGAAACCGCCGGTCGCCATGGAGCTGGCCGGCAACAACGACATATCTGCCCAGCTCCTCATCAGACCGCACATTGGGGACGAACGTGTACGCCTCCAACGAGTCTGAGACGCGGAGCACATCATCCAGGCTGCCGCCGCTCTCCGCGTCCAAAGCCCCAGAGAAGATATCCCGCTGCCGTTCGTCCATGCCGTCGATCTGCTCCGCCAGCCGGTTCAGCTTGTCAAAGGCGTCCGGATCGGTGAGACCGGCGCCTTTGAGGTGCTTGGCGAGGCTGGGGACGCCGCTGTCCACCCCAATGATCTGGACTTCTCCGGCATAGCGGCTGGCCGCGTCCAGCGCGGCAAACACTTCGTCCACCTCACCAGGAGTGGCAGGGAGCCGAAGAGGGACGCTCTCATAGTTGTCCCCGCGGGCCAGTTTTAACGTGATCATGTAAGTCCTCCCATCTGCGGCCCCTGTTCCATCCGCTCTGCCGGAATGTTCCGGGCCATGATCTCTTTCATTTCCGGCTTTGTTCCCAGATAGGCCACATAGCCCCGGTCCCCGAAGAGGCCGCCTTCCTCCTGGACACGGCGTTCCCCGTAGCTCTGGTAGTCGATGTAGTCCTCCAGACTTGGGTCCACCTCAAAATGGCCGGACTCCTGGATCATATACCGCCCGTATTCCTCCGTGGTGCTGATGTCCGGCACCACCGTGAACTCATGGAGATTCTCCGCCAGGGACAGGACCTCCTCCGGCGTCTGGGGCCAGGCTGTGTCGAAGACTGTATGGAACTTCTCCAATGCCTGTTCATCAAACGCTTGGAGGTATCTGGTCAGAGCGTTCAGGGTGTCCAGATGCTCATTCAGTGGGCATTCGTGCCCAAATACACCCCTAACCGCGTCGCTGACCTCGGCAAGTTTCAGCGTTGCTGTACATTGTTCCGGCCTGTCTACGCCCAACCGCCGCACAGCACGGCTGATTTTGCTCTCCGCGCAGGGAAAATAAAGCATTTCCTGTTGTTCCGGGCGTCCATCCGCAGAAAGCATGACAGAGACCGTGCAGCGTGTGTAGTAATACTCCGGGAGGTGGCGCCCGTCATAGTCTTGTGACAGCCTCATGCAGTTGTCATACACTACGCCATAGGGGGTGATGACTCCATCTCCGCTCTCTATCAGGAGCAGGGCGGTTTCAGTCCCGTCCAGGCTGTCCAGTTCCTCCATTCTGGCGCTTCCGCCATTTAGGGTCATGTAGTGGTTTCGTCCAATACTCTCCAGGTCGGAAAAATCCGTGATGACCGTGACCTCCTGACAGGAGAAGGTCAGGTTGATGAGGTCGACGATATTGGAATAGTCATAGCTGACAGCCGCACTTTGGAACTGTGCCAGCTCCTGGTCCGTGAAGCTGTCCAGCCGCTTGGCCAGATAGTCCAGCTCATCCAGATTGACCCTGCTCCCCTCCAGCCGCTTCAGGATGGGCGGCCCCTCTTGAATCTCCTGTACCTTGCAGTCACGGTTGACGGCATTTCCAATCTCCAGCGCCTCCAGCAGCTCCAGACAGTGGCCGTATTCCTCCTCCGGGATGGGGAAGGGGATGGTCGCCTCTCCGTATTCCGGGTGGGCGGCGTTGCGCAGCACAACCTGTATCATGCTCTGCCCTCCAGTCTGTCAAAGACCAGCATGGCCCTGCCGTAGTGGGCGATCAGAGCGGCATTCAGGATCAACTCCAAAGTCTTGTCCTCCACCAGCTTCCGGTCGCACAGCTCCGGAATGGTAACGGTCCTCTGGCTCTGCCAGATCCCCTTTGCGGCCTGGAACAGCACATACTCCTGTTCGCTGAGGGTCCGCACGGTGCTCCAGCTCCTGATGTCAATGCCCCAGAGATCAAATACGCGGGGGATGGCGCAGCGTCGGAGTGTTTCCGTTGCGGTCAGCAGGTACATCGCCGCCAGTGCCCGGTGATCGCTCCAGCGTCTGGCCAGGAATAGGGTGTAAAGAGCCAGCCGGCTGGCATGGCCGTGGTCATAGTAGGCGATAGACTGTTTTCCCCGGAGCAGTTCCTGGATCCGCTCCCCAAGTGCGGTTCCCAGCCACTTCCGGTAAAATTTAGCGGTCAAAGATGTATAGGTGACGGTTCCAGCCTCGACACGCTCCTCCAGCCAGGGGCAGACCTCCTCCGTACAGCCACCGCGCCGGTACTCCGTACAGTGCTTGCAGACTACGTCTTCCGGCCGGTATCGGAACCGGCAGAGGACGGTTTGCCCTCCTCCTCGGGGAGAAAAGTTGGGCGGCGTCATCATCTGCCGCTCCAGTTCTGCCAGGGGGGTGTCCTTGAGAAAATACTTTGTCATACGCTTGTCCTTTCCGGACAGAGCAGTGATCCCGAAAAAGGGCGCCCCAAAAGGCCGTTTCCCTCTGCGGGATCACGGCCTCGTCCTGTTTTATAATTTACATACAGTTACTTGACGCCCTTTTTGAATCGGGCAGAAAACCAGCCCCGGTGTGATCGTTTGTGACCGATCACACCGGGGCCGTTTTTCCTATTGGTCTGTTTCTCAGCTTCGTCCCTTATCTGCGGCGTGGAGACGCTTAAAGGTCAGAGGTGAAGTCAGGACTGCGATGCTCGTCGATGCTGATGACATCGTCCAGGGGAACCGTTGTTTTGTCCTCCATGACCAGAACACGCTCAACCTCATCGATCCGCTTCAATCGTCCGGTCGTTGTAACATAGCGCCCGCCATCCTTTTTCCCGTCAGGCTGGAACCACGTCACCGACACATCTGGATGTTCATCGATCCGATCCATCAGCATCTGCTGTTTGAAGTCCAGAGCCGCTTTCACATCCTCATCCAGCTCTATGCGCCGCTCTGTCAACCGGGCAGTTTCTGCGATTGCGGTGCCATGGCCGCTCAAAGCCGCAAAAGGGGCAAACTGGGCGGCGCGGTCTGAGCGGGACATTCTGGAATGCCGTCTGGAGGTTGGGTGCGGCAGGTTCAGCATATCATCGTAGGGGCCCGTCATGCCTGATGCCCTCCTATGGTTTCATTTCGTTCCTTCGCAGTGGCACCCTCCTCCAGATTCATGCCTTTGAGAATGGCGTTCTTCCCATATTTCTTCTTTATATCCAGCATGGTCTCCTGGATCCTCCGCTCCCGCGCATGGGTGGCGCTTGCCTCCGCCTTTTGTTTTTCTCTGTCCGCATAGTTAGTAAACAGGTCGATCTGTTCGACTCCATCCTCTTTGGGGACAGCCGATTCATCCAGCAGGCGGTTGGCGCTGATGCTCAGCCGGCGGATCAGCAGGTCCCGATCCACGATCCGGTCATAGAGGCTGCAAACCGCTCTCAGCAGATCGTTGGCGGAGGAGGTGTAGTCAAAGTTTTCTGTGCCAACCGCATGCTTGGGGATCTTCCGCCCGTAGCGGTCGGTGGTCACTGGCCCCTGATAGCGATGATTTTCCACAGAGAGATTTTCAATATCGTAGCCGACTGTGAGCACCAGCTGATTGGTGGCCAGTCCCTTATCCACCAGGTCCAAGGCCAGAGCGTCCGCCATCTCCCGCACGACCAGTCTGGCTTTCTCAAACGTATAGGGGCACTGGAGCACCTGGCCGGAGACGATACTTTTATGCTCCGGCTTATACGCTTTTACATCCGCGATGGTACAGGGTTCCCATCCCCATGCGTGATCAATGAGCAGTTCGGCGTTGACGCCGAAGAGTTGATACAGCAGTTCCTCGTTATGGTAAGCTGTTGGTTTTCCTATGGAGCAGCGGGCAATGTCGCCCATCGTATAGAGGCCGCAGCCCTCCAGCTTTGCCGCGTATCCTTTGCCGACTCGCCAGAAATCAGTGAGAGGGCGGTGGCTCCACAGGAGCCGCCGATAGGTCATTTCGTTCAGCTTGGCTATACGAACTCCGTCTTTATCCGCATGAACATGCTTCGCTACAATGTCCATGGACACCTTGGCCAGATACAGGTTCGTGCCCATTCCCGCCGCGGCGGTGATACCAGTAGTTTTCAAAATATCCAGGATGATGGTTCGGGTCAGTTCCCGTGCTGTCATCTTGTAGGTATCCAGGTAGTCGGTAATGTCCATGAACACCTCATCAATGCTGTAGGGATAGATGTCCTCCGGAGCAATGTATTTCAGATATACCTGATAGATCCGCGTGCTCCAATCGATATAGTGGGCCATCCGGGGCGGGGCCACAATGTAGTCCAGATCCAGCGACGGATCCCGCCGCACCTCCGGGTCATTCCAGGAGGAACCGCTGAACTGATGTCCGGGCGCGTTCCACCTGCGCTGGGCGTTGACCTCAGCGACCCGCTGCACCACCTCGAAAAGCCGGGCCCGTCCAGAGATGCCATAGGCTTTCAGCGAGGGAGTGACGGCGAGGCAGATCGTCTTTTCTGTGCGGCGTTTGTCTGCCACTACCAGATTCGTGGTCATGGGATCCAGCCCCCGCTCCACACATTCCACCGAGGCGTAAAAGCTTTTCAAATCACAGCAAACATAGGTCCGTTCTTTCATGCCCCGGCCACTTCCTTTCAAGTCCTGATATAGTGTGTGCCCTGTGATAGCCGCTCATTCTGTCCATCTGACCGTGGATAGCGCCCTTTTTGCGGAGCTTTCCCGGTTTGTATGAGAGCCCGCCGAGCTTGTGGGATACCATTGATTATAGCACAAATGTTTCATTGGTTCTATGGAAAAATATATCCCGCAGATTAAAAATTAATTGCTTTGCTTCTTTTTTGTGTTTCTGCGTTTAGCGCCCTTTTTGAACGGTACAGGAGAAGACCCGATCTACATTTCCATCGTCACGTCCGGTTGTTCCTCCTCTGACATTGTCTCCAGTTCTCTTTCATTGGACTGGCTGACCAGCTCCGGCAGATCCGGCACAGCCCATCTGATCTGTTCCGACACGCCCTCCAGCAGCTTCTGCCGTTCCGGAGTGATGGGATATGCGCTCTCCAATGTTTCGCTGACACAGCGGTAGACCTCGGCAAGCTGTTCATTGGTGAACAGGCGGTGCTGATCTATGAGGCCGGAGCGGACGCAGAAGTCTTGTTTCGCGGACAGGTACCCATTGGGGCCGCTTCCGGGGTCATAGTAATGGCCCTGCCACAGCCCGGTTCGACCATAGCTCCACTCCCATGTGACAAACTCAACTCCGTATCTGCTGGGGTGGCCGGCAAGCACAGCGCCGTTAAACTCCGCCAGATGCTTATAGTTCTCGCCCAGTCCATCTGCTTTCAGGTCTGGGGCCTGCTCGATGAGTGTCATGTACTCCCTGACCACACCGGCAATATCTGTGACCCGGCCTCGAGCCACTTCTGCTGCAGGGCCTGTAGTATCATCCGTTCGGAAGCGGATGCCGCTGCTCTCGGTGACTTGGCACAGTCTGCGGTCGTTCCATTCAATTGGCAGGAGACCATCCTCCACAGGCTGTACGGTGTAACCGGCTTTCTGGAGAGCAAGTTTAAGTTCCGCAAAATAGGTGTGCTGTGTGTTGTCCATTCTGATTCCGTCCTTTCCTGGGCTTAGCGCCCTTTTTCATTTGCGCCGGAAAACGAAGAACCCCGGTCTGTTGATTCTCTGATACCAACAAACCGGGGCTCTATTTTTCGTATATAATTTTTCTGTTCTCAAGCGCCCTTTTTGGCTTGAAAAAGGGCGCCCGCTGCTGCCTTGGGTTTCAAAAAGTCTAAATCCAGAGTTCAAGTCCATTCGGTTTAAAAAATTCCTGTTCGGCATCTTTTTTTGAACTTCAGAAATTTTGAAAATAAAAAAGCCGCAACACCTTGGCACAGTAGACTTACAGCCCACTATATCCAAATTGTTGCGGCTTTTTGGTGCGCGAGGCGGGACTTGAACCCGCACGTGCGTAATGCACACTAGAACCTGAATCTAGCGAGTCTGCCAATTCCACCACTCGCGCATCTTTAGCGCTCTTTGCAGCGCGAAGATTATATTACCATCTGTCCCCCCACTTGTCAACTCCTTTTTTCGATCTTTTTGCTTTTTCTGGTGCGGAGTGGAAAATTCCAGTTGACAAATCCGTAACGGCTCGTTATAATAATCTAGCAGTCTTTCGAGACGACAATATGCGGATGTGCTGGAACTGGTAGACTGGCTAGCTTGAGGTGCTAGTGGCCCATGGCCGTACGGGTTCGAGTCCCGTCATCCGCACCATACTGAATGACCCTACCTCCTCTGAACAAATGACTGACATTGTTCAGAGGAGGTAGGGTCATTTCATTCCAGAACTCCTTAGACTGCAAGAGGTTTGACCTTTTTATGCGAAACATTTTGTGTCACCAATCAAATACAAACAGCGTAAAATTAAAGTGTAAAACGTGTATACGACGAGATTCGAACTCTTAAAGTGTCATCGAGATGTGTTGCTCATGAATACATCTTCCACCCGACATGGCGTACAGTTTTGCAATGTGCGATAAGATTCACTGTGTATTATAAACCTCGATGCAGGAGGCCAAGCCGCGCTTGAAATCCACTTCTGAGGGGTAATGCTGTCTCGACTGAGGAAGAAACAGGTACTCATAAATATTGGTTTTAACCGTCTCTTCCAAGATATATAAGCAAAAACACTGAGAAGTGCGGTGTTTCTGCTATTTCGGATAGTTTCAGAAGAAGTCAACACAAAAAGTATGGTTTGGGAAGATACGAAATCCAGTTTTGGAGGGACAGAGCGTTTCAACCCTCTCCTCATTTGACCAAGGCACACAAAAACAAAATCAAGCGGCCTGTTGATTTCACGATACCCGGAGGTAACAGGCGGCTTTTTTCATTCCCTGTAGTTCTGTCCTTTATAGTGCTTTTGCTTCATCTGTTCACCATTCCTTGGCGGTGGATAAGGTAAAATAAGTTTCGCAGAAAAGATGAGCCAAATGCACACATTGAAAAAGGGATCAGATGAGACAAGGGTTGCAGGCCTCTCGTAGAATGAAATTGCGACACAGCATCCCAAAAGAAGTCTGTAAACCATGTTCCAAAAATTTTACAACTAAATGAGGGAGTAATTAAGAGTCCTACAAGGAATTGGTGCGAGGTAGCGTGGAGGTTTCCCCTCAACGAGTTATTGGAAGTCGAAGGCGGAGAAGCTCTCGCTACGAGCGCAATGAACAGCGCTAAGGCTACCGCAGCGGCCACTGTAGCCGTAGCCTCATTACCACTTCCTGTGAAGTCGCCCTCAAGGTGCCCAAGCTCAAGGGGATTTCCTTTAAAACGGTTGCCATTGTGAGCTGTCGCTGCCGGGAGAGCAGTGTGAAGAAACCCTGATCGAGATGTATCTAGCCGGCGTATCCATCCGGCGTGTGGAGGATATAACTGAGACCACGTGGGTTCTCCGGCTACTATCAGCAAACTAATGTGGCCATTCTGACAGCGATTGCGGTCAATAAGGATGGACGCTGTATGGTCATTTTTACCGTAATGTATTTTCTGTCGTTCCCGATCCAAGGTGAAGCCGGAGGTTGTAATGAGGTTCCGCTCATAATATAACACCTGCTTTTATCTGGCTTTCCAGCCATTCTTTGTCCGGCAGCAAAATTCGTTTTATCTCCTTTGTACTGGATTCTCTTGTGCCCGGCAGAGCCGTTACATGCTATTAAAATGCTCAATCATGTCATCAAAGCTCTACCACATCCATCACTGCCTGCTCCACATAAAGAGGCGCTTTGGCGTCAAGCATCAGGGACAACTTCACGCTGTATCCATTGTTTATACAGGGGTGCATTACAGAGACATAGTGCAATGTCTGCTGACCGTGTGCCGGGTGTCCTATGGAAAAATGCAGAGGCATCGCATCTGTAAACGCACCACAGGGCGACTGCCTGAGGAGAATTGTCCCCTCTTCCGGTGATGTGGCGCAGACATTCAGTGCGTATTGGACTGCGTAGGTTTTCCCTGGATCAAGCTGAATCTGAGCAGGGGTACGTTCGTCCAAACAGATATCTTTTCCTGAACGGCTTCGCTGTCTCCAGCACAGGCGACAGTCCGGATTCCACAGCATTCTCTCCCGCAGTCCTATTAATTGAACAGCGCTTTTTTCACAGGACAGTACCTGATGAGACACTGGATGGGGTGGGGAGCAGGACACCGGACACTGGGACACACAGGGATCTGGCCGGCAAGGGGAAGGACAGGGCGTAGGTCCCGGCTCCGGCTTACAAGCTGGCGGCGGGGGCGATGGAAGCGGGCAAAACTCTAGCACCTGAGCCAGCTTGTTTTTCAACAGCATCTGGTTTTGCGTCACTGCCTCAACAAGGGCGGTGACGCTTTTGTTGACGGCCAGCACGTCATGGGGACAGGCACAGGGGCTTGTGCCGGGCAGAGTCCCCAGGATATATTGTAGTTTCTCACCCTCAGCGTTGAGAATATGACTCAGGGCAAGCTCTTCCATGGCAATGGACGCGATAATCATGGTCAGAGCTTCCTCTTGGGTCATATCCGCCCCGTTGGGTGGAAAGGAGGGCATAGACATATTAAAACTCCATAGTTCGTCCCGGCGGGGCCGGGTCCAAGATGTGCGGCAGGATATCCATGCCGCCGTCTTACCCTATGACATCCGTGGCAGTTTTGTTCCACCGGGAACCTGTTGGCTGGAAGATACATAGAATGTCCCAGCGCGACGTTTTGGAGTGCCTCGCTCCCGCCAGCGCACCGGTGCATATTAGTATGTACCTCTCAATTTGAAAGGAGATTCCCGATAATGTCTCTGCCTAGCTTTCCCGTAGTGAATCCCCCCATTGAACGGGAAGACGCAGTTAATCAAATTCTCTCTTCTATTGCGATGGAAGAACTCGGCCTGAGCCATATTCTCAACGCTGAAGGAGAGAAACTGCAATATATTCTGGGAACCCTGCCCGGTCTCAGCGGCCCTCCCGCCACAGTCAGCGACGTGCTGGCCGCCAATGAGAGCGTCCGCAGTATGCTGGAAACCGCGGCGCAGAACCAGCTCTTTCTGAAAGCAAAGATGCAGGGCGCTTTGACAGCCTCCCCCATGCAGGGTCCAACCGGCGCCACCGGGCCAACCGGAGCTACCGGGCCTGCCGGAGGGCCTACTGGCGCGACAGGGGCCACCGGTGCGACCGGGGCCACCGGCGCAACCGGTGCAACCGGCCCCACCGGAGCTGTTGGCGCTGCCGGTGCGGTTGGGGCGACTGGTGCGGTTGGGCCCACTGGGCCTACTGGCGCGACCGGGGCCACCGGCGCGGCTGGAGCTGCCGGGGCTACTGGAGCCACCGGGGCCACGGGAGCCACCGGGGCCACCGGCGCGACCGGACCTGCCGGCGTTACGGGAGCCACCGGCCCTACAGGTGTTGCGGGGGCTACCGGGGCCACTGGGGCCACCGGCGCAACAGGTATTACCGGCGCGACGGGCGCGACTGGTGCAACCGGCCCCACCGGTCCCAACATCACCGCCACCTCCGCCTTTGCAGCCAACACCAGCGGCACGGCGCTGACCGTCCTTGTAGGGGGCACCCTGGTTCCCCTTCCGGACGGCCAGTTGCTCTCCCCGGACATCACGGTCAACGGGGCCAACACGGTGTTTACGGTAACCAACGCCGGGCGCTACCAGATTTCTTACAATGTAAACACCACCGCGTCCTTGGCCAGCGGTACCCGCCTTCTTATCAATGGCGCGGCCAATACGGCCTCCACCGTGGCCCCTGCGGTGTCTCTGAGCCACTTCTCCAACGAGATCCTGCTGAACCTAAACGCCGGGGACACCGTTTCGCTGCAAATGTTTGGCATCGCCTCCGTGGCCACCCTGCTGCCGGGCTCCGCCGGCGCGGCCCTTTCCATTACCCGTCTAAGCTGAGGAGGGATGTCTCATGTCACTGCCAACCTTTCCCCCAATCGAGCCTCCTCTGAGCAGAGAGGGCAGCATCAATGAGATCATTTCCTCCATTGCTGCCGAGGAGCTCAGCCTGAGCCACATCCTCAACGCCGAGGGTGAAAAGCTGCAATACGTTCTGGGTACTCTGCCAGGCCTTGAAACGGCTACGGCTTTGGATGAGGTAATGCAGGTCAATCAAAGCGTGCAGGAGACGCTGTCCAGCGTGATGGAGCAGCAGATGATGCTAACCGGCAAATTGGCCTCGGCCATGAGCGCCCCCATCCTGCCCGGTCCCACCGGGGCTACCGGCGCGACGGGCGCGACGGGCCCCGCAGAAGGGCCTGTCGGGGTCACTGGCCCCACGGGCCCCACAGGTGCGGACGGCCCGACCGGCCCGACGGGCGCCGCAGGTCCCACCGGTACGACAGGTCCCACTGGTGCGCAGGGTCCCATTGGTCCCACCGGAGCAACCGGGGCAGTTGGCCCTGCCGGGGCTGTAGGTCCCACTGGAGCCACCGGAGCCACCGGGGCTACGGGCCCCACCGGAGCAGTCGGAGCTACCGGAGCCACCGGAGCGACAGGTTCTGCCGGCGCAAACGGTGTCGTCGGAGTAGCTGGCATCACCGGCGCGGCGGGCGCGGCAGGGGCAACCGGTCCCACGGGGGCGTCCGGTCCCACTGGAGCCACAGGTCCCAACCTTACCTCCACCGCCGGCTTTGCCGCCAACACCCAGGGCAGCAGCGTTCTGGTGGCGCTGGGGGGCAGCCCAATCCCCCTGCCCAACGCCCAAGTTCTGTCCCCCGACATCACGGCCAACACCGGGAACACGGTGTTTACCGTGGCCACGGCGGGCACCTATCAGATATCTTACCATGTGAATACCACTGTGGCCCTGCTGATGGGAACCCGGCTGGTGATCAACGGGGTGAACAGCATCCCCTCTACCATCAACCCGGTGGTCTCAACCTCTAACTTTGAAAACCAGATCAAGGTCACCCTGCCCGCAAACTCCACCATTACGTTGCAGCTCTTTACCACAATTGCCGGAACCGCCATTCTGGTAAGCGGCGGCGCGGGGGCCTCTCTGACCATCATCCGTCTGAGCTGAGTGCCGCCGGTAAAAACCGGCGGAAACAATATCATGATGAATCAAAAGGAAGCGCCACTATGATAAGCGTCAGTCTGTGTATGATTGTAAAGAATGAGGAAGATGTGCTGGAGCGCTGTCTGAAGAGTGTGGCTGGCCTCGTGGACGAGATTATCATTGTGGACACCGGCTCCACCGATCGGACCCGGGAGATTGCCACCCACTTTACCAATCAAATCTTTGACTTTCCCTGGCAGGATGACTTTTCCGCCGCCCGGAACGAAGCCTTTTCCCATGCGTCTATGGACTACTGCATGTGGCTGGATGCCGACGACGTATTTTTGGAGGAGGATCAGAAGGCTTTTCTCAACCTAAAAGAGACTCTAGACCCAACTGTCTCGGTGGTCATGGCCCCCTACCACACCGGCTTTGACGAACGCGGCCGCGTGACCTTCTCTTACTACCGGGAAAGGCTGATCAAAAACCGGGCTGGGATGTGCTGGGTAGGAGCCGTCCACGAGGTTGTCACGCCGGTTGGGAATGTCCTGTACTCGGATTTCGCCGTCACCCACCGCAAGACCCGCCCCTCCGACCCAGACCGGAACCTGCGTATCTACCAGGCCCAACTGGCTGCTGGGAAACAGCTGGAACCCCGTCAGCAGTTCTACTACGGCCGTGAGCTCTACTACCACCATCGCTGGGAGGAGGCGTTGGATGTCTTTGAGCGATTTTTGGAAGAAGGCCAGGGCTGGGTGGAGAACAACATTGACGCATGCTGCCACTGCGCTTACTGTCACAAGGAGTTGGGCCATGAGCAAGCGGCGCTGGCTGCGTTATTTCGCAGCTTCACCTACGACCGACCCAGGGCAGAGGTCTGCTGTGAGATCGGAAACTGCTTCCTCCGGCAGGAGCGGTACCAGCAGGCTGCCTACTGGTACGCTCTGGCTCTGACCTGCGCCCGGGATGATCGCAGGGGCGGCTTTGTCTCTCCGGACTGCTATGGTTATCTCCCCTGTATCCAGCTGTGCGTCTGTTACAGCCATCTGGGCGACCAGAAAAGAGCGGAAACCTTCAATGAACTGGCCGCCGCCTGTAAACCGGATTCATCGGCGGTTCTTCACAACCGGGCTATCTTTCAAAGCCTGTCAGAGTCGTTGCCTCGTTAGGCGGGTCCAATTGAATGGCCCTACCTGGCCAGAACAAATGGTTATCCTTGTTCTGGTCAGGTAGGGCCATTTTATGTCTAAAATCCTTTTTGCTAGAAAAGTCTCAGCCTTTCCTATATAAAACGCCTTATGCCACCAGTCAAATACAAACAGAGCAAATTCAAAGGTCAAAACGTGTAATGGGTGGGATTCGAACTCCTACTGACATCGGCTTGATGCTTTTTTGCCTGCTGCTCATGAGAATCGTCCCTTCGATAAAGTTACTTGTATGTTTTGGGAACAACCCCCATAGTCTTATTGGGGCGGCAAAATCCGTCGTAATGTAGTACAATAAAAATCATAGTCACGCTGAATAAGAAGCTACTTGCAATAATACTTTTGCTTTATACGAGAGAACTTTATGATAGACTTGCGAAAAGTTTATACTGTATTTTTGACCGAAATTCAAGGGAACGTTATCAAGAAGATCATGAGAGCATTTTTGAGTGAACGCACTCTTCAAAAAGAGAGGGAAACGATTATGGAACGTGTTGCGTCACACGGCTTTGGGAGACGCATCTTTTTTATTTTGGTGTCTACTCCGCCGTTCGGTATTCCATTGCTTGTCGGAAAGAAATCCCGCCTGCAATGTTTTCATGAGAGAACGGCTGTGGTATAATCGTCATACTTCATAGAGCCGAAAGGGGGCACCCGGATGGGGGACACGCTTGATTTTCCAGCCTTTCCCGGACAGCCAGAGTTGGACGGCATGGACCGCGCTCAACTTCTCTCCTGCCTGGAACGGATCCAGCTTATGCTGGAGCATCTGGACGAGCTCGAGCCGGAGGATATGGACAGCGATGCCTACGAGGTCTGGGGAGAACGCCACGAGGCACTGGAGGATCTGGCCGACGAGCTCCAGGACCGCCTGGACGAGCTGGAATAAGGCGGAGCGCCGCGCAGCTGCGCGGCGCTCCGCCCTTTCACAGCCTCTCCGCCCAGCAGGCTACTGCGTCCCGTAAGAACCGGGCGCAGCCGGGCACAGCCCTGTCATAGTAGGCGGTAAAGCGGGGGTCAGACACATACAGCTCGGCCAGGCCCCGGTGCTTGGCGGGGTCGTACTGGTTGCCGGTGAGGGTGAGCCAGCGGCGGTGGAGCGCCGCAGCCGCCCGGCCGTCCTCCCCCTCCGGAGAAGCGCCGGAGGCCACCGCTCGTTCCAGCGCGGTCTGGAGCTCCCCGCCCAGCCGCGTCCACTCCTGGTACTGCTCTGGAGTCAGGTTCAAAACCGCAGTCTGGGCCTCGTCCACCTCGGCGTCACCATATCGGCCTCTGGCCTCTGCCCCATAGGTCTCCTGGTGCCAGTCCACAACCCGCTGTTTGAATGCCTCAAATTTCTGCTTATCGTCCATGATTTCCTTCCTTTCTTCGGCTCCGATGGTCTGTCGTACCGACCGGATCAGGCCCTCCAGCCGCGCCCGCTCCGCCTCCAGGGCGGTCAGGTGGCTGCGCAGGGCGGCCAGCCGGTCGAAGGAGGGGTCGTCCAGGCACCTCTTGATCCGGGCCAGCTCCACCCCGAGGGCCCGGTAATAGAGGATGTCCTGAAGCCGGTCCACCTCCGCCGGGCCGTAATAGCGGTACCCGCTCTCCGCCACCCGGCTGGGCTTCAAAAGACCGATTTCGTCGTACCAGCGCAGGGTGCGGGTGGTCACCCCGGACAGGCGCGACAGGGCTTGAATGGAATATTCCATCCTGCATTCCCCCCTTCTTCTACAGCATAGCAGTTGACGCAGCGTCAAAGTCAAGCATTTTCTCCAGGTTTGTGTTATAATAGAGTATCCTGCCCGGTAAAGCTGCTGGGCACACGAGGAGGAAGCGATGGAACTAACTGAGCTGGAGGCGGCCGGGCTGAATGCCTCCCTCTATGGTCCGCCCGCCGACCGGGTCTGGCTGTATGTCCACGGCAAGGGCGGGTGCAAGGAGGAGGCGGCGGACTTTGCCGCCCTCGCCTGTCCCCGGGGCTGGCAGGTACTGGCGGCCGACTTGCCGGAGCACGGGGCACGCCGCGGGGACGGGGTGCCCCTGGACCCCTGGCACGCAGCGCCCGAGCTGCGGGCGCTGTTGGGCTATGCCAAAGGGCGGTGGCAGCATACCGCCCTGCGGTGCACCAGTCTGGGGGCCTGGTTCTCCCTGCTGGCCTTCGCCGGGGAGCGTCTGGAGCAGGCGCTTTTCGTCTCCCCGGTGGTGGACATGGAGGGGCTCATCCGAGACATGATGGGGTGGGCCGGCGTCAGCGAGGCCCAACTGGAGGCGGCCGGCGAGCTGGACACTCCCTTCGGGGAGACCCTCTCCTGGCCCTACCTCCAGTATGTCCGCGCCCATCCGGTGTCCCGCTGGCCCACTCCCACCGCCCTGCTGTACGCCTCCGGGGACGCCATGCTCCGCCGGACGGCGGTAGAGGACTTCGCCCGCCGGTTCGGCGGAGCACTCACCGTCCTGGAGGGCGGTGAGCACTGGTTCCACACACCGGAGCAGCTTGCGGCCCTCCACCGCTGGGAGTCGGATGTGTTGGAGCAAATGAAATAACCGTTTATAAAAGGAGCGCTCCTGATGATTTTCTATTTCAGCGGCACCGGAAACAGCCGCTACTGCGCCAAACGGCTGGCCCACCGGCTGGGGGATGAGGCGGTGGACGCCTTTCCCTTCCTGCGGGACGACCACTTTCCCGCCCTCACCTCCCGGTCCCCGTGGGTCTTTGTGTCTCCCACTTACGGCTGGCAGCTCCCCCGCATTTTCGAGGCTCTGCTCCGCGGCGGCCGGTTTTCGGGCAGCCGGGACGCCTACTTTGTCATGACCTGCGGGGCGGAAATCGGCGATCCCATCCCCCGGCTGGAGGCCCTTTGCCGGGACATGGGCCTCACCTACCGCGGCGTTCTGCCGGTTGTCATGCCGGAGAACTACATCGCCCTGTTCCGCGCTCCCGGGCCGGAGGAGGCCCGCGCTATCGTGGCAGCCGCGGTGCCGGGGCTGGAGGAGGGGGCGGAGTGCATCCGCCGGGGCGAGTCCCTCCCGCCCGTCCGGCGCGGAGCGATCGACAAGCTCAAATCCGGACCGGTGAACGCCTTCTTTTACCGCTTTATCATCAAGGCCGGCCCCTTCCACTCCACCAGCACCTGCGTGGGCTGTGGCAAATGCGCCGCAGTCTGTGTGGAAAACAATATCCGCCTCCGGGACGGCCGCCCTGTGTGGGGGGACCGGTGCACCCACTGTATGGCCTGCATCTGCGGATGTCCTGCCGGAGCCATTGAGTACGGCAGGGCCAGCCGGGGCAAGCCCCGCTACCAGTGTCCGGAATACCGGGAGGAGTGAGGGGCCATGGAATTTGAGTTCTGCAAGCTGGAAATCTTTCTCCCTGAGAGCCACCTGGAGGCCGTTCAGCAGGCCCTGTGGTCGGTGGACGCGGGCCATATCGGCCGGTACGACTGCTGTCTCTCCTACAGCCCTGTCATCGGCGCCTGGCGCCCCCTGGCGGGCACCGCCCCTTATCTGGGCAGGATGGGTGAGGTATGCCATGCGCCAGAGCTCAAGGTGGAGGTTACCTGCCGGACAGACCGCGTGGAGGAGACCGTGGCGGCCGTCAAGCGGGCCCACCCCTATGAGGAGCCCGTCATCAACGTCATCCCCCTTTACCGCACCGGACTATGAGGCGGAGCCCGTGTCCCCCTTCTGGCCAAACAGCGCGTCCACCGGAAATCTGGCGGGCGCGCTGTCTTCTTATGCGGGGCCGTCCCCCCGGACCAGGGCCACAAACCGGGCCACATCTGCGCCGGGCCGGAGCTGATAGAGCAGGCCGTACGGGATGGTGAAGTTCCAATCCACCGGAAGGGTCACCAGGGACGGGTGCACCTCCGTCCAGCAGTCCAGACTCATCAGCAGGTGGCCGGTCTGGACGCTGCGGTTGAACACCTCCATATCATAAAACTGCGGGGTGTCCTCAATATGGATCTGCGGATGGGCCTCCACTGCGGCCCGCACCCGGTCTACTGAAGGGGAGTCCCCCTGCTTCACCATCATCAGTGTCTCCCCATGCAGCTCTGCCAGGGTAAGCCCCTTCCGCCCCGCCAGCGGGTGTCCCCGGGGGACGGCGATGCAGTGGCGATACTCCCCCAGAGGGAGAAAATTGCAGCGGTCCAGCCACTGACGGGAGTCGCAGGCACCGATAAGGAAGTCAAATTTCTCTCCCAGGGCGCCGATCTCTCCCAAAATCCCCTGGTGGTCGTCCTCATAGGGGACGAGGTGGAGCTGGTAGCCGGGGAAGTGCCCGCAGAAGCGGTACCACAGGTCCATAAAGGGCCGGCAGGGATTGAGGATGGAGGTTCCCACACAAAAGGCAGACCGGGCCGCCTGGGCGGCCGCCCGCGCCTCCCGCAGCGCCCGGTCCGAGTCGGCGAACATCTGTCTGGCGTAGCGGTAAATGACCTCTCCCGCCGGGGTCAGGACGGTCCCCCGCCTTGTGCGCTCCAGCAGCTTCAGCTCCAGGTGCCGCTCCAGGGCGTTGAGCTGCTTCATCACCGCCGTGGACGAGAGGTAGAGCTTTTCCGCCGCCTGGCTGAAGCTGCCGCAGTCGGCCACGCAGACAAAGGTGGCCAATTGGGGGTTGAACATGGCCGCTCCTCCCTTCCGTTCAAACTTTTGGTTGATACCATGGTACAAAATCGGCGCTTCCCTGTCAAGCCAGCCCGGCTTAAAATAGGAGCAAACAACCGCAGGTGGAATATCCGCCTGGCCGGAGAGGAGATTGCACCATGACACTGGAAGAGCTCAACCGCACCAGCCCCTTCCACGCAGGGGCGGAGAACACCGCCTTTGCCCCTTACTTTGACGGCACCAGTTATCTGAATATGCTCTCCACCGAGCAGGTACCCGTAGGCTGCGTCACGTTCGCGCCGGGCTGCCGCAACCACTGGCACATCCACCGCGCCGCCCGCGGCGGCGGGCAAATTCTGCTTGTTACCGCTGGACGGGGGTGGTATCAGGAGTGGGGCGAAGCTCCCCGGGCGCTCCGTCCCGGCGACGTGGTGAATATCCCGCCCAATGTCAAGCACTGGCACGGGGCGGCAGTGGACAGCGCCTTTCAGCACCTGGCCGTCGAGGTCCCTGGGGAGGGTTCCCAAAACGAGTGGTGTGAGCCGGTGGACGCGGCGTCCTATCGGGCTCTGGAGGCACTGACCGGCGGGACAGATAATCAGTAGGAGGTCTTTTATGGAACAAAAGATAACGGCGGGCCGGGACGAGCTGGGGGGCTTTGCCCCCAAATTCGCCCAACTCAATGACGACGTGCTCTTCGGCGAGGTGTGGGCACGGGAGGAGGCTCTCTCCGCCCGCGACCGCAGCATCGTCACCGTCACGGCCCTGATGGCCGGCGGCATTCTGGACAGCTCCCTGAAATTTCACATTGCCAACGCCAAACGTCACGGCGTCACCGCCGGAGAGATGGCGGAAATACTCACCCACGCCGCCTTTTACGCGGGATGGCCCAAGGCCTGGGCCGCCCTGCGTATGGCGAAGGAGGTCTACGAGGGCTGACAGCGGGAGGCCCAGGCATAAGCCTGGGCCTCTTACCGCGGCATGGCCATGAGATGACAGCGCGTGGGCCGGGACCGCCCACATGCGCAATCACTTCATGCGCCTGAGCCTTTGCATCGTTTCATGGCAGATCCTGTGCGCATGAAGTGTTACGCCCGCTTTTTCACCGGGTAGCACACTTCGGTGACGTACTCCTCCGGGTCGTCGGTCTCGCTGGGATTGACGTGGTAAATATTGAAGGCCGGGCCGTCAAAGGCATAGCCGTTGTCCCGCACCCAGGCGGCCACGGCGGCGTTGGCCGCGCGGATCTTGTCGTAGGGCCCCCGGAAGGTGGCCGAGGCAAACGTCACGGCGGGCAGGGTGCGGAAGCGGACGTGCTCCGTGTCGGGGTAGTCTCCCCGGACCGTCTTCTGCGCCTCCGCATCCACCTCCCGCTCCCGGTACTCCCCGTCGTAATAGGTGACGGAGCAGAGACAGGGCTCCTCCAGCCGGAGGCTCAAGGGCGCGGTCTCCCGGGCCATCACCTGCCAGAGCTGGTGCTCGGCCTCATAGCTGGGGAGGGTCATGCGGACGCAGGCCGCCCGCCGCTGGGTCAGATTTTTCAGAGTAACGCTGTATTCCATGGTGCTTTCATCCTTTCTCAACTGGTCCCGCACCCAGGCGGCCACGGCGGCGTTGGCCGCGCGGATCTTGTCGTAGGGCCCCCGGAAGGTGGCCGAGGCAAACGTCACGGCGGGCAGGGTGCGGAAGCGGACGTGCTCCGTGTCGGGGTAGTCTCCCCGGACCGTCTTCTGCGCCTCCGCATCCACCTCCCGCTCCCGGTACTCCCCGTCGTAATAGGTGACGGAGCAGAGACAGGGCTCCTCCAGCCGGAGGCTCAAGGGCGCGGTCTCCCGGGCCATCACCTGCCAGAGCTGGTGCTCGGCCTCATAGCTGGGGAGGGTCATGCGGACGCAGGCCGCCCGCCGCTGGGTCAGATTTTTCAGAGTAACGCTGTATTCCATGGTGCTTTCATCCTTTCTCAACTGTGCACGGGCCGTGTCCAGGAGGCGCAGCCGCTGCCTCGTCTCCGCCAGGAGGGCCTCCAGCGCCCGCTGCTGCTCCGCCAGGCGGCGGTCCAGCTCCTCCCGTCCGCCGTCCTCCAGCAGCGCCCCGATGGCGGACAGGCCGAAGCCCATGTCCCGCAGGGCGGCGATGCGCCCCGCCGTGGTGAGCTGCTCCTCGCGGTAGTAGCGGTAGCCGGTGAACGGGTCGGTGTGGACGGGCTGGAGCAGCCCCAGCTCGTCGTAGCGGCGCAGCATGCGGATGCTGAGCCTGGACAACTTGGAAAAGGTACCGATTTTCAACATGGCCGATTCCTCACATATATGTGATCTTCCTGAGCTCAGGATTATCCTACTGCCTGCCACCGTGTGAGAGTCAAGGGCAATTTCTGCGCCCGCGTGAAACAGGCAGGCCGCCCGCATAAACTGCGGGCGGCCTGCCTTATCCATGTCAGTACAGGGCCAGGGCGATACCGGCTGCCACCAGCACCGCGCCGCCGATTTTGGTTCCAATCCGGGAGCGCATCCGCCGGAACACCTTCTGGAGCTGCTCCAGAGGCACCGCGAGAAAGACCACGCCAAGGGCAATCAGAAGCACGCCAACGGCCAACATACCTGTCATACCTTCACCGCCGTTTCTGTCAAATCTGTCCCTATCTTACCAGCTTCCACCCCATTTTGCAAGACGGCGGCGGCTTTCTCTTGCCTTCATCCGTTTTTTCTGCTACCATAAGGCAAACGGGTTGCTTTTGCAACAGAGGGGAGGGCGCTATGGAGGCCTATCTGGGGGCCCTGCGGAGGGTCGCCCTGTTCCACGGCATGGGGGACAGGGAGCTGCTGTCCATGCTGGACTGTCTGGGGGCGCGGCTGCGGCAGTATTCCAAGGGGGATGTGATCTTTCATGCCGGCGACCCCGCCACCCACCTGGGGGCGGTGCTCACTGGCCAGGTGCAGGTGAGCCGGACCAAGGCCGATGGCCAGCGAGTGGTCATGGGGGAGATCCGCCCCGGCGGCCTCTTTGCCGAGTCCTTCGCCTGCGCCCGGGCGGAGAGCCTGCCGGTGACCGTCACGGCGGCCGCCGACGCGGCGGTGCTGCTCATCGACTGCGGCCGCATCTCCGCCCCCTGCTCCGCCGCCTGTACCTTCCACACCCGGCTCATCTCCAACCTGCTCCAGGTGCTGGCGGAGAAAAACCTCTCTCTGGCGGGCAAGCTGGGGCACCTGTCCGGCCGCACCATCCGAGAGCGGCTGCTCTCCTATCTGGAGGAGCAGGCCGCCCGGACAGGCCGCGCCACCGTCACTGTCCCCTTTGACCGGCAGGCCCTGGCGGACTATCTCTGCGTGGACCGCAGCGCACTGTCCCGCACCATCGGCGCCCTCCAGCGGGAGGGCGTGCTCACCGTCCGGCGGGACCGCTTCACCCTCAATTTCTAAAAGGAGGCTTCGCTATGGGCACCTATCTTCTCTCTCTGGATCAGGGCACCACCAGTTCCCGCGCCATCCTCTTTGACCGGGAGCAGAACATTCTCGGCGTGGCGCAAAAGGAGTTCACCCAGTTCTACCCCCGGGAGGGGTGGGTGGAGCATGACCCCATGGAGGTCTGGTCCTCCCAGTACGGGGTAATGATGGAGGTCATCGCCCAGTCGGGGGTAAACCCGGCGGAGATCGCCGCCATCGGCATCACCAACCAGCGTGAGACCACCATTTTGTGGGACCGGGCCACCGGGCGGCCCATCTACAACGCCATCGTCTGGCAGTGCCGCCGCACGGCGGAGTTGGTGGACCGGCTACGGGCCGACGGCCTGGAGGAGCATATCCGCGCCGCCACTGGCCTGGTTCCCGACGCGTACTTCTCCGCCACCAAGATCAAGTGGGTGCTCGACCATGTGGAGGGGGCCCGGGAAAAGGCCCGCCGGGGGGAGATTCTGTTCGGCACGGTGGACGCCTGGCTGCTGTGGAAGCTCACTGGCGGGGCCGTCCACGCCACCGACGTCACCAACGCCTCCCGCACCATGCTCTTTGACATCCATGCCCTGGACTGGGACGACACCCTCCTCTCCGCCCTGGACATTCCCAGGGCCATGCTGCCCCAGGTGCGCCCCTCCAGCGAGGTTTACGGCTACACCGACATACAGGGCGTGCGCATCCCCATCGCCGGCATGGCCGGCGACCAGCAGGCCGCCCTGTTCGGCCAGGGCTGCTTCTCCCCCGGCGACGCCAAGAACACCTACGGCACCGGCTGCTTCCTGCTGATGAACACCGGGGACAGCCCTGCGCCAGCCGCAACGGCCTGCTCACCACCGTGGCGGTCGGGCTGGACGGAGGAGTGCAGTACGCCCTGGAGGGCTCCGTCTTCGTGGGCGGGGCGGTGATCCAGTGGCTGCGGGACGAGCTGCGCTTCTTCCCCGAGAGCCGGGACGCGGAGTACTACGCCCAGAAGGTGCCCGACAACGGGGGCGTCTATCTGGTACCCGCCTTTACCGGTCTGGGGGCCCCCTATTGGGACATGTACGCCCGGGGCATTCTGGTGGGCCTCACCCGGGGCACCCGGCGGGAGCACATCACCCGGGCGGCCCAGGAGTCCATCGCCTACCAGGTGGCCGACCTGGTTCACGCCATGGAGGCGGATACCGGCCTGCCATTGGGCCAGCTCAAGGCCGACGGCGGGGCCAGCCGGGACGCCTTCCTCATGCAGTTCCAGGCGGACATCCTGGATCGGGAGGTCCGCCGTCCCGCCATCCGGGAGACCACTGCCCTGGGGGCGGCCTATCTGGCCGGTCTGGCCGCCGGGGTGTGGAGCGGTACCGGCGAGCTGCGCCGCCTGTGGCGGTGCGACACCGCCTTCTCCCCCGCCATGCCGCCGGAGCAGCGGGAGCGCCTGCTGGAGCAGTGGCACCGGGCGGTGGGCCGCAGCCGGGACTGGGCCCGGTAGAAAATCGACACATCTTCCTTTTTTTCCCTTTCTTTACCCGCTTGTCATATGGGCAGCGGTGGGGTAAAATAGAGGGGACAAGACAGGAGGCCCTGATTATGCAGAACATTGATCCCTATTCCTACCAGTGCGGCGTGATTGACTGCTTCAACGAGATGGTGCGCTCCGGGGTGAAGGCACTGGCCCTCAGCCATCCCATGGACAGCGCCGCAGAGCGGGACGCCCTGATCCCCTTTGCCCGCTCCTGCTGCCACCAGTACGGCAACCAGCTCTACATAGAGGACACCCCGCTGCTCACCGACCTCTTTCCCCTCTCGCTGAATCAGGGCAAGTTCAACATCCTGTTCTACCGGGCCGGCCACATCCTCGACCAGTACCTGCGCCTGAAGGAGCGCAAGGCCAATCTGGTGGCCGAGCGGGCCTACTTCGGCGGCAATCGCAGCCAGCTCGCCTGGGAATACGGCCGGCTGCTGTCCTACCCGGACGAGGCCATCCGGCGGCTCATTTCCGACAATCCGGAAAAGGAGCGTCTCTGAATCCCTCCGGGGGCGGCGCCTGCCGCCCCCTTCCGCTTCTTTCCTCTTGACGTGGCCTGGATTTCGTGTTATATTTGTATAGTAGTCTAAATGCACGGCCTGAACTCACATGTTTGTAGTCATCGTCGGATCTTCAGACGAGCGGCAAATGTGTGGGTTTTTTTCTATGTCATTTAGCTCCAAATTTTTTTCAGGAGGTACCATTATGTATCACGGTACTGTCAAGTGGTTCAACGAGACCAAGGGCTTCGGCTTCATCTCCAACGACGAGGGCGGCGACGACGTGTTCGTGCACTTCTCCGCCATCGTGTGCGACGGCTTCAAGACCCTTCAGGAGGGCCAGAAGGTCACCTATGATGTGGAGCCCGATCCCAAGAATGCCGACAAGCTGCGTGCGGTCAACGTGGTCGCCGCCTAACATACGGATGGAACGGCGCCTCCGGCCCCTGCGGGCCGGGGGCGCTTGTTTGTCCAGGCACCCCCGGCGGACCTGCGGCGTATACTGTCGATGTGGGGGGCGAAGGCCCGCCGCAAATTTGAATGGGGGTACCTTACTATGTGTTGTTGTCAAGGTCAGAACCGCAATTGCTGCTGTCGCTGCTGCGGGAACGGTTCCAATACCGGGAACGGCGGGATCACCACCCTGCCCTCCTTCCCCGAGCTGCCCGTCTTTCCCGGCGGCGGCACGGCTGCCAACACCCGTTGGCCCGTGTATGTCTCCTTCCCCGCGTTCCTTTGGGATACTGCGGGCGGGGAGGACGAGGACTCCTCCTGCGGCTGCGGCTGCTGCCGCGGCTGACTGCCCCTGCCGCCCCGGCCGGGGCGGCTACTTAAAACAACACCCCTCATTCACGCAAAGGGCCGCCCGGTTATAACGGGCGGCCCTTCGCTTTACGCGGCGCATTGCTCAGATGGCGAACAGAAGGAAACGGTTTGCCTCGTACCAGTCGCCGGTCTCATAGGCCAAGGTCATCGCGTCCACCCGCTCCGCGCCGGGGTAGAAGCCCTTGGTATAGGCATCCCGGTGACTCCTATAGGTCAGCTCTACCCGGAAATGCTCCGGCAGTGTGATACGGGCGGCGGACAAGTCCTGCTTCACTGCCCGCTCTGCCCCCTCCCGGATCCGTCTGTGGGCCAAAACTGGGCTGAGGCCCTGGGAACGTCCCCCCACGTCGTCCTTTACCGGCACGGTAACCAGGGAGGGGTGCAGCTCCGCCCCCACCTCGCACAGGGTCTTGTCTCCCGTGAGGAGCACGCTTGGAACCCCATACCAAGCGGCCATCCAACTGTAGATCAGGAACTCCGAGGCGGGCTGCCCGTTGACGGTGATGCGGTGAACCACGCCGCCGTTGATGGTGTGGCTCAGGGCGTTGCCTCCCTCCCCCGCCGCATTGTGATAGCCCACGAAAAAAGCGGCATCGAAGCTGCTGTCCAGTCCTTCCACCATCATCTCCGGCGAGCCGCTCCAGCTTCGGATGAGCTGGACATACTCCGGCAGTTCCTCCGGCAGAATATTGAGCCCCGGCCCGTGGGCGTCCTTCACCACCACCAGCTCGGCTCCGGCGGCCCGGGCCCCCTCGGCGGCGGCCACCACCTCCGCCGTCATCTCCTTCCGGCTGCGCTCATACTCAAATTCCCCCGGCCGACAGCCCTCCCGTGTGGCGGTAACAGCGGTTCCCTCAATATCCGCGCTAATAAATACTTTCACGATATGATTCCTCCTTTTCCGCTATCGTACTGCAATTTGCTCGCCTCCGCAAGGGGACCCTACAACTTTTTTCTCGGGCAAAACACCTTGCCGCTCAAGGGCTCACCCCAATTGAACCCATTATTTTACAAACTTTTTTCTTGACAAATGCGAATGACCTGCTAAAATATGCTTAAATTATTTTATTTAAAAAATTTTAAGTAAAATGATTGAAGTAATTTTGCAAGGAGAATCTGTCATGGATTTTGAGAAGGTTAAAGAGATTATTGTGGAGACCCTGAGCTGCGACGCCGACAAGGTGACCCCCGATGCCCGCCTGGCGGAGGATCTGGAGGCCGACTCCCTGGCCGCCGTGGAGCTGTCCATGGCTCTGGAGGAGGAGTTCGGTGTGACCATTGCCGACGAGGAGCTGCCCAACATGAAGACTGTGGGCGACCTGGTGAAGTACCTGGAGGATCACGCTGAGTAATAAGGAACCTGGGCACCGGTGCAGGCCGGTGCCTTTTTTCCGAAAGGAGCCGTTATGACCAATCAAGAGATTTTTGAGCTGATGGCCCGCTTTGACGCCAGCACCGCCACCACCCTGAAGCTCTCCACCAAGGACTTCTCCCTGGAGCTGGGCAAGGGCGGCCCGGCCGCTCCCATTCCTGCCGCCGCCCCGGTGCCCGCCCCCGCGGCCGCTGTGTCGCCGGCGGCTGCTCCAGCGCCTGCGGACAAGTGCATCACCGCCCCCCTGGTGGGCACCTTCTACGCCGCCTCCGCCCCCGATGCTGCTCCCTTTGTGCAGGTGGGCGACCATGTGAAAAAGGGTCAGACCGTGTGTCTGATGGAGGCTATGAAGATGATGAACGAGGTGCAGGCCCCCTGCGACTGCGTCATCGAGGAGATCCTTCAGGAGGACGGGGCCCTGGTGTCCTTCGGGGAGCCGCTGCTCCGCTACCGGGAAGGGTGAGCCCATGTTCAAGCGCATTTTAATTGCCAACCGGGGCGAGATCGCCGTCCGGGTATTCCGGGCCTGCCGGGAGCTGGAGATCGAGCCCGTGGTGGTCTACTCCCAGGCGGACAGGGAGGCTCTCCATGTCCAGTTGGCGGAGCAGGCCTACTGCATCGGCCCCGCCCGCTCGGCAGACAGCTATTTAAACGTCAATGCCATCCTCACCGTGGCCCAGGCCGCCGGGTGCGACGCCATCCACCCCGGCTACGGCTTCCTCAGTGAGAACGCCGACTTTGCCGACGCCTGCGAGGCCGCCGGCATCACCTTCATCGGCCCCTCCGGCGACGTAATCCGCGCCATGGGCAACAAGGCCGCCGCCCGGAAGCTGATGCAGAGCGCCGGGGTGCCGGTGGTGCCCGGCTCCGACGGGGCGGTAGACACCGCCGAGCAGGCCAGGGCCCTGGCCGACTCCATTGGATACCCGGTGCTCATCAAGGCCTCCGCCGGCGGTGGAGGCCGGGGGATGCGCCGGGTGTATGAGCCGGAGCAGCTCATCCCCCTGTTTGAAGAGGCCCGCAGCGAGTCGCTGGCCTGCTTCGGCAGCGGGGAGATGTACCTGGAGAAGCTGATCGTCAACCCCCGCCACATCGAGTTCCAGATCATGGCCGACGGGCAGGGGCACGTGATCCAGTTGGGCGACCGGGACTGCTCCATCCAGCGGCGCAACCAGAAGCTGCTGGAGGAGTCCCCCTCCAAGGCCCTGACCCCGGAGCTGCGGGAGCGGATGGGCGCGGCGGCCGTGGCGGCCGCCAGGGCCGCGGGCTACGTCAACGCCGGCACCATCGAGTTCGTGCTGGCCCCCGACGGCCAGTTCTACTTCATCGAGATGAACACCCGCATCCAGGTGGAGCACCCAGTCACCGAGCTGGTCACCGGCCTGGACCTGGTGCGGGAGCAAATCCGCGTTTCCGCCGGGCTCCCCCTCTCTGTTACCCAGGAGGAGGTCCTGTTCCGCGGCCACGCCATCGAGTGCCGCATCAACGCCGAGGACCCGGCCAAGGGGTTCCAGCCCTGTCCCGGCCGCATCGGCTTCCTCCACCTGCCCGGCGGCTACGGCGTGCGGGTGGACACCGGCCTCTATACCGGCTACGAGCTGCCCCCCTACTACGACTCCCTGATGGCCAAGCTGATCGTCTACGCCCCCACCCGGCTGGAGGCCATCCGCCGGATGCGCCGGGCCCTGGAGGAGCTGGTCATTGAGGGACCGGCTACCAACACCGACCTGCTCCACCAGATCCTCCACCACCCTGACTTCGTCCGGGGCAACTACTCCACCGGCTTTCTAGAGGCCCATATGGACACCCTTCTGGCCTGGAGCGGCAGCGGGGAGGTGCGTGAGGTATGAGCAGCGTCTTTGCACAGCGCCGCCAAAAGCTCCTCTCCCTCAAGGCCCTGCGGGGCTCCTCCCCCGCTCCGGCCCACACCGGGGAGGCCTGCCCCGCCTGCGGCAAGGCGGTGCCCCGCCGGGAGCTGGTAGGCCACCGCTATGTCTGCCCCCTGTGCGGGCACCACTACCCCGTGGGGGCCTATTACCGCCTGAGCCTCATTCTGGACAAGGGTACCTTCCGGGAGCTGGACGCCCCCCTGGCCTCCAACAACCCGCTGGACTTCCCCGGCTATGAGGCCAAGCTGGACGGCGCCCGCCGCCGCACCGGCATGAACGAGGCGGTGGTCACCGCCGCCGGCCGCATCGGGGGCCAGCGGGTGGCCGTGGGCGCCCTGGACAGCCGCTTTTTCATGGGCAGCATGTCCGCCGCCGTCGGGGAGAAGGTCACCCGGCTGGTGGAGTACGCCGACAAGTACAAGCTCCCCCTCATCCTTTTCTCCGCCAGCGGCGGGGCCCGGATGCAGGAGGGTATCCTCTCCCTGATGCAGATGGCCAAGACCTCCGCCGCCCTGGGGCGGTTCTCCCAGAAGGGCGGCCTCTACATCTCGGTGCTCACCCACCCCACCACCGGCGGCGTCACCGCCAGCTTTGCCAGCCTGGGGGACATCATGCTGGCCGAGCCCGGCGCCCTGATCGGCTTTGCCGGCCCGCGGGTGATTGAGCAGACCATCGGCGAAAAGCTCCCCGAGGGCTTCCAGAGCGCCGAATATCTGCTGGAGCACGGCTTCCTGGATGCCATCGTTCCAAGGGACGCGCTGCGCGCCACCCTGCTCCATCTGCTGAAGCTCCATGGAAAGGGGGGCGACGCGCATGGCAAGTAAGCTGACCCCCGCCCAGAGGGTAGCCCTGGCCCGCCACCCGGAGCGCCCCGGCACGGCAGATTTCATTAAGCACCTGTTTACCGATTTCTTTGAGCAACGGGGCGACCGCCTGTGCGCCGAGGACGGCAGCATCCTGGGCGGCGTCGCCCTGTTCCACGGCAAGCCGGTGACCGTCATCGGCCACCGGAAGGGCCGCTCCCTGGAGGAAAACCTGTCCCTCCACTTCGGCATGCCCTCACCAGAGGGCTACCGCAAGGCCCAGCGGCTCATGCTTCAGGCGGAGAAGTTCCGCCGTCCCGTCATCACCTTCATCGACACCCCCGGCGCCTACCCCGGCCTGGAGGCCGAGGCCCGGGGCCAGGCGGAGGCCATCGCCCGCACCCTGGCCCTGTCCAGCCGTCTCACCGTGCCTATAGTCTCCGTGGTCACCGGGGAAGGAGGCAGCGGCGGCGCCCTGGCCCTGGGCGTGGGCAACCGCGTGCTCATGCTGGAGAACGCGGTGTACTCCGTCCTCTCCCCGGAGGGCTTTGCCGCCATCCTGTGGAAGGACGCCTCCCGCAGCGACGAGGCCTGCGGCGTGATGAAGCTCACCGCCGCCGACCTGCTGGAGCTGGAGGTGGCCGACCGCATCATTCCTGAGCCCGAGGGAGGGGCTCACACCAACCCCGCCGCCCTGTTCCGGACTCTGGACACCGCCTTGGTCAAGGAGCTCAACGCCCTGGGCAAGCTCAGCGGTCCGGCTCTGGCCGCCGGGCGCTATAAAAAATTCCGCGCGATGGGCGCGAAGGCCCTAAGAAAGGAGCGTAAATGAACGGAATTAAGTTAATCAGCACCGGCTCCGCCGTACCCAAAAAGGTCGTGACCAACAATGATTTGGCCAAAATCGTGGATACCAACGACGAGTGGATCTCCACCCGCACCGGCATCCGCTCCCGACGCTACTGCACCGACGGCGAGAGCCACACCTCCCTCTGTCTGGCCGCCGCCCGGCAGGCACTGGAGCGGGGCGGCGTCGCCCCCGGCGAAATCGGCATCTGCCTGGTGGCCACAGTCACCCCGGATTTTCTTTCCCCCGCCGCCGCCTGCCTGCTCCAAAAGGAGCTGGGCTTTCCGGAGGATACCATATGCTTTGATCTGAACGCCGCCTGCTCCGGCTTTGTGTACGCTCTGCACACCGCCGAGTGCCTGCTGGCCTCCACCCCCCGGAAGTACGGCCTGGTGCTGGGGGCGGAAATCCTCAGCCGGGTCATGGACTTTGGCGACCGGAGCACCTGTGTGCTCTTCGGCGACGGCGCCGGGGCCGCCCTGGTGGAGTGGGGGGCAAACTACCCCTCCCTCCACGCCGTGCTGGGCTGCCGGGGCAACTCAGAGGTGCTCTACGTCCCCGGCGTCAACACTGCCGCGCCTCCCCATGTCCATATGGACGGCCAGTCGGTGTTCCGCTTCGCCGTGGAGGCTGTGCCCCGCTGTGCCCGGGAGGTGCTGGACCGGGCTGGCCTTACCCCGGAGGACATCGACCTCTTCGTGTTCCACCAGGCCAACCAGCGCATCATCGACTTTGCCGTGAAGAAGCTGGGCATCGACCCGGCCAGGTGCCCCGGCAACATCGAGCGCACCGGCAACACCTCCGCCGCCAGCGTTCCCCTGCTGCTGGACGAGCTGGTGGGCGGCGGGGCCATCACCTCCGGCCAGAAAGCCCTGTGTGTGGGCTTCGGCGGCGGGCTGACCTGGGCCGGGGCTCTGCTGGAGCTGGCGTAGCTTCCAACAAGCGGCAGAGCCGCTTGTTGGAGAGAGATGCAGCCCCCGCACGCAAGTTTTGTCCGGCTTCGCCGGATAACACTCACACTTTTGGGCTGAGAAGTGTTTTCGTCCACGCACATATCGCGACCGAAAACGGATTTCATTTTATTTCCCCGCCTGCGGGCGGGGAAACTCTGCGAGGCTTTTTCGCGGAGGCGTTTCATAAGGAGTTTCTATGAAATTAAACGAGCTTTTGGGGATTGAGTTCCCCATCATCCAGGGCGGCATGGCCAACATCGCCACCGGAGCGTTCGCCGCCGCCGTGTCCAACGCGGGTGCCCTGGGCCTGGTTGCCTCCGGCGGGATGGACGCCGAGGCCCTGCGGGCCGAGATCCGCGCCGCCAAGGCGAACACCGGCAAGCCCTTCGGCGTCAACCTGATGCTGATGAACCCCCACATCGACGCTCTGGCCAAGGTGGTGGCAGAGGAGGGGGTGCAGGTGGTGACCACCGGCGCGGGCAACCCCGGCAAATACGTCCCCGCCTGGAAAGAGGCGGGTATCAAGGTGTTCCCCGTGGTAGCCGCCCCCATTTTGGCCAAGCGGCTGGAGCGCTATGGCATCGACGGCATCATCGCCGAGGGCTGCGAGAGCGGCGGCCACATCGGCGAGCTGACCACCATGGCCCTGGTGCCCCAGGTGGTGGACGCGGTGAGCGTCCCCGTCATCGCCGCCGGCGGCATCGCTGATGGCCGGCAGCTCACCGCCGCCTTTGCCCTTGGGGCCTGCGGCGTCCAGGTGGGCACCTGCCTGCTGGCCAGCGAGGAGTGCCCCATCCATGTCAATTACAAGCAGGCCGTGCTCAAGGCCGGGGCCAACGACACCACCGTCACCGGCCGCTCCACCGGGGCGCCGGTGCGGGTGCTCAAGAACAAGATGGCCCGGGAATATCTGCGCATGGAGAAGAAGGATGTCCCCCTGGAGGAGATGGAGCAGCTCACCCTGGGCTCCCTGCGGAAGGCCGTGTTCGACGGCGACGTGGACGGCGGCAGCTTCATGGCCGGCCAGGTGGCCGGTATGGTGCACGAGCTCCGTCCCCTGCGGCAGATCTTTGAGGAGCTGATGGCCGGATATGCGGCCGTGCGAAAGGGGCTGAGCGAATGAGTCTGGCCTTTCTGTACGCCGGGCAGGGCAGCCAGCACCCCGGCATGGGGGCCGATCTCTACGAGGCCCATCCCGCCTTCCGCGCCGTGCTGGACGCCGCCGGCGTGGACTTCGATCTGAAAACCACCATGTTCACCGACCCCGACGGGGTGCTGAACCTGACCGAGTACACCCAGCCCTGTATGGTGGCCTTCGCCGCCGGCATGACCGCCCTGCTGGCGGAGCGGGGCATTGTCCCGGACTACGCCGCGGGCCTCTCCCTGGGCGAGTACTCCGCCCTCCAGTGCGCCGGGGTGTTCACCGCTCCCCAGGCCATTTCCCTGGCCGCCTTTCGCGGCAAGGCCATGGCCGCGGCCGCGGCGGGCCGCCCCTGCGGCATGACCGCCGTGCTGGGCCTGGACCGCGAGAAGCTCCAGGAGGCATGCCGGCAGGCCGCCGGCGCAGGAGTGGTGGAGATTGCCAACTACAACTGCCCCGGCCAGTTGGTCATCGGCGGCGAGCAGGCCGCCGTGGACCAGGCCGCCGCACTGGCCAAGGAGCTGGGCGCCAAGCGCTGCCTGCCCCTGAAGGTCAGCGGGCCCTTCCACACCTCCCTCCTCGCCCCCGCCGGCGACGCCCTGCGGGAGAAGTTCAAGGAGACCGCCTTCGGCGCGATGCGCATCCCCGTGCTCTTCAACTGCCTGGGCCGGGAGATGGGGCCGGAGGACACCATCCCCGCCCTGCTGGAGAAGCAGGTGCAGACCTCCGTCTACATGGAGGACACCATCCGCCGCCTGGCCGAGCTGGGGGTGGACACCATCGTGGAGATCGGCCCGGGCAAGGCCCTCATCGGCTTTGTCAAGAAGACTGCTCCCGCCATCAAGACCTACGCCGTGGAGACCTGCGCCGATTTGGACGCCCTCTCCGCCGCGCTGAAAGGATAACGCTATGAGCTTTACCGGAAGAACCGCCGTCGTCACCGGCGGCAGCCGCGGCATCGGCCGCGCCATCTGCCTGGAGCTGGCCCGCCGGGGGGCCAACGTGGTCTTCTCCTACGCGGGCAACACCGCCGCGGCAGAGGCGACCCGAAAGGAGCTGGAGGCCCTGGGCGTCCAGACCCGTGCCGTCCAGGGCAGTGTGGCCGATCCCGCCGCCGTAAAAACCCTCATCGACACCGCCGTGAAGGAGCTGGGCTCCCTGGACATTCTGGTCAACAACGCGGGCATCACCCGGGACAACCTGGCCATGATGCTCAAGGAGGAGGACTTCGACGCGGTCATCGAGACCAACCTCAAGGGGGCCTTCCTCACCATGAAGGCCGCCGCTCGGCCCATGATGAAGGCCCGCTACGGCCGCATCGTCAACCTCAGCTCCGTGGTGGCCCTGCGGGGCAACCCGGGCCAGATCAACTACTGCGCCAGCAAGGCGGGGCTCATCGGCATGACCAAGTCCCTGGCCAAGGAGCTGGGCGGCCGCGGCGTCACCGTCAACGCGGTGGCCCCCGGCTATATCGCCACTGATATGACCGCCGCCCTGCCCGACGCGGCCCGGGAGGCCATGCTGTCCGCCATCCCGGCGGGCCGCCCCGGCACCCCGGAGGACGTGGCCGCCGCTGTGGCCTTCCTGGCCTCCGAGGAGGCCGGATACATCACCGGCCAGGTGCTCCAGGTGGACGGCGGAATGGGCATGTGAGGAGGAACGCAATTATGGAAAAACGCAGAGTGCTGATTACCGGCCTGGGCACCGTCAACCCCCTGGGCCACAACGCCGCCGACACCTGGCAGGCTGTCCGGGACGGGGTGTGCGGCATTGGCCCCATCACCCGGTATGACTGCTCCGCCCAGAAGGTCCACCTGGCCGCCGAGGTCAAGGACTGGGACCCCACCACCGTGCTGGACAAGAAGGACGTGCGGCACATGAGCCGCTACACCCAATTGGCCGCCGCCGCCGCCAAGGAGGCCCTGGCCGACAGCGGTCTGGACCGGGAGAAGGAGGATCTCACCCGCTGCGGCGTCATCGTCTCCAGCGGCGTGGGCGGCATCGAGATGGCCGAGAGCGAGGAGCTGCGCTGCTCGCAGAAGGGCTTTGACCGGGCCTCCCCCTTCTATATCCCCACCACCATCGCCAACATGGGCGCCGGCTTCATTGCCATCATGGCGGGCTTTCAGGGCATGTGCACCTGCCCGGTAACCGCCTGTGCCGGCGGCTCCAACGCGGTGGGCGACGCCTTCCGCCACATCCGGGACGGCTACGCCGAGGTGATGCTCTGCGGCGGCGCCGAGGCCGCTATCACCCCTCTGTCCATCGGCGGCTTCACCTCCATGCGGGCCCTCCATGTGGGGGATGACCCCAGCCGGGCCTCCATCCCCTTTGACGCCGAGCGCAGCGGCTTCGTCATGGGCGAGGGTGCGGCCGTGCTGATGCTGGAGGAGTACGGGCACGCCATGGCCCGGGGCGCCAAGATCTATGCTGAGGTGGTGGGCTACGGCGCCACCTGCGACGCCTACCACATCACCGCCCCCGCCCCCAACGGGGAGGGCGGCGCCCGCGCCATGGCCCTGGCCCTGGCCGACGCCGGGGCGTCCCCCGAGCAGGTGGGCTACATCAACGCCCACGGCACCTCCACCCCCCTCAACGACTCCGGGGAGACCGCGGCCATCAAGGCCGTGTTCGGCGCCCACGCCGCCAAGCTGGCCGTCAGCTCCACCAAGGCCATGACCGGCCACATGCTGGGGGCCGCCGGCGCGGTGGAGGCCATCTTCACCGCCCTGAGCCTGCGGGACGGCTTCCTGCCCGCCACCATCCACTACCAGGTGCCCGACCCGGCCTGCGATCTGGACTATATCCCCAACCAGGGCCGGGAGCAGCAGGTGGAGTATGCCCTGTCCAACTCTCTGGGCTTCGGCGGCCACAACGCCTGCGTGCTGTTCAAGAAGTGGGAGGGCTGAGCCATGATGCAGTTGAATTCCAACCAGATCGCTGAGATCATCCCCCACCGCTACCCCTTCGCCCTGGTGGACCGCATCGTGGACGGCGAGGTGGGCAAGTGGGCCAAGGGCATCAAATGCGTCACCGTCAACGAGCCCTTCTTCCAGGGCCACTTCCCTCAGTACCACGTGATGCCCGGCGTGCTCATCATTGAAGCCCTGGCCCAGGTGGGGGCCGTGACCATGCTGTCCATGCCGGAGAACAAGGGAAAGATCGGCCTGTTCGGCGGCATCAAAAACGCCCGCTTCCGCCGCCAGGTCACCCCCGGCGACGTACTGGAGCTGGAGTGCACCATTCTCAAGCAGAAGGGCCCGGTAGCTGTCGCTGAGGCCAAAGCCACCGTGGGCGGCCAACTGGCCGTTTCGGCAGAGCTTACCTTTGCCTTGGCCAAAGATTTGTGATTGCCCTTCCCTCCGCTTTTTGATAAAATGAAAAAAATATGACAATGCGGGGGCGCCGGCATGTTGGAACAGAAATTTGAAATCGTGTATACCAAATTCAAGCTTCATTTTTATCAGGAGATCTTCGAGCGCTTTCAAAACCGCGAGGCCAGCCTGACCACGGTAGAGACCTTCGCCATGGAGACCATCCAGGCCCTGGGCTGCCCAACCATCAACGAGTTCGCCTCCTTTATGCGCATCTCGCCGCCCAACGCGGCCTATAAGATCAACAGCCTGATCCGCAAGGGCTATGTGCAGAAGATCCAGTCCGCCCACGACAAGCGCGAGTACCACCTCCAGGTCACCCAGAAATACAAGGACTACTACAACATCAGCAACGACTACGTCCATGCCGTGACCGAGCGCATCCGGCAGCGTTTCTCCCCGGAGGAGTGCGCCAAGCTGGAAGAGATGCTCACCATTATCAACCAGGAACTGATGCCCGAGGTGGATCTCGGTCATTCTCAAACTCTGTAAACAGAAGAGGCGCGGCCCTTTAGGGCCTCGCCTCTTCTGTTTTCCGCGCAATCGTCTCCTCTATCTTCTCCGCCGCCCGGGCCGCGCCTCCGGCGGCCCGGAATCCGGCGGCCAGGGGCGCGATGGCCTGGCGGTACCTCTCCCGATGCCCCAGCACCTGCTCCACCGCGGCCCGGATCGCCGCCGGGCCGCGGCGCTCCAAGCGCAGCCCCGCCCCCAGCTCCGCAGCCCGCCGGGCCACCGCCGCCTCCTCCGACTGCTGAGGGGCCAGCACCATGGGCACGCCGCACCAGATGCTCTCGCTGACGCTGTTCATCCCGCAGTGGGTGAGAAACACCGACGCCTCCCCCAGCACCCGGAGCTACTCCACCCTGGCCTCTGCCCGGACATTGGGGGGCAGAGCGCCCAGCGCTGCCGCCCCCTCCGGGCTGCCCACCGACAGCAGCACATCCCACGGCCCGTCCCCCAGGCCCTCCGCGCATGCCCGGTAAAAGCCGGTGTTCCCGTGCATAACCGTGCCCAGGGAGACGTACACCAGCGGCCGCTCCCGCCGCTGCGTCCGGGGCGGTAGCTCCGGCAGGGACGGCCCCACAAAGGCCACCCGCTCCCCGAAGTGCTCGCCGCCGGGCTGGAAGGCCCGGGAGGTATAGACAATGGTATCGGTCTCGCTGTCATTCTGAATCAGCTCGGTGAGCTTTTCCACCTCATACCCGTGCTCCCGTAGCAGGGCCAGCCTCTTCCCGATTTGGGGCAGGCCCACCAGGGTGTAGAATACCTCCAGCGGGCCGGGGCGCATCTCCCTGGCGGTCTCTTGGTCAAAGGCGAAGGTGGTGGTGGAGCACACCAGCGGCAGCCCCAGCCGCCGGGCGTACAGCTTGCCCCAGACGCAGATGGAATCGGCCACCACGCAGTCCGGCCGGAATTCGCCCAGCTCCCGGAGCGTCTTCTCCTCCATGGCCACCGTCACATCGATCACCATCGCCATAAGGCTGGAGAAGTCGTGCCCCATCCGCCGCCCCAGATCCCTGGGGGCGGGGGGCAGGAAGGCGTCGCAGGGGACGAACTCGGCTCCCGCGCCCTCCAGCTTCACCCGGAATTCCTCAAAGGAGTAGTAGCGCACCCGGTGCCCCCGGCGCACCAACTGCCGCACCACCTCCACCGTGGGATTGGTGTGTCCGTAGGCGGGAATGGAGAAAAAGACGATCCGGCTCATATTACGCACCCTTTTTCTTATTAGTAATACTTTTCTTACTTATAGCACCGCAAAGGCAGAATGTCAAGATGAAATAAAAGTGCCGCGCCTGAAGGCGCGGCACTTTTATTGCTCCCGGTCCGAAAAGACATCACGGAAGACCGGATCCGCCTTTTCAAAGGTCTGGAGTGCAATCCCCCGGTTCACGTCCGCCAGCAGCAGCAGCGTGTCCCCGGGCCGGACGCCGAACATCTCCCGCACCTCCTTAGGCACCACGATCTGCCCCTTCGGCCCCAGCTTCACCGAGGCCAGATACTTTCCCTCCGGCATAGCCGCCTTGTCCATCGTTCTTCCCTCCTCCGCCTATCTGTTGGAATTGTAACCGATTTCCTACACTTCGTCAACCGGGATTGCCCCAGTTGTCAACCAGATGCTTCTCTGCTACAATACAGGCAGAACGGAAGGAGGCGGCCGCCGTGCAGCTTGATCCCATCACCCGCGCAGTCCTGGACGCCATGCAGGAGGGCGTGCTGATCATTGACGCGCAGGAGCGCATTGTCTATGGAAACCGGGCCTATGTGGCCTTTCTGGAGAAGGAGGCCGGCGGGCCCATCGGGCCGATCGAGGGATACCCCCTGCGGCTGCTGCGCCCCGGTGCCCGGCTGCCGGAGGTGCTGGCTCAGAAGCGCCCCATCCTGCACACCCCGCGCCAGGAGAGCGAGGACATCTACTTCGTCAACATGTACCCCATCTTCGACGGAGCGGAGGTGGTGGGCGGCCTGTCGGTGGTTACCTTTTGGAAGGACGCCTTCGACTTCCGGGCGGAGCTGGAGCGCTATGAAAAGCGCAGCCGTCAGGTGCTCCGCCGAGTCAACAAGGCCAACGCCGCCCACTACACCTTTGACTCCATTGTGGCGGTCTCCCCCCGGTCGGCGGCCTGCCGGGAGCTGGCCAGCCGCCTGGCCCAGACCGACGTCACCGTCCTGCTCCAGTCGGAGAGCGGCACGGGAAAGGAGCTGTACGCCCAGGCCATCCACAACGCCAGCCCCCGCTCCGCCGGGGTGTTCGTGGCCATCAACTGCGCCAACTTCAACGCCAATATGCTGGAGTCCGAGCTCTTCGGCTATACCGAGGGGGCCTTTACTGGCGCCAAGCGGGGCGGGAAGATCGGCCTCTTTGAGGCCGCCGCCGGCGGGACGCTCTTTCTGGACGAGATCTCCGAGATGGACGTCGGCCTCCAGTCCAAGCTCCTGCGCGCCCTCCAGGAACGCCGCATCCGGCCGGTGGGCGGCGTGGAGGAGGTGGAGACCGACGTGCGCATCATCGCCGCCTGCAACGCCGATCTGCCCCGCTATGTGGAGGAGGGGAAATTCCGCACCGACCTGTTCTACCGCCTCAACACCTTCCCCATCCACATCCCGCCGCTGCGGGAGCGGAGAGAGGACATCCCTCCTCTCTGCCGCAGCCTGCTGGACGAGCTGTCCCGCAAGCTCAAGCGACGTCTGGAGCTAACGCCCGAGGCCCTGGACCGCCTGCTGGCCCACAACTGGCCGGGCAATGTGCGGGAGCTGCGCAACGTGCTGGAGTTCTGCGCCTATCTGACCCCTTCCGGTCTCATTACCGAGCTGTCCCTCCCCGAAAACCTCCGGACAGCCCCCGCCGCCCAGCCTCTCACGCTGGCCCAGCGCACCCGCGCCTTTGAAAAACAGGAGATTCTCCGCCTGCTGGCGTGCAACGGCTCCCACCTGGAGGGCAAGAAAAAGACCGCTGCCCAGCTTGGCATCTCTCTGGCAAGCCTCTACAACAAGTTGAATGGGTCGTTCTAACTTTTTAGAATTTATTTCTAGTTTTTTAGAAATCAGCTGTATCAGTATGCGCGAGTAGTTACCATTTGGTTTCTATCCATTAAAATTCCAATATTTTAGAAATCATGCTTTTCTCCTCTCTTCCGGCCGTTCCCCCAAGATACTGCAAGGACTGCTTTTTTATCCCCCGTCCCCGCTCTTTCACTTTGGCATCCGGATTGCTTATTCTCTTGCTGCAAGCAGCGTGTGGAGAGGTTGCTTGAATAAAAGAGGAGGTAATGCGAATGTCACCTTTAGCGATTCTCGGATTCCTGACGGTCATTATCATGCTGGTGCTGATCATGACCAAAAAAGCATCCCCGCTGGTGGCCCTCATTGTGGTACCCGTGGTCACCGGCATCATCTCCTGTTTCTTCATCGCGGTTGTGCCGGAGGGCGCCGCGGAGGGGACGCAGGGTGTGGTCGACTTTGTCGCCAACTTCAAGTCCCTGGGCGACATGATCACCGGCTCCAAGGGCATCGGCTCTGTGGCCGCCACCGGCGTCATGTTCATTTTTTCCATTCTGTTCTTTGGTATCCTGACCGACGCCGGTACCTTCCGCCCCATCATTAAGGGGATTCTGAACCTGGTGGGAACGGATCCCGTCAAAATCGGCATCGGCACCGCCATTCTGGCTGCCATCGTCCATCTGGACGGCTCCGGAGCGGTCACCTTCCTGATCTGTGTGCCCGCGCTGCTTCCTCTGTATGACGCGCTCGGCATGCGCCGCACTACGCTGGCCACCATTGTGGCCCTCTCCGCCGGCACCATGAATATCCTGCCCTGGGGCGGCCCCACCATCCGTGCCGCCACCGCGCTGGGCATGGGCGATAACCCCGTCGCCTTCTTCCTTCCCGTCCTTCCCGCCGTGCTGGTGGGCCTGGTATGTGTGCTGGTTATCTCCGCATTCCTGGGAGCCGGCGAGAAAAAGCGCATCGGCGCCGTGGCTCTCCAGGCCGCCGGAAATACCGAGCAGGAGCTCACCGAGGAGCAGAAGGCCCTGCTGCGTCCCCACCTGTTCTGGGTGAACATCATCCTCATTGTGGCCGCTATCGTGTCCCTGCTGTTCTCCGGCTTCGCCCCCGCGGTGGTATTCATGGCCTTCTACGTGCTGGCCACCGTCATCAACTACCCCAGCGTGAAGGATTCCAAGGCCCGGGTGGACGCCCACGCCAAGGAGGCCCTCATGATGTGCTCCGTGCTCTTCGCCGCCGGCTGCTTCACCGGCATCATGCAGGGCACCGGCATGATCACCGAGATGGCCAGCACGCTAGTCTCCATCATCCCCCATACGATGGGCAAGTTCTTCCCCCTCATCATCGGCATCATCGGTATGCCCGCCTCCCTGCTCTTTGATCCCGACTCCTTCTACTACGGCGTACTCCCCGTGCTGGCTCAGACCGCCGAGGGCTTCGGCGTCGCCGGTGTAGATGTCGGCCGCGCCGCTATCCTGGGTCAGATGACCATCGGCTTCCCCGTCTCCCCTCTGACCGCCTCTACCTTCCTGCTGGTGGGCCTGTCCGGCGTGGACTTCGGCGAGCACCAGAAGAAGACCATCCCGCTGGCCTGGCTGGTGTCCCTGGTGATGGTGGTTGTCGCCATTCTCACCCGCGGCATCGCCATCTGAGCCGCTCTCTCGTCTTTGAAATGTCAATTATCAGAAAGGAAGTCATTGCATGACGAAAACCATCCGCATCGGCAGCGGGGCCGGCTATGCCGGCGACCGGCTGGAGCCCTCACTGGAGCTGATCGAAAAGGGCAACCTGGACTATATCAGCTATGAGTGCCTGGCCGAGCGCACCATCGCCATCGGGCAGCAGGCCAAGCTGAAGGACCCGTCCAAGGGATACAACGGTCTTCTGGAGCACCGCATGGAGAAGGCCCTTCCCCTGTGCTGGAAGCACAAGGTGAAGCTCATCACCAACATGGGCTCTGCCAATCCCCAGGCCGCTGCCCAGAAGTGCGTGGAGATTGCCCGCAGGCACGGCCTGACCGGCATGAAGATCGCCTGCGTCACCGGCGACGATCTGCTGCCCGTCATCAACAAGTACATGGACGCCGAGGTGTGGGAGACCCACGAGCCCCTGTCCAAGCTCCCCGGTGAGATCGTCTCCGCCAACGCCTACATGGGCGTGGAGGGTATTCTGAAAGCCCTGGAGCAGGGCGCCGACGTGGTCATCACCGGACGCGTAGCCGACCCCGCCATCTTCATGGCCCCCGCCATCCACGCCTTCGGCTGGTCGCTGGAGGACTGGGACAAGCTGGGCAAGGGCACCATGATGGGCCACCTCCTGGAGTGCGGCGGCCAGGTCACTGGCGGCTACTTCGCCGAACCCGGCAAGAAGGATGTCCCCGGCCTGGGCCACCTGGGCTTCCCCATTGTGGAGATCTCCGAGGACGGGTCCTTCTTCGTCACCAAGATTCCGGAGTCCGGCGGCATGGTCACGGTGGAGACCTGCTCCGAGCAGATCGTCTACGAGATTCACGATCCCGAGAACTACCTGACCCCCGATGTGGTGGCCGACTTCAAGCAGGTCAAGTTTACCGAGGTGGAGAAGGATAAAGTGAAGGTGGAGGGCGCCTCCGGCAAGCCCAGGACCGAGACCTTCAAGTGTTCCATCGGCTACAAGGACTGCTTCATCGGCGACGGCGAGATCAGCTACGGAGGCCCCGGCTGCGTGGCCCGCGGTAGGCTGGCCCTGGACATCATCAAGGAACGCCTGGAGCTGGTGGCCCCCGGCGTGTTTGACGAGCTGAAGTTCGACCTCATCGGCTGCAACAGCCTGTACTGGAACCCTGACTTCAAGTACAACGAAGAGCCCAGCGAGGTGCGGGTCCGCGTGTCCGGCCGGGCCAAGGCCAGGGCCGACGCCGAGCTCATCGGCAACGAGGTGGAGGCCCTCTACACCAATGGCCCAGCCGGCGGCTGCGGCGCCGTCAAGCGCACCCGCGACATTGTGTCCGTGGCCTCCATTCTGGTGAGCCGCTGCGATGTTAAGCCCGAAGTCGAGATCTTTGAAGTCTGATTTCAAGACAGAAAGGAGGCATTTTCTATGAAACTCTGGGATATCGCACACTCCCGCACCGGCGACAAGGGCAACATCTCCAACATCTCCCTCATCGCCTACGACCCCAAGGACTATGCGCTGCTCAAGGAGAGAGTCACCGCTGAGCGGGTGAAGGAGCACTTCAAGGGCATGGTCAAGGGTGAGGTGGTTCGCTATGAGCTGCCCAATATCCATGCGCTGAACTTTGTCATGTACGCCGCCCTGGGCGGCGGCGTAACCCGCTCCCTCTCCGTGGACATGCACGGCAAGGGCCTGTCCTCCTACCTGCTGGACATGGAGCTTTGAGCCTTTTCAAAAAAAGCGCCGCCCCGGAGCCTGTCGCTCCGGGGCGGCGCTTTGCCGCGTCAGTCCCGATCCATCTCATAGGTGAGCACGCCGCCGGTTCTGGCGTCGATCTTGTACTCGTACTCCATGCCGCCGGCCTTGAACTCCACCTTATAGCAGGGCGTGCGCTCGTCCAGCTCCTCCTCCACCTCCAGCTCGTAGGTGTCGGTCAGCGCCACCCCCGCGTGGGCCAACGCCGCGTCCCGGGCGGCATCCCGCCCGATGGCCTGGTCCGCGGGCAGGGCATTGGGGTGCTCCTCCCGCTTGCTCTTGAGCACGCTGCCGTCCGCGGCAGCAATCTCGTACTCGTACTCTGTAGTACCTGCCCAGAATTCCAGCTCGTAGGTCAGGCGGCCATCGTCAAAGTCCCGCTTGACCGTCAGCCCGCGCACGTCCCCTTCGGCCACGCCCGCATGGGCGAAGGCCGCGGCTTTGGCCGCCGCCTCGCCGATGTCGGTCTGAGCGGTACTTCCGCCGCTGGTCAGGCTGCCGCCCTTTTGCTCCCGCCCGTGCTTGACAATGGCGCCGGTGGCGGCATCTACATCGTACTCATACTCCGTGTTTCCGGCAAAAAACTCCACCTCGTATACCATACGGCCGTCCTCATAGTCGTAGTCAGCCTCCAGGAACACCACGTCCCCACTGGTCACACCCGCATGGGTCAGGGCGGCCTCCTTGGCGGCCTCCACACCGATATAGGCGCTCTGGCTGGCTGTACCTACCGAGTTTAGCGCCGGGTTGGAGGCGGTCGTGCTGGTCTGTCCCCCCGCGCTGTCCGGGGTCTGGACTGCGGTGGAATTGGCCAGCAGATTCAGCTCATTGATGGACAGCCCCACCAGGGACTCAAACGTGAGATGGTTGCTGCTGTCCACCAGGGACTGGATCAGCGTGGCCTTGCCCAGCGAGATGCCATACTCGTCCGCCTTTTGCTGAAGGGCGCTGTCCCCACTGAGGGTCTGGGAGAGGATCGCTCCGTTGACTTTGGCGGAGTCGAGCACCTGCCCGATTTCCGTGGTCAGCTTCTGCTCCAGGGCTGCGCCCCGGGCCGCGTCGTCGTCCTCCACCGAGATGAGGATGGAGTTGGCCAGTTCGTCCACATAGCCGTGCTTGAGCAGAGAGCCCATGATGGCGTTGACCGCCACATTCAGGTCGGCCCCCTTCAGGTCCATGCCGTCGAGAATTTCGTTGGCGTCCGCGTTCAGCGGAACGGCCGAGACCACCTTCTCCTGCCGGTTTACATCCAGCTCCACGCTGGGATTGACATCCAGGGAGATGACCGAAGCCACGGCGTTGGCCTGGTAATACTGAACACCGGCGCCTCCGCCCACCACCACCAGCGCCAGGCAGGCCGCCGCAAGCCAGGCCATGGCCGCCTTTTTCCGCGGCTTCCGCGCCGGTACGGTCATGGGAATCACGTTTCCCCGCCGCAGTTCGCACCGGGAGAGGAGCGCCTCCAGATGGTCGGGCGCGGCGTGCTCCAGCGCGGTGCGCAGACGCTGTTCCAGTTCCTGATCGGTCACAGGGCATCCCCTCCTTCCAGCTTCGTCTTTAGTTTCAGGAGCGCGCGGCGGTACTTGGACAGCACCGTGGACAGGGGCAGCTCCAGCAGGCCTGCAATCTCCCTGTGCTTCCAGCCGGTCACCGCGTGGAGCAGCACAATTTGCCGTTCGTCATCCGCCAGCGCAGTGAGGGCGGCGTCCAGCACCTGCCGGTCCTCCACCGTCACCATCGGGTTCTCCGCTGCCAGCCGTTCCCAGTCCTCCAGAGCCATGTCCTGGGTCCTGCCCCGCTCCCGCAGCTTCATCAGGGCGAGGTTGCGGGCGATGGTCAGCAGCCAGGCCAGCGGTGTACCCTGGGGACGGTACTGATGGGCGTTTTCCCAGGCCCGCACAAAAGCGTCCTGGGTCACATCCTCAGCGTCATGCTGGTTTTTCAGGTAGGATAGGGCCAGGCCGTACACCGACGTCCGCGTGCGGTGGTACAGCTCTGCCAGCGCCTCCTGATCCCCCCCGGCCAGCCGGGCCATCAGCGGCTCCAGCAGCTCCGGCGCAGTGGCGGTGCGGCGCTCCTCTGCCATTGTCTCAAGCAGGATTAACATGGTGTCGCGCTCCTGTCATCTTCTTAATGTACGGGAGCAGCGTTTTATTGCGCCGCCCCTCTCTTTTTTCCCGATTTTATTATATCCCATTCAGCCGCTAGGAGTAAAGCCCTTTTTTGCTGGGCCCAAGCCGCTTTGTACCGCGGCACAGGAGTGCTTATTCCTGAGCCCCCATGGCCGCCTCCAGCTTCTTGAGTGCTTTTTTCTCAATGCGCGATACCTCGCGCCGCGGTTATTGTAACCAGAGGTCCATTAAAAAAGCGCCTCCGGCGGGCAGAAGCGGAAGTGGATGATGAGCTCCCTCTGTTCAGTTAGCTCCACCCGCTCAATGAGGCTTACCAGAAGCTCCCGGTTGTCACCAGCCTCATCCAGAAAACGCTGAACCAGGGCCCCGGCCTTGTCCCCGGCCCCCGGGCTTTCCCGGCGTTCCAGCTCTGTCACACGCCGCTCCAGTGCGCCGCGCTCCTCGCGGGCCTGCCGGTAGAGCCGTGCAAAATCCGCCTCGGCCAGCAGGCCACTGAGCTGATCCAAATACATCCGGTCCAGGACGGTGGTCAGGCGGCCTATTTTGGCCCGCAGGGCCCGGATTTCCGCCGTGGGATTTTCCCCTCCATGAGCCTCTGCTACGGCAGACCGGGCGGCGGGCAGCAGGGCCGCAGGCTCCAGGCAGGCCCCGCAGGCCTCCCGCAGCTTGGCTACCACGGCACGAGTGACGGTCTGCTCCTGAATGCAGTGGCAGGTGCAGCCCCCTGTCTTTGTGAACCGCTGGTAGGTGCGGCAAACCAGATACCGCACATCCTCCCCCCGGCTGTTTTTCCGGTTGAGCACCGCCAGCGGGTGCCCGCACTCGTGACAGAAAAGCAGCCCTTTCAGTGGAAACTCATAGGTTCGGCTGCGGGTGTGCCGCCGGCTGGCCAACAGACGCCCCACCCGTTCAAAGGTCTCCGGCGTCACCAGCGGCTCATGGGTTCCCTCCACCACCACCCAGTCCTCCGGTAGCTGCCGAATGCACTTTTTGCTCTTGTAACTGACCTTCCGTCGGCGCCCCTGTACCATATTTCCAATATAGGTTTCGTTTTGCAGCATCTCAGAGATGCGCTCACCGCTCCACTGTCCGGTACCGGAGGGATACAGGCCCGCGTAGCATCCCGGCGATGGGATGCCCTCAGCGTTGAGCTGCGCGGCGATCTGGCGGCAGCTCAGGCCCTCCAGCGCCAGCCGGAAAATACGTCGTACCACCGACGCGGCCCCCTCGTCCACCACAATTTTGTTCTTTTCCGCAGGGTGCATCTGATAGCCATATACCGGCTTGCCGCCGATAAACAGCCCTTTTCGCTGTTTGTCCCGCTTGACGCTGGAGATCTTTTTGGAGATGTCCTTTGCGTACATGTCGTTCATAATGGCCCGGAACGGCGTGATCTCGTTGGCGCTGGAGTCCACACCGGTGTCGATGCCGTCCAACAGGGAGATGTACCGCACACGGTGTTCCGGGAAATAGCGCTCCATATAGTGGCCGGTCATGATGTAGTCGCGCCCCAGCCGGGACAGATCCTTGGTAATCACCATGTTCACCCGTCCGGCCTCAATGTCCCGCAGCATTCGCCGGAACTCCGGGCGGTCGAAACTGGTGCCCGACCAGCCGTCGTCTCCTGATGTCAAGAGAAAACCAAAGAAATTAAAGAATTTTTCATCACTTTTTATCGGTCTGTGTCAAATCAGGAATCATAATCCACGGCACATTAAATCTGTGACGGAGAACACGCCAATACCAGCGGAGTTCAAATCAGCAATCAGTTCCATCACCCAACCACTATCCCTGCCCAGACGGGCAAAGTCTTTTATCAACAGAGCGTCGGCCCGTCCTTGCCGAACAGCTTCAAGAAAATCATTCAGCCCAGGCCGGTCAAAGGTCAGGCCGCTGGCCTCGTCCTGGGATTCTCCCACAACATTGAGCTGATGCTTTTCTGCAAAGCTGCGAAGATAGTTCATCTGATTTTCCAAAGCCCATGTATCAGGTGAGGCAACGCGCCCATAGAGCCAATATCGTTTCTTATCCCTGTTCACGCTCCGCAGCCTCCTTTTTTGTGGTATCGGCAAGTAGCCGTTGATATTCGTCCCCGCATTTCCAAACGATCTCGATAGAAGTAGAACTGTAAATGTAGATGTTTTGGATCAGCAAATCCACCAGCTCCCGTGTCAATGTCCTGACATTGGTATAGGGAATGATGTTGTAGGTGGAGAGTTCTTCTTCCTTTGCCCGCCGTTTGGCATCCCCCAGCTCTTTGATTTTGGTTTCAAGCCGCTGGATATGTTTTTCGCACTGTCCTCGCTTATGCTGGTAGTCCTCCGCGCTGACTTTGCCGGACACCATATCCTCAAAAGCCGCCATCTTTTCCTGCTGGCGCATTTGGATTGAGTTCTGGTGTGCTTTGATCTGCCGGTCAAGGCGTTGGTTGTAACGGGTATCTTTTGCGGACTGGCGCTGCTTCGCCTGAACCGCCCCTCGGACAAGCTGGGCCATCATGCGGATAGCTGCCAAAACCGTCTGTTCCAACTCCTTTTCATCTATCCTGTCCTGTGGGCAGCCTATATCCGGCTTATACCTGTCGGTCCGGCACACATAGCAGGGGTGGGCAGATTGCAGCCGCTCCATCGCAAGCCCACAGTGGCCGCACCGGATCTTCCGATAGAAAACCCGTGTGCTTTCCCCGGCAGAGCCGGGATGGGAGTTGCGGTTCAGGCTCTTGGCCGTATTGAAAATCTCCTGCGTTATGATTGCCGGGAACGCTCCATCCACAACCGTCCACTGATCTTCTGTGACAGCCTTGACCCGGCTGGAGCCTACCTTTTTCCGGGTGGTCTTGCCATAGATCGCTTTGCCGGTGTACCGCTCATCATCCAGTATCTTGCGAACCATAGCAGAAGTCCAGTAGTTTTTGCTCTGGTCTACACAGTTCCACCTCCGGTTTACTTTTTGGAGCCGTTTTCTTTGCAGCGGGGTCAGTACCCCTTCTGTATTAAACTTTCTGGCAATTTCCGTAGTAGACAGGCCGCTGGTAAAGAGGTCAAACACACGCCGGACCACGGCGGCGGCATCCTCGTCCACCAAAAGAGTGTGCTTATTCCCAGGCGCTTTCTGATAGCCAAAGAACGCATAGGGGGCAACACAGTAGCCTTTTTCGGCAAGCTGCTTTTTGGTCGATCTCACTTTTTCCGACAAGTCCTTGCTGTAAAGGTCGTAGATCACATTTCGGAAGGACACATCAATCAAGCCCGCAGAACCGTACTTGTGATCCTTGCTGTCGTAGGAATCATTGATGGCGATAAATCGCACGTCCAGGAAAGGGAAAATCTGTTCCAGATAGTCTCCAACCACGATATAGTCGCGGCCAAACCGAGACATATCCTTGACGATGATGCAGTTGATCTTCCTCTGGCGTACCTGTTCGAGAAGCCGCCGGACGGCTGGCCGCTCCATGTTCGTCCCAGAATAACCGTCGTCACAAAATTCGAGAATCTGCGCCCCGGCAAATTCAGGCCGCAGCTCAATGAAACGGCGGATGTAGGCACGCTGATTGACAACGCTGTTGCTTTCGTTTTTTTCATCGGACAGGTCGCCGTCCTCGGCGGAGAGCCGGATGTAAATGGCGATCACATAGTTCAACATCTGCTGTAAGACCTCCGGCATCGTGCTACACCTCCTCCTGAAACAACTTCTTCATCTCGTCCTGATAGTTCAACACGATATGTACCTGCTTGTCCTCATTCACATAGATCTTCTCCACCAGCGCCAGTAGCATCTCACGGGTCGGCTCTTTTTCATCCCGGAACTTGGCAAAAGCGGAAAACCATTTATTTTGTTTGGGGCTTGCCTCCGGCAAGGCGTCCTTTTCAGCCTGCAAATCCCGAAGGCGTCCCTCAAGCTGGCGGGCTTCATCCTCATACCGGCTTTTCCCGAACAGATAATCCGCCTGCGTTACAATACCGTCCACATAGCTTTCAAAGAGCGTCTGACGGAGTGTGGCCAGCTTCTTCAATCGTCCCTGCACCGATACGATCTCATTGTCAAGAGCCGTCCTGCGGCTTCTGGCCGCCGAGGACCGGCTGACCCTTTGGATGACCGCCTCCGCATCCGTGAGCATCGCCATCTGCAATCGAAGGACCTCATACACGGCCGCTTCCAAATCGCTTTCCCGCAGGCCGCCCGCATTGGGGCATCCGGCATCCAGAAGCATAGCGTGGCGGGGGCAGATAAAGTGGTACGCCACTGTTCTGCCTTTGTTGTAAACGCTCTTATAGCGTGTCATATTGTGCTGGCAGCACGCGCATGCCACAAGCCCCTCAAAAATGTTTTCGATGTCAAAATGGGCGTATTTCCCCAGACGGCTGTGGTATTCCTCGTGCTTGGCTTTCAAAATGGCTTGAACCGCGTCAAACAGCTCCTGCTCAATGATCGCCTCATGGGTGTTGGGCACAATGATCCACTCTGATGAGGGCATGGTTTTCTGCTTCTGCCCAGCGTGCAGCTTTGTGATTTTTTTGCCCTGAGCCATGTGCCCCAGATACACCGGATTCTCCAAAATATGCTTCACTGTCTGCGTTTGCCACGGAGCATTTTCGGAAAACCTTTTGGCGAATATGATGCCCTGTAAATAACGGTGATAGTTTGGATTGGGGATCTGCTCGGCGGTCAGCGTTCTTGCAATCGCGGCGTTACTCATTCCATCCTTTTTCATCCGAAAAATGCGCCGTACCACCTTCGCCGCGTCTGGATCAACGGCCAGCTTATGCCGGTCCTCCGGGGATTTCACATAGCCATAGGCGGCAAAATTGCCGATAAACTCGCCGCTGCGTTTCTTGGTGTCCAGCGCGGAATACACCTTTTGAGAAATGTCCTTGGCGTAAATGTCGTTCATCAGGTTTTTCAGCGCGATGGTCATGGCCTCTCCGCTGTCCGCCCGGATACTGTCGTAGTTGTCGTTGACGGAGATAAACCGCACTCCCATGAAGGGCAGTACCTTTTCCAGAAAGTTTCCGGTTTCCAGGAAGTCGCGCCCAAACCGGGACAGGTCTTTCACGATGATGCAGTCCACCCGGCCTGCTTTCACATCCTCCATCATCCGCTGGAATCCAGGGCGCTCAAAATTTGTCCCGGTTTCTCCGTTGTCACGATAGCAGTCGTACAGCTCCAAATCAGGGTGCTTGGCGATATATCCGCACAGATAGTCGATCTGCGTTTGCAGGCTCTCGCTGTCCTTGCGGTCACGGGTGTCCATGATGGAGAGGCGCACATAAAGGGCTGTGCGGAAAATCCGCAGAACGGCGGCCTTGGGCAGCTCATCAACCGGAACACCCTGTGCGGCTGCTATCTGTTTTCTTCTGCTCACACGCGCCATTTACACCGCCTCCTTTACCGTGGAGGCTGCCTGCGTCGCCTGACGCTCCATATACTGTTCGATATAGGCTGCCGCCGCCCTGTACTCATTCTGGTACTTAAAAATGATCTCAATTCGGTTCCCTTCATAGACATAGATGCGGTCGATGATTTTCACCAGGATTTTGCGCTCCATCACATCCACATGACGGAAGGACTTGAAATGGGCGATCCATTCCCCCTGCGGGGAACCCGCCCGCACAATGGCGTCCAATTCCTCCTGCCGCTTGCTGATGGCCGCCGCAATCGCCTCACACTTTTCCGTGTAAATCCGCTGATACTGCTTGAACTCATCTTCATTCAGCAGATGGTCCACGAACTTCTCATAAGCGGACATTTTGAACCGCATGGTCTGTTCATAATCGGCTTTCAGCTTTTCAAGCTGCCGGTCGATCTTTCTGGCCTCCATGTCCTCTGCGGGGAGGGCGGCGATGAATTGCAGGGTTTTCTCAATATTAAGCACCGTTTCCATGTGAGCGTGGATACAGTCACGAACCGCATCCATCAGCAGGGCCTCACTGATATTATGGGTGGTGCAGGCGGTTTTGTCCGCCCGGTTGGTGGAACAGGAGTAGTAAAAAAATTTTTTCCCGCCTGCCGGAACGGTCTTGCGGATCATGTTCTGCTTGCAGTCGGCGCAGAACAAAAGTCCCGAAAAGGGATAGACCGTCTTTTTCTGTACGGCGATTCTGGTATCCCGGCGCAGCAGTCCGCTCACGGTACGAAAATCCACCTCGCTGATGATCGGCTCATGGGCGCCGGGGACCCTGATCCACTCGTCCTCCGGTTTCTCCATCAGCTTCTTGATTTTATAATTTGGCCGCCCGGTCTTTCCCTGAACCATCACACCGATATAGAGGGGGTTCTTCAGGATGCGCCCAACCGCTACCGCCGACCACTTGGCCTGCGGGTTGCTCTTGAAGCCGGAGATATATTTCATCCCCAGGGAACGCTTGTATTCTGAGGGAGAGAGGACCCCATCGGCGTTCAGCCGGTCAGCGATCCCCTGCTGGCTCATTCCTTCCAGCTTCCAGCGGAAAATATCCCGCACCACCTCGGCGGCGTAATCGTCCACCACAAGCTGATTTTTGTCGTCCGGTGATTTCAGATAGCCGTAGGCGGCAAACGCCCCTACAAACTGACCCTTTCGTTTCTTGACCTCCAAATGGCTGCGGATTTTCACCGAAATATCCCGGCTGTAAGAATCGTTCATCAGGTTTTTGATAGGCAGCAGGATGGTGCTGGCCTGCCCCTGTGCGTTGGCGGTATCGTAGCCGTCGTTAATGGCGATGAACCGTACCCCGTGGTCTGCAAACTCCTGTAAGACCTTTCCGGTTTCAATATAGTTGCGCCCCAAACGGGACAGGTCTTTTACCACGACGCAGTTGACTGCGCCGGAACGCACATCCTGTAAGACTTCCTGAATCCCAGGACGAAAAAAATCAACGCCACTAAACCCGTCATCCTTCCTCTCGGCATGGATGCGGATTTCTGGCATTGATTTCAAAAATTCCGTGATAAATTCCCGCTGATTCTTGATGCTGTTGCTTTCCGGCTTATCTCCATCATCATCAGACAGCCGGAGATAGATGTCGGCGTTATAAACAGCCTGCGCGGTCAAATTTTTCATAACAATGCCTCCAATCGTTTTGTTTGTCAGTCCCAACAACGATTGGAGTGCGAGTTTTGTCCGATTTCTATTATACAGCAGGGCACAGTCAGTGTCCAGGTGTTTTTTTCGGTTCCATTCGTGTCAGGGATTTACAGGGTACGGAGATAGCTTTCAAATTGTTCCTCCATTGTGGTTTCCTTGGCCGCCTCGGAAAAGCCGATTTTCACGACGATCTTTCCGTGGCGGAAGCAGTAGGGGTTGCGGATCTGGCGGATGAAGTCCAGCACCCGTTCCTCTCTTGGAAGTTCTGTGTGGATGGATATATCCCGAATATCGACAAGCTGTTCTGGATCGACCGTCTTAATATCAACGGCGGAGAGCGTATCAAGCTCTGCAAGCGTGAGTGATTTCAAACAGGTTCCTCCTTTCTGCCTCTACCAATCTATTCAGAAGGGCGCCTGTCCTATGCCAGAGAACGCAGACCCACGCTGATTGCCAGGGCTGTGTCGATCTCCTTCATTTTTTTCTTGCTGATCTGCCCGATATATCCCCGCAGTCTCCGGCGGTCAACCGTCCGTATCTGCTCCAACAGCAGCAGGGAGGTAGGGGCAAGGCCCGGCACATCCTCCAACAAAACATGGGTAGGAAGGTGGGTCTTATCCCTTCGGCTGGTGATGGCCGCCGCCACCACGGTAGGGCTGAAATAGTTTCCCACATCATTTTGGAGAATGAGGATAGGGCGCGTTCCGCCCTGTTCTGAGCCAATCACCGGGTCCAGGTCGGCATAGAACAAAGCGCCGCGCCGGATCGCCTTTCGCCGCATAAGAATGACCTCCTGAATATAAGTAAGCCGGAAACAGGGCAGGCCCCGAAAGGCCCGCCCCGCGTCCGGCGAAATTTTCCAATCTGTTTTCTTTCATTGTGCTATTTGTCCTCGACACCCCGCACATGGGAAGTCATCAGCGGCCAGCAGCGAACCGGCCCACGGGAATCTCACCCCTCCGAGGATCTCTCCGAGCTGTCCCCATTGCGTGATCCTGCGGTCAGGCAGGGCTGTGGCTGGACAGGAGTACCATTGTACCCTTTGCCGGTCATGGCCGCGCCGGGAGCTGCCCGGTTTTTACAGACCGCCGTTTCTCGCTCATATAGGCAGGATGACAGCAAGACCAATGAAAGAAAGTAGGTGGGATCTGCTCATCCGTGCCGTACCTCATGGCGCGGCTTCTGAATCGGCTTTTGCTCATCGCACTGGCAAAGGGGAAGTTACCGATGAATGAGTATGCGGTTGTCAAGGAACAGGCGAAAGGGGAGGTTCAGAAAGAACTCCTTTCACCCATCGTCCTGAAACCGTGGGAGTGTCAACCCTGCTCCGCAAAAAATTTTTTCAATTTTTCGATGGCAAGGTTCAGGGATTTGGCAACCGCCTGATGGCTTGTCCCTTCCAGCCTGCCGATCTGCCGGGTGGACAGACCCCTAAAAATATACAGACAGAACCTCCGCTTTTGAATTTCTGTAAGTACATCCGCCTCAAAGAGTTGTTCAAACGCTTTCCGTGCACATAAGCGGTTTCGAAATTCAGTCAGTTTTTCCTCCCACTCCTCATCCAAAGGGCGAGTGGCACAGACTTTACTTTCTTCCAGGCCGGTAAGAGAGTCATCTTTTCGGGTCTGGGCGCTCTCCGCCCGATCCTGCTCATAGTAGATTTGATCAGACTGGGCTTTCAGCTCTGCAAAGTCATGTTCCGTTTTGTCAGGGTTCTCCTCCAAATAATCCTCCAGCGTGATTTCTATGATTTCATTATGAAAGCGATAAACGATGTTAGGGCTGTTTTTATTTATTGCATAGTCGCTTTTGCGGTAATTATACAATTTTCTTACCTCCGATTTATTTTTTAGAAAACAAATCGGAGGTGGCGGCCCCCTGATTCTTTGTCCAGGGAGCCTTAAATGAAAGCGGCTGACTTTGTATTGGGATACAAAATCAGCCGCTTCCTGGATATGTGCATTGAGAAGTCCAACAAGGCCAGCAGCACCGGAAGGCGGAGGTTTGTCCCCACTTGGGGCAAACTCTCGCGCACAAAAACGCTGACCAACGCCTATTGAAAGTTGTCCATTGAAAGCCGTGTGTCGTTGATGTGGGACAAAAAGCAACTTCTCAATGCTGTGGATTTTCTGATCCATAGCATTGTTACTCCTTGTCCGCTGTTATGCGGACGGCACACAGGCGGTTGGCATCATCCCCTTTCTTCCATTAATGTGGCAGTTTTACGCTACCGCCTTTGTGATTATCTCTAATTGTAAGTGCTAAAGTTTAAAGAGGTATTGGCGGTCTGATCTGCGCTATTTAAAAAAGGCGACCCTTATCTAAAGATAAGGCCGCCTTAAACATTGGATATATAAGATTCTGATTTTATATTTGCTCATTAGCCTTATCTAGCTTTTCCAAGGGAGAAGTCAACTACCACAATCAGAATCTATCATAGGAAATTCATCAGGGTTTCATTAAAAAATGTAAAATTCACTTAAAATAGAATGACTTTTTACAATTTTAATGGCAATTCTATCTTATATCCTACACGAAAAACAGTTTTAATGTATATAGGATGCTTAGGGTCATTCTCAAGCTTGTTTCTTAATCGCCAAATAGTATTATCGACTGTATTGGTGCCTAACTCATAATCTTCAGACCATGCGGCATGATAAAGCTGTTCACGGCTAAATACTTGCCCAGGCGATTGCGCCATACAGTGGAGAATTGAAAATTCACCATAGTTTAAGTGAATTTCTTTTTCCGCTTTAAATACTTGCCGCCGTTCTGGGAATATTGTGATATCACCTAAGCTCAAAACCATATCAGCAGGTTCAGCAGCGTGAAATATCTTAATATTCTCATTGTTTAATATATTTATGATAGATTGAAATATATCCCCGCGTGGATCAGATGTTCGTATAACGATAATTTCTTCCATACTACACTATTTGTCTCCAATTTTTCTGAACTAGCATGGTTAAGTGGTCAGGTAGAATAAGTTTCGCAAAAAGACAAAGAGACATGGTTTGCAGATGTCTGGTAGAATGAAGTTGCGACACCACCATTCGAAAGGAGACAGCAAACCATGTCCGAAAAGATTGTACAGCTAAACGAAGAAGTTATCAAGGGGCAGCTCAAGGAACTTGTGCGCGGAAGCGTAGAGGAAACCCTCAACGAGCTGCTGGAGGCCGAAGCGGAGAAGCTGACCCAGGCGGCCCGGTACGAGCGCAATGAGCAACGCCAGGGCTACCGCAGCGGCCACTACAACCGCAACCTTACCACCACTTCTGGGGATGTCACACTCAAGATGCCCAAGCTCAAGGGGATCTCCTTTGAGACTGCCATCATTGAGCGGTATCGCCGCCGGGAGAGTAGCGTGGAAGAGGCTCTCATTGAGATGTACCTGGCTGGCGTATCCGTCCGGCGTGTAGAGGATATTACCGAGACTCTCTGGGGCAGTAAGGTCTCTCCCTCCACCATCAGTGAGCTGAACAAGAAAGCGTATGTCCACATCGAGGATTGGCGTAACCGTCCTCTGCAAGGCGGGCGGTATCCGTATGTCTATGTGGATGGGATCTATCTGCGCCGCAACTGGGGTGGAGAGTTTGAAAATGTGGCCATCCTGGTGGCAATCGCGGTCAATGAGGACGGATATCGTGAGGTTTTAGGTGCCGCCGAGGGCATGAAAGAGGACAAGGCCAGTTGGATCAACTTCTTCCAGTGGCTGCGTGGCCGTGGCCTGGACGGCGTGAAACTCATCGTTGGAGATAAGTGCCTTGGTATGCTGGAGGCCGTGGGCGAAGTGTTCCCTGAAGCCAAATACCAACGCTGCACCGTCCACTTTTACCGTAATGTGTTCTCTGTCACACCTCGCTCCAAGGTGAAACTGGTAGCCAAAATGCTCAAGGCGATCCACGCCCAGGAGAGCAAAAAAGCCGCTCGTGAAAAGGCCAGGGCCGTAGTGGAGGAGCTGTGTTCCATGAAGCTGAAAGAGGCTGCTAAGAAGGTGGAGGACAGCATCGAGGAGACTCTGACCTATTGTGATTTTCCCAGTGAGCATTGGACCCGTATCCGCACCAACAATGTCATTGAGAGGCTGAACCGGGAGATCCGCCGCCGTACTCGTGTAGTGGGCAGCTTCCCGGACGGCAACTCTGCCCTTATGCTGGTCTGTGCCCGGCTACGCCATGTAGCTGGCTCCCAGTGGGGCAACAAAAAGTACATGAATATGAAGCACCTGGAGGCCGCCATTGAGGATGC
>QFCH01000404.1_pt1 | contig 78377 bp, 103 predicted proteins | sample 5346071 | NCBI WGS metagenome assembly QFCH01 (sample SAMN09062255, study PRJNA434731) | Human gut metagenome, whole genome shotgun sequencing project. | isolation source: stool timepoint B chromium assembly | host: Homo sapiens | collected 2015
GTACCATATCTTTGCATATCTAGGAAAACTTGCGTATCAAGGCTCATTCGTTAGTAGTAAATAAGTAGTAAATTGATGTGTTTATTTCCTTGAAAATGCTGATAGATACTGTGTTTTAGCGGATAATCAGATTTTTATTGTGTTTTTATGTACAAAAAGAAGCGTTTGAACCGCATTATAGCAAAACATTGCTTCTGAAAATACCAGTTGGAATTGATAGTAAACTTAAATCAAACAGGCAAATTATACTCTTGGACGGCGATTATAAAATAGATGACGAATTATCACTATTTACAGTGAGTAAAACAAATAAGTTTTATTCTCCCGCCAATAAGAGTCTTTATGATGAGAAGGGAAAAGATACTTTTAGACACGAGCAAAATTTAATTATTTCAGAAAAACAGGCAGTACTTATTATGGGATGTGGACATGCTGGCGTTGTTAATATCATGCAAAAAGCAGAGAAGTACCGACCATGTTTTTGTATAGGTGGTTTTCATTTGTTCAATCCGTTTACAAGGAAATCAGTATCAAAGGAACTGTTAGATGATATTGTGATGGAATTACAGAAATATAAAGACATGAAGTTTTATACGTGTCATTGCACAGGGAAGACAGCATTTGACTATTTGTCTCATCATATGAATAACATATATTATATATCTTGCGGAGAAACTGTTGAAATTTAATATTTCAACAAATACAACTTCAGTTTACTGATGCATATTTGAATCAGAACAAAGTATATTCTGTCGGAACATAGATTTCATGTCCATGATAAATGGTGATGGAATGATGTTACCAAAATGGAAACAAAGAAAATACAGGATGGTGCTTTCTTTTTGAGTTTTGTCGTTATAAGATACGAGCAAAGGGAGGTACAGAGTATGGCATTTGGAAATAACATCAAAAAATTAAGAGAAGAAAAAAATCTGACTCAACAGCAGCTTGCGGATAAATTGTATGTATCAAGACAGACAATCTGCAGATGGGAAAACGGCTCAAGATGCCCGGATTTGATCACAGCAAAAAAATTGGCACTTGAATTGAAGGTAAGTATGGATGAACTGATATCGGATGAAGCGGCGCAGGATATTCAGATTAATTATGGAATCTGGAAATTAGAAAAAATAAAGAACAGAAGAAAATTACAAGAATTTCAAAAGAAGATATTGAGTTTTATACAGACTGTAGGTGCGGTGTTTTTGGCAATTACACTTCTTTTGCGGGTTCAACTGGATATGAGCGTGCCGATGTGGTGTACGATACTTTGTCTTTGTGTCGTTGCAGCGGCATTGATTCTTCATTTTGTGATTTCTAAGAAACTGGAAGATATGTAGGTGCGGTTAAATGTATGGAGAGGTGAGGCGGCCGTGTTCTTGAAAACAGAAAAACTGACAATCCGAAAAATGACAACAGAGGATTTGTTTCCACTGTATCATGTGCCCTCGGATTCCGAGGTCATGGAGTATCTTGAACCGCCGTTTTCCATGGAAGCAGCGAAACAATTCCTGTATAAAGCAGGTATATGCGAGACTCCTTTGCTATGGGCGGTGGAAGATGCGCGTAAAGTTTTTATCGGCTATTTACAGACTGTGACTTTAAAAGAGAAGGAGAACGAAGATGGCAAAATTAGAACAGACAGTAAGTGGAGATTTTTATGAATTACTTCGTAAAATTGAAAATGGCATACAGAACAGTAGTATGTCAGCATCATTGGAAGAGTTCAGTGACTTTGAAAGTGGAACTGCCAGATGCAGTGTTCGTGTTTTCGAACGATATAGTTATGTTGGAGATAATCGGGTGAGCCTGAATGTAACTCTTTTTCAGAATGGAAGCGGACCGATTCAACTTTCTGCGATTGCTGCAGGCGGCAGTCAGGCAATGCTTTTCAAGATCAATACCTGGGGTGAAGAAGCGTTTCTTGACAAACTAAAGGAGCTATTGTAAATTGAAAATACGGAGGTTAGAGAGAATGAAACGAATTAATTACTCGGTGCAGTTTTAAAACTGGCAGCAGATTGTATCGAGGTTAAAATAAAAGTAAAAACATATGCTGGCAGGGCTGCACCGATCAAATCATTTTATTTATAGAAAATTTGAAAGGAAGCAGTTAAAATGAATAGAGCAGAATTAAAATCAATTTGGAAAAAGGAAGAGAAGACGGCATATATCAAAGGTTGGGATTTTTCGCATATCCATGGGAGGTATGAGGAAGAGAATGATTTGCCGTGGGATTATGAGAAGATCGTGAGACAGTATTTAACGGATACGGCCAAAGTGTTGGATTATGATACGGGCGGGGGTGAATTTTTATTGTCTCTGAATCATCCGTTTGCCAGAACAGCAGCGACAGAAGGATTCGAGCCGAATGTGCGATTGTGTCAGGAGAAGTTGCTGCCTTTAGGAATTGATTTTAAAGAGTGTAATACACCTTCAAGGATTCCGTATGATAATGAGACATTTGATATGATTATAAACAGGCATGGAAATTTTGATGCCAGGGAATTGTATCGATTATTAAAAAAGGGTGGAATCTTTGTTACACAACAGGTTGGCGGCGATAACGATAGAGATTTAGTGGAAATGGTTCTGCCTGAAGTGGAAAGTCCGTTTCCTCATTTAAATCTGGAAGAGCAGAGAAATGCGTTTGTCGATGCAGGATTTCATATTCTTGCTGCAGAGGAAGCGTATCGACCAATTAAATTTTATGATATTGGTGCGTTTGTATGGTTTGCACATATTATTGAATGGGAGTTTCCTGGTTTTTCAGTTGATAAATGCTTTGAGCAGTTGCTGAAAATGCAAAGGATAATTGAGAATCAAGGGAAAATTGAAGGGACGATTCATCGGTATTTGATTGCAGCGAGGAAATGATAGACTGTGAAGAAGTTTTTAGGTCTCTTGTCTGAAAAAGGCAAGGGGCTTAATTTACATATGGAGAAGTAGAATGAAGAAGTTATTTGTTGTATTGGGAATTTGTTTATGTCTGTGTTTTGGATGTGCAGAGGATAATCGCTCACCGATTCTTCCAAAAGCGGAGAATGTTGACTCTATTTGTATTGATTTCACGAACAGTATTCAAAAAATATATGATGATTCAGAAAGCATCCAGAAGATATTATCAGAGATTGCGACTGGAAAACGAACGGAGAAACAATCGATTCAAGATTATCCGTCAGCAGAAGAATATGGAACGATAAATATTGAAAATAATGGTGGAATGACAACCATGTTTTATTATGAAGAGAACGGGAAATATTATATTGAATGTCCATATAAAGGAATTTATGAAATAGAAAACAATTTTGAAGATATGATTTAAATCCGGAAGCTACAAAGGAGCCGAAAACGGTTCTAAAGTGATAAGGGGGATATAGGTGATTTATAAAAAGATAGAAATCGAAGAAATGGAACATTTCTGGAGTTTGTTAAATGCTCTTGATGCAGAAACGAATTTTATGATGTATGAACCAAATGAAAGAAAGCAGCATATGGATATTCAAGAATTAGAAACGGATATCTATCATAACGTGACACATGGAAATGACTTTTTACAAATTGCAAAGGCAGACAATAAAATAGTGGGGTATCTCCGGGCAGAGAGGGGAGAGTTTCATCGAAATTTTCATACTGCATATATTGTTGTGGGTGTATTGAAAGAGTATCAGGGGAAAGGGATCGGCACGACTTTTTTTGAAAATCTGGAAAAATGGGCGAAGGAAAATTCTGTCATTCGGCTGGAGCTTACTGTGGAATGTCATAATGAAGCAGCAAGAAAATTATATGAAAAAAGTGATTTTAAAGTAGAAGGAATAAGAGCAAAATCAATGTTGGTAAAAGGAGAAGTTGTGGACGAGTATTATATGGCAAAAATTTTATAAATTCCGAATAAGAAAATTGAAATCAGGAAGGAGCTTTCTATGAGCCATATTTTAATCATAGATGACGATATTCATATCAATGAAATGCTGGAAGAGGTTCTGATACAGGAGGGATATCAGGTTTCCCATGCCTATTCCGGGACAGAGGCATTACTGTTTCTGGCAAACGAAAAGCCGGATCTGATTTTATTGGATTTGATGCTGCCGGGGCTTACAGGAGAGGAAGTGCTGTCGCAGATTGAAAAAATTCCGGTGATTGTGATGAGCGCAAAGGTTGAAGTGAAAGATAAGGTTGCTCTTTTGCTGAATGGCGCGGAGGATTACATTACAAAACCGTTTGAAATTGAAGAATTGCTGGCAAGGATTGTTGTGCAGCTCAGGAAAAGTACAAGATCAGATTCTTCGGAAAAACTGATGTATAGAGAAATTACAGTGAATATGGTCACGCATGAAGCATGGGTTGGGGAACATGAGGTAAAACTGACAAAGACAGAATTTGCCATCTTGAAAATTTTGCTGGAGCATCCAAAACAGGTGATCACAAAGACTGTGCTGCTTGACCGTGTCAGCGAAGAAACACCGGATTGTATGGAAAGTTCACTGCGGGTTCACATCAGTAATCTGAGAAAGAAGCTGCGGGAAATCTCGGGGAAAGATTATATAGAAGCAGTATGGGGAATCGGTTTTAAGATGGCAGAGTGAGAAATATTTACAGTTTCTTTGCACTTTTCTTAACAGCTTTCTTAACACTTTACAGATAGAATATGTTGGAAAGAAAAGGTAAGGAGGCCAAATTGTTATGGAGTATGTATTAACCACCGATCATTTATGCAAAAACTACGGGCACTTTAAGGCACTGAACCAGTGTTCTATGCATGTCCCGAGAGGTGCAATTTATGGATTTGTAGGAAAGAACGGGGCGGGGAAAACTACATTGATCCGTCTGATCTGCGGACTGCAAAGACCGACATCCGGAAGTTACAGGTTATATGGAAGCGAAAATACGGACAAGAAAATTTTGGAAGCGCAGAGAAGAATCGGCGCAGTTGTGGAGACCCCGTCGATTTATCTGGATATGACGGCGGAAGAAAACATGAAAGAGCAGTATTATGTTTTGGGCTTGCCGTCTTTTGAAGGGATCCCTCAGACTTTGAAACTGGTGGGGCTGGAAGATGCAGGGAAGAAAAAGGCAAAAGATTTTTCTCTCGGAATGCGTCAGAGACTGGGAATTGCGATTGCGCTGGCAGGAAAACCAGATCTGCTTGTGTTGGATGAGCCAACCAATGGTCTGGATCCACAGGGGATCGTAGAGATGAGGGAACTGATATTAAAGCTGAACCGGGAAAGACAGATCACGGTGCTGATTTCAAGTCATATTTTGGATGAATTGTCAAGACTTGCTACTCATTATGGATTTATTGACAAGGGAACTATAGTGAAAGAGATTACGGCAGAAGAGCTGGAAAATACCTGTAGGAAGTGTGTGAAACTGCAAGTGACGGATACTGCTGTACTCGCTCATATTCTGGATAAAAGAGGTCTTGAATATGAGATCTTGTCAGATACGCAGGCAAATGTTTATGGGGAACTGGTAGTTTCCGATGTTGCGTTGGAGTTGGCAGAACAGAATTGCAGGATGTTTTCCGTGCAGGAATACGAGGAAAGTCTGGAAAGCTATTATCTCAACTTAGTGGGAGGTGGCAAGCATGAATAAATTATTTCGTGCGGGACTCTATCGGCTTCGCAAAAATAAGGGCGCATATGCCTGTGTTATCATTCCTCCCATCTATAGTGTCTGCCTGATGCTTTCGCAATATATGCAGATGAAAGAAAGTGGGGCAAATTATTTACTGGATCCGTTTCTATTTCATTTTTTTCTGGTGATGGGAGTTTTGCTTTCGGTATTTGTCAGTTTATATGTTGGAACAGAATATCACGATGGAACATTGAGAAATAAACTGATCAGCGGTTCTTCAAGAAATGCAGTATATGGATTGAATCTGTGGATCAGCTTTCTGGTTGGGACGTGCAGCGTGTTGTTGGCTTATACGGCAGGGTTGGCGGCAGGCATTCCCATGTTCGGCGTGATAGAGATGCCGGCTTTGACAATGCTGCAGACCTGTGTGGCAGGAATTTTGCTGGTGCTTTCTTATGTTTCGATCTTTCATATGATCTCCATGCTAAGCTCCAGTAAGACAACCTCTGCGGTAGTCTGCATTCTGGCGGCAGTTTTTATGATGGTGTTTGCGGGGATTATTTTTTCGAAATTGTCTCAGCCGGAGATGATCACACAGGCGGTAATCGCAAATGGAGAAACCGTTATGGAAACAGTAAAAAATCCTGCTTATCTGACGGGAATAAGCCGTACGGTTTATCAAAATATCCTGGATTTTCTGCCGGCAGGGCAGGCCGTACAGATTTTTAATCAGGGAGTTCTGAATCTCGGAAAAATGATGGGATATTCGATTTTGATCATTTTCGGAACGAGCCTGGCAGGATTGTATCTATTTAATCGGAAGGATATCAAATAGGAGAAGTGAGTGGAAATGGAAGTTGGAGTATGGTGTGGAGTAGGAATTCTGGTTTTGTATAATATTGTGCTGCAGATCAAGGTGTATCTGTTGCGAAAATCAGCAAAAGAAATCCGGAAAGATTTTCAGAAATTATTGAAGACCAATACAAACACCATAATCCGGATTTCCAGCCGTGACAGGGAGATGTGTGCGCTGGCTTCTGCAATCAATCTGCAGTTGGAAACATTTTATGAGAAAAGACGATGCTATGAACAGGGAAACCTGGAACTAAAAGAAGCGGTTACCAATATCTCTCATGATCTGCGGACGCCATTGACTGCGATTTATGGTTATTTGAACCTGCTCAAAAAAGAAGAATGTCCGGAGCATATAAAGCGTTATCTGGATGCGATTGAAAACCGGGCACAGGCACTCAAACAATTGACGGAAGAATTGTTTCGTTATACAATTGTGATATCAGAAGCGGAAGAGATGACGCTTCAAGTCTTACCGTTAAATGGGATTTTGGAAAGCAGCATATCCGCGTATTACTCCGTTTTAAAGCAGAATCATATTGTTCCGGAGATTTCGATTCCGGATCAACAGATCACGGGGAGAGTAAATGAAAATGCTCTGTCCCGTGTTCTTGGCAATATTCTCAGTAATGCGGTGAAGTACAGTGACGGCGATCTGAAAATTGTATTGTCGGAAGACGGTGATATCCGGATTTCCAACCATGCATCAGGTTTGTCAGAAGTACAGGCAGAACGATTATTTGATCGTTTTTATACCGTGAATACGGCCAGAAAATCAACAGGCCTTGGATTATCTATTGCAAAGGCACTGATGGAGAAAATGGGCGGAACCATCACAGCGGATTACAGAGAGAACGTACTGGAGATCTGCGTGAGTGTGCAGAAGTTATAATGGAATTACAGAAGTTATTTATGAGGGAGAGAGTCTATGAAAACAATCGGCATGATCGTTGCTGTTGAGCTACAGTCAGTACTGAAGCGTTATGGAGCAAAACTGGTTAAGAGAAAAGAGACAGCAGGGTATCAGGTGCTGGAATATGAGACGGACCAATATCGGATGGTTATTGTGAATTGTGGACCGGGAGAAATTGCGGCAGCATCCGGAACGCAGTTTCTGATCAGTGAATATCACGTAGATATCGTGATGAATTTTGGTGTAGTGGGTGGTCTTACGGAAGAGATGTCCAAAACAAAAGTCTGTATTGTGGAGAAAGTTGTTCACTATGATTTTGACACAAGTGCGGCAGACCATACAGAAGTGGGACGATATTCGCAGTATCCCGATATCTTTCTTCCAACGACGAAAGTGTTAAGTGATACAGCCAGAAAGATTCATCCGGAATTAGTGCCTGTAGTCTGTGCTTCGGGAGACAAATTTATTGCAGATCCCGAGCAGAAAATAAGAGTGCATGAAATGTTTAGTGCGGATATCTGTGAAATGGAGGCTGCGGGAATCGTGCTTACCTGTAATCGAAATCAGGTGCCATGCATGTTGGTAAAATGTGTGAGTGACGGAATTGAAGGCGGTTTTGAAGAATTTCAGGAGACAATGGATGCGGCAGCAGATCTGTGTCTGGAGGTAGTGGAGAAAATTGTTGCCGGAATGGAAATTAGTAAGCGGTGAGACATTGAAAATTAGAAAGAAAAAAGCAACTTTTGCAATAATTTTTATATCTATTTTTATAATCATTGGTATAGTTACTTTTTCCTATCTACGTTTAAAATCATCCAGGGAGTCGGCGGCAGTTTCCTGTATAGAGGAGGACATTAAAAAGGGCAGTGTTTCTGGAAAAAACAGAGAAAAGCTGGAATCTTATTTGTCAGAAGAAGGACAAGATGTGTCATATTACTTTATAAAAGGATATTTAGATTACCAGGACGCAGAATATGAGATGGCAATTGAAAATTTCAAATTGGCGGCAAAAAGTATGACAGATACGGACGATTCATTTTTAAAAATATATACTTATATTTTTTGGAATTACGCCCTGGAAGAAATGGGAGAGACTGAGGACTTAATTCAAAACAGTAAAATGGCTTTGACCTATATGGCACAGGATAAAGCGTATAAAAATGATATGTTTTTACATAGGGAAATCGCAGCATTTTTATTTAACAATGCTGCGCACATTGGGGAGAGCACGGAGCTTTTGACCGATTATCTAAACAACACAAGAGGTCTGAGTAATAAAGTAAAAGTTCAGTTAAACGGAAACATAGGTCAATTATACAGTTTGAATGAAAGGTACTCCGAAGCGTTGATGCATTATTTTGATGGTATTTATATCATTGATACAACATCAGATATTCCGGATGATAATTATTATAAGTGCAAATTTTTGACTTGCATTGGCGATATTAATTTTATGCTGGAAGAATATGAAAATGCAATTTCCTATTACAAAGATGCAATAAAAGTTACTCTGGATGATAAAAACAGGGAAGCTTCTGATAAGAGCCTTTCTGTTATCAATGGGGCTCATGCTTACATTAAGCTTGGACAATATGAGAAAGCGATTGTCTGGCTGCAGCAGTTAGACGAGTGGATTCCAAATCTTGAGGCGTATGCCAGAGATGATATTGAAATTTTGAAAAATGACATCTTGGCAAAAGCTGAGATTCACAATGAGCAGTTTGAAAAAGCAGAAGAATATCTTGAGAATGCAGCAGCGCTGCTTGAAAATGATGACGAAGAATTTTCAAGCAAAAAAGATGTATATGTCAATTTGACGTATGCGGAATTATATATGGCGCAAACCAGGTATGAAGAAGCACTGTCGTTGTATGAACAGCTCTTAAGTCAGTCTGCGGAAGAAGAACTTGGTCTTGAAGAAGTTATTTATCAGCAAATGTGTAAAATTTACCAGGAAAGAAATGATTTTGAGAACTATAAAAAATATAGTACCTTGTACAGTGATCAGATAATCAAAAATAATAAGAACTTTAGCAAGACTTATGTTTCTTCGATTCGAGAGGTGTATCAATATCAGCTGCTGGCAAAAAAAGAGGGACAATATCAAGTGGCTCTGCTGGTGAATATTACGGTGATCTTAGGGTTGCTCGTCATCGTGGTCTGGACTGTCAGATCCGGGATGAAATCAAGAAAAATGAGCTTTACAGATTCTATGACTGGCTTGTTTAACAGAAAATATTTAACGTACTATTTGGAGAAAAACAGAAAAAATTATGGGAAAAACCGACTTCTGTTTTTATTATTGATATTGACTATTTTAAAAAGTATAACGATCATTACGGACATGTTCAAGGAGATTCTGCGATAAATGAGGTTGCCGATATACTGAGAAACAGTGTAAGAAAAAATGATACGGTTATTCGATACGGAGGCGAGGAAATGGTGATGTTCATTTCCGGGATCAGGCCTGATGCTGCTTTGAGAACAGCAGATGAGATTCAAAAGAAGCTTTCAGAAAAAAGTATAGAGCATAAATACTCAGATATATCAGACAAACTGACTGTCAGCATGGGGATTTATAATACAGAATATGCAGGGCAGGATATTTATAGTCTGATTGATAAGGCAGATATTGCGTTGTATCGCGCAAAAGAAAAAGGACGAAACAGATATGAAGTATATACAGAGGAATACTGATTGTTCGAAACGGATGATATATTATCGAAAACCATAGAAAAGGGAAAAGAAAAAAATGAATGGAAAAACAATGAGTATCAATCGAGAAGAAATACTTGCTTTGACAAGACGTATGACAGTAAAACGAACTTCCATGACCAGAATCGCAGGATGCTATGCAGACGCAGAAGGTTTTATTGACGGAACATTTAACGTGAATTTTCTGAAACTATCTCCTGCAGAACGTGAGAAAAATCTGGAGCTTGCGAAAACGGTTCCATTTGCACAGACCAATCAGAATCTGAAACGCTATGTATTTCCAGAATCTGAACAGGGAGGTATGCGTCAGCTGCTAATGGGAATCCGGGACTGTGGGTTAAAAAACGATGCACTGTTGGATGTGTTTTACGAGAAAGTGACAGAAGTGTATCAGACAGAACAGGAGTATGCTGTGTATTTGTTTCATGACCGGTATGACATTCCTGCAAAGGCGAAGGATAAGGAACGACTGGGAGAATCTGAGCAGATGTTTGAGTATCTGATCTGCGTGATCTCTCCGGTTACAGGAGATTATGAACCGGGAAAACCAGAATGTGGATTTTTATTTCCGGCCTTTTTTGATGGGGGAGCGGCATTGAATTGTGTGGATGTGTTTCAGGCAGATTCAGAACATCCGCATCAGGAATTACTGCAGATATTATTTTCCGAAAAATCTTGAAAAAAGGAGTTTTTTTTAGTATAATCAAGCACATAGGTAAAAGCATTGAGAGATTTGAAAGGGGGATGACAGCCATGTTTATGTACAGCTGTGTTTGCGACCGACAAATGGGGAATGTCGGCTCTTTTCATGTGCAATCTCTGATAGAAAAAGCGCACCGATTACTCTGTGACAAGGAGGATCTGTGCGCTTTTTTTGTGCCAAATCTAATAAAATAATGAAGGAGAGAACACAATGAAAACAAAAAAAATCGTGGCAGTCAGTTCGGCACTTATGATTGGGACAACGACTGCTCTCACAGGATTTCCAGCGGTGGTACTGGCACAGGAGAATATGCAGGAAGCCGTGACGTCGGAACAAGAAGAAAAGTATACAAAAGTGTCTGTGAAGAATCCGGTGGCGGACAGCGAAGAACTTACAGGGGAAGGGCAAAACAACGGGCGTGCTCAGCATGCGTTTGACGGTAATGAGTCAACAGTGTGGCATACACTCTGGAGCCAGGATGGACAGAAAAAAATGCCGCATTGGATCAGTTACAGTCTGGATCAGGTGACCAAGATCGGAAGAATCGATTATCTGGGAAAACCGGCTCAAAATGGTGTGGGAAACGGTGTTTTTAAGAATATAGATGTTTATTATACAACAGATCCGGGAGCAGATCCGGCCAGTGATACGGGATGGAAAAAAGCAGGGTCTTTTGAGAATATTACATATAGTCCATCTACTGGAACAGGCACCAATCGTGCAGCGACTTTTGAGTTTGACCCGGTAGAGGCGTTAAAGGTCAAAATTGTTGTCAGAGAAAGCTATTCGTCAGGTTCCGGGCAGGAGCCGGAGAACCAGTATGCAAATGCTCTGGAAATCACAACGTATGCGGTCAATGATGTTCCGGAGGATAAATTGGAGATTGGTGTAACGATTGATGATCAGTCATATACAGGGAAAAGCATACAGGAGATCGTAGATAAAAATAGTATCACGCCAAAGAATGTAGAGAGTCTGAGCATTACAAACGGAAATCTGGAATACAAGGATCTTGTCTGGCTGGGTGGTGTAACTGATCACAACGTCAAATTTCGAAATCTGAAAAGATTGACAGTTGATTTAGAACATACAAAAATGTATACAGAGACAGGAGAAGAAACAAAAGCATTGCCGGCATACGCATTTTCAGGGCTGAATAATCTGGAAGAAGTGAGGCTTTCGGGAGTGAAGGAACTGGGAAGCTTTTGTTTTCTGAATGCAGGGAACAGAAGCTCTCAGGGCTTGGAAGTGTTTGAAATTTCAAGTGTTACAAAGATTGCAAACCATGCATTTAATGGGGCGAAGTTCACGGTAAGAATGAAAACTTTGAGTTTGCCGAATGCTCAGATCATCGGAAACAGTGCTTTTGACAGCGGTGGAGCAAATTTTACATCAGTTGATTTGAGCGGTATTGTGGAATTAGGGGAAAATGCATTTAAAGAGTGTTCGTTTGAAGAGCTTGTTTTCCCAGAATCATTAAGATCCATCGGGCGTAATGCAACACCGATCAAGGAAAGAGCTTCTGTAACATTTTTGTCAGAAACAGCACCAGAGATGCCGACTATTACAGGGCACACTCCGTTTGGGGATACAGATGAGCTGAAGGAGAAAAATGCAGCAGTGACGGTTCCGGGAGCTGGTATCAGCAGTTATTATGGAGAAAAAGTTACGAATACGTCCGTCTTTGTAAAAGAAGATATCAACCCAATATTTAGAAATTGGAATATCAATGCAACAGGACATTGTCTTGTAAAATATATGGTAGATTCAAAGGAATCGTTTGCATTTGTGCCAGAGGGTGAGAAGATTGGAGAGGCAAGACTGCCGGAAGTAACGATTCCGGAAGGAAAGGTGTTTAAAGGCTGGTCAGAAAAAGAGGATGGCAGCGGGGAGCTTTTTACAAAAGACAGTAAAGTAGAAAAAAATATTACATTATATCCGGTATTTGAAGAAAAGAAAAATACACCGCCGGTTATTAATGTAGAGGATAAGGAGTTAACAGTTGGAGATACTTTCGATCCTTTGGAGGGGGTGACAGCTACAGATGAGGAAGATGGAGATATCAGTGGAAGTATTGAAGTGTTGAATAATGAAGTGGATACAACAAAAGTTGGTATCTATGAAGTAACGTATAAAGTAACAGACAGTCAGGGAGCAAGTACAACAAAGACGATTTATGTAACTGTGAATCCAAAACAGGAAGTGCTGAATGAAGTGCCGGTGATCGATGCATCCGACCGAGTATTGACAGAAGGAGACGCATTTGACGTATTGGAAGGGGTAACAGCTACAGATAAGGAAGACGGAGATATCAGCGGAAGTATTGAAGTGTTGAATAATGAAGTGGATACAACAAAAGTTGGTATCTATGAAGTAACGTATAAAGTAACAGACAGTCAGGGAGCAAGTACAACAAAGACGATTTATGTAACTGTGAATCCAAAACAGGAAGTGCTGAATGAAGTGCCGGTGATCAATGCATCCGACCGAGTATTGACAGAAGGAGACAGATTCGCCGTATTGGAAGGAGTAACAGCTACAGATAAGGAAGACGGTAATCTGACAGATAAGATCCAAGTGCTGAAGAACACCGTGAATAAAGAGGAAGCAGGAACCTATGAAGTGACATATAAGGTAACAGACAGTCAAGGAGCAAGCACAATAAAGACGATCACAGTTACTGTGAGGGAAAAGAGTGCAGATAAGCCTGCGGAACCTCAGAAGCCGAACAAGCCGGCTGACACAAAGCCTGGAAAACCAAGTCAGCAGTCCGAATCGCCGAAGACAGCGGATATGTCTAATATTGGTTTGTTCGGATCTATGTTTGCAGGTTCGTCTGGATTACTGACAATGTTGCTGGGGAAAAGACGCAAAAAGAAATAAGTGGTTTATGAGATTTTAGATACAGTAGCAGGTGCAAAATCGGAAGTTGTGCAGAAGACAGTGCTCCGATCATGCCTATTTTGGTGTTGGAGAGGAGTGGAAAGAGGAAGACTTTGTGCATCACCTTTCAGATGCAGAGTGGAAGGAGTTTGAGAAAGAATTTGCGGATTTGATTAGATAAATCTGGAAAAGGACTTGAAATTCAATGAAGATCAAGTCCTTTTCTTTTTAAATCTGTTTTGTTGTCCACTTGCTGCAATCCCATACTGCGTGTACGACATCCTGGTAAAATTCCGGTTCATGGCAGATTAAAAGCACACTTCCACGATAATCAAGCAGTGCTTTTTTCAAGGAATCTTTTGCATCCACATCCAGATGGTTTGTCGGCTCATCCAAAAGCAGGATATTGGTATCGCGATTCACCAGTTTACAGAGTCTTACTTTTGCCTGCTCTCCTCCGCTTAAGACGCGAACCTGGCTTTCAATGTGTTTTGTTGTAAGTCCGCATTTTGCCAGAGCAGAACGTACTTCATATTGTGTGAATGAAGGGAATTCCTGCCAGATTTCTTCAATACAGGTTGTTCGATTATCTCCTTTGACTTCCTGTTCAAAATATCCGATCTGCAAATTTTCTCCCAGTTCACAGGTGCCGGAAATCGCAGGAATCAGCCCGAGAATACTTTTCAACAATGTCGTCTTTCCGATTCCGTTGGCGCCGACCAGAGCAATTTTCTGCCCTCTTTCCATAGAAAGAGACAGTGGTTTTGACAATGGTTCATCGTATCCGATCACAAGATCTTTTGTCTCAAAAATATATCTTCCCGGAGTTCTTCCGTATCGGAATTTGAATTCCGGTTTCGGACGTTCTGCTGCAAGCTCGATCACGTCCATCTTGTCCAGTTTCTTTTGTCTGGACATTGCCATATTTCTCGTAGAAACACGCGCTTTATTTCTTGCTACAAAGTCTTTTAATTCGCTGATTTCCTGTTGCTGCCTTCTGTAGGCTGCCTCTAACTGTGCTTTTTTAACGGCATATACCTCTTCAAAATGATGATAATCTCCTACATAGCGGTTCAGCTCCTGATTTTCCATATGGTAGATAATATTGATCACATCGTTTAAGAACGGGATATCATGGGAAATTAAAATAAATGCATTTTCATAGTCGATGAGATACCGTTTCAGCCATGCGATATGTTCTTCGTCCAGGTAGTTGGTCGGCTCATCCAAAAGCAAAATATCGGGCTTTTCAAGCAGTAATTTTGCCAGAAGGACTTTGGTGCGCTGTCCGCCGCTTAAATCGGTTACGTCTCTTTCGAGACCGATATCCAGAAGTCCAAGTGCCTTTGCAACTTCTTCAACTTTGGCATCGATAATATAAAAATCGTGCAGAGTCAGAGTGTCCTGAATGGTTCCCAACTCCTCCATCATTGTATCCATTTCTTCCGGAGAGGCCTCTCCCAGAGAATCGCAGATTGCATTCATGCGTTCTTCCAGTTCAAACAAATATGAGAATGCGGACTTTAATCCATCTCGAATCGTCATTCCTTTTTCTAAGACCGTGTGCTGATCAAGGTATCCGACACGGACATTTTTTGCCCATTCAATCTTACCTTCATCCGGCATCAGTTTTCCGGTAACAATATTTAAAAAAGTGGATTTTCCTTCTCCGTTTGCGCCCACCAGTCCAATATGTTCTCCCTTGAGAAGGCGAAAGGATACATCTGCAAAAATGGCGCGATCTCCAAATCCATGTGTGAGATGCTCTACATTTAAAATACTCATGACATAACTCCTTTTTGGTCGTATTTCACTTATCAGAACCATTGTACAGGAAAGAGTTGTATTTGTCATCAAAATTCACCTTTTTGCAGATTTTCCATATTATGTACTGTAATTATATGAAAGGAAAGAACACACTATGCAAAATAATCGGTCTTATTCCAGAAACGAACGGTTTACCTGTCAACAGCAGCCTTATCGCAATATGCCGGTGCAGCGTCGACAGAATCCTTCTTCCTCCTGTGGTGAAGCAGTCTCGTCGCCTTGTTCCTGCCGCATTCCCCGTGATCCACTGGAACATATGACTCTCGCGATGGCATATGTTCCCTGGCAGACATGGGAAGACACTTATGATGTTCATAAGGGATTAGAATGTGGAACAATCTTCCCTGTTTTAAACAAACCATTTTATGGAAAAGGGGGATGTAATCAATGACAGACCGTCCATGTAGAACAGAATTATTAAATCATATCAACGCTGTCAGTTTCGCGGTGGATGAAGTGAAATTATATCTGGATACCCACCCGCAGGATCCGGATGCACTGGCTTATTTCGAAAAATACAGCCGGATGCGCAACCAGGCAATGAAAGAATATGCCATGAATTTCGGACCTTTGACGATTGATACAGCCACAGCATCCTGCAGTGAATACTGGAAATGGATCAATGAGCCGTGGCCGTGGCAGGAAGGAGGATGCTGATTATGTGGAATTATGAAAAACGATTGCAATATCCGGTAAAGATTACACAAACGAACCCACAGATTGCCAAAGTGATCATTTCACAATTTGGCGGCCCATATTGCAGAAACGTATAATATCACCGTAAACCCTTATAAACAGAGGGCTCACGATATGTAAAGGTGGAAGATCAGTTTGCCGTTTTTCTTGTCATAAACGATATCCTCTACCAAACTCCTCATAAAAATCCCTTTGATATCATAGTCTATTGCATCATTTTTAATCACATCATATACAGTTTGCACGTTCTTGAGCACGTCAGATTTTGTTTTTGTATCTTCATTATTCTTATTGAGATTTTCCAGTTGCATCAAAATATCTTCCCTGTCTTTTTGCAGACGCTCTTTGTTCCGTTTATATTCTTCCAAAGTATCTACTTCATTCTCATAAGCGAGACGGATCCGTTTCTCCCTGTTGGAAATTTTATCAAGTTCAGACAAGAGTGATTCACGTTCTGATATCTTCTCACCGGTCTCGGCAGAGTGGTAAGAGTATTCAAAATCCATACCGGAAAGAAGTTTTTCAAAATACTCTTCCAGTGCAGCGATCACTTTTTTCTCTGATATCGAACAGGATTCGGTATGTACTCCTTTGCTGTACTTATAGCACTGGAAACCAGGTGAGTGCCTGTTTGCACCATTGTAGGCGAGAGAGGCCCCGCAGTATCCGCATTTTAAAATCCCTGATAACCAATGTTTACATGAGGATACATCACGGCGTTTCAGTGGCCTATATGTAGTTTGTATCTTTTTCATGCGGGCTTCGAAGCGTTCTTTTGAGTAATGGACTTCATGCGTTCCCATGAATGTTATCCCATTCCACGCGACAAGACCATAATAGAATGGATTTTTCAAGATTCTTTCTACGCTACGGGATTCGAAAGGGTTCCCTCGTCTTGTGCGGACTCCCATATCGTTTAGCTTTCTTGTTATCTTTGTGGCATCTGAGTTGCGGTAATCAAATTCATCACAGATAAAATCCACGACCTTCATTTCATCCGGATCAATTTTATAAGGATCTCCGTTTCCAACAGCACGATACCCAAAAGGTGGGGACATCTGGTATCCTTTTTTTGCAGCCTTTTCTTTCATCCCTCTTAGAACTTCGCCAGAAAGCCGGATAGAGTAGTATTCATCCATCCATTCAATGATTCTCTCGATTAAAGAGCCGAATGGACCATCTATCAAAGGTTCTGACACACTCACAACATCAACGTTGCTTTGCTTCCGCAGCAGGGATTTGTATACGATAGATTCTTCTTGATTTCTTGCGAATCTGCTGAATTTCCAAACCAGGATCACGTCGACTGGATGATCGGTAGATTTTGCAAGTCCAATCATTTTTTGAAACTCTGGCCGTTTATCGGCTTTTCTACCGGATATTCCGATCTCAAAGAAAACCTTCAAAATGATAATATTGTTTTTGGCAGCATATTCCCGTAATAGTTTCTCTTGCGAATCCGGAGAAAGTTCTTCTTGCTTATCAGTGGATACACGGACGTAACCATAGGCATATCTTGCGCTCATTTTAGATCATCTCCTTGTTTAGTTTTATGCAAAAATTGGTACAAAAATAACAGCCAGCACATGAACGAATGTTCTGGATTGCAAGCTGCTACCGAAGATGATACAATATTCTTGGATTTCAATAGCATATCTTCGGATATGTTGACCGTCTCAGTGTTGGTAGCACCGGGGCGGTTTTTTATTTTATTCTCCTAAAGAATTTAATGAATTCATTATGTCTTCTGTGCTCATTCCGGCAGCAGAAGCGGTATATGCATCAGTGATTTGTGCGGCGTACTGTGTATACACATCAGTTAACTTTAATGACCATTCCTCGTAAACACTATATTCGTCTCCATTTTTCTGCATCAGTGTAGCCATTTCGGAAACTCCCTGGTTGGAAATTTCGGCTAATTTCTCTACTTTGCTATTTGATAATTCAGCAAGCGCGTTCAAATCGCCTGCGATATCTGCGGATTCATTATTATATTCTTCCACAAGTCCCGGAGTCGCATCAGCGATCTTCTTCGTATAATCATCGAGAATGCTTTGATATGTCACTTCGACTTCCGGTTCTTTTTCCGTAGCCTCTGTTTTCGCAGTATTCTCTTTTTCTAGCTCCTTATCTCCGCCACATGCTGTAATGGATAGAACCATAGCTCCAGTTAATAACATAGCTACAATTTTCTTTTTCATGTTTTTCCTCTTTCCTCCTGTACTTTAACACCACTTTACTCTATATAAACGCCGAAGCGGTTATATCATTTGTTACTCTTGTGATCTTCTATAACACTGTAATGTAGATCAATAGCAGATTCTCCTTTTTTTGTTACTTTCATTTCTGATGTCAAATACCCTTGTTTGTATAAAAAGTCTTGCTCGTCAGTAAAATTGATGCCGTATTGATATTCAAAATAAACCGGAATCCTTTTGCGATGAATTTCTCTAATCCAATATAGCATATATACATGTCCCGGAAGAAGTCCATCGGAATATCGTGTCATCATTTCCTTGGTAGGGCTTGCGCCAAACATTTGCGCCTGATTAATCCAATTAGTGTTCAATTCACGATCTTGTGAAATGAACGGCATCTCTGGATAACCCTTGTAAAACATTTTATAAAGTTTATCGCAGTAATGCTTACTGGCTTTAATTCGTTGCATGGCATCTATTTGATCGGATGATATAGCTTTGCGATTTGAAACGCTATTTCTGGGGGCGTTATTAAAAATATAAGCATAGTATTCAATACATTCTTCGGGCATTCTTTCATTATATTCGGATAAAGAATCAAAAAAATTTTGATACCTATTGTTTTTTCCTTTTTCAGTTTTTAGAGCATTTGCTTTAGCACATGTATCTCTCCAGAATCTGTCAATAAATTCATTTGTTGCTGATACTCTTTTTTCTAAAGCAGACATCTGAGAATATTTTTGAATGAGATTTTCGCCTTTCACTTTAATTGCCTTGCATTTCTGAGCTTCAGAAAGTAGTGCGAGTTTCTCGAGATATAGGTCGTATCGGTCAAAAAATACTTTTGGATTTATTGTGTTTTCTATTAAGTCCGCACAGTCATTTGCTATCCGTAAGGCGTTTTGTAAATTATAAAATTCCATAGACGGATCTCTTTTTTTAAAAAAGTTAAACATTCCCATATTATTCTCCTATTTTTTACGCAGTACTTTAAATTCCATAATCTTTTCATCATATCCAGCCAGCCTTGCAATCTGGCTTTTTGTCATGCCTGGATTCTCATAGATTAAAGAATCTGGTATTAGAAGTTCTGCTGCAAAAATATTCGCTTCTATTTCATTGGTAGAAGATAATAGAAGAGTCTTATTTCTGATAAAGTAACAATTTTCTTTTCTATGAAGAATGGAGTGTGCCAATTCATGGGCCATTACAAGGTTCAGTTCATGTTCTTCCAAATCTTCATTCAGAAAAATGCACTTGTGATTTTTCAGAAACATATAGCATCCAGCTCGACTTCCCAAAGGTCCTAATTGAACTTCGACATTTAAACAGTTTGCAAGTTCAAAAGGATTTCTTGTATTAAATTTCTTTATGTAGTATCCAACTAAACGCTTAATATCGTTTGTTCTCAATTTATACACCTACTTTTTATTTTTGTTAGGGTTGTACTTTTCTTTGTTAATCGGTTTTAATCTTCTCATCATCAGCTCGATTTGCCCAAGAAGCAAGTCAATATCTTCTTCTGGAATAGCTTGACCATCATAAGAAGCAGGACCTTCTTCATTGTTTTTCAACTTATTTCTGATGTTTTCCATATCTTTTGCAATGTCGCGCTCATCTTTTGCTGTTAGGTGTTGCGAAGTGTTTTCGATTGGTTCAACTCCGGTCATTAAATAGTCCATTGTTACTCCAAAATAGTCGCAAACTGCTTTAGCAGTCTTTGGTGAGCACTCAGATCCCTTGTTTTTCCATGTGCTGATTGTTGAGGAGTTTATTCCTGTATCTTTACAGAATCTATAAGGAGTAATCCCTCTTTCTGCGCAAAGCTTTTGAAAAATTTCGTACATGTTGCCGCCTTTCTAAAAATATCTCGGCACAATGAAATAAAACTATTGACAAACTCGGTATAACGAGATATAGTATATGCATAGCTCGGTTATACGAGATGAAAAAAGCTTTTAAGCGAGATATTTCGTTGTATTGATATAATTCGTTTTGACAAGATGATTATATCACTAAACCGAGATAAATACAACTATACATAATTAAAAGAATATGTAAAAAAAGGAGGTGGGATTTTGTCTAAAATGTACACTTGTGAAGAGGTTGCAGAGAGATATTCCGTAAAGGTTATTACTGTTTGGGACTGGATTCGCAAAAAGAAACTGAATGCAATCAAGTTAGGGAGAGAATATCGAGTGTCAGAAGACGATTTGATTCAGTTTGAAGAGGAAAGAAGAACGATTCAGTAGAAAGGAGAAAGCAATGACAGAACTCGTATATTTAAAAAATGACGAAGCAGTGTGTGACAGCTTACAGGTGGCTGAGAAGTTTGGAAAGAGACACGACAAGCTGATTCATGAAATCGAGAGAATGTATGGAGATATTGAGGAATTGGGGTCTGCCCAAAATGGTGGACACCCCCTGTTCAGAAAAACGTATTACATACACCCTCAAAATGGACAGAAATATCCTAAATACATTATGAACAGAGATGGTTTTTCTCTCTTAGTAATGGGTTTCACTGGGAGAAAAGCTCTTGAATGGAAATTGCAGTACATCAAAGCATTTAATCAGATGGAAGCATTCATCAAAGAAAAGACAACTCAGACATGGGTAGAAACAAGAAAAGCCGGAAAACTGACCAGAAGAGCAGAGACGGACACCATTCAGAAGTTAGTGGGATATGCAAAGGGCCAGGGGAGTACACACGCAGAGATGCTTTACATGACCTATTCAAAACTTGCAAATAAGATGGCTGGAATTGGAAAACGTGATGAAGCAACAGTTATGCAGCTGAACAATCTTTCGTTGATGGAAAACATCATTCTCCATGTGATCGACACTGGAATACTGACTGGAAAACATTACAAGGAGATTTATCAGGATTGTAAGAAGAGACTGGAAACCGTGAAGGATCTGGCTTACCTAGAATCTGTTGCGTAGCCGATTACTTCGGTGTATCAGTTGAGTATTTCTTAGAGTAGGCATGATCGTCAAAAAGGAGGTAAGCTTCATGATTACAACATTAACGATAGCGATAGACATTATTACTTTAGTAGTACAGTTTTTGATTTTTTTTCAGTATATAAATACGGAAAAGAAGTTAAAAAAAATGAAGAGAGAGATAGCAAAAAATCCTCCCTGGAATTAGAGAGGATTTAAGGATTCATGGATTTAACTTTGAGAATTTTTAAGATAAGAATCTATAAAATCATTTAGAGCCGATTCTTTTTTTGCTAAATAAGAATTTATAGAATTTACTAGTTGGTAAATAACTGCTTGAGAACAAGAAAGTTTTGAAATTTCATTATTGCTTTCTTGCTGTAGATAAACTGAATAATTCTTTACACGGGAACCATCACGACCAGATTCTATTTGTTTCAAAACAATATAAATATTAGCGGAATCAATATGAGAAAAAAAGGAATTCTCAAAATCAATTGTGCAATATTCATTGTTGAAAAATACCATCCCAAGCTCTGGGTTAGAAGAAAAGTCTAATTTCTTGAAAGATATAGCGCGTTTCCAGCAAATTTCGGAATTGATAGTCTGAGATGATAATTTTTCGATGAAAGATTCATTTTTATTTATTTCCATATTTAAATCTCCTTATCAATGCTATTTTTTAAAGTTATAAGTTTGAGGGCAATTTCATTCCACTTAAAATTGTCACGTTTTAAATATTTCTGCAAAGAAGTTAATGCTTTTCGTGTTTTCCAAGAAAGGTTAGTATACCTAGATTCTATATCAGTTAACGATTGGGTTATTCCATTATATAAAGTGCATTCAGTATCACTTTCTTGCAACTGGTCACTATTTATGGAACGAACGAACCCCTCTAGCTGATTGAGTATTTCTGTTTTATGAACGTGAAAATCTTTAAGTTCATTAAGAGATTTGATTTTTTTATTAACTCTACTGGCTGCTATAAATGTCAATATCGTAATAAAAAAACCAAAGATACTAATGATAAAGCCGATATATTGCAAAAAAAGTGGCATATAATTCCCCCATTCTCATGAAATAATAAATATATTTTACCATGATGAGATTTTATTTACAATCATCAAAAACAGAAAGGAGAAGCAATGAACGAATTAAAAATTTTTAATAACGAAGAGTTCGGCAAAATTCGAACAGTAACAATTGACAATGAACCGTGGTTTGTTGGGAAAGATGTAGCAGAAGCATTGGGGTATGTCAAAGCAAGAAATGCCATTGCAAATCATGTGGAAGAAGATGACAAAAAGGATGCCCCAATTCAGGGCGGCCTTGGTGGCACTCAATCGATGACGATCATCAACGAATCAGGTCTTTATGCCCTTATCTTCGGTAGCAAGTTGGAATCCGCAAAAGAATTCAAACACTGGGTGACATCCGAAGTTCTTCCAGCACTCAGAAAGACGGGCTCTTATGAAATGCCAAAGAAGAAGCAAAACAACGAACGTCTTGCCAGTGTGAACAATGCAGTAAAGATTTTAACGCCGATGCTCCAAGCAGCAGGGTGCAACAGTAAAATCCAGCTCCTGACCGCGAAATCGCTTTATGAGAAAGCAGGAGTAAATCTGCCGATCAGGATTGAAGCGGATCAGCAGTATGTGGATACGGTACATATCGCAAGGCAGGCAAGACTTTACTTTCAGAGTTCAGGCAAGCCGGCAGACAAAGCTGTGAATGAGATTATTCGTAGGTTAGATTTGTCAGAAGACATGTATACGGAAACATTGGAATCTAAAGGGAAATGGCAAGGGACTGTAAGAAAGTATGCGCCGGAAGTGATCGGGATGGTAAAGCAGTGGTACGCCGACAACGGATATCCAAGAGAAATCTCATACACACAGTGCGATGGGCAGACAAAGAAATATCATGTAATCGTCAGAGAGTCCGATGCCAATTAAAAACGTAGGACAACATACGCATGACAATCAACCTGCATACGGTAAAGAGGGGTGGTGAAATGAAAGGAATCGAAGTAGTAAGCATGATCAAAATCAATGGCTCATGGGTGAATCAAGATGAGTTAAGTAAAGAAGAGCTTTCTCGGATCTTAGAAAGCAAATTAGATGAAACGATGAAAAATATAGGATTCGAAAGAAGAAAAACCGCCTAGGCGGTAGATGGGAGGACAAGCTATGAAAGTTAAAGGAACTTACCATTGCCAGACTACTCAGCAGCCCAACACATTAAACAGTTGGGATATCCGCTCCGTATCTGTTGAGTTACCGGAGCAGGGCAAGCCTTACTGGCATAAGGTTGCAGCATCTGTGATCGGGTTTATCTTGGTGATTCTGGCGTGGTATCTGGTGTTTGGGTATTAAAAAAGAGTGCTGTCATAGGGCGGCAACCCTCGAGCACTCAAGAAAAGTAAATCAGTTAAATTGTAGACGAAAAGGAGAGAAATGTAAATGAAAAAATTTGAATTAACCAGTGAATTTGTAACTTTTTTAGGAAAGAAGTTCTTTAGAATCAAGGCACTTGTAGCGTTTGGTGACGTAAAAGAGGGGGAATTTGGCGGATTTGTAGAAAAAGAAGAGAACCTTGACCAGTCCGGTGACGCTTGGGTATACGGTAACGCTTGGGTATCCGGTAACGCTCGGGTATGCGGTGACGCCCAGGTATTCGGTGACGCTCAGGTATGCGGTGACGCTCAGGTATACGGTAACGCTCAGGTATACGGTAACGCTCGGGTATACGGTAACGCTCGGGTATCCGGTAACGCTCGGGTATGCGGTGACGCTTGGGTATACGGTAACGCTCGGGTATGCGGTGACGCTTGGGTATGCGGTGACGCTTGGGTACAATGCTGTCGCGATTATTCTACTGCAAGCTGTTTCGGATCAGAAAATAGGACAACAACATTTTTTCACACAAAAGATGACGGAATCTGCGTGAGATGCGGATGCTTTTACGGGACACTGGCGGAGTTCAGAGAAAAGGTGAAAGAACGACACGGAGACAGCCGGCTGGCAAAGGAATATTTGATGCTGGCAGATTTGATGGAGTTTAGATTGTCCAAGGATGAGTAGGAGGATAAGCAATGGATAGAAAGAAAATACATGAACTTTTAGACTTAATTCTCGAGATCCAGGAACGCGGAGAAGGTAAGGATGGGTACCCTTATGTAAGCATTGAATTATCGAACTACGGTGGCAGAATACTTCTCTGCGCGCAAGAAAACGGATTTGTTGCGAATAGAGATTACGATTTGTTTGACTGGATTACAACAGATAAGCAACTAGATGATGCAATCGTTTTGGCAAAAGTATTACTGGAAAAAGCAGCAGATATGGTGGGCAAATAATATGTACGGATATACAGAAGAACTGGAAGAAATAACAGATCAAGAAGCGGCTGAAAAAGACAGATATTTTAGGGTGCGCAAAAGGCACTATCAGAATTATTGCGATTTTATGGAGGAAATAACAAATGGCAACATTATACGAGATTGATGAAGAGATTTTAAATTGTGTAGATCAGGAAACAGGCGAGATTATCGACCCAGAAAAGCTGGCACAGTTGCAGATGGATTTTGACAAAAAGGTAGAGGGAATTGCTCTCTGGATCAAAAACCTCTTATCTGATGCAGAAGCAATCAAGGCAGAGAAAAATAAACTGGCTGACCGCCAGAAATCATGTGAAAACAAGGCAAGAAATCTAAAAGAATACCTGTCTGGTTATTTGTGTGGTGAAAAATTTAAAACAGCAAGAGTCAGCATCTCTTATCGAAAATCAGAGAGTGTAGAGGTGCAAGATGTTTCAAAACTGGACAAGGAATACTTGAAATTTGCTGATCCTGAGGTTGATAAAACAAAGGTGAAAAAGGCACTGAAAGATGGTGTTGAGTTATCTGGAGTTGTATTGGTACAGAACAATAATATTCAGATTCGGTAGGTGAGAAATATGGAGTTTAGAACATTAAAAGCGAACGAGATTGAATGTCGGATCGCAACGGTGAAGAGTAATGGGATATCACTATTACTATACAAAGACGCAAGGTGCGATATGAATATCTTGGATGAAACTGTTGGAAAGTTAAATTGGAAAAGAGAACACAGTAGAGACAACGCAAACTGCACCGTGAGTATATGGGATGATGATAAAGGTATCTGGGTTTCCAAAGAAGATACAGGAACGGAAAGCTTTACTGAAAAACAGAAAGGTCTTGCATCCGACAGCTTTAAGAGAGCTTGCTTTAACTGGGGAATCGGAAGAGAGTTATATACCGCTCCGTTTATTTGGATCCCATCCGATAAATGCGAAATTTCCGCGAAACAGAATGGTAATGGAAGCACTTGTTATGATCGTTTTCGAGTAAGCTATGTTGGTTATGACAAAGAAAGAAACATAGATGCACTGAAAATCGAAAATGAGAAAACCGGAAAAGTAGTATTTTCGCTTGGTAGAAATGCCGGAAATTATAATCCTGCTAATCAAGAAGAACCTCCCAAAAACTATGTGACCGAATCACAGGTAAAAACACTGGAAATTTGCATTCCTAAGCATAAGCAGACAATAGCGAATGTGTGTCGGGCTTATAAGGTGTCTGGTTTGCGAGAACTGACAGTGGAGCAATTTAAAAAGCTTATGAGAAATATGGGAGAAGAATAATGAGGTTTACAGGAAGATTGAAAGAACCTGTCGCAGATTATCACAGTGGAAAGCTGACCATTCTATTCGAGCCTATAGAGGACTTCCGACAAGCCTACGATGAACTGAAAGATTATGAGAAATTAACGCTTGAAATAAAGCCGTACAGAGCAAAGAGAAGCCTTGACGCAAACTCTTACTTGTGGGTGTTACTCGATAAATTAGCAGACAAGCTGAATATTACCAGATGGCAAGCGTACCTAAATGAATTAAAATCCCACGGCGCTTTCGAGTATATACCACTCCGAGAAAAAGACATCTATCTGGCACAGTCAGTGTTCCGAATTGTGATAGATCGCGGAGCACAGGAAGTAAAAGACCTAAAAGGGAGAGTTGAAACATTACACACTCTGCAATGCTACAAAGGGTCAAGCAAGTATAACACCAAGGAAATGAGCAGACTCATCAAAGGCGTGTTGGAAGATTGCAGAGAGGTTGGAATACCAGATGCAGACCTTTTGACCCCAGATGAAAAAGAAGAGCTTAGACAAAAATGGGGGATCGAACTGTGAGTATTGATTACAGTGATATGGCATTCCCAAAGCCGAAGCGAAAGAAAAAGAAAAAAGGTCATCAAAGAGCATCCGGCAGACCAAAGAAGCTGTGGAGCATATTTACAGAAGATATGGATCACTGCATGCACACCGGAGCTTACGGAGTGGAGAGACATCATGTTTTTAGCCACACATCGAAAGAAATTGAACTTTCGGAAGATTACGGATTCATAGCTCCACTGAGACCGGATCTGCATCCAAACGGAACAAGGGCAGGGAAGAATGCATCGAAAGTAGACCGATACTTAAGAAAACGCTGCAAAGAGTATTATTTGCAGCACTACGGAACAGAAGAACAGTTCCGGCAAGAATTTCACTATGTTAGTAAGGGTTAAGCCTTTGCTATAAATTGTAACCCGTTCATGGCTGCTGTGTAGTACGTCACAAATACCTTAAGTAAGCCAGATTCATTGTCTCCCGGTAATTCCGGGAGAAGAAAGGAGAATAAATGGTAATTACAATTCCGGGGAAACCCGTTGGAAAAGCAAGACCGAAATTTCGCAGAGCCGGATTTAAGGTCATTACATACACACCGCCCGCAACCAAGGAATATGAAAAGGAAGTTGCGAGGATTTATAAACAAAGCGCAGGTGTTCTTTATGCAGAGATACCTCTGAGAGTTCGTATTTTAGCGAAATTTCCGATTCCAGAGAGCTGGTCTAAGAAGAATAATGATAGGGCTTTAAAAGGCGAAATAAAGCCGAATAAAAAGCCAGACTTAGACAACATTGCAAAAATCATTCGGGATGGCCTGAATGGAGTCGCATATACGGATGATAAGCAGGTAACCAGTCTGGAGATTGAAAAAGTGTACTCGGATACACCTTGCGTGGTGGTCTATATTGCGGAGGATGAGTGATGGCAGAAGTAAAGTGGATAAAGATAGCAACGGATATCTTTGATGATGAAAAGATATTGCTGATAGAGGGTTTGCCAGATGCTTATGCAATTATAACAGTCTGGTTCAAGCTACTATGCCTTGCCGGGAAAAAGAATAACGGTGGTGTATTCCTGATGAATGACAAGATTCCCTACACAGACAAGATGCTGGCTACAATCTTTAGAATGAATGAATCCACTGTAAAGTTGGCTCTGAATGCGTTTGAGCAATTTAAAATGATTGAGATAGTGGAGGGAATAATCACGATCCCAAACTGGAATAAGCACCAGACATTGGATGCTTATGAACGAAAAAAGGAGCGTGATAGGCTGTACCAAGAGGAAAGAAGAGCCAAACAGAGGGCTTTGATTGAAAAATCGTCTGACAAGTCGTCTGAAAGAACGTCTGACGTCGCTGTTTCAGATATAGATAAAGAAGAAGATAAAGAAAAAGATAATAATATATATGTCCCGTACAAAGAGATCATAACTTACCTGAATGAAAAGACAGGCAAGAAACTAAGGTGGGATGTTAAGAGTAACCAGAAGGAAATAAAAGCCAGATTCAATGAAGGATACACTCTGGATGACTTTAAGACGGTGATTGATAAAAAATACCATGAGTGGGGCAGAAAGCCAACAAAAGAGGAATTACAGCGCGGAGTTAATGATATGAGGATATATCTAAGACCAAAAACCCTGTTCGGCAGTAATTTCGATGTTTATCTCAACCAAGAGCAGACGGAAAAAGTGCCAGCAAAACCGCCAGTAAGTAGAAACTTAAATAACTTCGAGCGCAGAGGATACGACATGGACTCTCTGGAAGAGCAGTTATTGAACTCGAATTAAGGAGGAAGAAAATGAAAGAAGAATTATTAAAAATGGCACAGGAGTGTCTTTCCGAGGAAGAAGTAAAGGAAATACTCAAAAAGAAATTTAAGGAATCGATAGAATCGGCAATAGAAAAAGCGTTTAGTTGGGGAAAAGCAGAAAGAGCACTGAAGAAAAAAATAGACGAAGTTATGGTGCCGTACATAGAGGAGTATGATTTTTCGAAATACCTTCCAAAGTTGGATACGGTGCTTACAGAAATCGTAAATTCCGATGCTTGTATCGAGAATAAAAAGATTCTGGAAAATTTTAAGGAATTATCAATTAAGCAGGAAGAAAAAGAAATGAAAGTCACTGATCTGTTTGATGCATGGATTGCAATGTGCGAAAAGAAGATCAGTACAACTGGCCTGGAAGTGGAGTTTGACGATGGACCACACTACGAATCGGTTGGATGCGAGATGCGAATAGAAGAGAGTGAAAGACCTGTTTGGAGTTCTGTGCATAGAATGGTGATTGTTTTTGAAAACGAACACGATGAAGAACTGAACATGGAGATTCCAATATCAAAATGGGATTTTGAGAAAGAGTATACGCTTGACAGTTTGGGATGTGTAGACATTAAGTCTCTGCGATACCTTGGGGAATTTGACATGTTGTTAATGAGATTGCAAAGAGCGGGAACAAAAATCATTATCGACAAGACGGAAGACGATGGAGAAATATATCCAGAAGCAGAACCGGAAGCAAGTTTCAGTTAGGAGGTAAACATGAACAGAAAAAGATACGGTTTTAGAGTCTACAGGAAACAGCCTACCGGATTGAGACACGGAAATATGGATTTGTTTACGCGCGGCAGCACAAAGCGGAAGAGGAAGAAAAGGGTGAGAGGAAAATGAGTAGACAAGCACACTTTCTGGATCCGTACCAGTTCCAAATCGAAGAGATGGTAAAACTCGGATGCTCGGATGAGCATATCTGCAGAGTGCTTGAGGATATTACCGGAAAAGAAGTGAAAAAGAGGGTAATAGCAAACAAGAGGATGTGGTTAAGAAAAATGGAAAATAAAAGAAAACAATACGAACCGTACAAGGGAGAAATTAAGTACATGATCGAATACGGACTTACGATCCAGAACATCTATGCAGCAATAAGCGAAGAGAGCGGAATAGATGCGAGCATTGAAACGTTTAAAAACTTCCTGAAGGATAACGATATGATGCCAGAGTCAGAGAAGTCAGAAACTTCGGTCAAGGATATATTCGGAACAACAGCGAAATACATGGAGTTTCACGAAGGTTGGGTGCGGACTAGTTGTCGATTAAACAGAGCAATATCAAATCCGAATAGAGTGCTGATGCGGAGGTATTTACAGTAGGTTATAAAAAAATAAGCGAAAAATAGAAAGGAGCCAGCCTCCGGCCGGGGCAAGGGTATACCGGGCTTCTGAGAAAATGGAAAATTTGATTATAGATTGCTTCGCCGGAGGAGGTGGAGCGAGCGTAGGAATAGAAATGGCACTTGGAAGACAAGTAGATATTGCAATCAATCACGATCCGGATGCAATTTTGATGCACAAGACAAACCATCCGAAAACATTGCATCTCACAGAAGATATCTTCAGGGTAGATTTGAAGAAATATGTGAAAGGAAAGCGAGTTGCTTTAATGTGGGCGAGTCCTGATTGTACCAGCCACAGCAAGGCGAAAGGTGGGAAGCCGAGGGAAAAAGGACTTCGGATTTTGCCTTGGGCGGTATACAAACACGCAAAAGCAATTCTTCCTGATGTGATTATCATGGAAAACGTGGAAGAGATTCAGCAATGGGGACCGCTGGATGAAAACGGGCATCCGATTAAGGAACGGCGTGGGGAAGATTATAAGAAGTTCATTACGGCGATGAAGAGTCTTGGGTACATATTCGGCTGCCGGGAGCTTATTGCGGCAGACTATGGCGCGCCTACCACGAGAAAGCGCTGGTATGCAATATTTCGAAGAGACGGAAAAGACATCGTGTGGCCAGAAAAGACAAATTTTAAATCCAGAGATCCGAAATGGCAGGAATGCGGGGCATATATCGATTGGTCTGATTTAGGGAAAACGATATTTGATAGACCAAAACCGTTGGCAGATGCAACGATGAAAAGGATTGCAAATGGAATCAGAAAATATGTAATAGACAATCCATCTCCCTATATCGTGAGAAATAAAGATGCTGTTGCATTTATGATTCAATACCACGGAGAAACAAAAATTGGAGAATCAAGAGGACAGTTGCTGACAGAACCAATTAAAACAATCGACACATCAAACAGGTACGGGCTGGTAACAGCTTTTATTACAAAATTTTATAAAAGTGGAATCGGACAGGGATGCAACGAACCTTTACACACAATCACAACATCACCTGGACATTTTGGATTGATATCTGCGTTTTTAATTAAGTATTACGGAACTGGCGGAGGACAAGAACTTTCAAATCCGCTTGCAACGATTACTACAAAAGATCGTTTCGGACTAGTAAATGTGATTCTGGATATCGAAGGCGAAAAGTATGTCATGAAGGATATTTTCCTAAGAATGTTAAAACCGGAAGAACTTAAATTAATGCAGGGATTTCCGGATGATTACATTATTGACAGGGATTACAAATACAGGAGATATCCGATCGCAAAACAAGTGGCTAGAATCGGAAACAGTGTAGTGCCAATCATGGCACAGAAACTGGTAGAGGCAAACTGCCCGTATTTAAAAATCGGGAATAGGGTGCCGAACATAGAAATATATGAGGATGAGCAGCAAATTAGGTTTGCGTAGTAGGAGGAATGACTAATGCCAAAAACAGAAGAAACATGGATGGATGGGATCACCACAGAAATGATGGAGCATATCTGCGACAACCTGTGCAAGCATCCAGATCATTTAAGTGGTGAAGCACTGGAAGATAAATGCGCAGAGTGTAAGATGGGACGGTTTGTGTGCGATATTTTGAACCAGTATAACAAGTGTGCGAAGTTGCTGGAGCAGATGCATGAGTTGAAAGAGTGGGATACGGCGAAGAAACCAATATATGAAGGGGACGGATATGCTCCAGACGGAACATTTGTATGGGACGAATGGTTATGCCCGAACTGTGGAACAAGGTATAAAGTAGATTACGATGAATATGATTGCTGCCCGAACTGTGGACAGAGAATAGATTGGAGTGAGTAACATGGAAGAATTAAAGAAATGCCCGTTTTGTGGTGGAGAAGCGGCACTGAAAATTCACTATGGATTTGATGAAAAAGTCATATCAGCTTTCGTGTACTGTAAAGAATGCGGAGTCGCAACGCGAAGATGTGCTTTAGAAACGACTGCTATAGGAAAATGGAACAGGAGAGTGAAAGAATGATTTTATTTTGCCCTGATTTAACTGGAAAAGAAGAGGTAAAAGCAATGCTTATTGGGAATGGAGATTTTGTTAGACCAGTGTTACATCCATGTATTAAAGAGAAATGTGTAGCGTACAAGGATGGAAAGTGCATGAAATACAACAATGAAGTGGAGAGGGAAAGTGAAAGAACGAACATTTGAAGATATCCTGTATATGATTAAAAGATCGTGCGACAAGATTTTTTGCAAAGGCACTGATTACGATGGGATGAAACAGGAAATTGTAAGGTGTGCTACAGATATTTACATTGAGCAGATGAGACAGAATGGAGGAAAGGAAGATGAATAGAGAAATCCTTTTTAAAGCAAAGAGAAAAGATAACGGTGAATGGGTAGAAGGTCAGTACGTATATATCACCAATCCACTAACAGAAGATGGCAAGCCGATAAAACATCTGATTTGTAACGGAACTAATATATTTAATGACTTGATTGATCCTGACACTCTCTGTCAATACACAGGACTTACCGACAAGAATGGTAAGAAGATTTGGGAGAATGACCTTTTAGGACACAAACTGAATCGCGTTGAATTTTTAAATGGAACATACTGCATAAATGGAGATAGATCTTTATTTTTCGAAGCGAACACAAATGAAGTCATTGGCAATATTTTTGACAATCAAGAGATGTTGGAGGTGGAGTGATGAACGCATTAGAGAAAATCGTGGAAGAAATCGAATCCATGAAAAATGACGCCTACGAAACACTGAAGGAAGAAAAGACATGGAGCGAGCAAAACAGCAGAAGAGCTGGAAAGCTATCTTTATGGGCTGACCTGTGCAATAGATGTTGTGGAGAAGTATGTGGGTAAGGAGGAATAACATGGACATTTTAATCACAATCGCATTCCTGGCTCTGTACTACATATTGGGGCTAGGAACCGTGATTACTTTAAAGACAGGATTGGAAGAAGATGTGGAGTTGGAGTGTGAGGATTATTTAGCAGCGGCATGCTTCCCGATACTGCTGTTTGTGGTGTTTTTGGATTGGATAGCGCGAAAGATAGTGAGGTAGAAAATATGAGAAAATTTAACTGGGACGAATTTAAGGATGCAGATAATAAGATCGCAGTGCATTGTAAGACTGAGGAAGAAGCAAAAGATTTCTGCAAGAAGATGCACGAACATGGAATGAAATGGTGCACAGGCAAAAGCTATATGGAAAAGACGAATTATGAAGAGTACAAAGGAGAAACGTGTTATTACGGAAGCGGAGAATATTCGTCTCGTGATTTTGCAGAAAAGTACAATTATAAAATCTTGGAATGGAGTGATTACATGGGCAAAGAATTTACTAAAGCAGATCTGAAAGATGGGATGGTAGTTGAACAAAGAGATGGCAACATGTATCTTGTATTGGCTGGGAAGGCAGTAAGAAAAGGCGGATGCAATCATATAGACGGTTACACTGATGACTTGAAATGGGAAGGTTATACAGGAGGAGACATCGTTAAAGTCTATAGAATTACTCCGGAATCACTCGGATGCATAGAAGATGTGTTTATTAAAAACAACCTCGAACTCATCTGGGAACGCACCGAAACAAAGAAAATGACCATCGAGGAAATGCGACAGAAGCTTGAAGAGCTGACAGGAGAGGAAATTGAGGTGATGTAGGAATGACAAGAGATACTATGAAACGCAGAAAGGAGACGGCAGGAGTCATCCGAAAGATAGATGCACATGATATGGCAACGAGAAAGCCCTGCGAGACAGCTTTAAAGCAAAAGGGGCATAAAGCCTTTGCCTGTGATTTTAAAAGGACTGACAGAACAAATACGGACACTCTAGAATACATAGCGAGCAAGCACAACATCAAAAAGCTAATTCCGGGAGGTGATTGAGGTGGATAAGAATATAATCTATGAGTACATGGATGCAAAAGCACTTGTGAAAGAGACAGAGGAAGATATCAGACGGCACAGAAGAAAGACGTTTGCGCAGGATAAAGTGACAGGCAGCAATCCAGAGTTTCCGTACCAACCACAGAGCTTTAATATCTCTGGATGTGTAGAGAGCGCAGTGAACATAGACGAAGAGGAACGGTTGTTGGAAGAACGAAAGCTGAACGCAAAGCGGATTAAAGTAAAAGCAGAGCGAGTAATCAATAAAGCTCCGGTAAGGATGCAGAGGATTATCCGGTTCAAGGTGATGCAAGGACTGACATGGGATGAAGTAGCTGCAAAAATGAAAGGGAATTGCACAGGAGATAGTGCAAGAATGGAATTTCAGAGGTGGATGAAAGAAAAATAAAAGTTTGTTCGTTTTGTTCGCATTGTTCGTTTTAACTATTGTATAGTATAACATGGAGTTAGAAGAAAGACTCCAAAAGCTTTCCAAACAACATTCGGAACACCGCCGGACTTTCACCCTTTCTCGTCTGGCGGTGTTTTCATGTGGAGTATAGCATCAGTGGTAGATGTGCGGGGTATCGCCGCGTCCTTGGTTCGATTCCAAGTGCTCCGCTTTGTGATGTGAGTATACAGGCTGCACAGCTGAGGTCTGTTCTGGGGAGTGCACACCGGACTTACATTGCAATGGTACCAAAACGCAGATATCCGCAGATCTGCAAAACAAACAAAAATAGATTCAGCGATCTATATTTAGTGTCAGTACCCGAGTGCGGATAGGGTAAAGGGTGTCATTAAAAGGCATCCTACGGGTGTATAGCTCAGTTGGTAGAGCGATCGGCTGTTAACCGATGTGTCGCAGGTTCGAATCCTGCTATACCCGTTGTGGACTACTGCAAGGTTCCTCCTTTCTTATAGATTTCAGTTGTGTGTTTTGTTGGCATTATAATTCTTTCATTGTGCAGTAGTCCTAAATTCTTAGCATCCAGAGATGGGTGCTTTTATTATGCTTAAAAGGTGGTGAGTCCTATGACAGAAAAACAGAAAATATTTGCAGATGAGTACTTGATTGATCTAAATGCCACACGGGCTTACCGCGTCGCATATCCAAGCGTAAAGAAAGAAGAGTCAGCAGCAGTAAATGGAAGTAAGTTGCTAAGAAATGCTAAGGTTGCAGAATATATTGCCGAAAGAATGGAAGAGCGGCAGAAGCGGACGGAGATCACGCAGGATCGGGTTTTAAATGAACTGGCCGCAATTGCTTTTTCCAAGGCTTCTGATTATGCGAAAGTAGTTGAGAAACAGGCTACAGCAGAAGTAGATGGAAATATTATTCCACTTGTAGGAGAAGAAGGAGAACCGATTCTGTATCGGACCGTAGAATTGGAGCTTACAGATAACCTTACAGAGGAACAGCAGCGAGCCCTAGGAACAATTAAAAAGGGGCGCGATGGATTGGAACAGAAACCCTGCGACAAGGTGAAGGCTCTTGAACTTCTCGGCAGACATTTAGGTATGTGGAATGATAAGCTGGATGTAGCAGGAGATATGGATATGAAGATTGTAGTAGACTATGGTGATGAGGATGAAGGAAGTTAATGTTGGGTTTAACAGAAATTTCAAAGAGTTCAATGAGTGCAAGAAACGATACCGACTGGCAAAAGGTTCTGCCGGATCCGGGAAGTCAGTGAACATTGCACAGAATTTTATCATCAAACTTGGTGATCCGAAGTACAAAGGTGCGAATCTTCTGTGCGTCCGGAAAGTAGACACAACAAACAAAGATAGTACTTATGCGGAGCTAAAGAGTGCAATATATAAAATATACGGGGATAAAACAGGATTATTCTGGCAGATCAGAAGTAATCCAATGGAGCTGATCTCGAAAGTGACAGGAAATAAAGTGATTTTCCGAGGAATGAAAGATGATGGACAGCGAGAAAAAGTAAAGTCTATCACATTTGATGTCGGAAAATTAACATGGATATGGATTGAAGAAGCAACGGAGCTATATGAAGCGGATGTCGATATTCTCGATGACCGACTCAGAGGTGACTTGTCATTCAATCCATTTTTGTATTATCAGATCACGTTCAGCTTCAATCCGGTGTCAGCAACGCACTGGTTAAAAGCAAAATATTTCGACATAAAAAGTGATGATGTATACACACACCAGTCTACGTACCTGCAGAACCGGTTCATAGATGAAGCGTATCACCGGCGCATGATGATGCGTAAAGAACGGGATCCGGATGGATATCGGATTTACGGACTTGGTGAATGGGGAGAGACCGGAGGTCTGATTCTTACAAATTATGTGATTGAGGAATTCGATACATCCCCAGAAAGATTCGATTACATGGTAAATTCACAGGATTTTGGATTCAACCATGCGAACTGTATCGGGGAGGTTGGATTCAAAGATGGAGATATCTACTTATGCCGGGAATTGTATGTATTTGAAAAAGATACATCAGAGATCATACAGTTGGCTGAGGGAAAATTCCAAAAACGAATCACCATGTATTGCGATTCTGCCGAGCCAGACAGGATTAAGATGTGGCAGAAAGCAGGATACAGAGCATGTCCGGTCAAGAAAGAGCCAAACAGTGTGAAAGCGCAGATTGACTACTTAAAGCAGCACACGATCCGCATTCATCCATCCTGTACAAACACAATTAAGGAGATCCAGCAGTGGAAATGGAAAAAGGATGAGAAAACGAACACATTCACGGATGAACCGGTGAATTTCTTTGATGACGCAATGGCAATGCTTCGATATTCCATTGAGCAGGAGAGAAAAGGTAAGGTGAAGTTAAAGACCTTTAGAGGAGGAATATAAAATGAATGGGAAAAGACCATACAAACTGCCGGAACCGCTTTTATGTTCCGCTGATAAAGAAATCAATATGGCATTGATAGACGAATACATCAGAAAGCACGAAGAGCGAATACCAAGGTACAGATACCTTGAGAATCTATACAAAGGTTTCCACGATGTATTCCGTCTTCCGGAAAAGGAGTCATGGAAGCCGGATAACCGGCTGGCAGTGAATTTCCCAAGGTATATCACAGAGACCTTTTTGGGATATGCTTATGGGATTCCAGTTAAAAAATCGCATCCGGATGAAAAAATAAAAGATGCGATCCTTGAATTTGACCGGGATAACGATATCTCAGATCAAGAATATGAGCTGGCGAAGAAGTGCTGCATCTACGGACATGCTTTTGAGTATTTTTACCAGGATGAAGAAGCAAAGACAAAAACAGTGATCTGCAATCCAAAAGAACTGTTTGTGGTCTATGATGATACTGTAAAGAGCCGCGCATTATTTGCGGTGAGATATGGAAAAAAGGACGATAATGTCACAAGGTATGGGGAGATACTTACAAGGACAGAAATTATCCCATTTGACGGAGAAAAGATGCAGGAGGGAATGCCGAACCCATATGGTCGCATCAACTGTGTTGAATATGTACTGAACGATGAGAGAATCGGTCTGTATGAAGAGGTGGCCGGTATGGTAGAAACATACAACCGAGTGATCGGAGAAAAGGCAAATGATGTAGATTCTTTCGCAGAAGCATATCTCGCAGTGCTGGGCGCAGAACTGGATGAGGAAGGCGTTTATAAAATTCGTGATAACCGGATCATAAACCTGTATGGTACAGACAACGCAAAAGATATTATCGTGCAGTTTCTTGGCAAACCTACGGCAGACGGAACACAGGAAAATCTTTTGAATCGGCTTGAGGATTTGATTTATCAGACAAGTATGGTAGCGAATATCTCAGATGAATCGTTTGGAAATGCTTCCGGAACTTCTCTCGCATACAAATTACAGTCCATGAGCAATCTTGCACTAACATTTGACCGTAAAGTTGAAAAGTCCATGAGAAAGCGGTATAAACTGTTTTGCTCTCTTGCAACGAATGTGTCAGATCGGGATGCATGGAAAGATATTGATTTTACGATGAGTAGGAATATCCCAAAGAATTTACTTGAAGAAGCGCAGACGGCGCAGGCACTGGAAGACATTGTATCTAAGGAAACGCAGCTACAAGTTTTATCCATTGTAAAAGATGCGTCCGAGGAAATCGACAGAATGGAGAAAGAGGACAAAAAGAAGCAGGAAACAATCGTAGAGAAGCGGATGTTCGGAGGCGCGAAAGATGAGCAGTCAGGAGTATTGGAAGAATAGAGAAGAAGAACAACGAAAGAAGAATATCAGGGATGAAGCCGAATACGCGAAAGAAATCGAGAAGATCTATGTGAACATGATGGATGAAATCCAGAAAGAGATCAATGGATTCTATACACGATATGCAAAAGCAGAAGGAATCACAATCGCAGAGGCAAAAAAGCGGGTATCTAAAATGGATATTGATGCATACAGCCGGAAAGCAGCACAATATGTTAAGGATAAGAATTTTTCGAAAGAGGCCAATGAGGAAATGAGACTTTACAATGCAGCTATGAAGATTAACCGATTGGAAATGCTAAAAGCAAATATCGGAATGCATCTTGTCGGTGGTTTTGATGAGCTTCAGAAGTATTTTGACCAGATCCTGACGGAGAAAACACTGGAAGAATTTGAACGGCAGGCAGGAATCCTTGGAAAATCCATCCAGAACAATGCGAAGATGGCACATTCGATCGTGAATGCTTCTTTCCACAATGCGAGATACTCAGACCGTATTTGGATGTATCAAGATATGCTGAAAGCTGAATTGTCGAAGCTATTACAGACTGGTTTGATACAGGGTAAGAATCCGAGAACACTGGCAAGACACCTTACCAAACTGTTTGGAGTAAGCCGGGAAAATGCAGAGCGACTGATGGCAACAGAATTGTCTAGGGTGCAAGCAGAAGCGCAGAAGCAGTCCTATATCCGCAACGGATTTGATGAGTATGAGTTTATCGCGGAGCCGACAGCCTGCCTGATCTGCCGGGCTTTGGATGGAAAACATTTTAAGGTATCGAAGATGATGCCTGGGGAAAATGCACATCCAATGCATCCGCGCTGTCGGTGCAGTACAGCAGCATATATGGATGACAAAGAATATGATGAATGGCTGGACGGGTATTCTGAGCACGGGATGGATTTTGAAACTTGGAAGAACAGGGTTGAAAAGAAATCTGTGTTTGATATAATAAAAGCAGATAAAACAGTCAGCGGACATTCTGGAACGCCTAAAATGGCAGAGGCAGGAGCGGTAATATACCATATCGGAAAAGACGGGAAAGTAGATGTAAGAGCTTTTTACGGAGAGTCGAAATTAAAATCTAAAGATATCCACACAACCGATCATGGGAATCCAAAGCAGCACCCTTATGGAGAACATGGGGAACACGTACATGATTATACATGGGGAGATGATGGTAGACTGAAGAATAAGACAACTCGCGAATTAAGCAAAGAGGAAAGAAAGGAGAATGGCGATATATTATGAATAAAGATGAACTAAGACAAATTTTATCTGAGTGTTGCAATGATATTTCTTTCTTTTACAAAGGATTGGCATCGGGAGTGACAGTTGAAGTCAGAGATTACATTCCAACGTATCAGGCGTGGCACGGTGATGAAACGAAAGAATATGATAATGTAGATGATGTTATAAATGATAAATTTTATAGTGGAAAATCATTAAATGATCTAGTCAAAGAAGTAGAAATTGAAGCAATGTAATACCATCGGTCGAGCGGGCTGGTGGTATTTTTGTACTCATTTTGGAGGTGATGCGATTTGATTGAGGTGAGAATTCGACCAGAGCGAATTGAAATCTCTGGACACGCAGGGTATGCAGAACCCGGAAAAGACATTGTTTGTGCTGGTGTTACGGCACTTACACAGACGCTGATCCAGTCGATTGATGACTTAACGGATGATGAAATAGAATACAGAATATCTCCCGGAAAGGTTGAGGTAGAATACAGGAATCTGTCAGAGAAATCAAAAACTCTGGTGGATTCCTTTTTCGTTGGCATCTGTTTAATTGCAGAGGAATTTCCGGAATATGTGAAAGTGAGGTGAAAATATGGGTAAAACAGAGACTTTTATCAGAGCGGCAACAACCAGTGAGCAGGCACTGATTCTGGAATTTGCGCATGAGGGGAAAGAATATCTTGTGAAGAATTTTACAGACGGTGATGTGTATGTTGCACTGAAAGAAAGCGCGACAAAGGAAGAAAGTGCATTGATTCCGGCGCAGACAGCGCAAACCGTGATTCGGAATAAAAACTACTACGCAGGGAGTAACCTCGTCCAAATCATCCCAACAGCAACCAGTGAAAAAGGAGTAGAAGTGCAATGCTTAAAATGGTAGATGGAACAGGAATCATCGGAGTGGATATGATCTGCCCTTTAGGAGTCTCCGCTCCGCAGCCACCTAATTATGACAGGGTAGAGCTAGAGGGTACAGGGATGTTGGTACTGCCGAACAGCTTGGATGCTCCGCTTGAGAGGTTGGAGCTTGGTGGTAAGACGGAACAGGTGCAGACGAGTGGGAAGAATTTGTTTGACTTTAGTAATCTAGAAAGCGGACGAATTAATATTAGTACGGGCGCCTTGGAAGAGCATAATCATACTCGTAGACTAGCTGATTATATAGATATTACAGACATTACATCTTTCTCATTTTATTTACCTGGATATAATAAAGCGAACGGTGCAGTGTATGTTAGTATCTATTATTACGATAAAGATAAAAATTATCTTAGTTATAAACCTTGCGGAGATAAAATCGAGAAATATGAAAATATAACACCAGTCGAGAATGCTGTATATATTAAAGTATCACTTGAACAAAATACGATAGACAATCCGCAAAATATTTTTAAAGTACAGTTGGAAAAAGGTGCTAAATCTACAGATTACGAACCCTACACGGGCGGTAAACCATCCCCAAGCCCAGAATATCCGCAGGAGATTAAGAGTGTCGGAAAGCTGAACGCAGACACACAGAAGTATGAAGTTAGTGTGAAACTGACTGGGAAGAATTTGTTTGATCGTGAAAAGGCGAAGAATAATTCCAGCTGGATAATTAAAGATAATGATGGTTATGCAAAATTCCCAATCTATGTCAAGCAAGGAAATAAAATTACATTTTCTTACACCGAAAAGCTGACTACAGGGAAAAAGTTTTATCTAGGAATTTCGCTGTCAGACGCTGGTAGCACTGTCGAATGGTTATATCACGGTAAAACAGCGTCCCTTATTAACAATAAATATACAATCGCAGCAACAAATGATTATATATATTTAACGTGCAGTAAAAGTGATATTCAAAATTTCGTTGACACTATCCAAACTTTACAAGTGGAGATTCATCCAACTCAAACTGATTATGTCCCATACGCCGAGCAATCCCTCACCCTCACATCCGACCGCCCTATCACAAAATGGGACAGACTGGTGGAACAGGGCGGACAGATTGGGTGGTTGTATGGGAGCGCAATTAATGAGTATAGAGGTGATACAATTGTTGCAATCTATGAAAATGGTTTCTACTTCTTGTTAAATAATAAGAAACTGAAATCGGGAGAAGGATACTGTGAGGAATTAAAACAATATGTTAGTAGAGAAGAAAAACCATGCATTAATTTTAATGCGTCACAAAACACTTATGCATATACTCTAAATACACAAGCAATATATGGCAGTACGGTAAGCGCAATCAAGGAATATCTAAAAACGCATCCGCTACATCTAGCGTATAAAACCGAAACCACTGAATTCGTCCCACTCCCACAATCCGAGCAAAACGCAATCCGAGCACTAAAAACCTACTACCCTACCACAGTCATCACGGCAGACGGAGGGGAGCTTGACCCAGATATTAAAGTAACGTATCGAAAGGAGATTTAAACATGAACTACGCAAAAATCATGGAAAACGGAACTGTGAGAATCAGCTCCATCAAAAAAGAGGGCTACAAACCGCTCAAAGAAGAGAAACCAGAGGGATTTAGCAACCTTGTCTTTATTGGCTACACAGAGACAGAAGAAAACGTAATCAAAGAATATGAAGCAGTGGATGACGGAATGAGCGCCTATGGAAAGCTCCAGAACGACTTGAAAGCAACACAGGCGGCACAGGAAGTCACAGATCAGGCGGTGCAGGAGTTAATTCTCGCGACGATGAAGATGGAGGTGAAATGATGGCACAGTTTTTGGCAAACAGAATCAAAGGTGGACACTTGACAATTGATGATGTACCGGAGAGTTTAAAAGAACAGGTACAGGCGTTACTTTAGGAGTAGATATGTTCAGATGGTTAAAGCAGAAATTCTGCAAACACAAGTATTGCAAGCACTACAACAAGACTACAAAGGGATATGTTAGGCGTTGTGTAAAGTGTGGAAAAATTGAATAGGTAAGACATTAGCACATAGAGATATGTGTTATTTTTATGCCTTTTTCCGGCAGGCGGTAAAGAACCGGAAAATTATTTTGAAGCAACGGTCTGGACAGTGGATGGACTGGGGCAGAAAGGAAAAGATATGAAATTTAGAGAATTTATGGCATTACAGTTATTTGCCGAAGACGAAGGAACTGGGGCAGAAAGCAATGGATCCGGCGTAAATGGCGAAGAAACACAGGGCAATGAGGGAGATCAGGGAACTTCCGGTAATACGTTTGAGGACTTTTTAAAGGATGGAAAGAACCAAGCAGAATTTGACCGGAGAGTCAACAAAGCAATCGAAACAGCACTCGGAAATGCGAAAGTGAAATGGCAGGAAGATGCTGACCAGAAAGCGGAAGAAGCAGCCAAAGTTGCGAAGATGAATGCAGAGCAGAAACAGCAGTATGAGATGGATAAGCTGAAAAAAGAAAATGAGAGATTGCAGGCAGAATCTGTAAGGAATCAGCTTTCCAGAAATGCGGCAGGAGTGCTTGTGGAGAAAGGTATCGAAGCAACGCAGGATGTTCTTGATTTTGTTGTTGGAGTTGATGAAGCAGATACTAATGCAAGAATTGACACTCTGATGAAAATCGTGGAATCCCAGCTTAAGAAAGCCGAGATCGCCAGAGCAACCGGATCTACACCAAAAACCATGACGAACTCAGGAAGTCCAATGTCTGAATTCGAAAAGAGACTTGCAAAGTATAAATAAAGGAGAATGTGAAGATGAAGAATAAAGAATTTATGATGTTACAGTTATTTGCGGCAGGAGACAACAATGATATGCCGGCTAGAAGCTACCAGCTTGAGTTCAAAAGCCTTTTGCAGGCAGTGTTCAAAAAGACAGCTTATTTTGCCGACTTTTTCGGAGGAGAAATCGAAGCACTTGACGGGGTGAGAGAAAATGAGACCGCTTTTTATGTAAAGACTTCGGATATTCCAGTTGCTGTCGGCAATGGATACGATAAGACAGCTACGAAAGCATTTGGAACAGGCACCGGAAACTCTAGCCGCTTTGGAGAGAGGAAAGAAATTATCTACACAAACACACCGGTTAATTATTCTTGGGGTTGGAATTTTCACGAGGGAATTGACCGCCACACCGTAAATAATGATTTTGACGTTGCAGTAGCAGATCGTTTGGAACTGCAGGCGCAGGCTAAAACAAAGACCTTTAACAAGCAGCACGGAAAATTTATTTCACAGTCTGCTGGAAAATCTTTGGAAGTTACAGATTACACAGCGGACAACGTGCTGAAGCTGTTTAACGAGCTTTCGAAGTATTTTAACAACATCGAAGCAATCGGCACGAAAAAAATTAAGGTTTGCTCTGACCTTTACAACGCAATTGTAGATCATCCGCTGAACACTACAGCGAAACACTCCACGGTAAATATTGACGGAAACGAAGTTGTTAAGTTCAAAGGATTTCTCGTGGAGGAGATTCCGGACGAATTATTCCAGTCTACAGATTGCGCTTATGCTTACATCGCAGGAGTCGGCAAGGCATTCACCGGAATCAACACAGCCAGAACGATCGAGTCAGAGGATTTTGACGGCGTGGCTCTGCAGGGTGCCGGAAAAGCAGGGGAATTCATCCTGAAAGATAATAAAAAGGCGGTAGTAAAAGTAACTATTACGGGGTAAAGAGTATGCTGGATGATTTAAAAAAACTTCTTGGAATCGAAGATGATTCTCTTGATCAGAAACTGGAGTTGATACTCAGATCTGTGCAAGGGCGCCTAAAGCTCCTGCTCGGAGGAATTGAAGTACCGGAGGAAATGAATCACATTGTCGTGGAAGTGGCAGTGATCCGGTTCAATCGGTTGGGTTCCGAGGGTATGTCATCACACAATGTTGAGGGCGAAAGCATGTCTTACAACGACAATGATTTTGATGGATTTATGGATGAAATACAGGCTTTTCTTGACTCACAAAAAGAATCAAAACGAGGAAGGGTGAGATTTATTTGAGATGTGATACAGAAGTTTTCTTCCAGTCGATCACACCTGGGGAGTATGACAAAGCTACTGGTGACTACAAAGAAGATACTGTACGGGAAGAGAAAAGACATGCCAGTGTGACGGATACCGGCACGGATACGATGAACCTTGTATACGGATCCATAAAGCAGGGAAGCAAGACGGTGCGGTTACAGATGCATTACAAAAAGCCGTTTGACCGTATCCGAATAGGCAACGCCTTATACAGAGTGGATTTTGAACGAAAACTGCGAACAAAGCATGTGTTTGTAGTGTCGGAGGTGCAGTGATGGCTACGTTAAAAATCGAAGGAATCGCAAAGCTGAATAAAGGATTGAAAAAGAGAATGGATATGAGCGCAGTGAAGACTGTTGTAAAAAAGAACGGCTCTGATATGCAGAGGAAAGCACAGAGAAATGTTCCGGTTGACACTGGAACACTGAAAAGAAGTATCGGTATTGACATCTCTGATGGTGGGATGACCGCCACTGTCGAACCAACAGCTGAGTATGCGCCTTATGTAGAACTCGGAACTCGCTTTATGGAAGCCCAACCCTATTTAAAACCCGCATTTGAGGAGCAAAAGAAACAGTTTGAAAAAGATTTGCAAAAGCTTGTGAGGTGAGATATGGATCCACAGCAAGAATTATTTACAAAATTACTTACAGAGATCAAAGCATTAGGATATGACGTATATGACGGCTTCTTACCGCCGGATGGTACGCCGTATCCTTTTGTTTATCTCGCAGACAGCCAATTGATCGATGATGCGAATAAGACCGCTGTGTTTGGCAGTGTCCATCAGACAATCCATGTTTGGCACAACAATCCAAGACAGAGAGGAACGGTATCAAAAATGCTGTTGGCGATCAAAACCACATGCAGAAGACTGGATCATACCGAAAATTTTGCATGGAATGTCCGGAATGTAAATCAGAGGATTCTTCCGGATACAACAACAAAGCACCCTCTGTTACACGGGTTGCTGGAAATAGAATTTAGTTTTAGTTAGAGAGGAGAAAAAGCATGTTTAAGACAGGATTACAGTTATTTGCAGAGGCGGTATCTGGCAAGAAAATCGTCTATTTGTATCGACTTGCAGGAAAAGCCAAAGAAGAGGCTGCGAAAAATCTTGCATTCACAACAGAAAATGGAAGAACAAAAAGCAAGGACGCAGATTCCACTGCCACAAAGGACGGAGCCATCCGTACACCCGGGGCTGCGGAAACAGAAATCACGGCCAATGCTATCCTTGCGAAGAAAGATAAGTTAATCTCTGAGTTAGAGGACGCAATGGATTCGGATGAGTTGCTTGAAATCTGGGAAGCAAACCTTGAGGATCCGGCAGAACCTGGTCCGAATAAGTTCAAGGGCATGTATTTCCAGGGATATCTCACGGAATTTGAGATCATATCCTCGGCAGATGAAAATGTAGAGGTGTCTCTTACTTTTGGTGTTAACGGCTCCGGAAAACGAGGGGATGTTACTGTGACTGCACAGCAGCAGGAAGTAGCCGCTTATGTGTTTAAGGATACGACACAGGAATCGTAAACCCCTCTGGTGATACTGCCTTGATTAGTAGAGGGAGAATTTGTAAGGCGAAAAACGGATGATTATATACATAGGGGGCGGTAAAACCGCTCTCTTTTAATGGAGGTAAAAAATATGATGGAATTAACAATTAACGGACAGGTGTACCAGTTTAAATTCGGAATGGGATTTTTAAGAGAGATCAACAAGCAGACGAATATGCCTGTGGATGGATTGCCGGGAGTAAAAAAAGACGTAGGATTCCGATATGCGCTTATGAACTTAGTGAATGGTGATCCGGATGCGCTGGTAAACATTCTTGATGTTGCGAATAAAGGGCAGAATCCGAGAGTGACAAGAGGCCTTTTAGATGAGTATATCGACGATGAGGACACAGATATTGATGAACTTACAGAAACAGTAATGGGTTTCTTGAAGAGTGCCAATGCTACGAAAAAAGCTACGGACGAGATCGTGGACGCTGTGGAGAAAGAGAAACAGAGAATGGAAGAGGAAGAAGCGAAGAAGAGAGAGCTGATGATGTAGATTTTGAAGAATCCTACAGAGAGGTGGCGTTGAATTGTTTCCGATATCTTGGCTTTAAGAGCTTTGAAGAAGTGGATAGGTTGACAATTCCAGAATACACCTTGCTCATGGAGGCTGTGCAGCTAAGAGAAGTAGATAAGGACTATCGAAATCATCTGCAAGCATTCCTGAATTTTGCTGTGAAAGCAGAGAAAAAGGTCGGAAAGAATAAGACTAAACCAGTTTATCAGAGATTCAGAAAGTTTTTTGATTACGAAAAAGAAGTAGATCGTGTGAGGAACCGAAAGCAAAAAAATGAAAGATTGGACATAATCGGCAGAATGATGAAAGGAGAGTGATGGCATGGCAGAAAGTTTTTCCGTAAAGGCAATATTATCTGCGCAGGATAGAGGATTTACGTCTGCTTTCAAATCTGCAATGGGTACCGTAAGCAATTTAAAAAGCACGCTCACAAGTGGAATCGGATTTGGAATCATGGCCGGAATTGGACAAAAGGCATTTGGTGCTGTCACATCCAGTATTGGCGGTATGGTGTCGGAATTAAATTCTTCCAGTGCTGCATGGAAAACATTTAACGGAAACATGTCGATGGTTGGCAAAGGCGCTGACGAGATTGCATCTGTAAAAAAGGAATTGCAAGAGTTTGCAGAAGATACTATTTACAGCGCATCTGATATGGCGAGTACTTACGCTCAGCTGAGTGCAGTAGGTATTAAAAGCACGAACAAGCTTGTAAAGGGATTCGGAGGGCTTGCGGCGGCAGCTGAGAATCCAAAACAGGCAATGAAAACTTTAAGCCAGCAAGCTACACAGATGGCAGCGAAACCAACAGTTGCTTGGGCAGACTTTAAACTTATGATCGAACAGACTCCGGCTGGTATATCGGCAGTCGCAAAAGAAATGGGCATGACTACCACGGAGCTGGTGCAGAATGTGCAGGACGGAAAAATTGCGACAGAAGATTTCTTTGATGCTATCGCAAAAGTCGGCACAAATGACGCATTTACGAAGCTTGCTACAGAGTATAAGACTGTAGATCAGGCAATGGATGGTCTGACCGAAACAGTAAGTAATAAGCTGGCACCGTCATTTGATGTTTTATCCGGTCGAGCAATTAAATCTTTGGACGGGATAATTAATAAAATTGGAGATCTTGATGGAGATGCAATCGCAGGAAAATTAACTGGATTTCTCGATAAAGCAAGTGGGTACTGGAATGTTTTAAAAACAGAAGCATTGGAAGTAAAGACCGCTTTTGGAGATGCTTTTTCCGCAATCGGCGAAGATCTCGGAAAGATCACCGGTGCGTTTGGATCCACGGAAAGCATTAGTTCTTTCGCCGGTGTAATGGATTCCGCAAGCGGAGCCTTACAAACATTTGCTGGATTTTTAGAGGAGCATTCCGAGGTTATTGCGAAAGTGATTCCTCAGATTCCCAAACTTGTTGTTGCATATAAAGGCTTTAAGATTGCAAAAAGTGTTGCCCCGTTTGTAGGTGCATTCACCAGTGCGATTGCAGGTCTTGCCGGCGCAGGGATTAGTGCGATTGCCGGAAAATTGCTTGGAATTTCCAAGGGACAGAGAGAAGTTGGAGTGTCGAGTAGGGAAAGCATGAAAAGCACTATGGAATCTGCCAAAGCATTTATGATGCTTGGTGCAGGAGTTGCTCTGATTAGCGGTGGTTTCTTTTTGCTTGCTCAAGGAGCGAAAGCTGTGGCGGAATCGGGACCATTGGCTGTTGCTGTTTTAGTTGGAATGGTAGCTGCAATCGCAGGACTTCTGATCGTGGCAAAAATGGTGGCTCCGACATTATCGGCAGGTGCAGCAGGATTTGTTGCATTCGGAGCAGCTGTTGTTTTGGCAGCGGCTGGAATTGCGGTATTGACCGTATCTGCAATTTCATTGGCGAATGCCGGACCTCTTGCAATTGCAGTGATGTTTGGCTTGATCGTAGCAATTGGTGGCTTGATGATTGTAGCGGCAGCAGTAGCACCGGTTCTCACCGCAGGAGCTGTTGGGCTGGTCGCATTTGGAGCGGCAGCAGTCCTTGTAGGAGCAGCTGTTCTGCTTGCGAGTGCAGGATTGGCTTTGGTTGCAAGTGTGCTCCCTATTGTTGCTGAATATGGCTTGCAAGCATCTGTAGCAATCGGAGCATTAGGGGCAGCAATGACAGTGTTTGGAGCAGGGACAATTGTAGCAGGAGCTGGATGTACGGTTCTTGCAGTTGGATTGTTGGCAGTAGGAGTTGCAGTGCTTGGTGTCACGGTGGGAGTTGTTGCATTTGGAGTGGCGATGACAGCAGCGTGTGTTGGCGTACTGGCAATGGCAGCGGCACTATTGGCGGTTAATTCCAGTATGAAGTCGATTGCAAAGAATGCGAAAACAGCACAGAAATCTATCGAGAGCATGAAAGATTCTGTAAGCATTGTGAATGATGGACTTGATGCTCTTGGTAACAAGGCGAAAAGTGCGGTGAAATCTATTGTAAGCGCATTTGACAACGGCGCAGGAAAAGCGAGAAACTCTGGACAGAAACTTGGGGACAGTGCAAAAGAGGGTGTACAGAACGGACTACAGCCAACACAGGCAATTGCAATTAGTACTGTTTCCGCTGTGCTTGCCTCTTTTGCGTCTGGAGCCGGAAGTGCCTACAGTAGCGGTCTAAATATCGGGATGAGCTTCGCAAATGGACTGGCTGCAAGCCTCGGAAGAATACAGGCGATTGCGGCGCAGATGGTAGCCACGGCAAATTCTGCAGTAGCGTCTCGGGCGAGTCTGCCAAAAACGAGAAGTGTCGTAGTAGGTGGCATAGAAAATACTCCGATGGTTGCAGTTTATGGGATGGGCGATGAAATAAATGACAGAATTGATATTCCGGTTATTTCCAGTGTTGATCCAGTCATGACGGCATATACAAGTAGAACTGATACAAAAAAAGAATTATCTGATGGTTACACCTATCAGCGGAACGCGACATACACAATCGTTGTACCAGTTGAGTACAACGGCAGAGAAGCAGCACGTGTTACGGCGGAATTTACGCAGAAAGAGCTGGAAAGCCGTGAGAGTATGAAGATGAGACTAAAAGGAGAAAGAAGCCATGTATGAGTTTGTGGATACAAATCAGGCGGGGAGTAAAAGCTCCCTGCCGAGTGAGGCTCTGCAGATTGATGGGGCATATATTGAAAATTTGATTGACGGATACAGAACTCTGTACGTGACCGGTCGTGAGCTTTTGGGATCGGAAATTTCGGAGAGAGAAATTGATCTTGTGGATGGGTCCGAGTATACGGGAAAGCGAGATACAACCAGAAGTATTACAGTTGGATACCAGTTGCTTTGCACATCCCCTAGAGAGTTTCAGGAAAAATTCAACAAACTCTCTGGAATCTTAAATAAGGAACAGGCAAAGCTGATTTTTGCAGATGAACCGGATAAATATTTTATCGGGACGAAATCAAGTGTAGGAGATGTGGAGCCAGGCAGATTGAACGTAAAAAGCGAATTTACTTTTTATTGTTGTGATCCACGGAAATATTCTGCAGCGGAAAAATCGTTTACCGCCCATCAGGAAAGCGGATATCAGACGCTTACTATTGTAAATGGTGGTACAGAATCCGTTCCGGTAAGCTACGATATCACTCACAACCATGAAAATGGATTTATTGGGATTGCCAGTAAATACGGTGCAATACAACTCGGCAAGATCGAAGAAGCAGACGGCGAAGACTATAAGGCGTCAGAGATACTGTCAGAGGGGTATAGCCTGTTTCAAGACGATCACGGCACCTCTTATCAGAATCCAGAAAATACCACACAGGGAACACTCGAAGTCAAGAATGTTGCCGGATATAACGTCATGGCATTAAAAGGTGGACAGGCAACATCCGGGCACTGGAACGGCGGAATGAGAACACTTACTATCCCGGTTGACAGCGAGGGCAGACGTGGGGCAAAGAACTTTTACTGTTACACGCAGCACTGGTTCGAGACTGGATTGATGGGACAGACGGGAGCACAGACTATTGCGTTTCTTACAGGGAAAAATGAAGTGATCTGCGCTATGTCTATTAACAAGAGTGATACGGTTGGTAATACGGCGCATGTGGACTGGTTCGCACCACAAAACAAGAAGATCAAGACACTGGATTTCCAGCCGACAGCTTATGAGGGAAACCCGTTTAATTTAAAGATGGGTGGCGGGCATAATGATTTTTTAAAAGAAGGGGATCGGTTGCGTATTTTCTGGTATGGGCAGTACTATTACTTCACTATCCCGGAAATCAAGGACATGGCGTGCGAGAAGATACAGGTCTGGATCGGGCAGTGGGGAAGTAGAGATCTTGGAAATCAGCTGGTTACGCACAATTATTTAAAAAGTATCTGGTTCCGCAAGGATAACGTGGAAAAATACAGAGATGTGCCGAACCGGTATAAGTCCGGAGATGTGGTCTATATTGATGGAAATGATACAGCGGTTTATGTAAACGGGATGAAGCGGATGGAAGATGAAATCCGAGGAAGTAATCATTTTCTGGTACCGCCGGGAGAGACGGAGATCCAGTTCTCCTACTCGGCATTTAGCAGTCCTCCACCAACGATTAAAGCCAAAATAAGGGAGGCGTATTTATAATGAATGAAATCAGAATTGCCGTACTGAATCCACATGACAGGGTGCTTGCATTTTTGGATAACACCCATCGAAACTCTATGCATTATTGGAACGATGAGCTCCATGAATATCTGCAGGGGACAGCGAATACATACGCATTTACGGTAAGTTCCAAACACGAGGATGCGGCGTATATCGTAGAAGGGAATAAAGTAGCCTTTGTATATAACGGAAAAGACTACTATCTGAATATCGTACATGTGGAAAAGGATGAATTTACAGTTACTGCGACAGCATGGTCTTTAAGCTTCGAATTGATCAACGAGAATGTTGGGGCATACAAATCTGAAAGTGCAATGAGCTTTGAGGAATATGTAACTGCCTTTGATCCGGAACGTACCGTGCGGATCGGGATCAATGAAGTGTCAGATAAGCGGATTTCAAACGAATGGACAGGTGAGGCAACGGTACTGTCCCGTTTATTTTCCGTGGCGAATGTATTCGATGCGGAGATTGAGTTCCAGACTGTGTTAAATGATGATTATTCACTGAAAGAAATTGTAATGAACGTGTATCGGGAACACTCAGACAATAACACGGGAGTTGGGGAGTTCCGGGGAGATATCAAACTGCGGTACGGGAAAAATGTTACCGGCATCCGGAAGGAATCCAGTATCGAAAACCTGTACACCGGTATCCGTCCAACAGGAAAGGATGGACTGACTATACAGGGAATTGAGAAAGAAGAGCTGGATGAGAACGGTGTAGTAGAGTTTTATACACAAGGTCCAGATATCCGGGCACCACAGGCAAGAGATCGCTTCCCATCGAATCTGATAAACAAGGAAGACGGATACATCTTTATGCCAAAATCCTACGATACGGATAATAAAGACAAGCTGTACAGTATGGCGCTGTCAGATCTTAAAACCGCATCTGAACCGGCTGTGACTTATGATGTAACGGGGTATTTTGATACTGCTATCGGAGATACCGCGGAGATCGAAGATGAGGAGTACGTTCCTACCTTATACTTGAGTGCAAGAGTATCGGAGCAGGTTCGCAGTTTCACGAATCCGCAAGCAAACAAGACAGTCTTTACCAATTTTAAAGAGCTACAGTCGGAAATCTCTGAAGATTTGCTGCAGAAAGTAGAGGATCTGATTAACAAAACAAAGATTTACACCTGCTCCATTGCCACAAACAATGGAATTATCTTTAAAAACGGCATCGGGAGCACAACGCTGACAGCCTACGCTTACAACAACGGTGTGGATGTGTCTGGAAATCTGGAGATTCGGTGGAGTAAAGATGGGACAGAGTTTTACGTTGGCAAGAGTGTTACGGTTAATGCCGAGGATGTGGATGTTAAGGCGGTTTACTCATTTACGGCTTACGAAAATGGCGTAAAGCGTGGGTATTATGAGGTCACAGTGACAGATGTATCGGATGGAGAGCCGGGAAAAGACGGAACAACGTATTACACATGGTTTAAATTTGCCGATGACGAATATGGAAATGGAATGTCCAGTAGTCCGGATGGAAAAGAATACTTAGGAATCGCCTACAATAAGGAGACTCCGGTAATGTCCAATAATCCGGAAGATTACCAGTGGGCAAGGATCACCGGAGAGGGAGTACCAGGAAAGCCCGGAGATGACGGAAAAACTTACTATACGTGGGTGAGATATGCGGATGATGCCAGCGGAAACGGGATGTCTGACAGCCCGAACGGAAAATATTACATCGGATTTGCCTATAACAAGGAAGTACCGACAGAAAGTAGCAATCCCACAGATTATCAGTGGTCGAAGTATAAAGGGGATGATGGTCAGGACGGTGTTGGAATCGAATCTATTACAAAGTACTACCTCGCATCCGAAAAGAGTACCGGAATCACAATATCCTCTTCTGGGTGGAGCACTACGAAGCAGGACATGACGGACGTAAAAAAATATTTGTGGAGCTACGAAGTTTATGCCTACACAAATGGAACCTCGACCAAGACAACCCCTATTATCATCGGAGTACACGGGCAGAATGGGGCAGACGGGGATTCCGGCATTATCGTGTCTCCAACAGCTCCGGAAAATCCAAAAGCGGGACAGCTCTGGCAGACTGCAAGCGGAGAGCCGATTAAAAGATGGGACGGCAGTAAGTGGGTGATCTATTACATTTCGGTAGAAAATCTGAATGTAGAGGCGCTAAGTGCGATTGCCGCAAACCTCGGAACTGTAACCGCTGGACTTATAAAGAGTCTGGACGGACACTTTTTTATCCAAGTAAATACCGGAGAGATCTACTCCGAGGATGAAAACGGGATAAACAGCTCTGCGATAAGCAAGGGCGTATTTATGGCGAATGGGATGAACAATGGTAGACACACAAGCTTGTCTATATTCCCAACGCAGATTGCGCAGTATTTTGACGGAGCCACCATTTCAAACCTTGTTAATTTTAAACGGGACGGTATATACATCAAAAGCACCGGATCATACGAGGTAAATATATCTAAAGCAACAAATTATGACTCCGGAAGAGTAAGTGGTCCGTACATAAGTACAAACTCACAAAACTATGCACGTGTCGAATTAAAAAGAAGAGGGTGTGTGGTAACTTGTAGGCTAACAATGCTTGCGCAATTTCCATCCCAAGGAAATCACGGCCCTTTCGATGAGATACAAATTCCGGCTGGATACCAACCATCTATAGATATCACTGAGCCATGCAACGAAGTTGTAGGCACATCTATATTCGGCTCTGGTAGGTATCACATATCAAAAGGCGGAGAGATATCCTTAATTGTAGATAATCCGGCATATTGCGAGCACACCAGAACATTTACATGGATTACGGATGACTAAAGGAGCGAATATGGAGATCAGAGCAAGACCGTGATGGTCTTATTTTTATACTTTAAAACTGGAGGAAAGACATGACAGAAAATGAAGTAGAAGTGAAACTTGCAGAGCACGGAAAAGAAATCGGCTCTCTAAAGCACCGAATGAAAGAAGCTGAAGACATTGTAAATGTAGTACACCAGCTGGCACAGGAGATGGTAGGACTGACCAAAGAGGTGGGATTTATGAACCAGACCCTTGTGCAGCTGACCGCAAAAGTGACACATCTTGAGCAGACTCCAGCCAGACGATGGGATGGAGTTGTAACCGCTCTGATTGGTGCAGTCATCGGGGCAGTAGCAGCAATGCTTTTTTAAGGAGGACGTAAAATGAAGAAGATTAACTGGATTGTAAGAATTAAAAACAAGGCATTCTGGGTGGCACTTATCCCGGCACTCTTGCTGTTGGTACAGGCAATTGCGGCAGTGTTTGGGTTTACAATCGACCTTGGAAACCTTGGAGACAAGCTTTTAACTGTAGTCAATGCGCTCTTTGCAGTGCTGGCAATCCTTGGTGTAGTGGTAGACCCAACAACACCGGGTACAGGAGATTCAGAGAGGGCGCTTACATATAAGTAGATAATTTCAGAGAGCTTGGTAACAGGCTCTCTTTTATTGTGCGACATCGCACAGGAAGGAGAAGAATGATTATGAAATTTGAACAGGCATTAAAAGCAATGAAGAACGGAGAAAAAGTAAAACTGCCATCTTGGGGTGGCTATTGGTATTGGGATTCGGACAAGGAAACGGTAATGATTCAATGTAGACCACAGGACAGTGATAATGGAGAATTACTTGATATCAGAGAAACACAGAGGGTTGAGTACACTCTTCTCAATGTGGCATCTGACGAATGGGAGATTTCAGACGAAAAGAATTGCCCGGTACTTGGTGGAATTGCAACATTTTCATTTGGTGAAGCAATCAAATATATGAAACGTGGAATGAAAGTGAAACGTAAAGGCTGGAACGGAAAGAGTCAGTACATTCAGCTTGCTACCGGAATCTCATATAAGGCTGCATCTGGGGAGGTTGTGAATTGTGAACATGAAGCCATTGGTAATATGGCAGTAGCTTTTGTCGGTACATCTGGTGTACAAATGGGATGGCTCGCATCACAAGCTGATATGCTGGCAGATGATTGGGTATTTGTAGATTAATTGTGCGACATCGCACGGAAAGGAGGTGAGATCATGAGCGAACAGAACGAATTTGGAAGAACAACAGCAGAAGAACTGGAAAAGGTATTTGAGACAGAAGAGCAGGAGGAAGAGAAATAATGAGTATCTGTAGAGGAATTGCCGGCAGGAGAGGGATGAATCCTGTCGGTATTTTTATTCACAATGGTGCAGACAGCCAGAATTCAACTGCAGCGTATTATCGGAATTATTTACAAAATGCAAATTTGGAAAACGGATTTGCCCATTATTATGTGTGCAGCGATGGAATCTTACAGGCGGAAGATGACGAAAATTGCGCTTGGCACTGCGGATACTTGAACGGAAATCTCAATTTCTTGAGTATAGAGGTCTGCCAGAGTATGGGCGATCTGAATGTATTTAAAGCGAATGAGGAAAAAGCATTACAGTTGGCAGCACAGAAGTGCAAGCAGTATGGAATTACACCAAGTGCAAGCACGATCATGCTGCATCAGGAGGTGTTTGCAACCGCTTGTCCGCACAGATCAGTGGAGATTCACGGCGGCGCAGCGCAGACAAAAGCCTATTTTATTAACCGTATCAAGGAGTTTATGAACGGAAACCAAAGCACAACAACAGATCAGGAAGGAGAAGAGACTATGCAGTGTATGTTTACGGTGAAAGGAAAAGGATGTGTTTATTGGATGCATGATGGAGTGGTTACAGCTTTAGCACACCCTGACGAGTTAAAAATCATTCAGCAAATTTATAAGGATAACTATGGACATGATATGCCATGTTACAGTTGGAGCAAGCCAGCGCCATGGCATATTAGGCTGATGGAACCATTATATCGCGAACCGGAAAAATCTATCTAATTAAAATCCCCTCGGAGATCAGCTCTCCGAGGGGAATCAATATTATTTTCCATCAAAATGTATTTTTAATAAATTCAATTCAAACCCCTCTGTGCTATAATATATGTAGTCAATACAAGAGGGGGAACAATCATGGAATACCAGATCTACGAATCTTACGATACATTTTTGCTTTACCAAGAGTTTTTGGAGATACCAGGTAATACATTCAAGTTCCGGCTGCCAAGAGGGATGATCTTGACAACCGAAATGATGCACACCTTTTTACGTGCAGCGTATATGAGTGTTGGGCGGATGGAGTTGCCGTCCTGAATATTGTATCATTTTCGTGTATATTTATAATAAGTAAAAATATTATAGGTTATTGTTATTTGGTGGACCGGACGGGGAGCTCGCTGCATCAATGCGGTATTTATCTCAGCGGTATACCATGCCATATAAAGAGGTGACCGCAACACTTACGGATATCGGTACATCTGTACCGATATTGCACACGTTACTTTTCAATAAAAGATGTTTCTAAAATTTCTGTTTTGAAATATTCCCCTTTTCCCGTTGCCTTTACTTTCAGCCGGATTCCTATCGGTATTGACTTCAACCATACATCAACAATATTTCCCTTATGAATCTCCATATGGTCTAGTACTTCCTTATAAACATCTTCGCTATCACTATCCAGTTCCATAATTTCATCTAAGGCTTTTATATACTTCTCCATATGATTTACCTGACGAGAATCCGACTTGTCTTTTTGTAAAGCATCTGACAGTTGTATATTCAGTTTTTCAAGTTCTTCGTTATACCACTCTGTTTGACTCTGTAAATCTTCCTTTGAAATCAGTCCATCAAGCATTAAATCAATTGCTTTTCGTTTCTTCATTTCAAGATTATCTATTTTCTTCTTGATTTTCTTTGAATCTAATTTTTTTGCTGTTGTTTTTTGAAGCTGTGAGATTTCTTTTAAAATTTCTTTTTTCAAGGAATCACGTTCTCCTTGAACAAGAGTGATACAGTAATTCATGCAAGTTTTTAAAGAACGGTCATTGATAGAAGAATTATTACAGCCGATTTCGTTTCCGTCAGCGTCTTGTTTCTTTGTGCCATGATTCGCAGCGGCATAACAACGCCAAGCCTTATAGACATCTCCACTCATTAATTTTTTCGTGCGGCTGACATAACGGCATCCACATTCCGCACAATGAATTTTCCCACTGCACCAATAGCGGTTACTATGCTTTGATTTCTGTTCTTCTGAAGGAGAACGTCTTTTCAATTCCTCCTGTGTCCTGTTCCACAAATCTCTGTCAATAATAGGTTCATGATGTTCTTTCAAGTAAACCATTTCCTCCTCTCCCCTGTTGTATTTCTTTGAATGAGTTAGATAATCTGGTGTGTATGTTTTCTTCTGACATAAATCCCCTACATATTTTTCATTTCTTAACACCCGAAGAATAACTACATTAGACCATAAAGCAATTCTTTTAGGTCGCATCCCTTCTGCTAAAAGTTCATTTGCAATAGTCCATGTTCCTTTTCCTTCATTTGTATATTTATGAAAAATTGCTTGCACTATCGGAACTTCTTCTTCATTAATATGTAGTTGTCCATTCTGAACAGTATAACCTAACCCGGATAAACCGGAAAAGTTATTTTTATTTTCTACCCCTTGTGTTATTCTAAAGAAAAAGGGGGTTTTTATATGTTACTCACTGATAAATACGCTGATAAAATTCATGGCATCATTACCTGTTATGACCGCATGATCATTCAGGGATATATCCCAAACTGGAGCCATGCGGAAGCAATGACTGCCTATATGAAACTCAACGGTATCCGTATTTTTGATTATCCCACCAGTTTCTCCCAGCCCCTTACGGAACAGGTCCGTCAGAATGCGGAAAAGATTGCTCACGAAAATGGAATGGAAATTGAGTTCATCCGAAAACTCCATGCTTTTCGAAAAGATGACCGCATCCAGAACATCATTGCCGAAACCGGAAAAACGGAAGGTCTGATCCATATCTTTTCTGCTATGGAATGCTGTAATACCTACAGGCCCTGGCATGATAAAACAACTGGGAAGACCTTCCTGAAGTTTGACCAGAGCAAGTGTCTTCATTACTATTTCTATTTTATCGACAGGGAACTTGGCCTTTGCTATCTTCGTGTCCCTACATGGCCGCCTTTCCGTCTTCAGTTTTACATGAACGGTCATAACCTGCTCGCCTATAAGCTTGACAAAAAACAGCTTTCTTACCGAATGCAGGACAACGCGTTCCTTGAAATCTCCGATATTGAAACTGCTCAGAAACTTTCTGACCGTATCAACCCGCAAGGGCTCCATAAAGTTCTCGATGTCTTTGCCAGACGCTACAGTCCCGTTCCGGAATCTCTCGGGCTGGGTTATACCTGGACGGTTCAGCAGATCGAATGTGCCACGGATATCATGTTCCGTAAGCCGGAATACCTGGCACCAATCTATGATGAAATCATCCACACTGCGATATATACTGTGAAGCCTGACAACATCGCCACTTTCCTTGGACAGCGAATCACTTATAACTGTACCAAAGAGATTGGCACAAACTATAATCAGCGCATCCTCGGAACGAGGATCAAGCACCACATGGGTGATGTGTCCATAAAAATGTATGACAAGTTTGGCTGTGTACTGCGAATTGAAAGCACCTGCAATGATATCAGTACGTTCCGTGTGGAGCGGGAAGTTCAGCATAGGGATGGAACATCCGATATTCGGAAAGCCCCTTTAAAAAAGAGTATTTACAGCTTATATCAGTTATTCACAATCCTGAAATCTGCGAATTACAGATATCTTGAATTTATCTCATCCTTTGATGATCACAGCAGCGGCAGGAAGAAATTGGATGAAGTCAGTCATTCCCGGAGGGAAAAGGAACGAACCTATCGCGGATTCAACTTTTTTGATTCCCGTGATCTGTCTGTACTGGAAGCCATCAGCAAAGGGGAATACATGACATTCGGGATACAAGGAAAACAGATCCGCCAGCATCTTCCGAAAATCACTCCGTCTGCCATGACAAGGATCTTTAAACGTCTGAAAGTCCATGGACTGATTGAAAAAATCCCAGGATCCTATAAATATTTGATAACGGCTCTTGGAAAAGAGATCATAGCTGCTGGTTTATCGATAAAAAACCTTATCCTTGTTCCAGCGCTTACATCTTGATTTTCCTGATGCCGAAATTTTGCCATTTTGCGTAGAAAATCATTTATAAGTGGCCTAATAAGTCTCTGCCAAATACAACACCTTTTTCCATCTGACGCTTTTGCCCCCATTTCACACGTTCCGAAGTCTTTCTGGATTCTTCCTGTGCGATACTTGCCATAATAGTTAGGCGAAGTTCTCCATCAGCGTCTCTTGTGTCGATATTATCAATAGTAAAAATAACACCGACACCTGCTGATTTAAGTTTGCGTGTATAAGACAGCGTATCCACTGTATTCCGGGCGAACCTTGCAACCTCTTTTGTTATAATCAAATCAACATCTCCGTTTAGAGCATCCTGTATCATTTTCTTAAAGCCGGAACGTTTCTTTATCTGTGTTCCGCTGATTCCCTCATCATAGTACACTTCACTAAGTTGCCAACCTTCATGATGTGTAATATAATCAGCAAAATAACTTCTTTGGCTTAAAAGTGAATTCGTTTGGTCTTCTTTATCTGTAGATACTCTGGCATACGCCGCAACCCTTAAAATATTTTCTTTCATTGTGCTACCTCCATAAATGAAAATAGCACACCACAAGACAACCATATTGTATCAAAATCTCTTGTGATGTGCAATTTAATTTGCGTTATTTTTCATTTATCAGAGAATTTAGTTGCTCATCTGACAAAAGGGAGCGTCTATGTAATTCTTTATATATTCCGCACTTTAAGATTTTACGAAAGGATTTTTGTATCTCTATTGAAAGCATTTTACTATCCGGCTCTTTTCCAGATTCGCCAGTAGATTCTTGCATACAATTCCCCCTTTCCATGACTTATAATTACATTATGCGAAAGCCGCAAAAATGTTCCTAATCTTTCTTTTCCGCAAAAGGTAGCTTTTGCTGTTCCCCTGCTGTCAAAGTACGAAAATCTGTATCTCTTTCAAAATAAGCCTGCACAGACGGATAGATAATTTTCTTCCCCTTATCATCATAGGTTATTACTTTATGTATTCGTCTTAAAAAAGCCTCCCATGATTCTCTGTCTTCTCTTTGTGCTTCTGGATATTGCCGCTCTAACGCCCAGTTTGATATAATATAAACCTTATTGTAGCAGGCATATTTATTTGCATATCTGGACGGAAGTTCTAACGGATAAATATCACAGTACAGGAGCATTTCTTTCAGACGGAGAGAGGAACGAAACTCATCAAAGGCAATAACGGGCTGACAGCGATACCCATCAAAAGGATTTTTGTAATCCGTAATACGGTAAACATCTATAAAATTATGTGCTTCTAACACACCTCTTGTCTTTCCTGTACCTGTATGACCGCTGATATAGCACACTTCCATGTCAAGCCGGACAGAATCCTTGAATCGTTCTGTAAGAATGGTAGTCCGCACCTTGTCTATTTTATCAATCTGCAAGATATAATCCTGATTGACTGCTAATATCTCCGCATTTGTCATATTATCCAGTACCATCTGATACAACTCTGACATATCATGCCTTTTCCCTCTGCTATCTGGCGGGCGTGTTCCGTATTCCTCAAAAGAACCTTGTATTTTTGTCTCTTGCTTTGAATCATTTTCCCATTTTCCAGACTTGCTCACATAAGCAACATTATCAGAAATCGTACTTCTGCACTTTTCTATATGGGCTTCCGGAAAATATCTCTTTATCATGCTAAAACGTACCCTAGACGAAAATACAACAAAAATATGTGTATGAAATAACGTACCCTTTTCATCCGCCATACATAGATAAACTAATGTTTTAAAATTCCTATGTAAAATTTCAAATATACGTTCATGTGTATATCCTTTTTTCAATGAATCATTGATTGTTAATTGATACATCAACGCTTGTGTGTCTGCTATGATAATCACTCCTTGTGCATTTTGTGCTATGATGTGAACAAGGCAGAAAGCCTTGTAGTTACCGGTGTTTTTCATGTTTGTGCCATGTTGGGTAATACTAGCCCAACATGGCAGGGCTAAGGGCTTGCGGCTTCGCCGCCGCCCTTGCCTGCCTTTAGGGATATTACGACAATGCCTTGACACAGATTTCCTGCATTTTTTCCATATCCCTCACAGTCGGGATTTTAACAAAGTGCAAATCCGAGCCTTGAAGAAGTAAAATCCCTTCTCCCCTTTCAAATTGCCTGTTTTCTACCATTTCAATATATTCCTTTGGCATAAGCATTTCATAAATACTCCGCATAGGTGCACCGAGAATCATAATGATTCCGTAGTTCAAACGGCTACCGTCTGGAAAAGCTTTTGCGTCTGGACGCTGGCAGGAACAGATAAAACGAACTCCCAATGACCTGCCAAGCATGAGAATTTCTGAAACCTTGTTCATCACATCTGCTGCCTTTTTCTTGTCCTCTCCCTGCAAGGCTAAGATATTTGCCATATATTCATCCCAAATTAGGGTTACTGTATATCTGTTTTTATCTTCTCCTGACTGTCTTTTATGTAAAATTGTATAGACAACCTCTAAGGCTTCTAATGATTTTTTATAAGGATAGTAAAAAGTGCACCCTCTTAAAAAAGCAAATGAATCGTCTTGCTTAAAATCTGCAAAGAAATACTCCGCTTCTGGTGGAGAAGCAAGAATCAGCATTTTCAGACACCAGACAAGTGCATAAGATTTCCCACTACCGGACATACCGCATAAAATCATATGGCTATTCGTTTTCAGGGATATATCCGTAAACAGAGCATCTCTTTTCCCGTACCCATGCCAAGCGTCATAATCATACCCAAGTTTGAGAAAATTATTCTTCGTCATACAATACGCCTCTTTCCGGCGGCTTTCTTCCCTTTTTGCTGTACATCACAATCAGCTTTCCTTTATCTTTATTTTTGCCACCATATTCTAAATCAGGATTCACAAAATGTAGATTCATACAATCGGCAATCGCTTCTTTGCATTTTCGCCACCGTTCCATAGGAATCTGACTGTAAAATACCCTTGTTGTTACCCCTGTTTTTTTATCCCTGTTCTTTTTTATCAGAACTGGACAGCCGTTTCTTAAATCCTGCCCAGTAAAGGCAAGCCCAAGATTATATTCATCATGCTTTGCCGTCATAACTCCAATACAATAGACTGTAAAAATAAATAGAATTATAAACATGATAGTTCCTCCAATATGGACGATACCACGCCAAACGGGAAGTATCAGTTTAGGAGTATGAGCATATAACCCTGATTTCTGATTCCATAACATCCAAAAGCCTGCTAATATCGCCAATGGGAAAATATTGAGGTATGGTCTTAAAATCAACTGCTGTATTGCTAATGAAAGCCGGAAATAACGTTTTTTTATTCTCTCTAAAATTCTCATAACCTCTCCTTTTCTTTTGTCTTTGTCAGGGGAAGAGTGTCTCCCCTCCCCCCGACAAAATGTCACATTACACTATTGTAATGGATTCAATTTTTCCTTTGTAATTAAAGGAAATCTCCAAAGTATCATTGACTTTTACCTGTTCTGGCAGAGAGATTCCTTCTTTAAGGAAGAATTTTTCTGCTCTCAGTCCATGAACATTTTCATCTTTGAAAGCTACAAAAATATTCATTCCTACAATCTGTTCTCCGTCTTTATTGGTAAAATCTACACCCATAAAACCGAGTAATTTTGCCTGCATAAGTTTCACCACCTTCCTATCATACATACAAATATTTTTTCGTTAAGCACTTAACTTGTTTTAATTATAACTTGCTTTTTAATACTTGTCGTGATATTCTTTTAACTATGATATATTTGACATAATCGTATTTTCAATCTATCTTATGTATGATACAGTTATTAAAATTTATATCATGTTTCTTAATAAGCATTTTTTATAAATTAAAAGGAGTATTAAAACTATGGACTATGAAGAATTTAAAAAAGACGTATCTTTACGGTTAAAAGAAATTAGGAGAAAAAATAATGATACCCAAGAGAAATTAGCCACAGAAATCAATATATCTAAAGAAAATTTATCCAAAATCGAGCAAGGTAGAGTAAACTTGACCTTAGAAAATTTATTCAGAATTGCCGAACACTATCATGTTTCATATGACTACCTTTGCAAAGGTGAATCCACAAGCACATTTTTAAACACACTAGAAAAACTAGTATCCATTAAATTTATATCTGCTCAAAGCGGAGAACAAAAGTTGAAATATCCTGTGTTAAAAATAAATCAAACGCTATTAGATTATCTAATCCAAAAAGCTCTTGCTGATATTCACCCTAAAATGCCAGACCATATAAAAGCACAGTGGAAAAAAGAACTGCAAAACAATTTTTACAATGATATGAATAAAAAGGATTCACCTTATAATACTGAATTTGCACTTGTCAAAGAAGACTTAATTTATCCTGATGATAATAAGAGTGATTGGAAACAATCTGATTTATTGCGAGAAATAGATAAAGCAATCACACAGTAAAAATAAAACAGCGTTGCAGATACTTCTTTGTCTGCAACGCTGTTTTATTCATCATGTCCTTTTAACAAATCATCAGTGGTAATACCAAAAAACTCCGCTAAAGCAACAACTTCATAATCTGGAACGAATCTTTTCCCCTGCTCTATCCTCAAAATAGTTAAGTCTGTAAAATCCCGCCCTTCTAATTGAAGTTTTTCAGCTAAAGTCTTTTGTGTCATACCAGCTTTCTTTCTTAATTTTTTCAGATTGCTCCCAATTATATTTTTGGAAGTTCCATTCCAATATATTTTCATACAGCACTTCCTTCTAAAGATGAAGTTTTGTATTGATGTTATAACAATTTTTTGCTATTATACTTCTAAAGATGAAGTTTTTAACAAAAATATAAAGGAGTTAAAGAAATGAGAAGAAAATACTTAATGATTCTGCCTATGGCACTGTTAATGACACTGTTCACAGGGTGTTCCAATGTTGCGAACGAAAAGCAAATAAAAACGGACTTAGAACAGTACGAAGAAACCAACGTTATCAAAGATAATGAAAAAATCGAAGAAATAGCCATTGACAAAAGACAAACAGATGAAAATAAGAAAACCGATACTGTATGGTGTACCATCACAACTCAGGATTCTGAGATAAGCTATCAGAAAGAGTGTGTACTCACATATAATTTAGATAAACAAAAAAAGTGGACACTTGCTGATGTTGATGTCAATGATTCTGATGAATGGGTAAAAGAGCCTTTAAAGGGGATTGATGAAGAAGCCATTTCTCTTTCTCTAAACGATGAAACAGTAAAGGTTGATGATACAGAATGGTATATCGAAGAATCAGAAATCAAAAAAATTTCCATAGATAAACAAGATACCGATATAGAACAGAAAAAAGATACTGTTCTTGTATCGCTTACATTAGAATCTCCTGTACAAAAGGCAGAAGGACAGTTGGAAATCTCTTATCATTTTGAAGATGACTGGGAAATCGACTCCTTAGCAGAAAAGAAATCTTTTACTGCTCAGGATATAGAAGGTACTGCCCTAAATGCCACCGAAAAGTCTTTAACAGAAGAATTAGTACAAAGCGAAATTAAATTAGACAATGACGAAAGTAACATTTCTATTGAAAAAGAGAACATTTCTAACTTCAAAATTGTAAATGAAAATACTGAGGACAAGGGAACCTTCAAAACTTTTGAATGCACCGCCACAATTACCAAGCCAACTGCTGTGTTCCAGATAGAGGCTAATATTGGCTATCTATACTCTGAGGAAGAAGGATGGACTTGTCAGCCTGTAACAATAAAATCAACATTAGAATCTTTGAATATTGTTGGAGAATGGAAAGGCACATATAATGGAGCACCTTATTCTGGCGAAGCGGTTTTAAATATTTTAAGCCTTGACGAAAACGGTACTATAACCGCCACATACAGCTATACTCCTGAAACTACTAGCGACTATTCTCAGCCAGGAAGCTATAATGTATCGGGAAAAATAGATTTTGAAACCCTTCATATGGATTTAGAAGCCGGTGACTGGATTGCAGAACCGTCGAAAACTCTGTCTGTTACAAAAGCAAATATTCGTGCTAATTTGTACGTTAACGATTCAATAATAGAAGGATTAGGACAGGAAGGCAATGTATTCACATTAAAAAGATAATTAACAAATATAGGAGTAAATTGATTTGACATGAAAAGAAAAACAATTATTATAACAGGAATTTTAATTCTAACTTTACTTGCGGTAACAGGATATTTTTTATATCCCTACTATGTGAAGCAAAAAACGATTTCTGAAAAAACCGCTGAAATAAACACGATTGAAAAGGACTTTAAAAATAGTACTGACAGAGAATCTAGACTAGAATTATTAAAATCAACTATTCAGGAATCAAAAGACTATACTAAATCAAAAAAATTTTTTCCTGAAATATCCGACCAATATAAAACATTGATTTCATCTATGCAAAACAAGTTTGTAAAAGAGTATCAGCAAATTATGGAAGAAAATGCCCCTCTAGATATAGGAACCTCCGACGATATTGATACATTAGCAAATCACAAAGACAATCTAAATAATTTGCTAACCACAATAGAAGCGGAAAAAGAATATACTTTATCCAATAATTCAAATTATCAAGAATATATTGAAAATCTTTCTTCCTATATAGAAGCATATACAAACAGAATAACTGATATTGAAGAAAAGCAAAAAGCGGAAGCTGAAGCACAAAAGAAAGCAGAGGAAGAGGCTAAACGTAAAGCAGAAGAAGAAGCAAGAAAAAAGGCAGAAGAAGAAACAGCAAAAACTCATTATGAGAATGAATATTTTTCTGTTGATGTTCCAGTTGAATGGATTGGTGCTTGGAGTGTAACCGAAGAGGATAACTCACTTGGAAAAATCCACTCTACTATATATACCTTTAGTTATGACCCAGAAAATGATTATGGTGGAGGAGCTATGATATATGTACTTGATATGAGTGACACAAGCATTCCTTTACCTACATATGCATCAATGATTCCTTCCGAATGTGAAGAAATCGGTGTAACATCATTTGGCTATTATGATGTGTTTAAAACAGAAGCAGGTGCGGGCTTCTTCTTTGACGGTGGTGCTACAATTACATTAAAATAATAATCAAGGGATATTCCAAAAAACTGAATTGGAATATCCCTTTTCTCATTTTACTGTGTTTTCTTTTGTCAATCCCCACTTTTCAAGTGCTTACAGTAAAGGGATTGACAAAAATGTACGTTGTGGTGTGCTATTAAAGTTCTGACAATTTAAAATGTGCAATTTCGATAACGATACAGGCACGGAGGAACTGGCCCATATGGAAATGATTTGTGCCATTGTGCATCAGCTGACGAAAAATCTTTCTCCGGAAGAAATTGAGAGATCCGGGTTTGCTCCATACTATGTAGATCATACTCTGGCATTGTGGCCACAGGCTGCAAGCGGAGCACCGTGGACTGCAACCTATTTTCAGTCAAAAGGTGATCCGATTACAGATCTTCATGAAGACCTCGCTGCAGATGGTGCAACTGCATAAGTGCAACATAGAAGTGTTAAGTAGAAGTTCTATATAATCTGGTGTGCCAGACACCAGATTTTACAGAACTTAGAAATTCCAATGTATTTCAATCGGGACATTTCTTGTCCCTGGAATCCGTTTTCCTACTAATATATAATCAATTAGAGTTTCAACGGTTTCTCTGTCTAAATGTTCAAGATTTGTGTATTGCTCAATAAGCTGGCGGCGATTATCGCCTGTCTGGATTTTTCTCTCAATTACATCAAGCTGTTTTTGCGTTTCAATCACCAGCTTTTCAAGCCGTTCTCTGTCATTTGTGAAGTCTTTTGACAAATTCAGGAAATCATTTTCGGAAAGAATCCCTTTTACTTTATCAAGATAAAGTTCTCTGATTACCTTTGCGTCTTCTTCAATCTTTTTTTGATAAGTAGCAAGTTGTGTTTCTAAAGCAGTTTTTTTCTCCTTTACGTTGGAGTGAAATTCCACGTTCTGTTCCAATTCATCTTTATCAAGATATTCTTGTGATAACTTGTTCAGTTCAGAAATAACTGCCTGCTCCAACTTCTTCACAGAAATAAATGAGCCTATGCAAGCGTCCTTTGCAACATGGCGATTTGAACATTGTAAATAATGTCTTCCATCTGTCTGCTTATTAGAACGCATGGTATAGCCACAGTTCATGCAGCGAGCTTTTCTGGCAAACAGCCCTATGGTTCCTACTGTAAATGGTTTTGCTTTTTCAGCTACCATAGATTGTACTCTATCCCAAAGTTCACGGTCAATAATCGGTTCGTGTGTTCCCTCTACTCTGTACCATTCTTCTTTAGGTCTGGGCTTATTTTGTTTTGTCTTATACGAAACACTGCCGTATTTTCCTTGAACCATATTTCCGATATAAATTTCATTTGTCAGCATATCGGAAATAGCAAAATATTTCCATAAGGTACTATTTTTTCTGGTAGGCTGCTTATAGCGTAAACCATGAAGCCGTTTATATTCCGTAGGGTTTGGAATCCCACGGTCATTCAGCATACGGGCAATCGCTGTTTTGCCATATCCCTGTGAAAATAAAGTAAAAACTTCTCTGACAACAGCAGCAGCTTCTTCGTCAATAATCAGGTGTCCCTTTTGTTCGGGGTCTTTTTTATAACCATAAAGAGCAAATGCACCAATATGAAATCCATTCTTCCGGCGGTCAGTCAATACGCTGCGGATGTTTTCTGACATATCCTCTAAATACCACTCATTAACCAGACCATTGATTTGTCTTGATTTTTTGTTTCCTTTATTAGCGGTATCTGCATTATCTACAATACTGATAAAACGAATCCCCCAAATAGGAAACAATCCATGTATGTATTTTTCCACCAACTCTAACTCTCTGGTAAATCTGGATTGTGTTTTACAGAGGATAATATCAAATTTTCGGTGTTCAGCGTCATTTAACAGTTTGTTAAATTCTGGTCTTCGTCTATCTGAACCAGTATAATCGTCATCACTGTATATATTGTAGACTTCCCAACCTTGTTCCAATACATATTGAATCAGCATGGATTTTTGATTTTGAATACTGTTACTATCATCAGTTTCATGTTGTTTGTTTCTATCTTCTTCTGATAAGCGGCAATAAATAGCAACTTTTGACTTTGTGTTCATCATATTTTATCTCCCTTAAAGAGAAGATAAAACAAACATTCCACCTACACTTATTATACCGTGTTGAGAAATGTTTGTCTATCATTTTACAGGTAATACCTGTCCTTTGGATTTTTCTAATTGATTGATGAGTTCTATCCATTTCTGATTGAACTCTTTTTTTAATGCCGACTTATCTTCACACTTAAATACATTTTTGCAGGAAATTTCTGCTTCTTTTGGCATAATTCCACCTCACAGTCTTTACTATGTTTACAGACTATGCAAAAATGCTTGTTCATTATGAAAGAATCATCCTTAGCAAACCGAACAGCTTTCGCTAAAGCTCATGGGAATCTCACCCCTGCATGGTTCTCATCCAGCCGTACCCTTTGCCAGCGGTGCTACATCATCACACGGACTAAGGCTGTACGGAAGTATCATTATCACGATAGAAAGGTCATGGCAGCAGCTCTGCAGTAAGCTGCTTATGGAACACTGGCAGGAATCGCTATCCGGTTTCATCCCTCCTTTGGTGGGTTACGGCGTGCCAGCCCAACGGCTCTCTTTCTATCGAAACGTATTCGGCTGCTTTATGCTGCGTTGATTAGACGCTTTCTTTTTCAAGGAACTATCCGGCTTGTCAGCCTGTTAAAATGCACTGACAGCAATACATTTTAATAGACTGGCAAGCTCTGTCTGGGAAGCATGGGCTTGTCCATGCTTCCACAGGAGAGCGTTATTTTTACTTTGGTTCCCTGATTTCAAAAGATAAAATCTTTGCAATCAGACGTGTTTCCATCCGGCGGCGTAGGGTTTCATCTACAACCATGTGGGTATTTCCGTATTCGTCTTTCATAGGACGCATGGAACGGCTTGCAATAAAACCGCTATAATGGCGTACAATCTGGTTGACTGCTTCAATATCGCCGTCCGCAGCCCTTACAATCACAGGAAACGGAATCATAGGGTGCTTTGCTGTCATGCTTCTTCCTCCATAAATTTTTTGATAAATTCCAGTCCGGCGTGTCTTCTTCTCTGGATGGTAGAACGGTTGACTTCCAGAATTTTTGAAATTTCCGTATCGTCAAATCCAAGAAAATAATATCTCAGGATAACATCACGTTTCTTTCCATCCAGATTTTCTAATGCTTCTGCTAATAGGCTGTTTTCAATGCGGACAGTAAATCCATCCATTTCAAAAGTATGGAAATGGGAGGGATAGGTGTCTTCGGAAGAAAACAGATTGACGGTGTAATCGTCCATATCACAGAACAGGGTTTCCCGTTTACACTGTCTGGACAACGCTTTGAGATAGTCTTTGCGTTCATCCTCCATAGCGACTTTACAGATGTAATCAAACTGGTTCTCTATGGTTGTCTGAAATTCAGATGGCTTCATCATTGCTCACCCCCTTTCCAGCCTTGAAAGGGAGCGAGCTGATAGGAATTTCTGCTTCTTTCCCCCTTTTCGCTCTTAGTCCCGACAGGACAGGGGGTGCAGTTGCGTTTTGAGAAGAAAAATTTAAAACCTTTTTCTTCCAACTAAAAAAGCACGCAAACAGACGATATTTCTGCTTGTGTGCTTCGATAGTTCTTTCTATGTATTCTGAAAAACCATATTGAGGTTCAGACTTTTCTAGTGTAGGTGAATGGCTTTTTTTAACAGTTTACCGAATGTAGATATATTTAAGAAAATATTTTGCATAGCGGCTTCCTCCTGTAAGCCGCTGTCTGTATAAAGTAGTAGACTTTAAAAATCATCTATATTTCATGCAAAAAAAGACGGCGGCTTTTGTTAAACCGTCGTCTGGAAAGGCTTATGTGATTTTGACGCAAGGAAAGTATGCTGCCAAATAACGGTTTTTTTTATTTCCGTTTCGGCAGCATAGTTTTATCTTTGATACACATAATAGGAACTGTACAACTATACAATACGTTTTTCTATACCTGTCTCTATTACAACAGGAACAGTAAAATGTACAGAGGTGGTGTATTATGCGTAAAAAAGAAGATAAATATGATTTCAGGGCGTTTGGGCTTGCCATAAAAGAAGCCCGTAAAAAACAGGGTTTGACCCGTGAACAGGTGGGAGCAATGATTGAAATTGACCCACGCTATTTAACTAATATTGAGAATAAAGGGCAGCACCCAAGTTTACAGGTGCTTTACGACCTTGTATCTCTGCTGAATGTATCAGTGGATGAGTTCTTTTTATCCTCTGATAGTCTGGCAAAAAGCAGCAGACGAAGACAGCTTGAAAGCAAAATTGACAATTTTACAGACGCAGACCTTGTTATCATGGAAAGCGTTGCGGATGGTATTGTCAAATACAAGGAAATGGAAGATAAATAACTTCTATTGTCTGCAAGAATAGGACTGAAACTAAAATGAGCCGATAGTCTATAAGCTGTAATAGCTTATAAATTATCGGCTCTGCGTCTAAGCGTCTGGCTCTTTGATAATTTCTATTTTGAAGTTATTTACGCATATCAAACTTTCTTTTTTACATTTTGGACAATACAACGGAAAGTTTTTTAGCTGTGTATCTTTTCGTATTTTAATCCTTGTTTTATTGTTGCATATAGGACAAATAACCCACTCCATCATATTCATTCTGAACCTCTGCAAAAAATTTGTATTGCTTCATTAAAAAAAGCTGCAAGATTTCCACTACTAAATCTATTTATAAAAGTGGTAAATCTTTCATCTGTAATATAGAGAACTCCCAAATTAGATAAAATTTGTTTATTACATTCATAAAAGTGTTCAGAAATATATTGTTGCCATTCATGTACTATTGCTTGTACTTCTGAACTTTCCGCAGGACTATTTTCATACATAGCTAGTTTTTCAAAAATATTGCGAGCCATTGAATAAAAAGATTCTATTTCTTTCTCTTGTATTTGCTTTGAATGGGAAGAAAACATAGTCTTGTATTCTCTGAAACTTTCAGTATTTCCCCATTGTTCTAATACTTCTTCTTGAAATTGCGATTGTAACTCAAGTATTTTTGCATTTGAAAATGCAGAAAATTTAATTTCTTTATTTCCGTTGATTGTGTCTTTTACAAGTGAAATCAAAGCTTCTATTCGTTCTTTCTGAGCTTCCAAAATCAGTACATGACGCTCTAATGCTTCTGAACGAACATAATGAGGTGAATCCAGCAGTTCCTTAATTTCTTTTAGGGCGAATCCAACTTCTCTAAAAAACAAAATTTCCTGAAGCCTAGTTAAATCGTCGTCTGTATACTGACGGTATTTTGCTTCGGTTATAATAGATGGTTTTAATAAACCAATTTCATCATAATAATGTAGTGTTCGAGCAGTAATACCTGTTAATTTAGCAACTTCATGGACTGTTTTAGCTTTTTCATTCATTCCAAAAATCCTCCGTAGCATTTAAAATTTCTTTTGCAGGTAATAGAGTTGCTTCGACAATGTTTTTTCCAGTCTTTTGCAAGTAGTGTTTAATCAAGTGATAGCCACACGCATATCCGGAACAATAGGGTAATCCGACCTGAGGATAGTTTTGTAATGCTGCCATTTCATCACCATAAAGGTATGCATTCAGATTTTCTAATCCTTGAACATTTAAACCGTCCCGAATAATAGGCTTAATATATTCATTTAAGGTTTCTATATCAGTTTTTGTTACCCAAGGACCTGCTTTATCTTCACCATACAGAAATGTTGCAAAGTTTTCTGCCAATCCCTCATTGACTATCATTTCACCAAGAGTGATGTCATTCTTCCATTTAATAAATTGAAATCGTACGTTGTGATTAGTTTCATGTGCTAATGCTACATGAAGATGTGATAAAGTGTATTCATTAGGTAGTAACCAAGAAAAAATATATCCTGGAATACCACCATCACCACAGTAACCATCATTTAAAATAATGTAAGGATTTTTAGCATTTGCAAGTAAAATTGTAAACGCATATTCTTTAATGGGTAGATTAACACCGTGTTCAACAAAGCAATTCAACGACTGCTGAATGGATAACTCACATTTTTCCCAGAGTGTATTATCAGAAATTAGCTTAATATTATTTTGTTGCTTTTGGTCAACAGCGGTTGGGGCGATATGTCCAAGCATTTCGCTTGCCATAATTACATCATATCCATTAGGCGTTAGAGCTTTCATAGGAACACTATAACAAGCCCACTTTTTTTCAAAAGGCTTCATAAGTTCATATCTATAAATGTCATTTTTTTTGTCTAACGGTGCATTCATAATTTTTGAATAAACTTTGTCAGAACGGATAGCGGATATTTTCATAATTCTAGTTCCTCCTTTTGGTTTTATCATATACTATGACGTAACGTTAAAGTCAATAGGCAAATTAAAAATTATCACAGATGTATGGTAAATAATTAAATGTCTTAGTAGACAAAGGAAATAGAGGTTAAACAACATAAATTAACTTGATTGTCGAAGTAGAAATTGTTGTTTGAAATATTGATGGAAAAGTAAATAAAAATTGCAATAGGCAGATGGTATTGTCAAATCTAAGGAAGTGGGGGAAATGTAAATCCTCCACTTTCGTTTATAATTGCAGTGATATTAGAATTGATACTCTGCAATATTTTTGAAATCATTGTTCAACACATAATATACCTTATTTTTAGCAACGGAATATATAAAAGAAACTCTGGTTGCCCAAAGTCCTTCCTGACGTACTGACCTAAGTACATCAAAGGCGTTGGAAATAGAGAAGTTTTCTCCATATCCTTGCAGTAAATCCTTTGCCTTTTCATATCTGTTATCCCCAGATAAAACATATGGATTAGTCAATTCTGGTTTTAAAATGGAGTAATTTGTTATTAAGGAATATTTTTCTTTTTCCAAGCGATACCCAATCCCCGGTTCAATAATGAGAACACGCCCATTTCTATCCGAAAACATAGCCTGCATAGTAGTGTCAGGTGCATAAGTAATTTTCTTTTTTTTCACTATTTCCAATGAATCGTCAAAAGAGAGATTGCCTTTTATAAAGTTTTCTGTCAAATCAGCTATTGTATAGCATGATTCATTACCGCAAAATTGTGCATTGTCATTTCCATGTACATACAACAATGTGCCAACATTCCCATTTCTATTGATTCCGTGAAAAGAGTGGTACTTATTATCGGACATTTTTATCCCTATAAAAAAACGGTCTTTTTCGGCAATTACAGTATGTTCCCATTCAGAAAGGTCAATATCAAAATTGAACCCAACAATGGTTTCTTTTCCATTATACACAAATCTTGTACACATATTTGTATTTCCTTTCGTAAACTAATTTGAATAGTGTAAAAACTAACTATATTAGTAATTTTAAATATTATAAGACTGTTTGTCAATACAAGAGTTCATTTTTTCTAACCAAATTATTGACTTCATTAATTTGATTACTTAAAATGAAGTAAATGATGTGTAGAAAGAGGAAAATGAATATGCGAGTTACAAAAGCCGAAGTTATAAAAACTGCTTCTGATATGGCTGATAGAAATGGACTTCATAATGTTTCTTTGAAAGCTATTGCTGAAAATTTAGGGATTCGTACCCCCTCCTTATATAATCATATAGGAAGTTTGGATGAACTTCTTAGGGAGATAGCACATAGTGGTATGCGTACTATGAATGAAAAAATGATTCGTGCAGCAATCGGTAAGACAGGGGATTCAGCATTAAAATTAGTGGCAGTTGAATATCTTAATTATATGATTGAACATCCCGGTGTTTATGAAATAATTCAATGGGCTAGTTGGAATGGAACAGAGGAAACAGCAATCATTTTTAATGATTATCTATCTTTACTTAAAACACTTATTTGCTCATGTGGCTTTAATCCTGATAAGACCACTGAAATTTTGAACATGGTAACAGGTATGCTTCATGGTTATACAACTTTACAATTAAGATATGCTTTTTCTAATCCTGATAAAGTAAGAAAAGAATTATCCGAAGCAATTGACACACTACTATTGGGAGCTAATCAAAAATATAAAGACTAATGATAAATTTTAAAAAGAAATACTTTATAAGAGAAACGTGCAAATCTCAAATGAGAAATGCACGTTTTTCTATAACTATTTCACAATCTTCCAATTCTCTCCATTCTTCTCTAGCACAAGGTCAAACTGTGATACCTGTGTTGTCATAGTCTGATTATCCAGATATTTCACCGCAAGGGAAGCGGTCACCTGATTTCCGTTTCGATTGTAAACCGGATTCACCAGTTCCGAGAAAATATATTCTTTCCCCACAGGTTTCAGCACGCCCTCATTCACATAATAGGTCAGCTCCTTTGCGGTTGCCGTAGGGTACAGCTTGAAAAAGGTAGTGAGAAATTCGTTGATTTCCTCCGTAGTGATGGAATCCACCGTACCGTCACTTTGTACTGCTTTTGGAGTGTAGCCGGATTTTACGGGAACGCTGGTGATGGTAGGATTCTGAACAATCGTCAGGTTTCCAGAGCCATCCACATAGACTGTCACCTGATAAGCGGAACGGACGGTTTTACTGGATTCCCCCTCTGTGATACGCTGTTCTACCGTATAGGTCACTTGATAATGCTGCTCCTTTTCTTCTATGATTTCCCATATCTGAAAGTCAGTCAGGGCAGACGATACGGGGATGTCCTTTCGGACGGTATCTACATTCAGGGCTTGCAGTTCTCCGGTGAGATACCCTTTTAAAGCATTTGTCCGGTTATCAATGGAAGCGGCGGACTGTTCCCATGAATAGTAGACTTCTGCGAAATTCTCCACAAAGTTTTCTATCTTGTGGGTGTCAATGATTTTTTCCTCAATCACTTTGGTTTCATGAACAGTGTGGATGTCTATCGCCGTGAAATTCTTATAGACGGCAAACAGGAAACTCACCGCCAGAAGCACCCACAGGGCAATCACGGTTTTTTTGTGGGTATTGACTTTGTAAACTTTCAGTTTCTTTTCTTTCTGCTTTTTCTGGTTATCCTCTTTTCTAATCTGAATCATATCGGTTCATCCTTTCTTATTGTTTGATTCGTCCGGCTCCGGCAAGGTGCTGTTGCCAGTAGGAGCCTGTCAGGTCTGCGTAACCAATGGGATTTCCGGCATGGTACATCCGGTTATTTCCCACATACAGCCCCACATGGGTGATATAGGTTCCGGCGTTGTAGGTGGAGTGGAAAAAGACCAAATCCCCTGCTTTTGCTTCGGACAATGGGATGTGCTGCGTTACATTGTACTGTTCCTGTGCTGTCCGTGGCAGGGCGATTCCTGCCTTGCCATAGCACCACTGCGCCAGTCCCGAACAGTCAAAGGAAGTGGAGGGGGAATCGCCCCCGTACACATACGTCCAGCCCTCATACTTTAAGGCTTCCTCCATGATAGCCTGCACCGTTTCATCATCAAACTGTGCCACGGTCAGGTATTCCGATACCAAGAAGACATAGAACATATTTCCGTAGGAATACCGCCAGCCCCCGTTTTTCTCTACGGCAACAGGGTTGGTGTAGGTGACTTTCTTTCCGCCGGATTTTTCCCTTGCGAAGCTCTCTGCCAGTTCAAAGGTGTACTTTTTCCCGTGTCCTGCCACATAGTCCAGGAAGCCGCCGCCGTAGTTGTAGGATTGAATCACACTGTTTAGGTCACAGCCCTTTGTTTCTGCTGCTGTAAGCAGTTCCGAGAAATATTTGCAGCCCTGTTTGATGGATTCCTCTGTGTTAAGGGAGTTCGGGGGAAGCCCCAGAGATTCCGAGGACTGCATAACGTCTTCCAGCGTGCCGCCGGATTCCACCTGAATGATGGCGAGCAGCACATTTAAGTATTCCTCTATGCCATATTCCCTTGCATACTTTTCCAGCATAGGTTTATGGGCGAGGACTTCCTGTGATACGCTCACGCCCCCATAGATAAGGTTTCCGCCGCTTCCGCCGTCTTCCTCATCCGAGAAGACAATCACCACCAAAAGGAGCAGGGAGAACATCATCACGAACACGCCGGAACAGGCAAAGAAAAGGTGTCTTAACTTCATGGTTTCTCCCCTTTCTTTTGTTTGGCAGCCGCTTTTCCCGTTTTTGTCCACTCCTTTCTGGCGGTGGTACGCCGGATGGTAAAGTTCGATTCTTTTACCACAGGGGCAGCCCGTTTTCTTTCCGGTATCACAGGAGCCGTATCGTTCTGGAAAGGTCTTGTCGGGTGGGGAGCAGCCTGTGTGATAGTGGGAGCCGCTTTTTGTCTTTCATCTGGCTGGGATATGGAAGCAGATGGGACTATCTGGCGTTCTGTCCGTACAGGCGGTATCTGTTCATGGTGGATGGAAGCTGCCTTTACCACCGGAACCGAAGACCGTTCTGCCACAGTTCCCCCATAAGAAATTTGTCCCCGTTCCCTGATGGATGGGGAAGCTGGCTGCATGGCTGGTTTTTCTGTATGAGTGGTATCTGCACGATTTCGGAAATCTTCTGTCTGCTTTGCAGTAACAGGGCGTTCATGGACAGGAGCCGCCCCTTTGGGGGATTCGGAAGCTGTCATTTGCGGCTGTTTTGCCTGTTCCAGTTCCGCCCTGCGTTCTGCAATGGTCTGTCTGCGGCTTTCTGCCTGTGCGTTCCGCTGTTCGGCTCTGGCAGTTCGGGTCTGGGTCACGCTGGAAGTAAAATCCTGTACTCCCTCTGATACCTGTGTTTTCCCGTGGTAAAGGGCGTACTTTGCATTGACAGGCAAATCTTTTGCCTGCTCCCGAAGCTGTCCGGCAGTATCGGCTATCTTATCTTTGGTATCTGCCACTGCACCCACCGCAGAGCCAGCCAGTTTCCATGCAGATTCCTTTTCCAGTGCTGTCTGTCCGTCTGGTCTGCTGTGGTCTGCCTGTGTCCGTTTGGAGGAACCGGAGTTGGAAGCATTTTTCTGGTCTGAACCAGCCTGTTTCCCTGCGTGGTATGCAGCCGTTTCAGCCCCAAGAGCTGTCACAGAACGTCCTAACTTATGCTGTAAACGGTGCATATGGGCGTGCATGAGCATACGGGGTCTTCGCATGATACGGCTTCCCATGCTTTGGGAATCACCGCTTTGTAAGGAGAACATCCCCATCAAATCCCCCAACTTGAAATAAATTCCGGCAAAGGTCACTATCTGCAAGAACGCCGTCAGGAAGAACGGATATTCCCCAGACAGGTTGTAGAGCATGGTGGAAATACTGAACGCTACCGTGATAATCAGGGTGATTCCGGCTCTGGTAAGGATGGTATTGAACAGCTTTGTAATGGCACGTTTTGACATCCCCTCAAAAGAGGGAACCATGCTAAGGAGGAAGCTCACAGGCAGGAACATGGCGTAGATGATAAAAAGCACCTGTGAGAAAATCATTATCCCCGTGAGCAGGAATACAAAAACGGAGATACCGATATTGAACATGAACAGGAAGAAGACAGTTCCCAATCGGTTGATGGTCTTTGTGATGGTAAGGTTCGTGTTTTCCCTGTCTTCGATTTCCTCCACCACGATTTCTTCCCTGTCCTGCCCGTTGTTTTCGTCTGGACTGGTTGAAAGCAGGCTTTCCACACGGTCTGTTCCAATGCTTTCCACATCCGAGTTGCCATATTGCAGCAGGAGCCACGGCTGCTTGACCTGAATGGAAAACAGGCTGTCCCGTATCAAATCCACACTATCTTTTCCCTGACTTTCCGAGTTGGGCAGCACAATCTTTGTGCCAAGGGTCAGGCTGGCATTGCTGATGTCTGCAGAAAATTCATTGATTTTCCCGATATAATCAGGAGCGTAGGCGATAAAGGCAGCGGACAGCACGAACACTACCACAAAATTGACAACGGCATGGATGGCTTTTGTAGTTTCCCGTTTGATAAGCCCTGTGTAGGCAACGTAAATCCCCACCACCAGAATGAGAATCAGCAGGAACCCGATATAAAATCCCTCCGAGGACAAGCCGCCTGTGGTAACGCCTGCAAGGGTCTGCATATTTTTCCCGATGGAATCCGCCGTGGAGGAAATGAAGTCCAGCGAGTAGGCTTCCTGAATCAGATACCCTGTGGCGTTGGAAAGGTACAGGCTGATGGTCCAGATAAAATTTGTGATGGCATACAGCCCGTACATTACCTGTTTTCCGATACCGTCCAGCCAGTTCCACGGGAGCCAGTCCCATCCGCTGTCCACATAAAAATCAAGCTGGTAGTTGTCCAGAGGATATTTGCTGTATTCGTTGGCAGCGTCCACCGTATCATCCACCAGTCCGGCAGCGTGGGCGGCTGTGCCGAAGACTGCCAGCAGCAGGAGGATGAGCAGGAGTGCCAGAAGCACTTTTCCTGCTATACTCCCGATTTTTTTAAAAGAGTTTTCTCCCTTTGTCCGGCAAGGGACAAGAGCTGTCCCCTGCTGGATGGGCTTTCTTATCTTCATTCCTCCACCTCTTTTCTAACAGGCGGTCTGGTGTCAAAGGCATGGAACAGGTCTTCAAAGATAGGATGGAACTGTATCACCCCCACACGCCCGTACAAATCACTGATAAGGCACTG
>QFCH01002329.1_pt1 | contig 77389 bp, 73 predicted proteins | sample 5346071 | NCBI WGS metagenome assembly QFCH01 (sample SAMN09062255, study PRJNA434731) | Human gut metagenome, whole genome shotgun sequencing project. | isolation source: stool timepoint B chromium assembly | host: Homo sapiens | collected 2015
GTATACCACACTTCGCACCGCAGAACAAGCGTTCTATTTTCTTTTTTCTGCAATTCCTCTCCCACCTGTAGAGGAAGGAGAATTCTTGCTAACTTTTGTTAAATATTCTGGAAATTATCGTTGAGATCATCAGCGGCAGTCTAGGCAGCGACACATTATCCGCCATTGCCACTGTTACAGAAATTCCAGTCTCCACGCTTAGAATCAGCCTTGCTGTATCAGTGATTATTCTGGCCATCGAAATCATCATCAAACTGTTTCTCGGAATAAAAGGCCTGTCCGCAGTTAATGGTAACTCTATCGGCAAAGCACCCATCATTCTGGTCAAAATCGGCATTGTTCTGATGTTAATTTCATTTATTGAAGACATCATCCATGCCTTTTCCGGCAGTTTGAATATTATCTCTGTCGCAATAACACTGATATCTTTAGTACTATTGATATTTTATCAGAAATCTGCGAAGAATTTATCACCGACAACCTAAAAGTCATTGTATCCTATTACATCACACCAGGCACTAAATAATAATTCCTTTTAAATGATCCATCTCATGCTGACAGATTTGTGCCGTCCAACCACTGAGTTTCTGGCGGCGCACTGTCCAGCTCATATCTCTGTACTCCACTTCGATTTCTCTGTATCTTGTCGTCTTCCTCACACCTGTCAATGACAAACAGCCCTCTTCCGTCTCATAAGGACCACTTTTCTTCAATAATACCGGATTAAACATCACCAAATCAACAATTCCCATATTCACAATAATGACATTCTTTTTTATCCCTATCATGTTTGCTGCCATGCCAACACATTCCGCACGATGGGCTTTTAATGTGTCCTGCAAATCACGGCCGATCTGGATATCAGCCTCTGTCGCCGGTTCTGATTTCTGCCCCAGGAAAAATATATCCTTTGTAATTTCTCTAACCATTGATTTTGTCTTCCCACTCTTTCTCTTTGAATCCCGTCAGCACGAAATCCTCCCCAATGACCAGCGGCCGCTTCACCAGCATACCATCTGTTGCCAGAAGCTTCAGCTGTTCATCCTCAGACATTTCTTTCAGCTTGTCCTTCAGATTCATTTGTTTGTACAATATCCCACTGGTATTAAAGAATTTTTTCAGCGGCAGGCCACTCATTTCATACCAGGCTTTCAATTCCTCGTAAGACGGATTCTCCTCTTTAATCGGCCTTTCATCAAAAACAACCTGATTGACCTCAAGCCATTTCAAAGCTTTCATACATGTACTGCATTTTCTATAAACTAAAACTTTCAAAGTTTTACCTCCTTTTGGGGTTAAATTATAAAGCGGTGTCTGTCGTGGATTTTCTTACATCCTTAACTGTTGCCGTTCTGGCAGGTGTTATTTGCCATCTCATCTGCAAATGGCTCGACGGTGACAATTATTTCTCTTTATAATAAAGCTGACAATGACAATATCCTTCAAAATCCGGATCCTGGATCTGCGCTTTGAATTCATCACAAATACACTTATACTCCGGTTTGACCTCCAGTCTGCACGGACAGTAACCTTCTTTCCGTTTCAGACCTTCCCTGACTCTCGCAACGATTTCACAATCTTCGTTCAAACGCACTTTACCCATCTGTAACGCTCCTTTTCTAGTATCCTCCCACTTTGTATTTCATGATCGCTATTATTTTAGCATACTAAACATATCTATTCAATTATGTCCCCATTAAGATTTGCTGATAAAAAGCACCTCCCGTAAAGGCGTCTCCTTCTCCAAATGCTGACTGCGATTTTTTCACCATCCGGGCACAACTCCCTTAAAGGCCTCTGATATACTGATTACATCAAAAGAAAACAGGCAACAGGCTTTACAACATCGGAAGCTGTCAAGCGAGAAATGCTTTGCCAGTTTAACTGGTCACAGATTTCAACCAATATCACAGAGCTGAAGGTACTTAATTATGGGGCTTTCACCCATACACCAATGGTCACATTCCGCTTTGAAGCCCAGTACAGAGACTAAATTTAACCCCGATTTTTTCACGGTTCGGGAACACCTCTCAAAAGAACTTCTGATATACTTAAATCATCAAAACAAAGCAATCCCAAATGATTGCAAGAAAATATTATTTTAATCAAATGGAGGTATTTATTATGGAAAACTACGGAAGATGTAAAGATTGTGAATACGGTGAACCTTCTGGTTGCAGCTGGAAATGGAGCTGTACATGGTATCATACACTGGAAGACCCGGATAAACTCAGAGATTGCAATCGCTATAGAGAACGCGATTAAGCAATCTCCTACAAAAAAGGCTATCGCTTAACGATTGAAACCGTTAAGCGACAGCCTTTTTTATTACATCATTCACTATTTCCGAATAATATCATAATCTTCCAGTACTTTCTCAACCACCGTTCCATGAACCATCTTCAAAAGAGGCTTCTTCACCAGATTCAGCGGTCCAGGAAGTTCAATATCCAATGGCGATTTGCCGTCCATGAGTTTCACGGTGCTGTCGAGTAGTTCTCTGATATCATAAACACTACCCCAGACCTCCGGTACACCTCTATCTACACCCAGCAGTCCATACACGGCTTCCATCGCTGTACGTACGGAATATTCTGTGGTGAAAACCGTATCTCTCGGTGTGTCTGCGAACTGTCCGAGGAATGCAAAGTTCACGCAGCCATCCGGGATAACATCCGGTCTGTCACCTTTTGCTCTCGGCATAAAGAATGCAGTGATATAAGGCATCATGGTCGGAACGCAAACAGCACTGTTTTCTGCCAGATCCATAATCTGATCTTCCGGAACGCCCAGATGATACAGCCATTCTGCTGTGATTTCCTTACCTGTACAATCCTTCATCGGTTTCTTAATAAAATCACCCGGTACATCTGTAAACAGGCCATACACCCATACGCAGACTTTATCTTTGTCCTGCTCTTTAAACTGTCCCTGTCTGTTAATGGTCCAGCTCAGAAGCCAACTGGAATCCTGACAGCTGACGATGCCTCCTGTAACGACATTGCCTGTTCTCGGATCACGTTTGCAGATGTTGGTAATATAAGGAATAATCTTATCATCCAGTGTTGTGACAGTTGCGGACTCCCAGTTTGTCTTGGCCACATCTGAGCAGAATTTCTCCGGATGTCCGAAGGACGGGTCCTGTCTGGCAATATTTTTCCAGAGGCTCCAGACACCGCTTGTTCTGACTTCCGCATCACCATTCGGCGCATGATTCTGATCGCCGTAAATCGTTCCCTCTGTACAGCTGCCGTTTGTAACAAATACAAGGTCGTTTTCTGTCAGCATAATGCCGTTTTCCTTGCCATTGACTTTACACTCGATCAGAGACGCAATCTTCTTGCCGTTCTCAAACTTGAAGACAACATTCGTCACCTCTGTATTAAACTGGAAATCAACCCCGGCATCTTCAAGATATTTCTGCATTGGCAGGATCAGAGATTCATACTGATTGTATCTTGTGAATTTCAAAGCACTGAAATCCGGCAGACCGGCAATATGATGAATAAATCTCTGGAAATACAGCTTCATTTCCAGTGCGCTATGCCAGTTTTCGAAAGCAAACATGGTGCGCCAGTACATCCAGAATGTTGAATTGAAGACTTCATCATCGAAAACATCCTCAATGGTTTTATCGTAAAGGTCTTCATCCTTCGTCACGAACAAGGAAACATGCCGCTGCCATTTGCCGTCTGTATGGGCATCTTTGCCCCGATTCACCGTTGCTCTGCAAAGCGAATAGTTCGGATCATGCTTATTCAGCCAGTAAAATTCATCCAGTACAGATGCGCCCGGAATTTCAAGGGATGGAATACTGTGGAACAAATCCCACAAACATTCGAAATGATTCTCCATTTCACGACCACCACGCATGATATAGCCACGGCTCGGGTCGAAGATACCGTCACAGGCCCCGCCTGCAATATCCATAGCTTCAAGAATATGAATATGCTCTCCCGGCATCTGTCCGTCACGAACAAGGAAACATGCCGCTGCCAGAGAAGCAAGACCACTGCCTACGATATAGGCATGCTTTTCCTCCACACCCTCCGGCTTTTCCGGTCTGGCAAAAGCTTCATAATTACCATTGGTATAATAAATGCCCTTGCTGTTTTTCTCATATTTGCCGCGCTCTGTATTGCGGTAACTATTGTTGACTGCTGAATTCCTGTCGTCTTTCTTATTAAATGTCCAACCTGAATTTATTTTATGCTGTGTCAATGACCAACCAGAATTTGCCTTATCCCGGATGTCGTTCTGTGATGTACCGTTCTGATTCTTCTTATCCTGAGACTTCTTCGCCACATAAACCGCTGTGCCTGCTACCGCAGCCGCTGCCATACCTAATGTTAATTTCTTTTTAGCCATATAGATAACCACCTTTCTTCAAATAGCTGCACATTGACACTCTGTTGCGTTTGGTACAGTGTACAACCGATATTGGATGTCTTTCATCTGTTATTAAGTGATGCCTATATAGTATGACCGATTTTGTCTTTTTTCAATTTACAAAAAAAGAGAAATGATAAAAAACTTATCATTCCTCCGCTTTTGTAAAGTTCCTGATGGAATTCGCAATGCCGCCGTGCAGTGTGATCGCGATCATTCTGGCAATTTCCCCGTAATCCTCTTTCATGCCCTGCTTAATCCAGTCCAGCATAATGCCCACAAAACTGTATTTATAAAAATCTGCAATAAAACGCTTATCTTTATCAGGTATTGTCGTATTCACAGCCTGCTCCTGCTCTTTAACAACCCCCATGATCAAATCCGAAGTCAACTGAAACAGAAAATTCTCAATCTGTTCCCTGCTAATGCAGCGGTAAGCATTCATAATAAACGGCTTGTTCTCATAAACAACTTCGAAAATCTGCAGCAATCCTTCTGTCCATGTACTGTAAGTCTTCTTGCCCGCCAATGCCCGGGTAGCATCCTCCAGGCAGGACCACTCCACCAAATCATATATATCCTTAAAATGATAGTAAAACGCCATTCGGCTGATGCCGCAGTCCTTCGTCAGATCGCTGATTGTAATCTTGTCCAGAGGCTTCTGTAAAAGCAAGTGCTTTAATGATGCCTCCAAAGCTTGTTTTGTCTGATTTACCATACTTGTCTCAATTCCTTTAGCTTTCTCAATACGCAAAATGCGCCTGTTTAAAAATCCATACTCCCGAAATCAATCACGCAGTCTTCGTAAATTCCTACCTTAACAGAGTCCTGCAATGTGTACTGCGCCATATCACCATTGACAAAATCATATACCACAATCTGATTCTTTGCCGCATCAATAATCCAATACTCTCGAACACCGGCGGTTCTGTATTTAAACAATTTCGTATAATAATCCATTCTTCTGCTGGCAGGGTAAACAATCTCAATAATCCAATCCGGTGCCCCTGTACACCCCTTATCATCTAACTTATCAGGATTACAGATAACAGATATGTCCGGCTCAACATATGTATTCGTTGCTTCATCCAGATATACCGCAAAAGGAGCTGCATAAACCTTACAGTCTCCACCATGGGAACGGATATAACTTTCAATATCCGCATATAATTCCCCCGAAATATCCTGATGCTTTCTGCTGGGCGGAGCCATATAATAAATCTTACCATCAATAAGTTCTGCTCTCTTACCTTCTGGCAATGCATAAATAGCCTCTATCGTATAAATTTTTTCTTCTAATAACGGCATGTAATCTCTCCTTGTTTCTCAAATACATCATAATTTGTTCGAACACTCACTTACTGTCATTATACAATAGATTGCTTCATCCAGCAATTTATATATATCTCCATTTTCCACCCCAAAACATCTGATTTTTACTTTATGATGTATCGAAATTCTCTGATTTTTAGCTTAATGAGTAGATTGGCTCTCAGCCTTTCCTAGTACATCGTTTCGTAAATAACTATACCAATCGGATTTGCAGGCAAGTGAATGGTGTAGTTATTTCGAAAACGATGTACTAGTCCCAAACACAAAAATAACGTTCTGCAACGACTTCCTGCGCCTAAGCGCAGCGGAGTGCAGAACGTTATTTTTTATGGTTTGGAACTTCAAAGTTCCTGAAGCCAATCTCGTCTATTAATTAAAGAATTTCGATACCGGCAGATTCACACTGCTGCAGTGTCTCCTTGTCCCAGACAGATGCCTGAACTTCACCCACATGGGCTTTCTGAAGCAGCAGCATACAGATTCTGGACTGGCCAATACCGCCGCCGATTGTCAGAGGCAGTCTGTTGGCCAACAGCAGCTGATGGAACGGCAGCTTACGTCTCTCATCACAGCCGGCCTTGGTTAGCTGTTCATCAAGGGACTTCGCATCAACACGGATACCCATGGAGGATACTTCCAATGCACACTGTAATGGTTCATGCCAGAACAGCAGGTCACCGTTTAACTGCCAGTCATCATAGTCCGGTGCACGGCCGTCATGGCGTTCGCCGGATTTCAGAAGATCACCGATCTGCATAATAAAGATGGTCTTCTTCTCTCTGGCATAGGCATTCTCTCTTTCCTTCGGTGTCAGATCCGGATACATATCTTCCAGTTCCTGAGATGTGATAAAGGAAACTTCTCTGCAGAGTTCTGTATGCAGATGTTCATACTGATATTTCACTTCATCCAGGGTATTGCAGATGGATTCCACAATACGGTTCACAGTGGTCTTCAGATAATCGAAATTTCTATCCTCTTCTGTGATAACTTTTTCCCAGTCCCACTGATCCACATAAGCAGAATGCAGATTGTCCAGTTCTTCGTCACGACGAATAGCATTCATATCACACAGCAGACCTTTGCCTACAGGAAAATCATAATTATAAAGTGCCATACGTTTCCATTTTGCAAGAGAATGTACAACCTGGGCTTCCATATGTGCATCCGGAATGTCAAAGGATACCGGTCTCTCCACACCATTCAGATCATCGTTCAGACCCGAAGCCGGATCAACAAACAACGGTGCGGTCACACGTTTCAGCTTTAACGCCATACATAATTTCTTCTGCATCAGGATCTTGATCATACCGATTGCTTCCTGAGTCTCATAACTGCTCAGGCAAGAACGATAATTTTCAGGTATTATTAATTTTCCCATCTCTGCCCCATCCTTTTCTAAAAATTTCCAGTTATTATCCAGCCGCAAGTTTTCCGGCTGCACCAAATAATAACAATCATAAACAAATATCGGCTTTTACTGTCGGGATTCTCCAAGCTCAGCACCTCTTGCCAGTGCATCATCAATATGTGCACAGAAGTTTTCAGCACCGACCTTATCATAAAGTCCCGATTTCTTCATTGCTGACATCGGCTGTTCATTCACATGAGAAAAGATCAGCGTCACATTCTTCTTCTGACATTTCTCCCAAAGCAGTTCCAGTGCATGCATCGCTGTTGCATCAATAGCATTCACGCTTCGCATACGCAAAATCAGACAATTATTGAAATCTTTCGCATGAATCTCAGCAATCTTATCTGCAGCACCGAAGAATAACGGACCACTTAACTCATAAACACGAATATTTTTGGCTACATCCCTCAAGTTAATACTGTCAGGATCATCGTCATCACTTTCAACATATTTCCAGCCTTCAACAGCCGTCTCCTCACTCATGCGCTTCATAAACAGCATTGCAGCAAGTACCACATTAACCTCAATGGCAACAACAAGATCAAATACAACTGTCAGACCAAAAGTCAATACAAGCACTATTATATCACTCTTTGGCGCTGTTTTCAGCAAATATACAAATTTACGCCAACCGCTCATATTATAGGCTACCATAAACAAAATCGCTGCAATCGTCGGCATTGGAATCAGTGCCGCATAAGGCATCAGCACAACAAGAATCAACAGAAGTACAACTGCATGAACCATACCTGCAATCGGTGTACGTCCGCCATTCTTGATATTGGCTGCTGTACGGGCAATGGCACCTGTGGCAGGGATACCGCCAAATAACGCAGAAACGATATTGCCCGCGCCCTGGGCTACCAGTTCCGTGTTAGAACGATGCTTTGAGTTAATCATACCATCTGCAACGACACATGACAATAAGGATTCGATAGCAGCCAGGATAGCAATGGTAAATGCATCCGGAAGCAGCTTCTGAATCATATCAAAATTAAACACCGGTACCGTCAGTGCCGGCAGCGCATTCGAAATTGTATATAAATCACCGATTGTATTCACCGGCATATGTAAACCCTTCACCATAGCAATACCGGCGATAACTGCCAGAAGTGACGGTGGAATAGTCTCATTGATCATCGGCCAGACAATCAGAATCGCCAGACATACCGCTCCAACGATGACTGCCTGTACATTAATGGTGCTGATAAAACGAATATCCCCCATTAATTTGTCCATTGTCTCGATCAACGGTTCTTCCGAAACAACTGTCAGACCAAGAAAATCTTTGATCTGCCCAATAAAAATCGTAACGGCAATACCGGCTGTAAAACCTGTCGTGATCGTATATGGAATATATTTGATCAGGCTTCCCATTCGACAGACACCCATAATGATCAGAATAATACCGGCCATCACCGTTGCCAGTGCCAGTCCTTCTATACCATTTTCCGCGGCTATACCAGCAACAATTGTCGCAAATGCAGCTGTCGGCCCCGCAATCTGCACACGGCTTCCGCCAAGAAATGAAATAACAAATCCGGCTGTAATTGCCGTATAAATACCGCGCTCAGGTGTCACCCCTGAAGCCAGAGCCAGGGCAATCGACAACGGCAGTGCAATGATTGCCACAATAATGCCGGCCACAATATCTTTGACCAGCTGTTCTTTCGTGTAGCCCTTCATTACGGACCACAACATTGGTTTTAATTTTTCCATTTTTACCTCTCTCTCTTAATTTCACGGTCTCTTGCGCAAAACATTTCAATTATACGCCTGTAAAATAAAAAAAACTACCATTTTGGCAGTTTTTTTTATTTTTATACAAATTAGCCTTTTCCAAATACTACTTTCCGTAATTAATCTGCAATTTACTGAAAAAATCCTCCAGTATATAGCGTCCGTCAATATCATCATAAACCCGAATTGGCCTGTTTTCGTGATTTTCACGATAATACATGTCTTCTCCGATGTGTGGTGCCTGCTGCCAGTGATAACAGTAATTATGTTCCTCCATCATCAACCCGATCACCGTCAGATCGCAGATATCCAGAGATTCTGCCCTTGGCCATCCCGGATATTCCTTCATTTCCTCAAAGAAACTGACCACCTCATCAAACAGGAATCTGCCGATTTCACCACATGGTCGGACTTTCAGCTGAAGCTCTGCCAGACCTGCCCTCGGTTTGGCATAAACCTTTGTCGGAATCTGCCAGATTTCAGCACTGGAGCTTAACACAATATTCGCTGCAGTGATATCATTCACCAGATTAAATTCCATTCCGCCGTTTGGATAAATGTTGCCGCCATTCCATACAATAATAATTCTTGAAGCAATGGCAGGCTCCAGCATTAATGCACTGGCAATATCCGTCATGGGACCCAGAACACCGATATATAACTTTTCTCCCGGTGCAAGGTCCATGGCCTCATCAATGATCAGCCGCACACCTTCATTGTCATAAGCCGGAATATCACCAAAATAGCCTTTTTCTTTTACCTGAAGCGCCATTTGACTTCCCTTTGCAATCCGGACTTTGCCTTCAAGCCCTGCATGACGCAATACCTGTTTCAGCTCCTCGTAACTGGCCTCCATAGAATTCTGAATACGGTCATGTCCAAAATGAGCTGCGATTACGCCTCTGACATCAAACTTTGGTGTCATCAGCGCATGCATAATGGCAAACTGATCATCTACTTCATTTCGTACATCTGAATCCAGAATCACTTTTATACGCTTCTGTTCCGGCACATGAAACAGATAATTTTCTTCAAACATATCAGTAATCCTCCCTGTTTAACCTTTGACTGCGCCTGCAGCCACACCTTCAATAAAGCTCTTCTGTGACAATACAAAGACAATAATCACCGGTATCGTTGCCATGGTCAGCATAGCAAATAGCTCCGGATAATTCGTGGAATGTTTGCCTACAAAATTAGCAATAGACAATGGCAGCGTCCGAAGCTCATCCTTCGTAATCATGATATTGGCCATAAAATAATCATTCCAGATTGTCAGACCATTAAATATCACCTGAGTTGCCACACCGGCACGCGCCAGCGGAACAATAATACGGACAAAACATCCGAAACGGGAACATCCATCTATCATTGCTGCCTCTTCCAGTTCCCTGGGCAGAGAGATGAAAAAACCTCTCATGATAAACATCCCCATAGCAATATTCTGTGCTGCATAGATCAGCATCAGCCCAAAATGGGAATTCAGAAGTCCCATCTTCATTGCTACCGTAAATGTCGGAATTCCCAGAACACCTGCCGGAATCATGATCCCCAACAGCAAATACATATAGATCAGATTTTTGCCTTTGAAATTCAATCTTGCAACCGCATAAGCTGCACAGCTGGTGACCGGAATCATAATACACATAGACCCCAGCGTCACGATCAGACTATTGATAAAACGTCTGCCAAGATCCGCATTCTTCCAGGCAGCTATGTAATTATCCAAATGAATCTGCTTTGGCAGCCCCCAGATATTCGTATAAAATTCTGCTTTATCCTTCATCGAACCAAAAAACATCCACACAATCGGATAAATACAGATGATCACCATAATCAGAAGGATAACAGCACAAACAATATGATAAATCGAGATTTTCTTCTTCATACCCATCCTCCTAATTATAGACATCTTCATGTGACATAAATTTCAGCTGAATAAAGCCAAAGACAAGCACCATCAGAAACAATATTACACTCATGGCATTCGCTTTGCCGAAATTATAATCCGTAAACGCCGTTTTCATAATGTATGTCAACGATACTTCTGTGCTGTGGTAAGGGCCTCCGTCCGTCATAATATAAACAATATCGTAGTTTGCCACAAAAGCACCCGTAATGCTCATCAGCACATTGATCACAATTGTGGAATTGATCATTGGCAGTGTCACATAACGCAATTTTGCCAATGATCCCGCACCATCAATCTCTGCTGCCTCATACAGATCCTTCGGCACCGCCTGCAGACCTGCAATATAAAGCACCATATGATACCCGATCCATTTCCAGACATCCACCGCTATAATGGCAAACAGTGCAACCCTCGCATCACTGAGCCATCCCAGGATCAGTTGATCCAGTCCCACAGCTGACAGAAAACTGTTCAGCAGGCCAAAGGTCGGATTGTAAATCCAGACCCACAAAATACCAATAACAATATACGACAATGTTACCGGTATATAGATAGCTGTTCTGAAAAATGTTCTGCCAAAAAAGTTTTTGACAAGAATGGATGCCAGAAAAAATGCAATCACATTTTTCAATACCGTTACAAGAATAGCATAAACAAATGTGTTTTTGATTGCTTTCCAGTAAATATCATCCTGAAAAACATAAAGATAATTCTTCAGACCATTAAATTTCATATCTGAGAAGCCGTCCCATTTAAAGAAGCTTGTATAAACGCCAACGGCAAATGGCAGCACCACAAAAAGTGTGAACAGCACCACTGCCGCCAGACACATCAGATACGGAAATGCGTCTATTTTTTTCTTTCTCATCTTCCATATCTCCTATTTATGAGAGCCCAACGGCTTCTCTTTACTATTTCCGCAGCATAAGCCAAAGCCTCCTGAATGTCGGCTTTGGCTTACTGTTTAAACCTTTACTTTATTGCTGTCTGTTTTGCAGTCTACTGCATATACTGTGTCAGATCAGGAATTTTTGTCGGTGTCACTGCGTCCCACTGCTCCTGTGTCCAGCTTTCCCACCATGCATATGTATAATCCTTTTCCTCGCACACCTTTGTGTAGGCATCCTGTACATACTGTGCCGCATCCTGACTGCTCATCTCACCGCTGATAACAGATACAATGGCTGTACTGAGGGCATCATTAACCTCTGAAGGCCAGAGCCAGTCAAGATATTCTGAGGAATTGCCCGCAATCTGACTGTTAAGGAATTTTGTCACATCATCTGATTCTGTGGAAACGCCTTTTAAGACTTCATAGATCATAGTTGATGTGCCGAGAATCTTCTGTGCATTGTCCTGACGGGTAATATATTCAAGAAAACGCATGGTATTTTCCAGATTATCATCAGATGCAAAACTTGGAATAGCCAATGCATAATCGCCAACACCATAGCCATTTTCAGAATGAGAACCGTCCACCATTACTGGAAACTGAAAAGCACCGATCTCAAAATCACAAGAATCCTTCAGTGTTTCGTAATCCCATGTACCCGCAAAAAGCATGCCTGCTTTACCCTGTGCAAATGTAGCAATCATACCCTCATCATCTGTATCCAGGCTGGCCTGTGTTAAAACATTCTCATCATAGAATTTCTTAACCAGATCAAATGCCTGTACAGAAGCATCCGATACAAAAGAGCTCTCACCCTTCAGAAAAGACTGTACAGCTGCAACAGATTTGTTGCCTGTGGTCTGATTATAAGTCTCTGTATACATCATCGGCCATGCCCAACCGTCTTTTCCCTGGAAGATCATCGGCATCACGCCATCTTTCTCAGACAAAGCTTTGGAAACACTCACAAGCTCATCCCATGTTTGCGGAGCCTGAAGGCCCATTTCATCAAATAATGTTTTATTGTACAGACACATATATGATGATGCATCATAATACGGAAGTGCCCAGAGATGACCTCCGATATAACAGTTGTCGATCATGCCGTCTGAACAGCGGTCCAACAGTGGTGACGCCAGATCAGTCAGATCCTTCACGCCGCCTGCTGCCCCCAGCGTTGAACTGATGGTACCAATGCCGACACGGACGATGTCAATCTGGTCACCTGCCAGCTTGCTCTGCTGAAGTGTCTGCGGAATATCACTCCATGTTCCCTGGAAGCGAAGCTCTACCTGAATACCGGTTTCTTTCTCGAAATCAGCAGCCACTTCTTCCCATGCTTCTTTCTCTGCGGGAACTTCCGGTTCACAGGCTAACATGACAACCTTACCGCCGTTTCCGGTGTTGTCAGAACCTGATACACTCTGATTATCCCCTGATGAGGAACCGCAGCCTGCCAACAGTCCCACACTCATGGCAACTGTACACAATAACGCCATTATCTTTTTCATTTTCAATCTTCCTCCTAAAAATACCGACTCATCTATCGCTTCTCAAATGCATATTCTCTTTTATTCAGCTATTTAAAAATTAATACCCTACAGTCGGACAAATACTCAACGCTATTGTTTTATCATATTTACAGCAGTTTGACAACTGTCTTGTCATCTTTATTTAAAAAAATTTCGGGAGGCGTGAAATCTCACCCCTCCCATCTGTTCATATATTCTTCTGCATAATACGCAGCATTGGCGCCATCCGCCGCAGCCGTCACAATCTGACGCAGTGCTTTTGTGCGGATATCTCCTACCGCAAAAACCCCCGGCAAATTGGTCCTTGTTGACTCATCTGCTATAATATAGCCTTGATCGTCCAATGTCACCTGACTTTCAATCATTCGCGAAGCAGGTTTTCTTCCCACACTGACAAAAACACCATCACAGGCTATCTCTTTCTCTGCACCATTTTTCACATCCTTTAATCGTATTCCCTCAACACGCCCATTCTTGCCAATTACATCCGATATGATCTGGTTCCATTGAAATTCAATATTCTCTGCCTGCATCAACGGTTCATGATATACTTTCGTCGCTCTCAGGCTGTCTCTGCGGTGCACAACAATCACTTTTTCACAGATTCTGGACAGCAGCAGCGCATCTGCTGCCGCACTATTGCCGCCGCCAACTACAACGACTGTTTTTCCTTTGTAAAACATGCCGTCGCAGGCTGCACAATAATGAAGACCATGTCCCTCATATTTGACTTCGTCTTTCAACTCCAGCTTTCTCGGTCCGGCCCCCATCGCCAGCACCACCGTTTTCGCCTCAAAAATACCTTCACTTGTATGGACAGTCTTTACCGGTCCCTGCAAATGGGCACCATCAACCTCAGCAATTTCTGTTTTTGCCCCGAAGCGCTCTGCCTCCCGCTGCATCCTTTCGCCCAATGTAAAACCATCGATCGTTTCATCAAATCCTGGATAATTGTCAATCTGCATTGTCAGTGCCATCTGTCCGCCTGCTGATAATTTTTCAAGTACCAGTGTGTCCAGACCGGCTCTGGCAGCATACAATGCTGCCGTATATCCGCCCGGTCCGCCGCCAATAATGATCATATCATATAAATGTCTCATCCCGCTCCTCCATTCCTTATTATGCTCTCTGCTGATTTTTCCATGCTCCTGACATCTCCTGTCAACTGCTTTCCTTCCACCGCCGATTTAACTGTTTTTTTGAATAAAAGCCTCAACCGCCGCCTTGGATCCCGGTCCTGCAATCGAATCCACTGCCTGTCCATTCTTATAAAACACCAGTGTCGGCACAACTTCGATCTTCTCTCTTCTTGCCAGCTCCGGCTCATTATCGATATTCACAGTGCCCACCGTCAAAATATCCTTATACTCCTCTGCAACCTTCTCCATCGCCGGTGCCAGCCTTCTGCAATATACACACCATGGTGCACTAAACTCAACTAAAACCATTTTACCATCTGCTGCATACTTTTCTAAACTATTTTTATTCAATTCTTTCATCATATTTTTGATCTCCTTTTGTTTTTGTTTGATTGTGACTTTAGTATACCCTTTTATTCAAATCTCTTCCGTGACTTTATCACCAAAGTCAATTGACTTCTATCATAAATTTCTTTATACTGAAAACAACTTTCGCTATGTATTCAGGAAATTTATCTCTTGAAGAACAGACTAGGAGGATATACTTTGATTTCAAAAGAATTTCAGGATTTTTTTCCTGTATGGGATAAATTAACCCCCCACCAGCAAGAAAAACTTGCCAATACAGTCCGCTATGAGTACGCCAAAAAAGGAACCATCATTCACAATGGTTCCTTGGACTGTGTCGGTGTTTTACTGATTCATTCCGGTCAGCTTCGCGCCTATATAATTTCCGATGAAGGCCGTGAAATCAGTCTGTTTCGTTTATTTGACAGGGATCTATGCCTGTTTTCCGCTTCATGCATGATGCCGAGTATTCAATTTGATACCATCATCGAAGCAGAAAAAGATACGGATTTCTGGCTGATCCCGCCGAATGTCTATAAAGCTGTCATGGAAGAATCCGCAGCCCTGGCCAACTATACCAATGACGTCCTCAGCAGCCGTTTCTCCGAGGTCATGTGGCTGATGGAACAGATCATATGGAAAAGCTTCGACAAGCGACTTGCTGATTTCCTTATTCAGGAGAGTGCCATCGAAAACACTCCTCTGTTAAAAATCACCCATGAAAAAATCGCCAATCATATGGGCACCGCCAGAGAAGTAGTCACCAGAATGCTCCGCTATTTTCAGAACGAAGGCCTGGTGCAGCTTTCCCGGGGTACAATTGAAATCCTTGATGCCCACAAATTAGCACAGCTCGGCAAGGATCAATAATTTCTTATTAAATCACCAACCTCTTCCCGATCCGGAATGGATGTCTGCGCCCCATGTCGCGTCACAACAATAGAGGCAACCCCATTTGCCAGACGAATGGCTTGGATGATCCCCATTCCCTGGGCCAGCCCATTGACCATAGCTGCCGTAAATGCGGCACCCGCTGCCGTTGTATCAACAGGCTTTACAGCCTGGGCTTCAAAGAAAAGCTTATCACTGCCATCTGCCAGCATCGCCCCTCTTGCCCCAAGAGATACAACTACCTTTGAAACCCCTTTGGTAAGCAGAGCATCCGCAGCCGCTTCAATTTCTTCATCTGTTCCGGTCGGCATGCCTGTTAAAATGCTCAATTCTTTTTTATTCGGTTTAATAATATCAATTAACGGAAAAATTTCTTCCGGCAGGTCTGCTCTGGCAGGAGACGGATCCAGAATCATGCATTTGCCTGCTTCCTTAGCCATTCTGGCCAGTTCCAATACCGTGTCCATCGGCGTCTCCAACTGTGTCATGATAAAATCGCTCCATTCTACAGATGTCTTTTGCTTATGAAGCAGCGAAGGTGTCAGACATGCATTGGCCCCTGATATAACGACAATACTATTCTCTCCCTTTTTATCCACATCGATAATCGCCATTCCCGTTGGTTCTTCCGGTACACGTTCAATCGTTGTTGTATCCACTCCAGCCTGCGCCAGATTCTCTATCAGGATCATGCCGTTATCATCCCAACCGACACATCCGATCATTCTCACATCACCGCCCAGCTTACCGACAGCATACGCCTGATTAGCTCCCTTCCCACCGGAATGGTATGAAAGTCTATCCCCGATGATCGTCTCCCCCGGTACCGGATGATGATCCACAGAAAGAACCATATCCATGTTCAAACTCCCCACAACCAGAATCTTCTTCATATTCTCTGTTTCCTTTCCTTCTCACTGCTGTCTTTTCATCGCCTGTCACAGCAATCTGCGCCCTGTTAACTCATACTATTGTTGTACCACATTTTAAGAGTAACTACAACCTAACTTTTCTCTCATAAAAACAATCTGAAGAAGTAATTTTCAATATTCACTGACATCTATGCAAAACTGGTTACATCTTAGGATGAATTTTATCTTGATAACGCAATAAAATAGGTATATAATTGCTCTGGTGTTTCCGGCACTTTTATTTTTTACTATTTCAGAAAAGAGTGATTTTTATGTCAACGAATGATAATAAAGCCGTACTAAGAGGCGAATTGGCTCTGGTGCTTGTCGTCGTCATCAACAGTCTCGGTGTCCTTCTGATGCTACATTCAGGTTCCGGTATATCGGCTATTTCAAGCGTTCCCTATGCCTTTAATCTGGTACTGCCAAAACTTTCCCTGGGCACATGGACTTATATTTTCCAGGGATTGCTGATCTGTGCTCTTATGCTCATGCGCCGCAAATTTGTTCCGGCTTATTTATTCAGTTTTGTTGTCGGATTTGCCTTTGGTGAGATGATGGACGTTCATGAACTCTGGATCAATCAGCTGCCTTTAAACTTTCCGCTGAGAATCTTCTATTTTGTGCTGAGCTATCTCATCCTTTGCTTCGGCATTGCACTTTCCAACCGATGCAAACTGCCGATTATCCCAACAGACCTTTTTCCGCGTGAACTTATGGATATCACAAAGCAGCCGTACTCCAGAGTAAAAATCAGCTATGACGTCACCTGCCTTGCCATCACAACCTGCATGACCTTCTTCTTCCTTGGTCATATCTCCGGCCTTGGCATCGGCACTGTGCTGGCTGCCTTTACTATGGGGAAAGGTGTTGCACTGGTTGGTGAACAGATTGACAAGAAAGCATCCTTTGTATCCTTTCTTGAACATTAATTAAGATCTATACAGCCGCAAACCGGCCCAGCCCTTTAGAAACACAGCTCTAAAGGGCATTTTTATATCCCTCTTCAGTCCTTTGTATGATATTCTTATAGTATAAATTATGGAAAGGACTGACTGCCTTGCGTCTCAAAGAACTTAGGATCCAAAATTATAAATCTATCAGTGATCTGAGGATAACTGATATTGAAAATGCCCTGATCCTCGTGGGCAAGAACAATACCGGCAAAACTGCCATTCTCGACGCCATCCGTGTTGTCACTGGCAATTGTGCCATTGAAATGGATGATTTTCAGGAGGATTACGCCAATATCGAGATCTCCCTCTGTCTGATTTTGAACGACAATGATCTGCAAATACTTCATCATGCCGGCAAAATCAGCACCTACCGCCGGTTTGATAAATGGTTTCAGGACTTTAAGAAAAAACTGCCATCCTATGATGAGACAGAACACGCCCTTTCTTTCACATTTATTGCCAATCGGGATGGCAAAACCCGTTACAGCGATGGTTACCAGAAAAATAATATCTGGATTCCCCGCCTGCTGCCGCCGGTCTACTATCTTGATCCTCAGCGCAATCTTAGACAATTTCAGGATGATCTGCTGCTTATGCAGGAAGACAGCCTGTTAAAGCAAATGCGTTCAGGCTGCTGCCTGTTCGATTCTGCCAAGCCATGTACTCATTGTTTTTCCTGCATCGGCCTGATTAACCAGAAAACACCACCGGAACTGAATGCTTTTGAAGCCGCCAAGCTTCTGGACTATAAGCTTTACCAGCTGAATCTGGATGATTTTTCCCGCAGGGTCAATGCCAACTACAGAAAAAACGGTGGTCAGCACGAAATCATTTATTCCATGAACCGTGATATTGAACAGATGCTTTCCGTTACAGCTGAAATCGCCGATGACAAGCAGAAAAACCTTCATCCTATTGAACATATGGGCAAAGGCATGCGCAGCATCTATATGCTCTCCCTGCTTGAAACCTATGCAGAAGATGACACACCAACACCCGGTATTATTATGGTAGAAGAACCGGAGCTTTTCCTCCATCCAAAGCTTCAAAAGCTGTCCGGTGACCTGCTTTTCCGGCTGTCCCGCAAAAATCAGGTGATTTTTTCCACCCATTCACCAAATCTGCTGCCCAATTTCAACAGCCGTCAGATTCGTCAGGTGGTTCTGGATGAAAATGGCTATTCCACTGTCCGTGAACATACCGATATCAGCGTGATCCTCAATGACCTGGGATACAGCGCCAACGACCTGATGAATGTAGATTTTGTTTTTATTGTCGAAGGCCGCCAAGACAAAAGCCGCTTGCCGCTGCTGCTGCACAAATATTACTCCGAGATATACGATGATGAAGGAAAACCTTCCCGTGTGGCCATCATCACCACCAACAGCTGCACCAATATCAAGACCTACGCCAACCTGAAATATATCAACCAGATTTATCTGAAAGATAACTTCCTGATGATCCGGGATGGCGACGGCAAAGATGCAGATATGCTGAAACACCAGCTCTGCCGCTATTATGATGAGCGCAATATCAGCGATGTTGATCGTTTACCGAGAGTGACAGAGAAAAATGTCCTGATTCTGAAATATTACTCCTTTGAAAACTACTTTTTCAATCCGGAAGTCATGGCACAACTCGGCATCGTTCCAAGTCCTGAAGCTTTCTATGACATGTTTTACGAAAAATGGCGGGAATATCTGTATCGACTTTCCAGCGGCGAAAAGCTGGTGGCAGCCATCGGTCACGATCTGACTTCTCCAGAAGATGTCCGTCAGCATATGGAAGATATCCGCATTCATATGCGTGGCCACAATCTTTATGATACATTTTATGGACGATACAAGGACTGTGAAAACGATCTCCTGACCCGCTACATAGATATCGCTCCAAGAGATAATTTTAAAGATATTCTAGATGCCATTGATCATTTTATCTACTTTGAAAACCGACGAAAATAATACTTTCCTGAAAAATCGGACGATGTTGAAAACATTTATCCGTGTTACAGATTCCAATGGCAATATCACCAACTGGATCTATGAAAACGGTACAACCAGACAATTATAGTCACTATCAATCCCCCTGATACTGACTGTAATCCAAAACCTGATGCTTATACCTCTGCCCTTTACCGCCTTAATATAAATATGAGTGCATCAGGCAGTATAAAAGGACCGGAAGTCTCTCACACTTCCGGTCCTTTGCATTGAAAGTTCCGTTTTCTTTTCTAATCCAGATTATCCGGTCCGAACCCTTCCGGCAGCAATTTCTTCAGAGAATAAATCTTATACTTTCCATCGGCTGCTGCCAGAATAATCTGAAATGTCTCCGGATCACAGAATTCCATCATCACCTGCCGGCAGACACCGCAGGGTGCCGTATAACCACTCAGTACACCGTTCATCCCGCCCACAATACAGATTGCACGAAAATCATGAACCCCTTCGCTGACAGCCTTGAAGAAAGCCGTTCTCTCCGCACAGTTTGTCGGCGTAAAGGCCGCATTCTCTATATTGCATCCGGTATAAATTGTTCCGTCTGCAGCCAAGAGTGCTGCTCCCACCTTAAAATGAGAATACGGTGTATAGGAAAATCGAAGCTGTTTTACAGCGGTCTCAATCAGTGTCTGAATCAGCGTTTCCGACAATTTTTCATTATGTCCAATAGGATTTATCCACTGCTCACCCATCCTTTTGCCTCCTTTATCCACAGAATTTCAACCTTTTCCAACACTATTCCTAATAGGTGCCGAAGCTCCTATGCCTGTATCTCTACTCTGGCCTATCTGCAAATCCTACCCATACCAACGCCTCCGAAGAGCTATCTGTTGTCCTCCCGAATCAGATTCCTGATAGCCTCCACAGCCACATGAATGGCCCCATCTGTGTCATGAACCACCGGATTCTCAAGGCCCAGCTTCGCCCGTTCCTGATTGGCCATGACAATGAAACAGGAGCCCACACGTACCCTCAGATGGCCGCCTACAATGAACAATGCCGCCGATTCCATCTCCGATGCCAGACAGCCCATCCGCTTCCAGGCTTCCCATTTATTCTGCAGCTCATAGCTCACCGGCATCAATTCCGGCGCATGCTGTCCGTAAAAGGCATCCTTGCACTGGACAACCCCGGTATGATACGGCATCCTCAAAGCTTTCGCTGCGGAAACAAGGGCTGTTGTCACACCAAAATCAGGCACTGCCGGATACTCAATAGGCGCATATTCTTTGCTGGTACCCTCCATACGAACCGCACCCGTGGCAATGACGATATCTCCGCTTTTCACATCCGGCTGCATACCGCCGCAGGTTCCGATTCTGACAAATGTGTCCGCACCGCACCGATACAATTCTTCCATGGCGATTGAAGCCGATGGCCCGCCGATACCTGTGGATGTCACGCTGACTTTTACGCCGTCCAAAGCACCTGTATAAGTCGTAAATTCTCTGTTATCCGCAATCAGCACCGGATTCTCAAGATACCCGGCGATCTTCACACACCGCTTCGGGTCTCCCGGCAGAATCACATAGCGGCCCACTTCCCCTTTGGCCACCTGAATATGATACTGTCTGCTCGCATCTTCTGAATAATTAATCATATAGACACCCCCATTATTTTAACTTTACAAGACATCGCATGATACTGCTCCTTCCCCTAATATGCCATATCCTTATCATAACATGAAAAAGAGGCTGCAACAACAGCCTCTTTTTCCCTTACTGTGCCTTGACTTTTGTCCAAAGCTCAGCAAATAATTTCTTAATATCCGTATCCTGATAACGGAAAATTTCATCTTTTTCGTAGCCGACACGCGGTACATATGCCTCGATACCTTCGTAATCCTCTTCCTGTGCCTGCTCATAAGCAGCCACAACCGGTGAACTGTAACCGACATATTGGGTATTTCTGTAAGCTACGTCATCTCTCAGCATAAAATCCATAAATTCGTAAGCCAGTTCTGTATTCTCACAATCCCTGGTCATAACCATGGCATCATACCAGAGGTTCGTTCCCTCTTCCGGCATCAAAAAGCCCAGATCTTCATTTTCCGACATAATATAGGCACCATCACCGGAATAAACAACTGCCAGTGCTTTGTTACCGGAAATCATGTTGTCAATGACATCATCGCCGGCATAAACTGGTTTCATGGTATCTCTCTGCTGAATCAGCCATTCATAAGCCGCCTGAATCTCGTTTTCATCGTGGGTATTCATGGAATATCCCAGGGCTTTCAGGGCGATCATAAAGGAATCTCGCTCAGAGTCATACATATACAGATTACCTGCATATTTCGTATCCATCAGCAGATTCCAGCCTTCACTGAGATCCGCTGGATCCACAACTGTTGTATCATAGAGAATACCCACATTACCCCAGAAATAAGGAACAGAGTAAACATTGCCCGGATCATATTCTTTGTTCATAACATCCGGATTCAATCCCTCTGCATTGGTCAGACGATCCCAATCGATCGGCTGCAGATAATCTTCCCTGATCAGACGCTCGATCATATAATCCGAAGGAATCAGAATATCATAGGCATCTCCGGCCTGAAGCTTTGTATACATCATCTCATTGGACTCAAATGTTTCATAAATAACCGTGCAATTGTACTCATCCTGGAACTCTGTCAGAAGATCCGGATCGATATATTCGCCGGCATTATAAACCCTCAGCACTCTTGCCTCTTTGTTATTGCTCTTGTTGGCCACACAGGTCACAAGACTGAGTACTAATGCAAAAACAGCTACACCTGCCACCAATTTCTTCATGTTCTGATTATTCTTCTTGTTGTCACCGCCGCCCAGTCTCGGAAGCAGATTAGCCAGAAGCAGAATCACAACAATCACCACAATAACAATGGTTGACAGCGCATTAATCGTCGGATTGATACGTTTTGTCATGTTATAAACGACAATTGAAATGTTCTTGACGCCGTTTCCTGATACAAAATAGGAAATAACGAAATCATCAAAAGACATAGTAAAAGCCAGCAGCGCACCGGCAAATATGCCCGGTCGGATCATCGGAAGAATAACTTTCGTCAGTGCCTGATACGGTGTGGCACCAAGGTCCATGGCCGCATTGGCCAGATTCGGGTCCAGGCTTCTCACCTTCGGATACACACTGGTAATGACATACGGCGTACAGAAGGCAATGTGTGCCAGAAGCATAGTCATATATCCCTTCTGGAATCCCAGAGATGAGAACAGCAGCATCCATCCGATGGCTGTAACGATATCCGGATTCAGAATCGGAATATCATTCATACTGAGCACCATATCTTTGATAATCTTCCGTGACTTTGACAAACCAATAGCTGTCATTGTTCCGAGAACTGTTGACGCAATGGTTGCCAGTATAGCAATCGTAACAGAAACATAAACTGCTGACATAATCTCGCTGTTTTCCAAGAGCGCTTTATACCAGCGCAGGGAAAATCCTGTGAATTTCGACAATGATTTCGATGAATTAAATGAAAATACCATCGTCACCAGAATCGGCAGATAGAAAAAAGCAAAACATATCGCAATATAAAATTTTGAAAATAAACTGTTTTTCTTTCGCATGGCCGCCTCCTAATTGTCCTGTACATCCATCTTCTTCATGAGACGCATGGCCACAAGAATCAGAACCGCCAGAATCAGTGAAATGGCACTGCCAAAATTCCAGTCTCCAACAGATACAAACTGAGATTCAATCAGATTACCAATGAGGACAAACTGACCGCCGCCAAGGAGCTTCGGAATAACGAAAGAAGAAATCGCCATCAGAAATACCATCACAATACCGTTGATCACACCGGGCATGGACAGTTTCAGAACAACCTTCTGAAATGTCTGGAACGGATTGGCGCCCAGATCCATGGCTGCCTCAATGAGAGAATTGTCCATTTTTCTCAGTGAAGTATGAATCGGAATGATCATAAACGGCATAAAGTTGCAGACCATACCCACAACAACAGAAAAATTCGTATACATCATGGTTACCGGATCAATACCCAGCATACCGAGAAGACCATTGATAATACCGTTGTCTGACAAAAGGTTCATCCACGCATAGGTTCTCAGAAGCATATTGATCCAGGTCGGAATGGTTACCGCCATAATCAGCATATCCTGCATCTCCTCCGGACATTTTGCAATAAGGTAAGCCATCGGATAGCCAAGAATCAAACAGACTCCGGTTGTCAGGACACCCATCTCAATGGACTTGATAAATACTTTGATATAAGTTGATTCATTGATTTTCGCAAAATTCATCAACGTAAAATTCAGTGTTTTCACCGGATTACCGCTTGTAGTAAATGCATAGATTGCAATGAGTACCAGCGGAATCAGTACAAACAGCACCAACCAGGCAAAATACGGCCCTGTTAATTTTCTAAAATGCTTCATCTAGTAACTCCCCATCTGCCACATAACATGAATGTCTTCCGGCGTAAATGTCAGTCCCACTTCCAGTCCGACAGCAAAATAATCCGTTGTGTCAATTCTGTAATCGCGGTATTTAGTAGTAACAATTATCTCATAATGCACACCCTTGAAGGTAACAGACTTGACGATGCCCTTCAGACTGGCCTTATCCGGCTGCACAATATCAATATCCTCAGGACGGATCACCACATCCACCGGCTCATTCTCAGGGAAGCCTTTATCCACACAGACAAACTCAAAATCATCAAAAGCTACCAGGAAATCCTTGATCATAACACCTTCGATAATATTCGACTCACCGATGAAGCCTGCCACAAAGCGGTTCTCCGGTTCATTGTAAATGTCAATCGGTGTCCCGATCTGCTGAATAGTTCCCTCATTCATAACAACAACCGTATCAGACATAGAAAGGGCTTCTTCCTGGTCATGGGTAACAAACACGAAAGTAATACCCACTTCCTTCTGAATCTTCTTTAACTCAATCTGCATCTCTTTACGAAGTCTCGCATCCAATGCTCCCAACGGCTCATCCAGCAAAAGCACCTTCGGCTCATTCACCAGTGCTCTGGCAATAGCCACACGCTGCTGCTGGCCCCCGGACAACAACGTCACATCCTTAGAACCATAATTTGCCAGACCAACCATAGCCAGCATACGCTCTACCTTTGTCTTGATCACAGCTTTGTCCATCTTCTTGATATTCAAACCAAAAGCCACATTGTCAAACACATTCATATGCGGAAATAATGCATACTTCTGGAAAACGGTATTAATCTCACGTTTATAGGCCGGAATTTTTGAAATATCCATGCCGTCAAAAAGCACTTCACCGCTGCTGGCCTCCTCAAAACCGGCAATAATACGCAGTGTTGTTGTTTTGCCGCAGCCGCTCGGCCCCAGCAGTGTCAGAAACTCATTCTGATGAATGTCCAGATTGATGCCCTTCAAAACCTGTTGGTCATCAAAATTCTTCGTCAGATTCTTAAGCTCAATAATCTTCTCCATGGTCCTCTCCCTTGCCAATTTAGATTCAGGACTTATTCGCCAGTCCTGATACAGAATCCGGTTCCGAATTCATGCACGTTCATTACATTAAAATGAAGGTGGATTGGAAACCCATATCACCTTCGCCTCGGATTCTCCTGCGTTCTTCAGATAATGTTCTCTATCTCCCTTCAGATAGAAAGTCTGCCCCTTTTTCAGCATATATTGCGCCTTTCCGTAATGCAGCTCCACCTTTCCCTGAAGGACATAACCGAACTCCTCCGCCTCATAAGGGCCATATGTCTCCGATTCACATCCCGGATACAGCCTGATCAAAATCGGCTCCATGCAGTTCTTCTGAGCATTCGGCACAATATAGGAAATGTCGTAGGCCTCCTGCTCATTGATAAAATAATCATTGGCCGTAAATACCACACGCTCATCTCTGTCATCGGAAAAAAATTCGCCCAGTGAAGTACCGAGGGCCTCAAGTATATCCTCCAGCGTTGCAATAGACGGAGACGTCAGATTCCTCTCAACCTGAGAAAGAAACCCCTTCGTCAGCTCACTGCGGTTCGCCAGCTCCTCAAGGGTCAGCTGATTCTTAATCCTGAGCAGCTTAATCTTTGCACCTATATCCACGCTGATTCCTCCTTAACTTTTAGTTCGATATTACTAAACAAATCTATTATAGATTAATTCCTGTCGTTGTCAAGTATTTTTAAACAAAAAGTTTAGTAAAATAAAACTGACATCTTGCAGACATATTTTCTATAATTGAATCTCTGCACAATGTCAGCTTTTTCTTATTGTTCTTCCAACTGTTCATGATTTGGCATCCGCTGTTTCTCAATCATTTTCTGCAATTCTTCCTGATCAATTCCCAACACAAGCAACGTCTGAAGTTTTTCACTATCAATCAATTTCTTTTACCTTATACATTGCAAAAATTATGCCTGTTTTTATATGCAGAAAACCCCAGAGGCTGACACCTCTGGGGTTTTCTTTTTTCTCTTGGAACTTTTAATATCTTTCTTCGAAGACATTATATCATATGTGCTTTACACAATGCGCTTCTCCATTGCGCTGTTATTCGCCCTTTTCCTTTCTGTGCTTTGCTCTCATCAATGCCATTCTCTCTTTCGCTGACATTTTCTTAAGTGCTGCTTTTCTTGCCTCTTCCTCTGCAAAGGCTGCATCATCAAGGACACGCTGTTCGAAAACTCTTCCTTCAATAGCCACAGATTTCACAATGGCATCCGACAGGGCATCCAGTTCGGACGCATTGGAACGGTTTGCCGATGAGTTGATGGTCATTCTGGCATTCAGGATCTTGCAGTCCTTCAGATTTTCATCAATATACTGCTCCATTAATGAACCGGATTTAATCGCCCATGAACCGTTTTCGATGATGCCGAAGACACGTTTTGACAGATTCAGTACCTTCAGATGGTGCAGGAAGTCTTCCATCACCGGATAAATATTCAGGTTATAAGTTACAGATGCCAGTACAATATGGCTGTATTTGAAGGCTTCTGCCACCAGATAGGATACATGAGTCTTTGACACATCGTATACTCTCACATTGGTAACGCCTTTTTCACACAGCTGTGCTGCCAGTGCCTGGGCTGCGGATTCCGTGTTGCCGTACATAGATGCATAGACGATCATAACACCGTTTTCTTCCGGAATGTAACGGCTCCATTTATCATGCTTGTCCAGATAATATCCGAGATTGGTACGCCATACCGGGCCATGAAGAGGACAGAACATCTTAATCGGTGCAGTTTTAGCCTTTGCTAACAGCTGCTGCACAAATGGTCCGTATTTTCCAACAATATTGGTGAAATATCTTCTGGCATTGTCAATCCAGTCTCTGTCGAAGTTCACTTCATCATCAAACAGACGGCCATCCAGTGAGCCAAAGGAACCGAATGCATCTGCTGAGAATAAAACGCCGTTGGTTGTATCAAATGTTACCATGGCTTCCGGCCAGTGAACCATCTGTGCCATCAGGAACGTAACGGTATGTTTACCAAAGCATCTTGTATCTCCCTCTTTAACTGTATCTTCACGGCCATCCACGTCAAAACCAAACTGGCGCATGAACATAAATGCTTTCTCATTGCTGATAACTTTACACTCTGGATAACGGATCAGCACTTCTTCAAGAGAAGCAGCATGGTCCGGTTCCATGTGGTTAACAACAAGATAATCCAGCTTTCTGCCGTCCAGAACCGCTGCAATATTCTCAAGAAATACGCGACATCCTGACCAATCTACAGTATCAAAAAGCACTGTTTTTTCATCCAGCAAAAGATAGGCATTATAGGAAACACCCTCCGGAATCGGATGAATATTCTCAAATAACTCAATTCGCTTATCATTAACGCCAACCCAATATAAATCTTCTGTTACTTTTCTTACTCCGTTCATTCTGCGCCCTCCTATCCTCTTGTTACCGCACTGATCATTTCACTCTTTGATACACCGCATTCCGGACAGATCCAGTCTTCCGGCAGTGCCTCAAATGGCGTTCCCGGTTCAATTCCTGCATCCGGATCACCCTTTTCCGGATCATATTCATAACCGCATCCCATACATACATAGCGTCCATCTGCCGTTGCTGTTGTCTTCGAGTATAATGGCATTTCACGTTTAACCGGTTTGGCATTCGGATCCGGTTTCGGCAGATCACTGTTCAGTTTTTCCGTCAGCAATGGCAGAATTGTTCGAATATCACCGACAATACCATAATCTGCGTGTTTAAAAATCGGTGCCTTTTCATTTCTATTGATAGCTACAACTGTATGTGCCTTTTCAATACCTTTCAGATGCTGCTGTGCACCGGAGATCGCACAGGCAATATAAAGTGTACCTGTAAATTTCTCGCCGCTCATACCTACAAATCTTTCTCTCGGAAGGACTTTCAGACGTTCAAAAGCCGGTCTTGAACATCCAAGTGCTGCCCCCGCTGCCTGAGCCAGATTCTCCATCAGGTACATGTCACTCTTAACCGCAATACCCATACCAACAGAAACAACACGTTCAGCCTCATCAATCGGTGTCATCGGATCCGCCGTTAATGAAAAATCAAATCCATCATCAATCAACAATTCCACCAGTTTGTCCACATTCGCTGCATCACTGCCTTCATTAATCATCTCGCGCAGTCTTTTTTTAGGATCCCATGCTCTTGTTGGTTCGTTCACAAAATTCATACTCATATAATGGCACCTCCGTTAAATTATATCTTTTATTTAAAAACAGTAATTATTATTGATTTAATATAATTATATATATAATAGCAAAAGAAGTCTGTAACAGCTGTTACAAACTTCCATATTTTACAAAATTTTTTCCAGCTTTTCTTTATCCAAAATACGTATCTGATTCCGTCTGGTCTCTATGATGCCTGCTTTCTGCATCTGCATAAGAGTCCTCGACAGGGATGGTCTGGCTACGCACAGATAATCCGCCTGTTCCTCTCGGTTCGTCTTCAGCTCCACCATCCCCTTCTTATCCGTCTCCTGCAAAAGCCAGGCAGCAATCCGCTCCTGTACACTGGAAAAACCAAGTACATTCAGCTTTCTTACAGCCATCCATTCTTTGGTTGACATGCTCTCATACAGATTCTGGATCAGCTGCTTATGGTGATCGCAGGCTTTGTCACAAAAACTATACAGATACTGCCACGGCACTTCCAGTACTTCCACCGGTTCGCATGCTACTGCCTCATACCAGTAGACCCTGCCTTTTGTTGCCAGATGACTGCTGTAATGCTCTCCAAGCAGTGCTCCGGAAGCAACATGATACAACGCATTCACCTTGCCGGATGGCATATAACAGATAACTGATACCGTTCCCTTTAATACGGCATAAAAATAATCTGCTTTGTCTCCCTGGCAAAATATCGTTTCATTCTTTTTATATGTATGCATCTTTGCACCGGAACAGACAAGAATCTGTCCGATACTCTCTTCTGTAACATTTTTAAACAAGCTATTTTGTGCCAGACTCGGATCTAAGAACTGTTCATCCTCTTCTTCCGGCGCGGACCTATAATTGCATTTTGTCATATTGTATTCCCCACTTACACTTTTGACTTGATATGTTTTTATCTGTTATCTTTATTTTAACAGTCCCAAAGGCCAATAGCCAGCTTTATTTCAATTCCACACACCAGTATCCAAAATCACCGCTCCTCTGTTTTTCATGACTCACCGGTTTAAATTTTCTAAAGCCAAACATAGATGCCATATATTGTTCCCTATGCTGCCAGATACCCGGTACTCCCATCAGATAAATATCTTCATGCTCTGCCATATCATCAATCCCATCCTTATCTTTCCTTCGTTCTACTTTTGCCAAAATTAAATGCCTGTAACAATAATAACCATGAAGCAGAAAACTATTGCTGCCATAAACCCAACAGGACATCGGCATACGTCCGATATCCTGAAGTTCCATCCGGACACAGTCCTCTACACTGTCATCCTCAAAAGGATACATCTGTGGAAGCTGCGACATCAACAGTTCATAGACATTCATCGGACATTCCTTCCCCTTTTCATGAATAGATTCTGTTTCTTCAATTTCTGCATCTGGAGCCAACGCCATAGAGCTTTCTTCAATTTCTGTATTTCTTTTATCCATATTTCTCAATTCCGCTGCATTTTCCAAATTAGATTCTAAAGCCAACTCTTCTTCCGGAATCAGCGGATTCTCATCCGCATGCTGTACGGGCTCCCTCTGCAATATCTCCCGCAAATTATAACCATCCGCAGACTGCTCATCCTGCTGCTCAGCATTTTCCTTCATATCGGCCCCATCATCTTTTTCATCCACTGCAGCGTCAGCATTTGCATTTCCAAATCTCACTAATTTTTCCGAAAGTTGCTCTCTGTTAACAAATTTATCTGTTTCTAATGGCTCATCATCCCACCGTGTGCCATAAACATTGCCATTCTCCCCTAATAAAACCATTCCCGCAACACGACTTAAATCATATGCCGTCCCCATCAAATGCGCACTGTCCATAATAATCTCCATTTCTCCTGTCTGCTGACGGATCTGAACTTCTCCGACTGCAATACCTATGTAACCGCCGGATTCCCGAATCAGCATATACACCCGATAAACATCATTCTCACTATTATAGATTCCCGACATATGAATCAATATACGGCACTGGTCATCCCTGTTTTCAACCCGCACAAACCCACTGTTAATTGTTTTTCTTCCATCTTCATATAAATACATATAAGAAATAAAACGCCGATACTCCGCCACAGAAATCCCCTCCCAGGCCATCGATATAATTCTTTTCACAATCATTTTTTCACCACAGCGCTTATTCATATATATATGCCTGCACATCAAAAAATATGCAAAAAAATTATCATCAACTACAACAGAAAAATGCAGAGTTAATGATAACTTTTTTATCTTACTTTATAAACCTTTATTCTCCAAGTTCTACCATTCGACGAATGCATCTTCCGGCACCCTCAATAACATTCTCCGGCAGCCGGATTTCTTCTCCACCCCGGCCTTTAAGACAGTTATAAATATCCATCAATGTTGTGATTTTCATATTCATGCATGTCAGCGGAACAGCCAACGGATAGAAGGACTTGTCCGGACAGTCAAACTGCAGATGTTCTACAATACTGTTTTCCGTTCCGATAATAAATTCTCTGCAGTCAGATTTCCTGGCATAATTCATAATGCCTGTTGTGGAGCCGACATAATCGGCCTGTTCAACCACTTCCTGACGGCATTCCGGATGCACCAGAAGCAGTGCATTCGGATGGGCCTTGCGCGCTTTCTCCACATCTTTGGTGCTGACAACAATATGTCTTGGACATCCGCCGTTATAAAAGGCAAATGTTTTCTCCGGCATCTGCTCTGCCACATAACGGCCCAGATTCGGATCCGGGATAAAAAGAATCTTGTCATTGTCCAGACGGCTGCAGATCTGTACTGCAGAAGAAGATGTGACGCAAACATCACACTCTGTTTTTAATTCAGATGTTGTATTGATATAAGCCACAACTGCATAATCCGGATACTTTGCCTTTAATTCACGAAGTCCTTCCAGATCCAGTTGTTCTGCCATTGGACATCCCGCCAAAGGATTCGCTAACCATACCTTTTTGTCTGGACTAAGAACTTTACAAGTCTCTGCCATAAACCGCACGCCGCACATAATCACGCCTTTGCAATTACTCTTTGATGCCTGCACACTTAAACCATAAGAATCCCCCATATAATCGGCAACTTCCAGTATTTCCTGCCCCTGGTAAGCATGAGCCAGAATACAAACATCCTGTTCCTTTTTCATACGCATGATTTCCTGCTGAATTTCTGCAATTGTCATCTTTTTTATGCCCCTTTCACTGTTACCAAATCTGTTATAATATATATCATTGATTATCAGTCCACCGCAGCTACCCGACTTTATCCTTATGTTCCCATGGCTGAAGCGGTGCCAGAAAACCAGCCTTTTTCAGCTCCTCACCAATTAAATCCAAACGTTTCTCACTGGCCGCCTCTACCAGATGATAATGATAGCCTGAAGTAGCTGTACTCAGTACAGTTGACTGACTGTCATTTAATGCTGCAATAAACTCTGCAACATCCTGTCTTGAACGAATATCCATCTCTGCACTCACACGCCCGTAAACTCGATGACTGATACTGACATTGCACACTTTGCCGCCGCAATCCACAATCAGATTCAATTCTTTTACCGCATCACTTTGTGTATGGCGTACTTTAAATTCTCTCACACAGCGAGGTTCCTGTTCCATAACATAGCCTTTTGTTGTTGAAATAATTCCCGGTGTATACGCCCGAATCACCGCCATATCCTGAACAATCACCTGCCGGCTCACCCCATATTTTTCTGCCAGCTTTCTGGCCACAACAGGCTCTTCCGCATTCTGAAGGAGCTTCAAAATCGCATTTCTTCTCTCCGAAGCTTTCATTTTTTCAGCTCCTCTCACACTGCATGCAAATTCTTCATAGAAATGTCCAAAATTGGTGCTGAATGAGTTAATGCGCCGCTTGATACAAAATCTACGCCAATTTCACAAATACGTGCAATATTTTCCTTTGTAATATTACCTGAACACTCTGTCTGAGCTCTGCCATCAATCAGAGCAACCGCCTGCTTCATCACTTCCGGGGTCATATTGTCCAGCATGATAATATCCGCACCGGCCTCCACCGCCTCTGCCACCTGTTCCAGTGTCTCAGTCTCGATCTCAATCTTTCGGACAAACGGCGCATACGCCTTTGCCATCTGAATCGCCTTTGTAATGCTGCCTGCTGCTCCGATATGGTTATCTTTCAAAAGAACACCGTCGGACAGATTGTATCTGTGATTACATCCGCCGCCGACACGAACCGCATATTTTTCAAAAACACGACAATTCGGTGTGGTTTTGCGTGTGTCGAGCAATGTCACGCCACTGCCCTCCAAAAGCTTGACCACGCTCCTTGTATAAGTTGCAATGCCGCTCATTCGCTGCAGATAATTCAGTGCAACTCTTTCCCCTGACAGAAGGACTCGAATGTCCCCTGTCACCTTTGCCATCAGATCACCTTTTTTAACCTCATCGCCGTCCTGACAGAACATCTCAATCTCCATACTTTCATCCAGAAGCTTAAAAACTCTGGCATATACATCCATCCCTGCAATCACGCCGTCTTCCTTGGCAATCAGATCTACCGTTCCCTTTACATTTGTTGGCATCACCGCATTGGTTGACACATCCTCGCTTGTAATATCTTCCTCCAAAGCCATGCGAATCAATTTGTCTGCCTGAAGCTGCATTGTAATACTATTCATTTTCTCTCATCCTTCCTATTCCTTCTAATACAATCTGATGATACCTCTCAAGCAGTGCCTCTTTATCCTCATATCGCTTCAAATCCGTCTCTGCCTGACACGGATCCGGTGCCTGACCAAACAGCATATCATAGGCTGCCCTTCTGGCAAACACAAGCGATTCCAACAGAGAATTGCTGGCCAGACGATTCTTGCCGTGTACACCATTGCAGCTTGTCTCACCACAGGCATAAAGGCCTTTCATAGACGTCCGGCTGGACAAATCGACTTTAATACCACCCATAAAATAATGCTGGGCCGGTACAACTGGAATCGGCTCTTTGATTGGGTCAAATCCTTCTTCCATGCAATGCTGATAAATATTCGGGAAATGCTCTCTTATGGTCTTTTCCCCAATCGGACGCATATCCTCCCAGACAAATTCCGTACCGTCTTTCTCCATCTGTGCAAAAATCGCCTGGCTGACAACATCTCTTGGCTGAAGTTCATTTGTAAAACGCTGTCCGTTTTTGTCATATAATAATGCGCCTTCACCGCGCACCGATTCAGAAATCAGAAATCTTCTTCCCCTACTTCTGGAAAAGAGTGTCGTCGGATGGATCTGTATGTAATCCAGATGTTCCACCTCAACTTGATGTTCCATGGCAATACCAAGGCCATCCCCGGCAATATGCGGATAATTGGTGGAATTCTGGTACAAACCGCCGATACCACCGCAGGCCAGTACCACATACTGTGAACGGATCGGATAAACATGATTCTCCTCATCCATGGCTACTACACCGCCGCAGATATTATCCTTCTCAATCAGATCCACCATGGTCATATGCTCACGGATTTCAATATTCTCTTTTGTCAAAACCTGTTTCAGCAGTGTACTTGTAATCTCCTTGCCCGTGATATCCTTATGAAACAAAATTCTCGGTCTCGAATGGGCACCCTCTCTTGTGAAATCAAGTTCTCCATCCGCTGTTCTGGCAAAATCCACCTTTCTGGAAACCAGATCCCTGATAATGTCGTTGGAACTGCGGATCATCAAATCCACGGCACGTTCATTATTCTCATAATGTCCGGCACGCATTGTATCTTCAAAATAGTCTTTATAATCATCTTCCCCACGGAGCATACAAATACCGCCCTGTGCCAGAAAAGAATCTGACAGATCGGCTTCCTGCTTTGTCAGCATCAATATTTTCTTCCGCTCCGACAACATCAAAGCGCAGTACAATCCGGCTGCACCGGTTCCCACGATAATGACGTCATAATATTCATTCATTTTATTTATACCTCTTTCCCGCTAAGGTTTTACTGCTTTCGTCATTATACAACCCGACATATCAGCTGTCAAGACAGATGATATGTCAATGCTTATATATCTAACATATTATCTGAATTTCTGACATAAAAAGCACAAAAAAGGATTCAGACAACCAAGATCTGAATCCTTTTTTTGTGCTTTTTATGTCATTTATACGCGTTAAGCCTGCTGTGAGTCTCTCTTTTATTTCAGTTTCTAACTTACCGCACAGTCTCCTTTTAAGCGTTCAGCAAAATGTCCGTCAATCGTGCAAACTGCTCCAACGTCAGTGCCTCACCCCTCACAGATGGTGAAAATCCTGCTGCTGCAATAGCTGCTGCAATCTGGTCCTTTGTAAAGTTCAATTCCGAAGAATTGTTCAGGCCATTCTGAAGTGTCTTGCGGCGCTGGTTAAAAGACGCTCTGATAATTTTAAACAGCATCTTCTCATCCTTCACCTGTACCGGCGGTTCTTCATAACGAGTCAAACGAATGACCGCTGAATCTACATTCGGGCGCGGCATAAAGCAGTTACATGGCACATTAGCCACAATATACGGCTCCGCATAGTACTGCACCGCCAGAGACAGCGCCCCATAATCCTTGGAACCCGGACCGGATTTCATGCGGGCTGCTACTTCCTTCTGCACCATAACCGTCACATTGGCCAACGGTACATGCTGCTCAAATAATGCCATAATAATCGGTGTTGTAATATAATACGGCAGATTGGCCACAACCTTGATCGGTCTGCCGCCATTCTCCTCCTGCACCAGTTTTTCAAGATCAAGAGACAGAACATCTGCATGAATCACTTTTACATTGTCATAATCTGACAAAGTTTCCTGAAGAATAGGGAGAAGATTTCTGTCAATCTCTACCGCAACAACTTTGCCTGCCGCCTCTGCCAGATACTGTGTCATCGTTCCGATACCCGGACCGATCTCCAGAACCATATCATCCTTTGTCACACCGGCCCCGGCAATGATCTTGTCCAGAACATGTCCGTCAATCAGGAAATTCTGTCCGAACTTCTTCTGAAAACAGAATTCGTATTTCTTTATTACCTCAATCGTTCTCTGCGGATTGGATAGTTTTTCCATAAATATAAAAATACCTTTCTAAATAAACTCTTTACCTTTTGTACCTGATTCTGTTAAGAAACTTCATTTTCTTTTCAGAAAGCGGTCACACATTCGCCACATTTCTTTTCTATAATAAAGCCATAAAAAAACAAAAGCAAGTGCTAATAACACATTATATAGATTTTTTCTTTTCTTTTTCATAATCGGATGAGGCCGCATGCAATGACTTTTGAATAAAGCGGCCGCATCCAATCCTCCCCTTTTTATTTGAATAAACGAATTTGCAAAATGGTCAGAACAAATAGTCTGACCATTTTTATTTACGCGAGCAACGAGCCAAAGTCAGTGCTTGCACGAGACCTTGGCGTTGCTAAGCGCCAGTGGCGCTTGTTTAGCAACGACCGAAACGGAGTGTAGAGGCCGCGATAACTTGAGAAACTCGCGGAGCGTGTTTCTCATAGTTTGCAAAGTAATAACTCTAACCCAATTTGACCGTCATATTGCAGACGCTTCTTCCAGATAGTCGGTTCAAATAAACTGTAGCATCATTATAATGGACGAAACACTTTTTGTAATCATTTACAGAAACATCCGATACATTTTTACAGCATTTTCCCAGGTTATATCCTCAACTTCTTTCGTTGTGATTCCCTTGATCTCCGCAATAGCCATCACCACATAGGGAAGATTCTGTGAAGAATTGCGTTTGCCGCGGTTTGGCACCGGTGTAAGGTAAGGAGAATCTGTCTCCAGTACCAGTCTGTCCATAGGGGCATAGTCCACGACTTCCTTCAGCACTCTGGCGTTCTTATAAGTCAGCACCCCGCCGATGCCAAGATACATCCCCATATTCAAATATTCTCTGGCCATTTCCACCGAATAAGAAAAGCAATGGACAACACCGCCGATTTCTGATAACTTCTCTTCTTTGGCAATATCCAGTGTATCCTTTGCTGCATCTCTTGAATGGATAACAATCGGAAGTTTTTTCTCCCTGGCAAGGTTCATCTGGCGTCTGAACCAATATTGCTGATTTGCCCTGGCCTTTGGATCCTTTTCCCAATAATAATCAAGTCCAATTTCTCCGATTGCCACAACCTTCTCATGCTCTGCCTGCTCACCGAGCCATTGAAAAGTCTGTTCATTTAACTGGCCGGCATCACTTGGATGTACGCCTGCTGCCGCATAAACAAAAGGATATTGGTCCGCAAGAGCAATACTTGACGCTGTAGATGCAAGATCAGCGCCGATATTCACAATTCGTCCGATTCCCGCTTCCTGCATGCCATCCAGCAGACTTTCTCTGTCTTCATTAAACATCTTGTCATCATAATGTGCATGTGTCTCAAAAATCATTCTTTATCTCTCCACTCTAATCAATTTTCGGCAGATCCCATCGATACGTGGCCGCCAGAATACGGATGATCACCACCACAACAGCCCCCAGAATCATACTGACAGACTTGTGGTAAGGCATCAGCCATATGCAGACGCCGGCACCGATCAGTGATGCGCAGGCATAAATCTGCTTTACCAGAATAAATGGGATCTGCTGCGCCATCATATCACGAATCATGCCGCCACCAACGCCGGTAATAACACCGACAAATAACAACAGAAACCGGTGGTGGACAAATCCGATCTCATAGGCTGTCTCCACACCGATAACGGTGAAAGCACCCAAACCAATGGCATCCAGAAGAATCATTATTCTCTCATAATAAAACATCGCTTTGCTGTCCAACATCTGTTTCCTGATATAAAAAATCACAAAAAGTATGACAGCTGTCGCAACTGAATATTCGACATAGATCGGATCTTTAAATGTATTCGGCGGATGAATGCCAAGAACCAGATCTCTGATGATACCACCCCCAACGGCGGTCATGACAGCCATTACAATCACCCCAAAAATATCCATTTTTTTGCGGATGCCGACCATAGCACCAGATGAGGCAAAAGCCACCGTTCCGATGATTTCTATGATAAATACAAGCATTTCCGTATTCACAAATTATTCCCTCGCTTTACACCCAAACCTTTACTGAACACTCCCAAGGAGCGTATAACAGATAGAAAATATCTCTCCTCTGTTTATAAAAAGCCCCAGAAACAACCCGATATTCTGCCGTGTCATCCCTGAGGCTCTCTTATTTACTTTTTAAGCTTCGGCCGTCAAACTCTAAAATCAACCGCCAGCCTAATGCCTGATTCAATTTCCGCCTATTAGCAGATCTCAGCACCTGCAGGCATTTTCTTCTCCGGAACCATCAGAGACAGATTGCCATCTGCATCTTCTGCACAGAGAATCATACCTTCAGACTTCACACCCGCAAGAGTCGCCGGTTTCAGGTTGGTCACAACCATGACTTTCTTGCCAACCATTTCTTCCGGTGAATAATACTTTCTGATACCGGAAACAATCTGGCGTACCTGATTGCCGATCTTCACCTGTGAACAAAGCAGTTTCTTGGATTTCTTCACCGCTTCGCAGGCAATGATCTCACCTACCTGGAACTGCAGCTTCTCAAAGTCATCAAATGTAATCTCTGCCTTCGGCTCAATATCGATGCCTTCTTCTGTCTCAGCTTCCTCCGCAGGTTCTGCTGCCGTCTGTGCCTGTGCATTGGCTGCCTTGTCCGCTTCAACCTTCTCCATCAGCTCTTTGATGTCCACACGAGCAAAAAGAATCTCAGGCTTTTCAACGACTTTGCCGCCTGTTTCGAGAAGTCCGAACTGGTCAAGCTTCAAATAATCTCTTTCCTGTGTACCCAGCATATCCAGAATCTTGGCAGATGTATCCGGAAGATAAGCTGCCAGTGCAACGGCTGCCATACGGATACCCTCCATCAGATTGTAGAGAACGGTTGCCAGTCTGTCCTGCTTTGTCTCATCCTTCGCCAGTTTCCATGGTTCTGTCTCATCGATATATTTATTGCATCTTCTGAGCAGTGTAAATACTTCAGTAATCGCGTCTGCCACTCTGAGTTTCTCCATCTTGGCATCCACTTTCTCATGCATAGCCAGTGCAACTGCCTTCAGATCATCATCTACAGGCTCATTCACACCCGGATTGGAAATCACACCGCCGAAATACTTGTTGTTCATGGAAATGGTACGGTTCACCAGATTGCCCAGAATATTCGCCAGATCTGAATTCATACGTTCAACCATCAGTTCCCATGTGATAGAACCGTCATTATCAAACGGCATCTCATGCAGAACAAAGTAACGAACTGCATCTACACCAAAATAATTCACCAAATCATCCGCATAAATCACATTGCCCTTTGACTTACTCATCTTGCCGTCACCAACCAGCAGCCATGGATGACCAAATACCTGCTTTGGCAGCGGCAGATCCAGTGCCATCAGCATGATCGGCCAGTAAATCGTATGGAAACGGATAATATCCTTACCGATCAGATGCAGGTCGGCCGGCCAGTACTTCTTGTAGAGTTCATCACTATTGCCGTCCACATCATAGCCAAGGCCTGTAATGTAGTTGCTGAGGGCATCGATCCATACATAAACAACATGTTTGTCATCAAAATCAACCGGAATACCCCATTTGAAAGAAGTTCTGGATACACACAGATCCTGCAGACCCGGCAGAAGGAAGTTGTTCATCATCTCATTCTTACGGGATTCAGGCTGAATAAATTCAGGATGTGTATTGATATAATCAATCAGTCTGTCTGCATATTTGCTCAATTTGAAGAAATAAGCTTCTTCCTTGGCATCAATGACTTCACGGCCGCAGTCCGGACACTTGCCGTCCACCAGCTGGCTTTCTGTAAAGAAAGATTCACATGGTGTACAGTATTTGCCTTCATAATAGCCTTTATAAATATCGCCCTGATCATGCAGTTTCTTGAAAATCTTCTGAACCTGCTTCTCATGATATTCATCTGTTGTACGGATAAACTTGTCATAAGATGTATTCATCAGATCCCAGATTTCTTTGATCTGACCGGATACATTATCTACAAACTGTTTCGGTGTAATACCGGCTTCACTGGCTTTAATCTCAATCTTCTGACCATGCTCATCTGTACCTGTCTGGAAACGGACATCATAGCCCTGCATTCTCTTAAAACGTGCAATACTGTCAGCTAAAACAATTTCATAAGTATTGCCGATATGTGGCTTGCCTGATGTATAGGCAATCGCCGTTGTAATATAATATGGTTTCTTTGCCATTTTTTCTCTCCTCCTGATCTATCCAACGCACCGAGGCGTAAATATTCATTCTAGTTACTAATTATAGTATAACCAAAACATGAATACAACTGCAAAATAACATAAAAATAGAAGAAGACTGCCATACTACTCCTATGCTATAATGTGCATAAACAATCCATACTGTCAATCAGCACACACCTTCGCTCTGAATAATAATACCCGCAAAGAGAGGAGTCCCTTTATTATGAAAAAAACATTTCGACAAATGACTGCCAGCCTGATCATTTCATCTATACTTTTATGCGGCTGTTCATCCAACAGTCTGCTGACATCAGCTGCCGCTCAGGACCTTTATGATCATCGTTACAGTGTTGGTTCCTCAAGCATAGAGGCCAATACTGAATTCGATGACTTTACACGGGAAATTTTCACCCAATCCATCAGTACGGATGCATTGACGCTGCATTTTGAACTCCAGGATCCATCCGCCTATGATATTGACCTTGATAACATAAATCTTGGCCGTATTGACCTGCAGAATCCGATTTCAACCTTTGTATCCGATATCAGCACCTCCGCCCTCCAAAGTGAACTGCACGATTTTGATTATGACAGCCTGGATAAAAAGCAGCAGCAAACCTATGATATTCTTGATGAATTTCTTGACACAGACCAGATGTATGACACCAGGGAACTCTTTTATTATCCCGAGTATTTAAGCAGCACTTCCGGTACCCAGAGCCTGCTGCCCGTGATGATGTCAGAGTACGCTTTTTACAGCCGTGCTGATATTGATGACTATTTGACACTGCTGAAAGATTTTCCTGACTATTTCAACAATATTCTTGATTATGAAAAAGCCAAAACCAATGTGGGCCTGTTTATGTCTGATGAATCTGTAAAAGAGGTTGTCGATGCCTGTCAGACATTTATAGAAGATCCGGACAACAACATGCTCATAGAAGTCTTTCCTGATAAACTCGAAGCCATCTCTGATCTGTCAGACGCTGAAAAATCATCCTATATCGATCAGAATAATCATTCTGTAAAGAATTATGTCATTCCTGCTTATCAGTCCCTCATTGATGGCTTAAACGCTTTGAAAGGCAACGGAACCAATGACAACGGTCTGTACTATTTTGACCACGGCAAAGAATACTATGAATATCTAATCAAAACTAAGACCGGTTCCTCCAAGTCCCCTGATGAATTGATCGAATGGCTGAATGATACCCTCAAAAGCAGTATGCTGCAAATGGTTGTTCTTATCTCTTCTGACGAAAAACTGTCTGATCAATTGGATGAAAACATGGATATTGCTATCAGCGATCCGAAGGACATCCTTTCTGCCCTTCAAAAAGATCTGAAAGACAATTTCCCCGATGCTGTCACAGATCAATATACCCTTAAATACGTACCTGAATCACTGGAAGACAGCATGAATCCTGCTTTCTATATGATTCCGCCGGTAGACGTCACTGACAGCAATGTCATTTACCTGAACAACAGTCAGATTACAGACAATCTGACTCTTTTCACAACGCTGGCCCACGAAGGCTATCCGGGACATCTCTATCAGCAGTCTGCCTTTTCAGCCACCAAGCCAGATCCATTGCGGCAGACTATGAATTTTCTCGGTTACGTTGAAGGATGGGCCACCTATGCGGAGAATATGTCTTACGAATGGACCGGACTTGACAGCTCCCTCATTCGCTGCCTGCAGCTGAATCAGGATATCACCCTGTCCCTCTACGGACGCATTGACCTTGGTATCCACTACGAGGGATGGACTGAAGAAAATACGGCCGAATTTCTGGCTGATTATGGCTTTGATGATGACGAAACCGTTCATTCCGTTTTTCGGGCTATCGTAGCCGATCCCGCGTCCTACCTGCCGTACTGTATCGGCTACATGGAATTTAAAGAACTGCGGGAGGATACCGAAGAAACCATGGGAGATGATTTCGACTTAACACAATTTCATCAATGTATCCTAAATGTCGGTCCATGTTCCTTTGACATATTAGAGAAATATATACAAAAAGATTATATTGATGCTTGATTCTCCTGTTCAACTTGACATTCCCTCTTTAATCAACTAAACTATTGATTAGTGGTATGCGCTGCACAACTATGTGCAAGTGATCAACTTGAATTATCATTTCAGGAGGAGTATAGATATGTCAACAAAAGCTTATTATCCACTCAACGAAATCGGTGCCGGAAAAGTTGGTTTTTCCAAGACACGTTCTATCATCGAAGCTGCCTTCTACGGCAATAATGTTGTCAAAGTCAACACTTTAAAAGAAGCTTACAATCTGGCTAAGAATTCACCTGGTACAATCGTAACAGATATGCCTGTTTACAGAGGTGAAGAATTTGGTCTTGACAGCGATGCAAGAGTCCTTCTTTTCAACGATGGTGCCATTACAGGCCGTTATGCTACTGCCCGCCGTATTGCAGGTGAACCTGGGGTTGACTGTGATGCACTGGACAAAATTGTCATGGATGCGGTTTACACAGCAAGATTCAAGAAATTATATCATGCAACCGTTTATGCAGGTCTTGATCCTGAATTCATGGTTAAATGCCATCTTCTGATTCCGGAAGGCGAGGAGAATATTCTTTACAACTGGATGCTGAACTTCCAGTATATGTCCGATGATTATGTAAAGATGTATAAGGCTTCTAAACCTGTGGGTGACGGCAAAGAAGCAGATATCTATATCTTCTCTGATCCGCAGTGGATCCCGAATGAAGCACCTGGCGTCAGCCTTGACTGCTTAAGCGACCCTGCTAAAAAGACACTCTGCTACTTCAATACAGAGACCAACTGCGCATGCATCCTTGGTATGAGATACTTTGGTGAACATAAGAAAGGTACACTGACAATGGTATGGGCAATCGCCAACCGCAACGGCTATGCTTCCTGCCATGGCGGCCAGAAAGAATATCTCCTTCCTGATGGTTCCAAATATGTTGCATCCGTTTACGGTCTGTCAGGCTCAGGTAAATCTACTCTGACACATGCAAAACACGGCGGCAAATACGAAATTAAAGTTCTGCATGACGATGCCTTCATTATCAACACTGATACATGTTCATCCATCGCCATTGAACCAACCTACTTTGATAAGACAGCCGATTATCCTACAGGATGCGCAGACAACAAATTCCTTCTGACAGCTCAGAACTGCTCCGCTACAATGGATGAGGACGGCAAGATTCAGCTTGTCACAGAAGATATCCGTAACGGCAACGGCCGTGCCATCAAGTCCAAGCTCTGGTCTCCGAACCGTGTGGACAAGATTAACGCCCCTGTTAATGCGATCTTCTGGATTATGAAAGACCCTACAATTCCACCGGTTGTTAAGCTGAAAGGTGCATCCCTTGCTTCTGTTATGGGTGCAACACTTGCCACAAAGAGATCTTCAGCTGAAAGACTTGCTCCTGGTGTAGATCCTAACAAACTGGTTGTTGTTCCTTATGCCAACCCATTCAGAACATATCCGTTGGCCAATGATTATGCGAAGTTCAAGAAACTGGTAGAAGAAAAGAACGTAGACTGCTATATCGTCAATACAGGCGATTTCATGGGCAAAAAAGTCCAAAAAGAAGATACGCTTGGTATTCTTGAAGCCATCGTTGAAAAACGTGCAGATTTCCATCAGTGGGGTCCATTCTCCGATATCGAGATCATGGATTGGGAAGGCTTCGTTCCTGACATGCAGGACAAGAATTACACTGATCAGCTGAAAGCCCGTATGAATGACCGTGTCAATGAGATCAAGGCTTTCGCAACTGAAAAAGAAGGTTATGATAAACTTCCTGATGATGCACTTGCTGCTATCCAGAAAGTTGTCGATGCATTGAAATAATTGTTAACGCTGGTTAACTGAATTTTTAATAATCATTCCTGCAGGAGGAGATGTTCTGTCATCTCCTCCTGTTTATTTATTTTTGTTGCCCTCCCCTGACACAAATGCTATAATGAGCCTTAGAAAGAATGCGCGTTAATAAACAGAAAGGGCTTTTTTATGGACAATTATGATCAACTAAATGAAATTCTTGTTTATCTTTTTGATTACGCACTGGATATTGAACGGAATTTTCTTATCAGAGACACTTTCAAAGACATCTCCGTCAATGACATGCATGTCATCAATGCCATTGGCCTGGGTAATGAAGTCAACATGTCTTCTCTCGCCAGGAAGGTGGGGGTCACTGTCGGTACACTGACCATTGCCATCAATGGCCTGGTCCGCAAAGAATATGTACTCCGAACCCGCAGTGAGACAGACCGTCGTGTTGTTCTCGTATCACTCACCCAAAAAGGTGAGGCTGCATTCAGACATCACGCAGATTTTCACACAAGAATTGTGGATGCCATTCATTCTTCTCTGACGGAAGAAGAATGTAAAGTTCTGATCAAAGGCCTCTCCTCATTTGAAAATAACCTGAAGAATATCTGAGTCTTTTATGAACAGAGTCTGAATCCTAAAGACGCGAAACCAGACCGCACAAGCTGAAAGGTGGTAATAAATATGAAAGAAGAAACAACCCGATTATCTGCATCTCTGGAAGATTATTTAAAAGAAATATACCTTTTGAACCTTGAAGGTCAGGAAGTTCGAGTTACGGATATTGCACGCTCTCTGGGCATCTCCAAGCCAAGTGTCAACAGAGCCATGAACACATTAAAAGAGCTTCAGCTGCTTGAACATGAACATTACGGCAAGATTATTCTGACGGAATCCGGATCTGATATGGCCAAGAATATTCTTGATACCAACAAGATCATCTATCGTTTTCTCACTGAAATTCTTGATGTGGATGAACAGACAGCCATCGCCGAAGCCGATCTGATGGAACATGATATCAGCAAAGGTACCCGTAAGAAATTAAAGAAATTTATAAAAAAATCGGCAGACAAAAAATCTGCCGACAAAAAAACAAAATAGTTCAGATCATAAACACCGCATAAAAGATGGGCACTATCGCCCATTTTTTATTTTACCAGTTTAGAAATGGCCTTAAAACATGGATTGGTAGAATCCAGTGTCAGTTCAAACAAAACAGCCTCCGCTGTTGTGACCAGAATACCTTCCTGAATCGCCCTCTCAATGGCAATCTTCTTATCCTCTTCACGTCTTGAAGCCACTGCATCCACGACCATCACCGGCTGAAAACCTGCTGCTTTCAGATCCATACATGACTGCAGCACGCAAATATGGGCTTCTGTTCCCATAACAAGCATATTCTTCTTGCCCATAGCTTCGAGTTTATCCAGAATGGCTTTATTCCTGCAGCAGCTGAATGAAGCTTTCTCGCAATATTCTGTTGTGCCTGCTGCCTCATAAAGTGACGGCAGTGTATTGCCAAGTCCCTTTGTATACTGCTGCACGATCACAGTCGGAACGGATAAAACCTGAAGTCCTTTCAAAAGCATAGCTGCCTTCTCTTCACATGCCTTCGTTTCGTGCATGGCACTCATCAGCTTCTCCTGCATATCGATCACAACAGCCCCTGTTTCTTCCGGTAAAATTCTCATTGTAAACCCTCCATTATTGTTCTATCTAGTCCGACACATTTATCCCCCGTTTCGGACATACTCTCTCATTCATTCTACCATTTATCCCTTCATCTGACAATATAAAACAGACGTCTGCCATGCATAATTTCATAAAACTGTCGTCCAACAACAATTTTCCGACGTCACAAATATGGAAAAATTCAACAAATTTTATTGACATCTTCTTTTGTAAATGATATATTAAGACGCAGATAAATATGTATGTCGAAGAAGACAATCAAAACACTTGTTTTGGTTGTCTTTTTTATTTTTCGCAGGCTGCCTTACCGTTTGCCTGCCCGAAATAAGGAGGTTTTTTTGATGAAAAGTACAGGAGTTGTCAGAAAGCTGGATGATCTCGGAAGAATTACGCTCCCTATTGAGCTCCGACGCAACTTGAATATCGGTGAACACGATCCCCTTGAAATCTTTGTGGATGATGACCGCATCATTTTGAGAAAATACGAAGCAAGTGATATCTTCACAGGCAATATGGATGAACTGATCGACTTTCACGACAAGAAAGTTTCTAAGCAATCCATCATGGAAATGGCCCGCCTTGCAGGTCTTCATGTCATTGAAAACGCATAAAAGATGGGAGATATCTCCCATCTTTTGTCTATTCATCAGGCTTTACCCGGCTTATTCTTCATGATCAATCAGATACTGATAAATATCCCTCTTCGTCACACCTCTGTCCGTTGCCACGTGCTTCATCGCTTCTTTTTTTGGGAGGCCTCGGCTCATATACAGCGCCATATGATCTTCAATGGACATACTCTCCCAAGACTGCTGCTGTTCCTCATCCAGTTTCCTCTGTGAGACTCCTTCCAATACCAGAACAATTTCCCCTTTCGGATCATTAGCCTGATAATAAGCATATGTTTCCCCCAGAGTCGCTCTGAACACCGTTTCATGGCGTTTTGTGATCTCACGGCATACAGAAACCTTTCTCTCCTCTCCTGCCGCCTCTATGAGCAGAAGAAGGGTCTTTAAGAGCCTGTGCGGTGCTTCATAAAAAACTGTCGTCCTTGTCTCTTTCTTCAGACGTTCAAGAACAACCTGCCTTTCCTTTTTATCTGTCGGCAGAAACCCTTCAAAACAAAATCTTCGGGTGGATAACCCTGACAGCGTCAGCGCTGTAATGCACGCAGCCGGTCCCGGAAGGGAAGTCACTTCAATCCCTGCCTCATAGCAAAAACGTACCAGCTCTTCTCCCGGATCCGAAATCCCCGGTGTTCCGGCATCTGTAATCAACGCAATGTTCACGCCTTCTAACATCCGATTAACCAGATACTTTGCTTTATCTATTTTGTTAAACTCATGATAACTTGTCATCGGTACATGAATATCAAAATGATTCAGTAATTTGATGCTGTTGCGGGTATCTTCTGCAGCAATCAGATCTACTGATTTCAATGTCTCAAGGACACGGTAAGTAATGTCATCCAAATTGCCGATAGGTGTTGCACATAAATATAATTTTCCTGCCATTGACGCCGTTTCCTTTCTAATAACCATAGATATCATAAATTTCTGAAGTATATATTCCCGGTTTCTCATACACGATCAGCGGTTTCTCGATCTTGATCATCGACTTTGCCCCGCGTATGCCTTCGATCAGTACCATATTCGGTTCACGATCTGCCATTGGATACACTAGCTTCATCCGCTTTGGTTCAAGCTTATACTTTGTCATCGTCTGAAAAATCTCAACCAGTCTGAAAGGGCGATGCACCATATAAAATCGTCCCCCAGGCTTCAGCACTCTGGCACCTTCACGCACCACATCATCCAGTGTACACATTACCTCATGACGTGCAATGGCCTTTGGCAGATCAGGGTTCTTCAGACCATGAGTATCTGTCATATACGGCGGATTCGTCGTAACAACCTCAAAAGAAGCAGCTCCAAATATCTGAGATGCTTCTTTGATATCCCCTGTTACGATATTGATCTTCTCCTGCAGGCCGTTGCAGGCCACACTTCGTGCCGCCATATCAGCGCTTTCTGACTGTATCTCAAGGCCCGTAAAATGTTCACCTTCTGTCTTGGCTTCCATCAGAATCGGAATAATTCCTGTTCCTGTTCCAAGATCCAGCACCTTTTCACCACGTTTTGCCCGTGCAAAACCTGACAGCAGCACCGCGTCCATTCCAAAACAGAATTTTGCCGGATTTTGGATAATGCGGTAACCATTTCTTTGAAGCTCATCAAATCTTTCCCCAGGTAATAAATATTCCATTATAATGATGACTTTCCTTCCTTGCGATCCATTGCCTCAAGAGCTTTCAGTTCTGCATCATTCACATTGCCTTTGTCTCTGCGGCGTTTTGGCCGAAACTTCAGCTGACTCACTTTGTATTCACGGATTTCTTTCTCATCGTTCTCAAGGTTTACAATGACCTTTACAAGCTGTCTGAGGACACTGACACTCTGCACCTCGCCTTTAAATCCATCATCTGTTGTCACACGATCACCGATATTCGGAAGTTTACTGTTCAGCCATTCATACGTCTCTTCCTCATTCTTCAGACAACACATCAGTCGTCCGCATACACCGCTGATCTTTGTCGGATTCAGCGACAGATTCTGCTCCTTTGCCATCTTAATAGATACCGGTGCAAATTCAGACAGGAAAGTATGACAGCAGAGACTTCTGCCGCAAATACCAATACCGCCCATAATCTTTGTCTCATCACGGACACCGATCTGACGCAGTTCAATACGTGTTTTAAAAACAGATGCCAGATCTTTGACCAGCTCACGGAAATCAATACGCCCGTCTGCCGTAAAATAAAAAAGGACCTTATTGTTGTCAAATGTGTATTCCGCATCGATCAGTTTCATCTGTAATTTATGTTTTGCAATCTTTTCAAGACAGATCTTAAATGCGTCTTTTTCTTTTTCTTTGTTCTTTTGTTCTATCTCATCATCTTCCGGCGTTGCAAGACGAATGACTGCCTTCAACGGCTGGATCACATTGCTGTTATCCACTTCACGCGGTGCGATGAGGACATGGCCATATTCAATACCTCTCGCAGTTTCTACAATCACATTCTGCCCCACTTCTATATCCATATCCAGCGGATCAAAATAATAGATTTTTCCTGCGTTTCGGAATCTCACGCCAATTACCTTTACCATTTTAATTCTCCTTTATTGTTAATAGCAGCATCTCCATCGTAATATCAAAATTGACATTGGCATTCAGACGTATCTTTGCCTTCTCCAATGCCTCCATTATATTGTTCAATCCTTCATAAGAAGACGTGATTGCTTTCTTCTGAAGATATTTATGTTCATCCTGATACACAAGCTGATTGATATCTTCTGTTGCCTTCAGAATCAGAACATCACGATACCAGACCATCATCAGATCAATAAGATCTCTGATATCCATCTTATACGCTGTCATATCATGAATGGCCGCAACAATCTCATAAACTTCCATATCGTCTACACGCTTTAAAAGTCTCAGAAGAAAATCCTGCATTTCCCTGAAATGTTCTGAAGTTGCCATCATGATCGCCTTACCCACATTCCCTTGGGCATAAGCAGCACATACTCTGGCCTGATAATCCGGAAGCTGATACTTCTGCATCAGATACTGCTGGATCATTTTCGTATCCACACTTCTCAGATTCATGATAATGCATCTTGAACGAACTGTCTGAAGCAGCACATCCAATGTATTCGTCAGGAACAGGATAACCGCATATTCCGGTGGCTCCTCAATGGTCTTCAGAAGTGCATTCTGCGCCTGCACGGTCATCTTCTCAGCTTCATCTATAATATAAACTTTATATTTGCTGCTGTAAGGTTTGATCACAATATCGTTGTTGATCTGTTCACGGACATCATCTACACCAATACTGTTGGCCTTCTCATGCGTAACCCACTTTACATCCGGGTGATTGCCGCTGTCAAACTGATGGCATGCCCGGCACATATTACATGAATCGCCATATCCCGCCTCACAAACCAGCGCCTTGGCGAATGCCTTCGCCAGCATGCTCTTACCTGATCCATTTTCCCCATTCAAAATATAAGCATGAGATACCTGATGATTCTTAAGTGCACTCTTAAAATGTTCAATAATCTGTTCATGTCCAATAATATCGCCGAAACCTGTCATACATATCACCTCTATCTACAGTATAACATATATTCACTATTTTTTGTACAATTGATGCTTTTTTACTCTGTGAATTTTTGTGAAATCCAACTTTCAAAACGCCTTTATGGTGCGGACAATTTCCAAACAACATTTATCAAGATCCAAATTCTCATACCTTCTGTCGATTCCAGCTTCCGCCAGTTTCTCCTCCGAAAAATCCTGTCTGTCAGCCAGGTAACGACGACACAGTTCCGCGTAATCCGGTTCATCCTGCATTCGCTCTCTGGACAGTGCACGCTCCAGACGCAGACCATCCTCTACCTCAACATAAAGCGGCACTACCTGATCTTCTCCAAAATATTTTTTCAGTTGAACATACACTTCCAAAGTGCCAATCAATATAGAACTGCCTTCAGACAGATTGATCTGACCGTCATCTGCCGTAAAATAATGCCATTTTCCCTGAATTGTATCATAACTCCGGCTCTCAATAACTTTACCTTCCCGGCGCATCGCCTCATAAGCAGCATTATCAACAAAATAATAGCCTACACCATTTTCTTCACCTTTACGCATAGGTCTGGTAGTGTATGGCACAATTTCCTTTAATTCCAATGCTTTATTTTCTTTTAAATATCTGAATATGGCATCTTTTCCGGATGCGCTTTTCCCCATCAGACAAAACAATTTTCCCATATCTATTTTTCACTTTCCTTATTCCTGCAAACAACCCTCACCGTTTGGTCTTTTTGTACACCGCTGACATGCAGCCCGTTCTCCAGCCATCTGAGAATTACCGATATTACCCGCTCTGTAATAACCTCTCCCGGTGTTACCAGCGGAATTCCCGGAGGATACAGATAAATATAATCCGCTGCCACCCTGCCATCCGCTGCCTTCAACAGGCAATTTTCCCGACAGCTCTGCTCCGCATCATAGACGGATATCCTTTGTTCCACAGCCGGCAATTCATTTAAATCATACACACCTTCATTTCTTGCCCTTTCAGATGTTTCCTCAGTTTCTTTAAGGCCACAGGCTTTTTGCCGCTGCTCAATCTCCTCATCAATTTCTATCAACGCCTGCAGCAGCCGTTGATAGCCATCCCGCGAATCTCCCACAGCCGTCATTGCCAGAACATAATCCGCAGAAACCATTTCCATTTGCAAATGGTAGCTATTCAGCAATTTTTCGTGCAGTGCCTTACCAGTCATTCCTGTATCTCGTACAGATAAAACAAGTTTCGAACGATCATAGTCTTTTGAGTATTTTGAATCAAAATCCGAACACTCCGGCATTTTAATCCAGCGACAGTTCCCGTGAATTGCATTTCTCAGCTTCTCTAATTCCACAGTATAATCCGTATACAAAATCTTTCCTTTTTCCGACAGCATATGCAGACAGCTGTCAATACTTCCCATCAATATATAGGATGGACTGCTGGTCTGATAGATTGTCAGCATCCGGCGTATCCTTTCACGATCAATCAGTGTGCCGTTCAAATGAATAAGCGCAGTCTGCGTCATAGCCGGAAGTGTTTTATGTGTACTCTGTATCACAACATCAGCCCCCAAGGTAACCGCACTTTCAGGAAAATAGTCCGAAAAATTAAAATGTGCACCATGTGCTTCATCTACAATAACCGGCACATGATGTTTATGTGCAATCTCACAAATAGATTGAATATCCGATACGACCCCATCATAAGTCGGGGAAGTAATCACAATTGCCTGGATATTCGGATGAGTTATCCACATTTTTTCAACATCTTGTGGATAAATCCCTTCATTTACTCCATATTTTGTATTAATTGGTGGATAAACATAATATGGTTTCAAATGATGAAGCTCAATAGCATGATAAACTGCTTTATGGCAATTTCTGGCCGCCAGAATCTCTCCGCCATCACTGCATATTCCCGCAATCGACGCCAGGAGCCCCGCTGTACTGCCATTAATAATAAACACAGTTTCTTCCGAATGGTATAAATCTGCTGCAAAAGTCTGAGCATCTTTCAAAATACCTTCCGGTTCATGCAGATTATCAAAGCCATCTATTTCTGTAATATCCATCTCATAAAGATGCTCAGTTTCGCTCGGCCCCAACCGTCTTTTATGCCCAGGCATATGAAACGGATAAATATCCGACTGTCCATATATTTTCAGCATCTCAAATAATGTTTTACTTTTTGGTTGATCTGTATTATTTTTCATGTTTTACGTCACAAAGGGGGCTGCCGCGTCATAAGGCCGACAACCCCCGAATCTTTCATTAATGCTCCAGATATAATTTACATAAATCTGCTGTTTCAACAGGTTTCTCCATATGCGGCATTCCTTTTGTCGCTTCAATCCGGACAGTCTCAATGGCAGGATTAAAATGAGTATATCCTGCAATCGTCTCATCCATTCCTTCCGCTTCTCCGCCTCCAATAATATACATACTGTGATCAATCTGCTTCAAAGCGTATACCACATTAATCCTTGTATAATATCCAATCTGACTGGCGCAAGCAAAACGAGCCGCAAATCCGCCCAGATGTGCTGCTTCATAGAACATATCCGCCATCCCCGGTGCAATCTTAGTATGGTCAAAATAATATTTATTCTCAAAATCCGATTTAATCTTCCATTTTGAGTTCACCAAAACATAGTACAATGTACCAATAAGCGGCAGCTGCATCACATAGCTGAGGCACTTCTGCCACGTCTTCGGTCTTTTCACCATATGATCCAATGACTCAGGATTAATAAAGATAAAACGTCCATATAATGATGGCTCACTATGGCAGGCCATCACAGCAATGGAAGACGAATCGCCGCTGGTAATGATATCTGTCTTAGCTTTAATGATATGTTTGACAAAATCATTCACCGCCTGCACATATAAATAATTCGTATAAATCATCTTCTCTTTTCCCGAACGTCCGCAGCCCGGAAGATCAATTGTATAAACCGTATGACTCTCCGCCAATTCATCCAGGATGGCATGCCATTCACAATCAGCCCCCGACGATGTCAAGCTATGAATCAGCAAAACAGGCTTTCCTTCACCCTTCTTAGAATAATATATATTACCAAACCGCCAGCTATAATAAGACTTTTCCTTGGAAGTCAACAGTTCTTTGACTGTAGACAAAAAGAAAACCAGACGATTGATGCCATAAACTGTACCTGCCGCCACAGCCGTTATTCCAATTCCTTTAAGAAGCTTTTTTCTATTCTCTTTCACATTATCCGCTCCTTTCTGTCAAGTACTATTATTATATGTCATGTTCCCGATATTTACAAGACTCTATCCTCTCCCTGCCACATTTCCCATCTATTCACCTCCGATTCATCTCCTGCACTTTGTTAAGACCAGAAGAACGTTGCACTTCTGCTTATTATACTCCAGAAAAAGTATGGATATTTTCTTAAATCTATTGTAAAATAAGAACACATATGATAAAAACTATAGAGAACATTTTCTTTAGAAAAGCATCGTCAAAGCTTTGTTTTTCCTTGAAAATCAATATTTTTCTCATTTGTTGTTTCATGCTAACTTTTAGTAAGCACAGGCTATCTTTTGATATAGAAAGGTGTAATTTAATGAAGAATCAAATTGTCAATTTACTATCCCAGAACATCGATGTACTGAGCAGTGAAGAAATCTCACAGCTTATTGAAACTCCACCTAAACCGGAAATGGGCGATTTTGCTTTTCCTTGTTTTCGTCTCGCAAAATCTTACCACAAAGCCCCTCCTATGATCGCCCAGGATTTAAAAGACGCCATTGGCGATCAGGCATTTTTGAGTGAGATCAAAGTCATTGGCGGTTATTTGAATTTTTATGTTGATAAGGCTCAGTATGCCCATCAGATCATTGATAAGTATAACAGTACGGATAATTACGGTCACTCTGAACAGGGTGAAGGCAAAACAATCTGTATCGACTACTCTTCCCCTAATGTAGCCAAGAACTTCCATGTTGGTCATCTGAGAACAACTATTATTGGCAACTCTCTTTATAAAATATTCACCAAACTCGGATACAAAGTCGTTCGTATCAATCATCTCGGCGACTGGGGTACTCAGTTTGGCAAATTAATTGTTGCTTATAAGAAATGGGGAAGTCGCGAAGCAGTAGAAGAAAAGGGTATTCAGGAGTTAATGGATATCTATGTCAAATTCCACGAAGAAGCAGAAAAAGATGACTCCCTGAATGATGAAGCGCGTGCATGGTTCCTTAAAATGGAACAGGGAGATGAAGAAGCGCTTGAAATCTGGCAGTGGTTCCGTGACATTAGTTTAAAAGAATTTATGCGCGTTTATGATATTTTAGGCATGGAATTCGATTCATTTGCCGGCGAAAGCTTTTATCGTGACAAAACAGCCAATGTTGTTAAACGTCTGACTGATGATGGATTATTAAAAGAAAGCCAGGGTGCTATGATCGTTCCTTTGGACGAATACGATATGCCTCCTTGTATTGTTGCAAAGAAAGATGGCAGTTCTATTTATGCCACACGTGACCTTGCTGCAATTCTGTATCGTAAGGAAACCTATAACTTCGAGCGCTGTCTTTATGTCACAGGTCTTGAGCAGAAACTCCACTTTGCTCAGGTCTTTAAAGTTATCGAATTAATGGGTAATGATTACGCCAAAAATCTTATTCACATTCCATACGGTCTTGTGAGTCTTAAGAGCGGCAAAATCTCATCTCGTAAAGGCAATGTTATCTTTGCCGAAGATTTATTACGTGAATCTATTAATAAAACCACAAGCATTATCGATGAGAAAAACCCTGATATTCCTGACAAAGAAGAAGTTGCAAAGCAAGTAGGTATTGGTGCTATTATTTTCAACGATCTTTATAATCAGCGTATCAAAGATGTCATTTTTGACTGGGAGAAATTATTAAACTTTGACGGAGAAACCGGTCCTTATGTTCAGTATACTTACGCACGTGCTTCAAGCGTATTGAGAAAGATTGGCGAAGTACCTGATACCATTGATTATAATCTCTTAACAGATGAGGCTTCTATCGGTCTGCTGAAGGAGATTGAGCGCTATCCTCAAATTATTAAAGATGCAGCAGATCGCTATGAACCTTCAGTTATTGCTCGTTACAGTATCGACCTTGCACATGCATTTAACAAATTCTACCATGAATGCCAGATTAATGTTGAGGACGCAACGACAAAATACACACGTACAAATGTTGTAAAAATAGTACGTTATATAATTAAGGATGCTTTATCCCTCCTTGGTATTCAGTGTCCTGAACAGATGTAAATTTATTGTTCTTAGTAACTCATATCACTATCTTTAAAGCCAATGTTTCACGTGAAACATTGGCTTTGTTTTTATACTATTTTCATTAGATGTTTCACGTGAAACATTTTTATTCCATATTATGCCTTTTTCACAAATGTTTCACGTGAAACATCTATAATATAGGTAGATTATTTATGTGATAAATGGTATAATTTAATGAGTGTCAATAAAAGATATCGTTTAAACACCCCAATATGAATACTATAAGGAGGATTTATGAGCAGAATTATTGCTGTCGCCAACCAAAAAGGTGGCGTCGGAAAAACGACTACAGCTATTAATCTTTCTGCATGTCTGGCAGAAAAGAATAAAAAAGTATTAACTTTAGACATGGATCCTCAGGGAAACACCACAAGTGGATTAGGTGTCGACAAAAATCAGGCTGAAAACACCGTATATGAATTAATCTTAGATGAATCTGAGCTTTCAGATTGCATCTATTCAAGTGTGATGGAAAATCTATCTGTTATTCCATCCAATATTAATTTATCTGGTGCTGAAATTGAATTAATTGGATTTGAGAATAAAGAATACCTTCTGAAATCCAAGCTTGATATGATCAAAGACAATTATGATTATATTATCATTGACTGCCCACCATCATTGAATTTACTCACAATCAATGCTATGACTGCAGCCGACTCTGTAATTGTTCCTATCCAATGTGAATATTATGCCCTGGAAGGATTATCACAGTTAATACATACCATTGATCTTATTAAGGAACGCTTAAATCCAAAACTTGAGATTGAAGGCGTCGTCTTTACCATGTATGATGCACGTACAAATCTTTCACTTCAAGTTGTTGAGAATGTAAAAGAAAACCTGGATAAGAATATTTACAAAACAATTATTCCAAGAAATGTACGTCTGGCTGAAGCACCAAGTTATGGTATGCCAATTAATATGTACGATTCCCGCTCTGCAGGTGCAGAAGCCTACAGATATCTTGCCGAAGAAGTAATTGAGAAAGAGGATGAGAACGAATGGCTGTAAAAAAGAAAAAAGGACTCGGGCGTGGATTAGACGCCCTTATTGCGCCATCTGTACCACAAGCAAATCATTCTACAGCACCTGCTATATCAAATGATACATCAACTCTTCCGACACCTTCATCTGAAAAGGCAGCAACCAGTACAGAAACATCTACTCAGCCAAATGTTGTTGAGAAAATTGTTGAGGTTCCGGTAGAAAAAATCGTTGAAAAAGTTGTTGAAGTTCCTGTCGAAAAAGTTGTTGAGAAAGTTGTAGAAGTTCCCGTTGAAAAAATTGTAGAAAAAGTTATTGAAAAAGAATCAGAGACAATGGTAAAAATTGATGAAATTGAACCTAATAGAAGCCAGCCCCGTCAAAACTTTGATGAGGATGCATTGCAGGAGTTAGCCGACTCCATCAAGCTTCACGGCATTATACAGCCACTGATTGTCCAGAAAAATGATGAATTCTACAAAATCATTGCAGGGGAGCGTCGCTGGAGAGCAGCCAGACTGGCTGGTTTAACAGAAGTACCTGTCATCATCAAAGACTATACACCAATGGAAAGCATGGAAATTGCTTTGATTGAAAATCTTCAGCGGGAAGATCTGAACCCAATCGAAGAAGCCATCGCTTTTCAGAAATTAATCAATGAATATGGTTTAAAGCAAGAAGAAGCGGCTGAAAAAGTTTCCAAAAGTCGTACAGCCGTCACCAATTCTCTTCGTCTCCTTAAATTGGAGGACAGAGTTAAGCAGATGATCATTGACGAAATGATTTCAAGCGGCCATGGCCGCGCTTTACTGGCTATTGCCGATCCGGAATTACAATATACACTGGCCATGAAAATCTTTGATAACAAATTAAGCGTTCGTGAGACTGAAAAACTGATTAAAAGCATGCTCTCAGAGAAAAAAGAACGCAAAACCGCAGGCATTGATCCGCAAATGGTTATCATCTATCACCAGTTGGAAGATCGGATTAAATCTATTATCGGATCAAAAGTCCAGATTAATGCCAAAAGCAGCAAAAAAGGCAAGATTGAAATCGAATACTACTCAGAAGAAGACCTTGAAAGAATTGTTTCTCTATTAGAAACAATCAAATAATACACTGAAAAATAACCAGGAGGTAAAAATGGAAAGTAAAATCTTTGCCAAATTAAATTTCGACCCAGGCATATTAGTCATACTTTCGCTTATTTTGGCGATAGCTGCAATTGTACTTGTTATTATGTTATTTTTAAAACAGTCACGACTTGAAGCCAATTATAAAATCTTTATGAAAGGCAAAAATGCTAAAACGCTGGAGGAAGCTTTTAAATCAAAATTCGAAGATATTGAGCTTGTACGTGAGCAAACAGATTTACTTCATAAGCGTATGATGTATGTTGAAAAAAGTCTTAATAAATCCTATCAAAAATGCGGTATTGTTAAATATGATGCATTCAAGGAATTAGGCGGTCAGCTGAGCTTTGCTTATGCCCTGCTCAACGACAGTAATACTGGCTTCGTTATTAACTGTATTCATAGTCGTGAGGGTTCCTATACATATATCAAAGATATTGTTCGCGGAGAATGTGAACTACCATTAAGTGATGAAGAAGCTGAAGCAGTCAAAACTGCCATTACATCCACTTCCCCTCAACCAACAACAACAACCGTCACCGGTGGAAAGAAAATACGTAAAGTAAAGAAAACAAAGGAAAGTACTGAAGAAACCTCTTCAAAAAGTACTTCAAAAGCTAAGAAAACCTCAGTCAGCGAAACTAAATAACTATGAGAAACACGCTTCGCGAGTTTCTCAAGTTATCGCGGCCTCTACACTCCGTTTCGGTCGTTGCTCGCGTAAATACAAAAAAGGATGTGGATTGAAAATTATAAATTTTCAATCCACATCCTTTTCATTCATTGATAACCCTGACGCTCCTCCTAAAGGATTTCTGTAAAAGAAATTCCAGAATCAAACTGTTCCTATTTTATTCTTCCACATACTTCCATCTCAAATTTAATGACAGCACTTATGAGTGTTAAAATAAGCTTTCAAATCAAGTATCATACGTTGATTTTTAATCTCAAATCCATATTTTTTGAAATATTCCGGCATATGAGCAACATCATCGCTTACAAGATAATGCGCACCACTTTGATACGCTTTATCAAACATCATATGCATAATAAAATCACCATATCCTTTTTTTCTGTATTCAGGGAGTACCGATAATCCATCGAATTTAAACATACCGTCAAAGTCAAAAATCAGTCGTGCTGCACCTACAGGCACCTCATTCTCATTATATAGCAGCAAATAGATGGCCATGTCCTCGATATTATCATTTTCTCGCCACTGTTCTGCATTCATATCATCGTTATTAGTTTTTCCAAAAACATGATGATAAATTTTTTTGCATTCACTCAAATCATCATTCATTGTATTAAGGTAGACGCCTCTGATCATATCCAATCACTCCTTCATCTATAGTGGTTCTTTTGATGGTGTACCTGCTTTTCTCGGATATTTATTTCCTGTCATCTTGATCTTCTTTATTGGTACCAATGTTCTTGCAAAATCTGTCCCAGGCAAAACGAAACTGCAGACCTTCCCTGCTTCACCACCCAGGATTTTTATTGCTTTAGAAGACTCTTTTAACTCATTATCCACATTTCCGGATTTATAAGAAACAAACTGTCCCCCAACCTTTACAAAAGGCAGACAATACTCCGTTAATGTAGACAAATTTGCAACTGCTCGAGAAGCACATAGATCATATTGTTCACGATATTCTTTTCTATGTCCAAAATCCTCTGCCCGACCATGGCAAGTCTCAACATTTTGCAATCCCAGAGCCTCAATCACTTCGTTTAGAAAATTAATACGCTTATTTAAAGAATCCAACAATGTAATTTTCAAATGCGGAAAAGCAATTTTCAATGGAATTCCCGGAAAACCGGCTCCTGTTCCCACATCAATAATACTGTTTACACGTGCCATATCAACAGCATTAACAATTGATAAGCTGTCAATATAATGCTTATCAATAAATTCATCAAACTCAGTAATTCCTGTCAGATTCATAACTTTATTTTTCTCTACAACCATGTTGTAGTATGTTACATATTGACTATACTGTTCTTTACTCAGTTCAATATGTAACGTGTTGATTTTGCTTTCGAAAGTGTTGATTAATTCCATATTTATCCTCATCTACTATTTGTTTTCCGAAGCCGATGACTCCTGTTCATGCTGCTTTTGGTTATTCTGAGACAGATAAATCAACAAAACTGATATATCTGCAGGTGTAACACCTGATATACGAGATGCCTGTCCGATAGAAACCGGCTTAATTTTATCTAATTTCTGCTGTGCTTCTATTCTAAGACCATGAATTTCTGAATAGCAGATATCATCCGGCAATACCTTATTCTCTAATTTCTTAAATTTCTCGACCTGACTCAGCTGCCGTTTAATATAACCATCGTATTTAATACTTATTTCAACCTGATTTGTTACCTCATCCGGAAGGTTTTGTCTTTCTTCATCAATGTCCGCTAACATTTTATAGGTTAATTCAGGTCTTCGGATCAATTCCGCCAGTGTTGCAGCAGTTTTTAACGGTGTACTGCCGCATGCTTCCAATAATTTCTGGGTTTTCGGACCTGCACCGATATTAACATGGCTTACACGTTCAATCTCACGATAAATCAACACTTCTTTTTGAAGCAAGTGTTGATATCTCACATCATCAATCAATCCAATATCATGGCCGATGGCCGTTAATCTCTGATCAGCATTATCCTGTCTGAGAAGCAGCCTGTATTCAGCCCTGGAAGTCATCATTCTATATGGTTCATGTGTCTCCTTTGTCACCAGATCATCAATCAAAACGCCAATATAGGCATCTGAACGTTTCAGAATCACCTGATCACGACCAAGAACCTTCATTGCAGCATTAATTCCGGCCATTAATCCCTGTGCGGCTGCTTCTTCATATCCTGAACTGCCGTTAAACTGACCGCCGCTAAAAAGTCCATTAATCTTTTTAAATTCAAGTGTTGGTTTCAGCTGAATAGCCGGGATACAATCATACTCGATTGCATAAGCATTACGTACAATTCTGGCATTCTCCAACCCAGGAACAGTATGATACATACGATACTGAACATCTTCAGGAAGCGAACTCGACATACCTCCCACATACATTTCATTTGTATGAAGACCTTCCGGTTCAAGAAATACCTGATGCCTATCCTTGTCTGCAAATTTAACAATCTTGTCTTCGATAGACGGACAATATCTTGGGCCTGTACCTTCAATAATTCCCGCATAAATCGGTGAACGATCCAGGTTATCTCTGATAATCTGATGTGTTTCCTCATTCGTGTAAGTCAGCCAGCAGGATACCTGCTCCTTCTGCACAGATGCCGGATCTGTTGTAAAAGAAAACGGCACAACTGCTTTATCTCCGAACTGCTCCACCATCTTACTGAAATCAATCGTCCTCTTATCCATTCTCGCCGGTGTTCCAGTCTTAAAACGCACCAGTTCAATGCCTTCTCTTCTGAGGGCATCAGACAGATCATTGGCTGCTTTTAATCCATTCGGCCCTGTATAGGTAATTGTCTCACCGCACAGACATCTTGCTTTCAAGTAAGTTCCTGTGGCAAGAACAGCTGCCTTGCAGGGATAAATACCGCCTGTATATGTTTTAACACCTGTTATGTTTCCTTCTTCAACGATAATATCGACAATCTCAGCCTGCTTAATGGTCAGATTCTCTGTATTTTCAAGGGTCTGCCGCATTTCACGACTATAATCCGCCTTATCTGCCTGGGCGCGCAATGAGTGTACAGCCGGGCCTTTTGAGCTGTTTAACATCTTAGACTGAATAAAAGTCTTGTCAATATTCTTGCCCATTTCACCGCCCAACGCATCAATTTCTCTGACCAGATGCCCTTTGGAACTGCCTCCGATATTCGGGTTACACGGCATCATTGCGATGCTTTCTACACTAATTGTAAAAATAATTGTCTTAAGTCCAAGCCTGGCACAGGCAAGAGCTGCCTCACATCCGGCATGTCCTGCACCAATGACTGCTACATCATATGCTTCATATTTATATTCCACTGTTTTACTCCTGTTATTTTTACCGTAACGTTTCGCCTCACTTGCCTCAAAATTCTCCGGCTTATGGGAAAACATTGCTTTGAATTTTTTATTTGCCCATGCAGAAATCACTGAAAATAGTATCTACAAGGTCATCTTCCACAGCCTCACCAATAATATGTCCTAATTGTTCATAGGCATCCATCAAATCAATAGAGAAGAAATCTTCCGGCATCCCATCATTGATGCTGTTCATCACCATCTTCAGACTCTCGAGAGCTGCTGCAATGGCTGCCTTGTGTCTCACATTGGTAATGCAGAGTTCATCATTATAATGAATATCCCCTGCAAAAAACATGTCCTTTAATGTATTTTCAAAAGCATCCAGACCTGTTTCTTCTCTGGCTGAAATCTCGATAATCGGTGCCTGAAGATGCTGTTCAATATCTGAACATGAAACAACCGGCTTCAGATCGGATTTGTTCATCAATACAATAACCTTTTTATCACGGATCATACGGATAATATTCTCATCGTTCTGATCCATTTCTGTAGAGCTGTCTACAACATAAATAATCAAATCTGCTTCTTCCGCAAAACCAATAGCCTTTTTGACACCAATTTTTTCTACCACATCTTCCGTCTGACGTATACCTGCTGTATCAATAATATTAAGCGGTATGCCATGAATACTGACATTCTCTTCCAGTGTATCTCTTGTTGTTCCGGCAATTTCTGTGACAATGGCACGGTTTTCGCCCAACAGCACATTCATCAGAGAAGATTTCCCTGCATTTGGTTTTCCAAGGATAACTGTCTTGATACCTTCCTTGATAATTCTACCATTGTCCGCCGAATCAAGCATTTTCTGAAGTTCATCCATATACCCACGGACCTGAACCGCCAATTCATCGCCAAAACCTTCTGCCTGAATATGCTCGGGATCATCCAGCGCCGCCTCAATAAAAGCAATATTGCCTATGATTCCTTTACGCAGCTTCTCGATTTTTTGCTTAACGCTTCCTCTTAACTGACTCAGAGAGCTTTCCAGAGCCATATCACTTTTGGCATTAATGACATCAATAACAGCCTCAGCCTGTGACAGATCAATTCGTCCATTCAAAAATGCCCGCTTAGTGAATTCTCCCGGTTCTGCCAGTCTTGCTCCATATTTGAGGACCGTTTCCAACAGACGCTGCATAACAACAACGCCTCCATGACAATCAATCTCAACCACATCTTCTCTTGTATAGCTGTTTGGTCCTCTCATAATGAGAACCAACACTTCATCTATCATACAATCTCCATCATAGATATAACCATAATGGATCGTATGTGTTAAAACTTCACTCAGCTTCTTTCTTCCGCCCGGACTTCTGTATATCCGATCCGCAATCGCCACTGCATCATCGCCGCTGAGTCTTATTTTTCCGATACCCGCATTTGTCATGCCTGTGGATATCGCCGCAATTGTATCACTCTGCATTTCCTACCTCCTGAAAACAAGATGAAAAAAGCTGCCGCACCAAATAGGATACATGCCATTTTGATGCGACAGCTGTTATATGCCAGATTTATACATTCAAGAACGCCTCCGGCGTGCTGTCTGCATCAGACATTATCATTACTATCGTTATTCTCATTATTATCCGCAATTTTGTCGATTTCTTCTTCGCGGCTATAAGAACGTTCTTTTCTATAGCCTCTTTCGCGGTTATAATTATTTTCACGATTATAGCGATTTTCACGGTTATAACCGCTTCTTGAATTTCTCTCACGATAATCCTTCTTCAGGGTGATAACAACCTTACGGTATGGTTCTTCCCCTTCGCTGTGTGTCTCCACATAACGGTCATTCTGAAGTGCAGAATGGATTACGCGGCGTTCATAAGGATTCATAGGTTCAAGAGATACAGGACGTCTTGTTCTCTTTACTTTATAAGCCAGATTCTTCGCAAGATTCTCAAGCGTTGCTTTTCTTCTTTCACGATAATTCTCTGTATCAACTTTGATACGAATATAAGAATCACTTTCTTTGTTCACAACCAGACTGATGATATACTGCAGAGAATCCAGAGTCTGTCCTCTTTTGCCAATAAGCAGACCCATATCTTCACCATCAAAAACGATATTCATCGTTCTGTTTTCTTCATCATAGTCTACTGTACTGTTCACACTTACATTCATTGCTTTGAACAGCCTTGCCAGAAAATCCTTCGTATGATCCACAAGGTTAAACTTCTTACGTGCTTTGATCACAGCTGGTTTACTTCCGATCAGTCCGAGAAAACCTGCGCTTCCTTCAGTGATGACTTCATATTCAAGCTTATCGCTTGGCACTTCAAGCTTAATGGCAGCTTCTGAAATCGCATCTTCCACTGTCTTTGCACTTACTTCAATATATTCCATGCGTGTAATCCCCCAAATTAATCGTCATGTCGATTCAGCATATGTGCATATCCGGAAATAGACTTTTTATCATCCTCTGCACTGTTCTTGTCAACCTTCTTGCTGCCTTTGCTACTTGAAGAACCTGAACTGCTCTTTACTGCTGTCTTTGAATCGGTATCCCCCTTATTGGTATTGGCAATCTGGGAAATTGAACGACGATCGATATTCTTTGTCTTCATGGCCGCATATTCTTCAAGCTTAGCATTCTGCTCACCGCGTTTTTCAGCTTTCTTTGCAGCCTTTTCTTTATTTGCTTCTATAATTTCATCTACACTCTTATTATTGAAGAATTTATCAATAAACAGATAAATGATTGTTCTGAATACAGCACTTGCAATCCAGTAAAGGCCCATACCGGAAGGAAGTGTGATACAGAAAAATACTGACATCAGCGGCATCATCATGTTCATCGTATTCATGGTGCTGCCCATTGTTGAATCCAGATCCGGTTTCGGCTGATTTCTCTGGGACACTTTCAGGTTCGCCCACTGTGAAACACCTGCAAGGATCGGAATAAGAACACCTGGGAAAATACCACTGATACCCTTGCTGAAAATAACAGGCGCATCTGCGATATTCAGACCACCAGGAAGACTATTCATTCTGATAATCTCTGTAGAATACTGAGAAATTGCATTCACAACATCAGCACTGCCTGAAAATGCATCACTGATTATGCTCCATCCTGTACTTTTAACAACGTAAAGTGCATCAATTACTTTGTCGATATCTGTAATATCAAAGTTTGTAACTCTCAGACTCATTTCCTGAATCAGAGTTGTCATAATATCACCGGCACCTGATGCACTCATGATTGGCTGGGCAATATGTTCATAAATTTCACGTACCGGTTCAACATAAGCCGGAACATTATAGATAACACGATACAATGCGAACAGGATAGGCAGCTGGATCAGCATTGGCAGACATCCGCCTGTGGGACTCGCACCATACTTATCATAAATAGCCTGTGTCTCAGCCTGCATCATACGCATAGACTTTTCATCTTTACGGTTCTGATACTTCTTCTGAACCTTCTGAAGTTCAGGGTTCATCAAAGAAGACATCTTCGAAAACTTCTGCTGCTTGACTGTTAACGGAATCATCAGCACATTGATAACCAACGTAAACAAAATAATCGTCAGACCTACATTATTAATACCGAAAATCTGAAGGAATCGGTAAATGTAGTTCATAATAAAACCGAGGATAATTGCAAAAGGCTTTAAAATGCCCCCGGTCTGTGTCAAAACTAAAATACTCAACGTATTGCCCTCCTTGGTCTATGGAACAGGATCGTAACCACCCTTCGCAAACGGATGACACCTTAAAATCCTTCTGGCTGTCAGATAACTCCCTTTAACAGCACCATACTTCGTAATAGCTTCAATTGCATACTGCGAGCAGGTCGGAATATAAATACAGCATCCCCTTTTCATCGGCGATATATACTTTCTGTAAAATCTGATCATCGCTATTAAAACTCTACTCATTTTGCCCATTACTGCTCTTTTCCAAAACTCTGTGAATACCAGCCACATGTATCAACGCCTTCTCCAGTGTATGATAATCGATGCTCTTTGCATTGACACGAACAATAAAAATGATATCCAGTCCCTTTTTAAAATAATGTTCATTTAAACGATAAATTTCTCTGATCAAACGTGTCAGATGATGTCTGACAACACTATTACCAACCTTTTTACTGACAGATATGCCAATTCTGTTCTTCTCTGTTCCATTCTTCATCACGTACATGACCAGATACTTATTCGCACGTGACTTTCCATTACTATATACAGTTTTAAAATCCCTGTTTTTCTTTAATGATTCTGAAAATTCCATTCTATTCTTCCATTTCTTTCCAAAAAATATGTCATGGTTATCATCGAATCATCCCGAATAAGAAAGAAAAAGGCCACAAATCTGCGGCCTAAGCTGACATCTATGATACCATATCAAACGGTACAATTATGCTGATAAAACTTTTCTTCCTTTAGCTCTTCTAGCTGCTAAAACTTTTCTGCCGTTAGCAGTGCTCATTCTCTTTCTGAAGCCGTGTACTTTAGATCTCTGTCTTGTCTTTGGCTGGAATGTCATCTTCATAGGTATACACCTCCTTTATTTTTCCTGCGTAGTCTATATTTTTACAGACTAACGTTATTGTATTATCTAATCTATTCTATTATATTAGTTTGCCACCATTCCGTCAAGTAAAACAATTATTTTTTTTATGATTTTTTACAGCGTTTTCCACGACCTATCGACATATAGGTAACATGTAGATTTATCCACAATTTACTAACTACTGGTTGTGGAAAAATTTTGTTTTTCACAACCTTATCCACAAAAAGTGGATAACTTGTGGATAACTTGTGGATTAATACAGGATAACTACCAGATTTTCAGTGTTTATGCACCTTTAAAGGATGTGAATAATTTGAATAACTTATACACAGATTATTTTTTTCCACATTTTTCGACTATTCTTATGTAAACCTCTGGGGCATTTTTTCATTTTATACACACTGGTGGATAAAAGTTATCCACAATTTCCACACAAGATTTCGTCAAAAGCATTGTAAAAAAATTTAAAATGTTATAAAATATTTAGTAAGTAAACTATAATTAGGGGGATTATCGTGATTAATAAAATTCGAGAAAACTGGGATCAAATACTGGATATTATGAGAATTGAGCATGACATTTCTCCCGTTGCTTTTAACACATGGATTAAACCTTTAACTGTCTATTCTGTCGAAGGTCATACGATTACCATTCTCGTCAACAACGAACTGGAGCAAATGTGCAGCTATATAAAGAAAAAGTTCGAACAGCCTCTGAAAGTCACTATTTCAGAGTATTTTAATGACGTTTATGATATTCATATCACGACCAGTGAAGAACTTGGCAAAATTGAGGCCAACCAGACTGTAGAGCCGGAGAAAAAACCTGCTGCGTCGATCATTACTAACAAAACGCTGAATCCTAATTACACATTTGACACTTTCGTCGTTGGTAAAAACAATGAACTTGCCCATGCAACAGCTCTGGCTGTCGCCTCAGATCCCGGAGATTACGGCAATCCATTGTTCATCTATGGTGGTGTAGGACTTGGAAAAACACATTTAATGCATTCCATTGCACATTACATTCTTTCCTACAACCCTGATTACAAAATTATTTACACAACAACAGAAACCTTCTCCAATGAACTGATTTCAGCCATCAAGAACAAAACTCAGGAAGCATTTAAAAACAAGTACCGGAATATTGATATGCTTCTGATTGATGATATCCAGTTCATTGCCGGCAAAGACAGTACAATGGAAGAATTTTTCCATACATTTAATACCTTATATGAAAATAAGAAACAGATCGTTATTTCATCCGATAAACCACCAAAGGATATCGTCGGTGTTGAAGACCGTCTGATCTCACGATTCAAAGTCGGACTGACTGTTGATGTTCAGCCGCCGGACTATGAAACACGTGTTGCTATCCTTGTAAAAAGAGCAGAACTTGAACATATTAATATAGAAGTAGATGCTCTCCATTATGTTGCTGATCATATCAGCTCCAATATACGAGAACTTGAAGGTGCACTTCGCCAAATTTATAACTTCTCTCGTTTGAAACATGCTGATAAAATTGATACTGATCTGGCACGGGAAGCTTTAAAGGATATTATTGCGCCGGATGAAGCAAGACCGATCACTCCGGAAGTTATTATTGAGACTGTAACTGAACATTATAATTATAAAGTAACAAAAGATGATATTCTTGGTAAAAACCGCAGCCGTGATATCTCATATCCTCGTCAGATTTGTATGTATCTTTGCGAAAAATACACCGGTCTTTCGCTGGCAGCCATTGGTGCTGCTCTGGGCAATAAAGATCATACAACCGTTCTTCATGGTATCAAAAAGATTAAGACAGATCTCGAGAAAGATGAGCAGCTGCGCAGTACTATCGATATTATCACCAAGAAATTAAACCCTCCAAAGTAGCATAAACTCTGGATAAAACGAGTTTTCCACCGAATTTCCACAGGAGTTATCCACAATTTGTTGATGGGTTATTCGCGCTGTGAATAACCTGTGGATAGTACAGTGGACAGCCGGTGGATACTCATTTTTTACCTTTCCCGCGAAGCGGGACGCGATTTTAAAAATTGTGGAAAAACACCATGTTATCCTGATTTTTTCCAATAGTTATACACAGTCATTTCATTAAAAAAGCCAGCATTTATCAAGGGTTCCGCGCTTATCCACATTATAAACGCCCCCTACAACTACTACAACATTATCATTTATATATTTATGTATATGCACTCCTCTTTTTTTTATGACTACAACTTTTGTGGATAACACCACCTTTATATAGAATATACGAAAGGATGTATCAACATATGAAAATCATTTGTAATAAATCAGCATTGCTGACAGGTGTGAATACGGTATTAAAAGCAGTACCTGCAAGAACAACAATGCCTATTCTTGAATGCATACTGATCGATACAACTTCTGGGGTCATCAAATTAACAGCCAATGATATGGATCTTGGTATTGAAACAACCATTGATGGCGATGTGCTTGACAAAGGATGTATTGCTTTGGAGGCAAAATTGTTTTCTGAGATTATCAGAAAACTCCCTGACAGTGAAGTTACCATCGAAACAGACAGCAATAATAAAGCACTGATTAAATGTGAAAAAGCAAAATTCAACATTGCCGGTAAAGATGGTGAAGATTTTGTGGCTTTACCTGAAATCGAAAAAAATCATTTTATTACACTTTCCCAGTTTTCATTAAAAGAGATCATCAGACAGACGATTTTTTCAATTGCTGATAACGAAAGTAATCGAATGATGTCCGGTGAACTTTTGCAGATTGATCAGGATCAACTGCGTCTCGTATCTCTGGACGGACAGAGAATCTCTATCCGTAAAATTACACTTAAAGAATCTTATGATCCGATCAAAGCAGTTATTCCTGGAAAAACATTGAATGAGATCAGTAAGATTTTATTCGGTGATATGGAAGATGATGTCCGTATTTATTTTACCGACAGACACGTGCTGTTTGAATTTGATCAGACAGTGGTTGTATCACGCCTTCTGGAAGGGGAATACTTCCAGATTGACAAGATGATTTCCAGTGATTACAATACCAAAATAACCATTAACAAAAAAGAGCTGCAGGGATGTATTGAACGTGCGTCTCTTTTGATTCGTGAAAGTGAAAGAAAACCGATTATTATCAATGTAACAGATGGTTCCATGGAGATGAAGATACAGTCGGCCATGGGTTCCATGAATGAAGATATTGATATCAGCAAAGAAGGACGGGATATCATGATTGGATTTAATCCGAAATTTATCCTGGATGCACTGCGTGTTATTGATGATGAGGAGATTACCATGTATCTGGTGAATCCAAAGGCACCTTTTATCATCAAAAATGATGAACAGTCTTATATCTACCTTGTTTTGCCGATCAGTTTCAACATGTAATTGTTCAGAGTCAAGCATCATCTCATAAAGCTGACATAAAATGTGTTGCATTTTGTCAGTTGCTTGACTCAAAATATACAGGAATAAATAAGGAGTAGAATGATGCAGACATTTGGATTAAAGGATGAACATATTAAACTTGGACAGCTTTTGAAAGCAACCGGTCTGGTAGGATCCGGCGTGGATGCCAAGATTGTTGTTCAGGAAGGACTTGTGAAAGTCAACGGTAAAGTTTGTTATATGCGCGGCAAAAAAATCGTGTCGGGTGATATTGTTGAATTTGAAAATGAAAAGATAGAAGTTGTATAGAGTATGTATGTAGAATCGCTGGCATTGGAGAATTACAGAAATTATGCACATCTTTCAGTTAATTTAAGTCCGGGCATTAATATTTTTTTCGGAGATAATGCTCAGGGGAAGACGAATGTGCTGGAAGCACTTTATATGTGTGCAACAACAAAGTCCCACAGGGGCAGCCGTGATCGCGAAATTATTCGGTTTGGTGAAGAAGAAGCCCATATTCGGATGCTGCTTTCCAAGGAGCATGTACGGCATAAGATCGACATGCACCTGAAGAAGAATAAATCAAAAGGGATTGCCATTGACGGCATTCCAATCAGAAAATCCGGGGAATTGTTTGGTCTTGTGCATATGATCTGTTTTTCACCGGAAGATCTGGCCATGATTAAAAATGGCCCGGGGGAGAGACGACGCTTTCTCGATCTCGAATTATGTCAGCTGGATAAAGTTTATCTACATAATATTTCCAATTACAACAAAATTGTGAACCAGAGAAATAATCTTCTCAAGCAGATAGGTTTTGATTCTGCATTAAAGGATACACTTGATATATGGGATATGCAGATGGTGAATTATGGCAGAAAAGTCATTGAGACAAGAAAACTGTTTATTGCGCAGTTGAATGAATGGCTGGAGCAGATTCACGGAAGGCTCACCGGCAACAGAGAAAAGCTTCAGCTTGTTTATCAGCCGAGTACAGAGCCGGAGGATTTCGAGCGTGCACTGTTATCCAGAAGAGAGCAGGATATCCGGATGAAAATGTCAGGAACAGGACCGCACAGAGATGATTTTCTGTTTATGGTCGGAAATGTGGATATTCGCAAATTTGGTTCACAGGGGCAGCAGAGGACAGCAGCATTGTCCCTGAAACTGGCTGAGATTGAACTGGTGCGTCAGAGTATCGGGGGTGAACCGGTATTATTGCTGGATGATGTTTTGTCGGAACTTGACAGTTCCAGACAGAATTATCTGCTGGACTGCATTAAAGATATTCAGACCGTGATCACGTGTACGGGTCTGGATGAATTTGTCAATCACAGATTTAACATAGACCGCATCTTTAAAGTGACGGATGGAACAGTTGATTTTGTCAATGAGGTAGTAGGATAAAGCAGGAGGTTTGAGATATGAGTGAAGGATACGGCGCAAGTCAGATTCAGATATTGGAAGGGCTTGAAGCAGTTAGAAAGAGACCGGGTATGTATATTGGCAGTACCTCAGCGAAGGGACTTCATCATCTGGTATATGAGATTGTTGACAATTCCGTCGATGAGGCCCTTGCCGGTTACTGTGATCATATTGAGGTGACCATTAATAAAGACAATTCCATTACAGTTGTCGACAACGGACGTGGTATACCGGTCGGTATACAAGCAAAAGCCCATAAACCAGCGGTAGAAGTTGTATTTACCATTCTTCATGCCGGCGGTAAATTCGGCGGCGGCGGATATAAGGTATCCGGCGGACTTCATGGTGTCGGTGCATCGGTTGTTAATGCCCTGTCCGAATGGCTTGAAGTCAATGTTTATGTAGATGGTTATGAATATTATCAGCGTTATGAACGCGGTAAAGTCATGTGTGAACTGCAGAAGATCGGTCCGACAGAGAAGAGAGGAACAACGGTCCATTTCCTGCCGGATAAAGAAATATTTGAAGAAACAGTTTTTGATTATAAAGTACTGAAACAGCGTCTGAGAGAAATTGCTTTTCTGACAAAGGGACTTCGTATCTCTCTGACAGATGTCCGTGAGGAAGAGCCAATTTTGTCCTCTTTCCACTATGAAGGCGGTATCCGCGAGTATGTGGCTTATCTGAATAAGGCCAATACACCGCTGTATGATGAGATTATTTACTGTGAAGGTGAAAAAGACGGCGTACTTGTGGAAGTTGCACTTCAGCACAATGACGGCTACAATGAAAATGTTTACAGTTTCGTCAATAATATTACGACGCCTGAAGGCGGTACCCATCTGGTGGGTATGCGAAGTGCACTGACCAAGACATTTAATGATTATGCCAGAAAGAATAAGCTTCTGAAAGACAACGAACAGAGTCTGACAGGTGAAGATATCCGTGAAGGCCTGACGGCCATTGTCAGCATCAAGATCGGGGAGCCTCAGTTTGAAGGTCAGACAAAGCAGAAACTGGGCAACTCCGAAGCAAGAGGAGCCGTTGAGAGTATTGTCAGCGACAAGCTTGGTGTATTTCTTGAGCAGAATCCGGCCATCGGCAAGCTGATTGTGGAGAAATCTGTCATGGCACAGAGAGCCAGAGATGCAGCAAGAAAAGCCAGAGATTTGACAAGAAGAAAAGGTGCATTAGACAGTATGAGTCTTCCGGGCAAACTGGCAGACTGTTCAGATAAAGATCCAGCGAAATGTGAGATTTACATTGTCGAGGGTGATTCCGCCGGCGGTTCTGCAAAGACAGCACGTTCAAGAGCCACACAGGCCATCCTGCCTCTGAGAGGTAAGATTTTGAATGTCGAAAAAGCACGTCTGGATAAGATTCTTGTCAATAATGAGATTAAAGCCATGATCACGGCTTTTGGTACAGGTATCCATGAAGATTTTGATATCACCAAGCTGCGTTATCATAAGATTATTATCATGACGGATGCCGATGTGGATGGTGCCCATATCAGTACACTGCTTCTGACATTCCTTTATCGCTTTATGCCGGATCTGATCCGTGAAGGTTATGTTTATCTTGCAAAGCCGCCGCTTTATAAGATTGAGCGAAACAAAAAGGAATGGTATGCTTACAGTGATGATGAATTGAACGCGATCCTGACAGAAATCGGTCGTGATCAGAATAACAAAATCCAGCGTTACAAAGGTCTGGGTGAGATGGATGCGGAACAGCTTTGGGAGACAACCATGGACCCTGAAAGACGTATTCTGATGCGTGTTTCCATGGATGATGCTGAAAAAGTCAGCATCGATGAGACATTCAGCGTCCTGATGGGTGACAAAGTTGAGCCGAGACGTGAATTTATAGAGAAGAATGCAAAATATGTCAGAAATCTGGATATATAGTAAAGGTTCTGCGTTAAGAATTATGGAGGAAGAGAATGGACGATAAGATTTTCGATAAGATTCATGAGGTCGATCTGAAGGAAAGAATGGAAACCTTCTATATCGACTATGCCATGAGCGTTATTGCATCCCGTGCTCTGCCGGATGTCCGAGACGGTTTGAAACCGGTACAGAGACGAATACTTTACGCAATGATAGAGCTGAATAATGGTCCTGACAAGCCGCATCGTAAATGTGCGCGTATTGTCGGTGATGCAATGGGTAAATATCATCCGCATGGTGATTCATCCATCTACGGTGCACTGGTCAATATGGCTCAGGACTGGTCAACAAGATATCCGCTGGTAGATGGCCACGGCAACTTTGGCTCCATGGATGGCGACGGCGCCGCAGCCATGCGATACACTGAGGCACGTCTCAGCAAAATTTCCATGGAAATGATGGCAGATATCAACAAGGACACTGTTGATTTTCAGCCGAACTTTGATGAGACAGAGAAAGAGCCGGTTGTACTGCCGTCCAGATATCCAAATCTGCTGGTGAATGGTACAACAGGTATCGCTGTTGGTATGGCGACAAATATTCCGCCGCACAATTTGCGTGAAACCATTGACGGTGTTATCAAGATCATTGATAATCGTGTGGAAGAAAATCGTGAGACAACCATCGAAGAACTGATGGAGATAATCAAGGGACCGGATTTTCCGACAGGTGCCATGATCCCTGGCAAATACGGTATCAATCAGGCCTACCGTACCGGCCGCGGCAAATTAAAAGTAAGAGCAGTGACGGATATCGAGACAATGCCGAATGGCCGTCATCGTATTGTAGCCACAGAGCTGCCTTATATGGTCAACAAGGCAAAACTCATTGAAAAAATTGCCGAGCTGGTAAAAGATAAACGAATTGAAGGTATTTCTGATCTTCGAGATGAATCCAGCCGTGAAGGCCTTCGTGTCGTGATTGAACTGAAAAAGGATGCTAATCCGAATGTTGTACTGAACCAGCTGTATAAACATACCCAGCTGCAGGATACGTATGGTGTGATCATGTTGGCGCTTGTCAATAATCAGCCGATGATCCTGAATCTGAAACAGATGCTTGAACTGTATCTGAAGCATCAGGAAGAAGTTGTGACACGAAGAACGCGTTTTGAATTAAATAAAGCGGAAGAACGTGCACATATTTTACAGGGCTTATTAATTGCTCTTGACCATATTGATGAGGTTATCAGCATTATCCGTTCATCGAAAAATGTTGCAGAGGCCAAAACACGGCTGATGGAAACATTTGGTCTGACTGAGGTTCAGGCTCAGGCCATCGTTGATATGCGTCTGAGAGCGCTGACAGGTCTGGAAAGAGAAAAGATTGAGAACGAATACAATGAACTGATGAAGCGAATCGGTGAATTAAAAGCAATTCTTGCGGATGAAAAACTGCTTCTCGGCGTGATTCGCGAAGAAATTAAGCTTATCCGTGATAAATATGGTGATGACAGAAGAACATCCCTGGGGGTGGATGATGATGAAATTACTGTTGAAGATTTGATCAAACGCGAAAATACAGTCATTGCCATGACTCAGCTGGGTTATATTAAACGTATGACCATGGATAACTTCAGAAGTCAGAACCGCGGTGGTCGAGGCATTAAAGGGATGACAAAGCTGGATGAAGATTGCATTACAGAGTTGATGATGGCAAACACCCATGATTATATTCTGTTCTTCACCAATAAAGGCCGTGTATTCAGACTGAAAGGCTATGAGATTCCGGAGGCATCCCGTATTGCCAGAGGTACAGCACTGATCAATCTGCTGCAGCTTGAGCCTGGTGAAAAGGTAACAGCAACCATTCCGCTTGAAAAATATGAGAATGACAAATATCTTTTCATGGCTACAAAGAACGGTATGGTCAAGAAGACGTCCATCATGGAATACATCAATGTCCGTAAGACAGGCCTTCTGGCTATCGGTCTGCGTGAAGATGATGAACTGATCGAAGTTAAGGTAACAGATGAGTCTGATTTGATTTATCTTGTTTCCCAGAAGGGTATGAGTATCTGCTTCAAGCAGGATAATGTTCGTGCAACAGGACGTACTTCTATGGGCGTGATCGGCATGGATCTGGATGCGGATGATCTGATTGTCGGCATGCAGGTCAGCAGTCAGGGCGAAGCAGTGCTTATTGTATCCGAAAAAGGTCTAGGAAAGCGAACCATGCTGGAAGAATTTAATGTTCAGAATCGCGGCGGCAAGGGCCTTAAATGCTATAGGATTACAGATAAGACAGGTCTTGTTGTGGGCGTAAAGTGTGTCAACGCAGAAGATGAACTGATGATCATTACAACCGGCGGTATTATTATACGTATGCCGGTAGAAGGCATTTCTATTTTGAAGCGTATCACTTCAGGGGTTAAACTGATCCAGCTGGATGAAGGCTCTGTAGTTGCAAGTATTGCAAAGATCCGTGAAGATATGAAAGACGATGAGGAGACTTCAGTCGAACAGGCAGAAGGTGCTGAGGAGATAGCTGATGTTTCAGAAAATGATTCAGTGGATAATTCTGAGGAAAATGAAAAAGAATAGTGTATAAAGCTTTTGAATTGGGGATAAGTTCCAAAAGAAAAAGCAGAAATGTGGAAAAGGGCCGCAGCATCAGGAAAATGCTGCGGCCCTTTGTTTCGATGTCAGTGAAAGAAAAGAATACTCGGTCATTTGGAATAGTGGCTGACTAGTGTGTGTGGGCGTCGATATATTCAGTTCTTGTCTTGGAGTAAATAATCTTCTGACTGCTGTAAAGGCCATAGTATCCGGACAGCATATAGCTGACAGCAATGGTAATCAGATAATAAGGCATCCCTTCAAAGCCAAATAGTTCGAATGAAATCAGTAAGGAAGTAATCGGGCTGTTGGTAACACCGCAGAACACACCGACCATACCGCAGCCGGCGCAGAGAGCAGCAGGAAGTCCAAGGATTGGTCCGATGACACAGCCTAGAGTGGCACCGATAAAGAACGAAGGAACGATTTCACCGCCTTTAAATCCGGCACCCAGGGTAGCTGCTGTAAAAATAATCTTCATCATAAACGCCCATGGCGGAACAGAGCCTTCAAAGCAACGGGCGATCATCGGCATGCCGGCACCATTGTAATCATTGGTATGTAAAAGCAGTGTCAGAAGAACAACAATTAAACCACCGACAAAAACGCGAAGATACGGGTTGGCAATGTATTTCTTGTATGTATGCTCGGATAGATGCAGGGCAATGCAGAAAACAACACTGATGACGGCAAAAGCAGCTGCGGCAAAAATTGTCTGACCAACGGTAAGGGCTGTCAGAGGCGGGAGATCCGTAATCGGAAAAACTTCCGGCATAGCGCCTAAATGTCTGGCCAGCATGGAAGCTGTCAGAGATGAAATAACACACGGTACCAAGGCAGAATAATGCATAATGCCGACGCTGATGACTTCCATAGAAAATACTGCGGCAGCCATCGGGGTACCGAATACAGCTGAGAAGCAGGCACTCATGCCGCACATAATCATCAGTTTCTTATCTTTTTCATCAAAATGAAAGGTCTGAGCCAAAAAATCACCGAGGCTTCCGCCAATCTGCAGGGCAGCACCTTCACGACCGGCCGAACCGCCGAACAGATGGGTGATCAGCGTCGATACAAAGATCAGTGGTGCTACTTTGACAGAAATATGGTTGTCCGATTGGATGGAGGACAGAACCAGATTGGTTCCTGTATTGTTGTACTGACCGCTTACCCTGTAGAGAAAAATAATCAGCAGACCGGCAAAGGGCAGCAGGTAAATGAGTATGGGGTGAGCGGTTCGGTAGCCGGTCACAAAACTCATGGCATAATAAAAAAGTGTTCCGACGGCTCCTACGAGAAGGCCTGTAAAGATGGCTGTAATCAGCCAGCGGATCAGTAAGATGACATTTTTTACAGATGGGGTAAAAAATGTTTTTAAATGTTCCATGTGGTCTTTAAAATTCATCGTTTTATCTCCTGTTAAAGATTTAGTAAAGATAAATTTATTATAGTGATTGTTGCACTGAAATGCAAGGAAATAAGGGGTTTTAAGCTTATTGACATCAAAAAAACGTCATTATATAATAAATTTATCTGCTTAAAAAGTTACGGAGGAAGCTATGAGAGAAATCAGTTGTAATGCGATTATCAGCAGTATCAAAGAAATGTGTATTCAGGCCACCCATTATTTGTCAGATGACATGAAGTCTGCACTTTATAAAGGTGTGGAGAAGGAAGAATCTCCGCTCGGACGTCAGATTCTGGAGCAGTTGTGTGAAAATCTTAAAATTGCAGGGGAAGATATGATCCCAATTTGTCAGGATACAGGCATGGCCGTTGTTTTTGTGGAAATTGGACAGGAAGTTCATATTGTTGACGGCGGTCTTGAGGATGCTATCAATGAAGGTGTCAGACAGGGATATATTGAAGGTTATCTGAGAAAATCCGTTGTCCGTGATCCGGTTGAAAGAATTAATACGAATGATAATACACCGGCTATTATTCATTATTCTATTGTTCAGGGTGATACATTTAAGATCACACTGGCTCCGAAAGGATTCGGTAGCGAGAATATGAGCCGGGTGGTGATGCTGAAGCCTGCAGATGGTATAGAAGGTGTGAAGAAAGTTATTTTAGAGACAGTTGATCTGGCAGGACCGAATGCCTGTCCGCCTATGGTGATCGGTGTTGGTGTCGGCGGCGATTTTGAAAAATGTGCCATCATGGCCAAGCATGCACTGACAAGGGCAGCAGGCGAACACTCTGATATACCTTATGTACGTGCGTTGGAAGAAGAGATGCTGGATAAGGTAAATCAGTTGGGAATCGGACCAGGTGGTCTCGGTGGAACAGTGACGGCATTTGCGGTTAATATAGAGACATATCCAACACATATTGCAGGATTGCCGGTAGCAGTCAATATATGTTGTCATGTGAATCGACATGTGACAAAAGAATTATAGGAGGCGGCGATGATGGACAGACATATAAAGGCACCATTTAATGAAGATGAAGTGAAAACGCTGAAAGCCGGAGATTATGTGTATATATCAGGTACTATTTATACTGCCAGGGATGCAGCTCATAAGAGAATGTATGAAGCACTTCAGAATGGCCAGGAAGTACCGATGTCATTGAAGGATAATGTTGTTTATTACATGGGACCGTCACCAGCCAGAGAAGGCCGTCCGATTGGTTCAGCCGGACCGACAACCAGCAGCAGAATGGATAAGTATGCACCGCTTCTCATGGATCAGGGACTGAAAGGGATGATCGGAAAAGGAAAACGTTCTGCAGAAGTACGGGAAGCAATTGTAAGAAATGGTGCTGTTTACTTTGCAGCTGTGGGGGGTGCAGGTGCACTTTTGTCTAAAGCAGTTAAAAAAGCAAAGGTGATTGCCTACGATGACCTCGGAACAGAGGCAATCAGAAAGTTGGAAGTGGAGAATCTTCCTGCAATCGTGGTCATTGACAGTGAAGGCAGTTACCTGTATGAGGATGTAGCAAAAAAATATCGAAAAATTTAAAAAAGATGTTGACAAAAGGTTTTAGTACCTGTATAATAACAAATGCTCACTGCAGTGACGGTGAGTGACTGGAGAAATACTCAAGAGGCCGAAGAGGCGCCCCTGCTAAGGGTGTAGGTCGGGC
>QFCH01002576.1_pt1 | contig 77168 bp, 79 predicted proteins | sample 5346071 | NCBI WGS metagenome assembly QFCH01 (sample SAMN09062255, study PRJNA434731) | Human gut metagenome, whole genome shotgun sequencing project. | isolation source: stool timepoint B chromium assembly | host: Homo sapiens | collected 2015
TTGGCACACGGAATGGCTACCAATATTGGCTCCAATCGTACTGATTCCATTGACAACCCCTCTCTTCTTAGGGAACCAGTCTGATTGCATTGGACCTGTACAAAGATAAAAACAACCTTGTCCACAACTAACCATAATACATTGACTAATCGCATACATCACAATGTTCGAAGCACGAAGAAATAAAAAGTAAAATGTAAAGCCAAAAATAATAAACAATGCCGCACTTACTTTTCTTCCACCGAATCGATCTCTAAATTTTGCAATAACTAACATCATTGCAACCCCTACAAATCCGGCAACCGTTCCCATACTTAAACAAAGTTCATAATCTAATCCTGCACCTTTTGCAATTTCTGGAAGTGCAATATTTAATCCATCATTAACACCTGCATTTGTGACCAACATAGCCAAAATCGCAAAAATCATCAAATTCCAGCCTTTACCAAGGTTGAAACTTTCTTTAATTGTTAACTTTTTATCCATTTTCCCTCTCCTGTGTTTCGTAATTTAAATAGGTTAATCCGATGCATCTTCTTTACACTTTTCTTGTCTTTACTGTAACCCACATAACCCTTTTCCTCAAATATACTTTTTCCTATAGGAATAGGAAAAATGGAGTGTTAGTATTTTAAATAAAAAAACCGTGAAACAAATTCACGGTTTTTTTCAGCTCCCCTGTATGTCTTGTACCAACGACAACTCGGTTAACAGCCGAGTGCTCTACCGACTGAGCTAAGGAGGATCATTATGAAGTTATAATAGAAAAGAACACTACCTATTCTTCCTAAGTTAGTGTTCACATATACCTTCAAAACTGCATACAAGAAATATCATCCATTTACCTATCACCTTGCTTGGTCATGCCCTCGACCGATTAGTAACAGTCAGCTCCATGTGTTACCACACTTCCACCTCTGTCCTATCTACCTCGTCGTCTTCAAGGGGTCTTACTACTTTCGTAGGGATATCTCATCTTGAGGGGGGCTTCACGCTTAGATGCCTTCAGCGTTTATCCCGTCCCGGCTTGGCTACTCTGCCATGAACTTGGTAGTTCAACAGATACACCAGCGGCCAGTCCACCCCGGTCCTCTCGTACTAAGGGCAGCTCCTCTCAAATATCCTACGCCCACGCCGGATAGGGACCGAACTGTCTCACGACGTTCTGAACCCAGCTCGCGTACCGCTTTAATGGGCGAACAGCCCAACCCTTGGGACCTACTTCAGCCCCAGGATGCGATGAGCCGACATCGAGGTGCCAAACCACTCCGTCGATGTGAACTCTTGGGAGTGATAAGCCTGTTATCCCCAGGGTAGCTTTTATCCGTTGAGCGATGGCAATCCCACTTTATACCACCGGATCACTAAGTCCTACTTTCGTACCTGCTCCACCCGTCGGTGTCGCAGTCAAGCTCCCTTCTGCCTTTGCACTCTTCGAATGGTTTCCAACCATTCTGAGGGAACCTTTGAGCGCCTCCGATACCCTTTCGGAGGCGACCGCCCCAGTCAAACTCCCCACCTGACATTGTCCCCAGACCGGTTCACGGCCTCTGGTTAGAAATCCAATACTGCAAGGGTGGTATCCCAACAGCGGCTCTGTGACAACTGGCGTTATCACTTCCTAGCCTCCCACCTATCCTGTACATGCAATACCGAATCCCAGTATCAAGCTGGAGTAAAGCTCCATGGGGTCTTTCCGTCCTGGCGCAGGTAACCAGCATCTTCACTGGTATTTCAATTTCACCGGGTGCATTGTTGAGACAGTGCCCAAATCATTACGCCTTTCGTGCGGGTCGGAACTTACCCGACAAGGAATTTCGCTACCTTAGGACCGTTATAGTTACGGCCGCCGTTTACTGGGGCTTAAGTTCAAAGCTTCGCTTGCGCTAACCTCTCCCCTTAACCTTCCAGCACCGGGCAGGCGTCAGCCCATATACTTCACCTTTCGGTTTTGCATAGACCTGTGTTTTTGCTAAACAGTTGCTTGGGCCAATTCTCTGCGGCCAGCTCTCACTGGCACTCCTTCTCCCGAAGTTACGGAGTCATTTTGCCGAGTTCCTTAACAATGCTTCTCCCGTCGGCCTTAGGATTCTCTCCTCATCCACCTGTGTCGGTTTACGGTACGGGTACGATATGAACAATAGCGGCTTTTCTTGACGCATGGCTCACATACTTCCCTACTTTTGTTCGGTCCGCATCACGTCTTCGGATTGATGAGCGGATTTGCCAACTCATCTCCTACCTCGCTTGCACCGGTCTTTCCATTCCCGGCTTATGCTCTCCACACGTGTCCCCACAGTTCTGTCATACCGTAGTACAGGAATTTCAACCTGTTATCCATCGACTACGCCTTTCGGCCTCGCCTTAGGCCCCGACTTACCCAGAGCAGATCAGCTTTACTCTGGAAACCTTAGATATTCGGCCGGAAGGATTCTCACCTTCCTCTCGCTACTCATTCCGGCATTCTCTCTTCGATGCAATCCACAGCTCCTTCCGGTACTGCTTCCTCTCGCATCCAATGCTCCTCTACCAATCAACTATTCGTTGATTCCTGAGCTTCGGTAGTATGTTTCAGCCCCGGACATTTTCGGCGCAGGACCTCTCGACTAGTGAGCTATTACGCACTCTTTGAATGTATGGCTGCTTCTAAGCCAACATCCTAGTTGTCTTTGAAATCCCACATCCTTTTCCACTTAACACACATTTTGGGACCTTAGCTGCAGGTCTGGGCTCTTTCCCTTTCGACTACCCAACTTATCTCGTGCAGTCTGACTCCCGTACAGCATCTACGCGGCATTCGGAGTTTGATATTCTTCGGTAAGCTTTGACGCCCCCTAGGAAATTCAGTGCTCTACCTCCGCAAGACTCGTACGAGGCTAGCCCTAAAGCTATTTCGAGGAGAACCAGCTATCTCCGGGTTCGATTGGAATTTCTCCCCTATCCACACCTCATCCCCACCCTTTTCAACGGATGTGGGTTCGGTCCTCCATTGCCTTTTACGGCAACTTCAACCTGGACATGGATAGATCACCCGGTTTCGGGTCTGCTCTGACTGACTCTCGCCCTATTAAGACTTGGTTTCCCTTCGGCTCCGCACCTAAAGTGCTTAACCTCGCCAGCCAGCGCAACTCGCCGGACCGTTCTACAAAAAGTACGCGGTTCATCATATAAAGATGTTCCACAGCTTGTAAACATATGGTTTCAGGTTCTTTTTCACTCCCCTCCCGGGGTTCTTTTCACCGTTCCTTCACAGTACTATGCGCTATCGGTCACTAAGGAGTATTTAGCCTTACGGGGTGGTCCCCGCATGTTCAGTCAAGGTTCCACGTGTCTCGACCTACTCTGGATACCGCCATGTCTTTCGTCTTTTCGCTTACGGGGCTTTCACCCTCTTTGGCTGGCTTTCCCAAAACCATTCTGCTAAAACTTAAGAATCAATTATGCGGTCCGAACCCCAGAGTGCACGCACTCTGGTTTGGGCTCTTTCGATTTCGCTCGCCGCTACTTTCGAAATCACTGTTGTTTTCTCTTCCTCCGGCTACTTAGATGTTTCAGTTCACCGGGTTCCCTACATATGGCTATGTATTCACCATATGTTGACTGAGGTTCTCTCAGCCAGGTTTCCCCATTCAGATATCTCCGGATCACAGGATATGTGCTCCTCCCCGAAGCTTTTCGCAGCTTATCACGTCTTTCATCGGCTCTTAGTGCCAAGGCATCCACCATACGCTCTTTTTCGCATGACCAACAGATAAGAGATACGGGTTGTTCTCTCATCGACACCGATATAGCGTTATCGGCGTTGGTTCTAGGTCAATTTCTTTTTTGTCTGTTTTCTTCAGACAGTAATTTAATATAAATTACCTCGGATGTCTTGATTTTAGATATTTAAAATCATTTATTTCTTATATGCAATTTTCAAGGTACATTGCAAAACAATGATTTTTGCGTTGAATGTTTACATTCATAAGCTAAAAAATCAATTGTTTTATAACGTGCCTGCACGTGACCGAGAGAACTTGTTCTCGAGGTGCAATGTAAGCACTTTTTTGACTGAGTTTATCAGTCATTAGAAAACTGAAAACTTCTCTTCAACTCTCTAATCACTGGTAAAACCAGTTATGCTAACAGCACTGCCCTGCTGATTGGGTTGGCGGCGATAAGTTGTTGCTCATCTTTGCCTGTATTTATTTGAATTTCCCGAACATTTGCGGCGATTCCGCATCTGCTCTTTTCTTCTTTTTAGATCTGGCAGCCACCTACTCTCCCACATCGTCTCCAATGCAGTACCATCGGCCGCTTAGGTCTTAACCATCGTGTTCGGGATGGGTACGGGTGTTTCCCCTAAGCGCATCGCCACCAGAATCAGTTATTCAGCTTTTGACAGCCTTAATAACTGAACAATAAACAACATTCCTTACTTCTTCCATTTCCTTAGAAAGGAGGTGATCCAGCCGCACCTTCCGATACGGCTACCTTGTTACGACTTCACCCCAGTTATCGGTCCCACCTTCGGCAGCTCCCTCCTTGCGGTTGGGTCACTGACTTCGGGCGTTACTGACTCCCATGGTGTGACGGGCGGTGTGTACAAGACCCGGGAACGTATTCACCGCGACATTCTGATTCGCGATTACTAGCGATTCCAGCTTCATGTAGTCGAGTTGCAGACTACAATCCGAACTGAGACGTTATTTTTGGGATTTGCTCGGTCTCACAGCTTTGCTTCCCTTTGTTTACGCCATTGTAGCACGTGTGTAGCCCTGGTCATAAGGGGCATGATGATTTGACGTCATCCCCACCTTCCTCCAGGTTATCCCTGGCAGTCTCTCTAGAGTGCCCATCCAAAATGCTGGCTACTAAAGATAGGGGTTGCGCTCGTTGCGGGACTTAACCCAACATCTCACGACACGAGCTGACGACAACCATGCACCACCTGTCACCGATGTTCCGAAGAAAAACTCCCATTACGGAGCGGTCATCGGGATGTCAAGATCAGGTAAGGTTCTTCGCGTTGCTTCGAATTAAACCACATGCTCCACCGCTTGTGCGGGTCCCCGTCAATTCCTTTGAGTTTCATTCTTGCGAACGTACTCCCCAGGTGGACTACTTATTGCGTTTGCTGCGGCACCGAATGGCTTTGCCACCCGACACCTAGTAGTCATCGTTTACGGCGTGGACTACCAGGGTATCTAATCCTGTTTGCTCCCCACGCTTTCGAGCCTCAACGTCAGTTACTGTCCAGTAAGCCGCCTTCGCCACTGGTGTTCCTCCTAATATCTACGCATTTCACCGCTACACTAGGAATTCCACTTACCTCTCCAGCACTCTAGCCTGACAGTTTCCAAAGCAGTCCCGGGGTTGAGCCCCGGGCTTTCACTTCAGACTTGCCATGCCGTCTACGCTCCCTTTACACCCAGTAAATCCGGATAACGCTTGCCCCCTACGTATTACCGCGGCTGCTGGCACGTAGTTAGCCGGGGCTTCTTAGTCAGGTACCGTCATTTTCTTCCCTGCTGATAGAAGTTTACATACCGAAATACTTCATCCTTCACGCGGCGTCGCTGCATCAGGCTTTCGCCCATTGTGCAATATTCCCCACTGCTGCCTCCCGTAGGAGTTTGGGCCGTGTCTCAGTCCCAATGTGGCCGGTCACCCTCTCAGGTCGGCTACTGATCGTCGCCTTGGTGAGCCGTTACCCCACCAACTAGCTAATCAGACGCGGGTCCATCTCATACCACCGGAGTTTTTACCACCGGGTCATGCGACCCTGTGGTCTTATGCGGTATTAGCAGTCATTTCTAACTGTTATCCCCCTGTATGAGGCAGGTTACCCACGCGTTACTCACCCGTCCGCCGCTCAGTCACAAAAGTCTTCATCCGAAGAATCAAACTTAAGCGCTTCGCTCGACTTGCATGTGTTAAGCACGCCGCCAGCGTTCATCCTGAGCCAGGATCAAACTCTCGTACAAAGAACTTTGGTCTGGTCTTTCACAGACCTTAGTTCGTATACGCTTCTCGATGACTTAGCAAACAGCTTTGCTGTGAGCTTAGTATCGCAGAAGCGTCATTAAGTTCAAGTTCGTTCCAGGTCAAGAAAACTACTAGCTTTCTTATCCCTTTTACTGTTTTTAGGTTGACATTTTTATGTCTGTTCTGAATAATTCTCTTCGATAGAATTTTCAGGGATGTTGTCTATTGTTCAATTATCAAGGTTCTTTGTTTTTGTCTGTCTCATGCGACAGCCATATTAGAATATCACATCTTTGTTAGCTTGTCAACAACTTTTTTCAAGTTTTTTACTTTTTTGACTCGCTGATGAGTATTCTTTTTTAAAAACCCCACCACGTTTCCGCGGTGGAGTTATATAGTATCATTTTAATTTTAATATGTCAAGATATTTTTTGAGTTTTTTTACAATTTTCTAAAATCAATTTTAAGCCCTCTTACCAACAAACTTTTCTTTGCTTTTACGTTACATAAAGTTTGTCGCAAGCTTCATCAGCGGATTATTTTCATATAACATATTTAATATCGCATTCTCTTGTATCACCTGGTAAATTTCCCTTCCAAAAGCTGTTACATATAATAAAGTAATCACAACAAAGAATAACCAGATAATGATCAAACCACCCGCTGCTCCAACCACGCCGCCAGCCAGCCGGTTAAAAAATCCAAGCACCGGAAGTTCTGACACAATATCAAGCGCAAAGATAATCGCACGGAGTACGATCGTCACAAGAAGAAATGTACAGAGAAATGCTACAATATGTATGATCAGCTTCGAAAGAAATTCTCCCACATATTCTGCAAAAGTCTTTACCCCCAGCTTCTCATAAATAACATCGTTATTGTTATCTGAAAGAAGTGATTTGAACACTTCCGGTAATTCCGCCATCTCAATTGCTTTAATTTGAAGATCTTTTGGAATATCTGCATTCTCCAAAGCTTCTTCTATCCCAGCGCTTCCTTCAGCGCCAAGACCCGCCAGAACATTTTTGGAAATTCCGTATTCCGCTAATTGTTCACTACTGATTTCTCCATTCACAATATCATCAATAGATATTCCATACTCTTCCAGTTTCTCCTCGCTCACTCCCGCTGCTTCTAACGCTTTCCTTACATCTTCTGCATCAATTCCGCCTTCCCGGGCTCCTGCAAGCTGCTCTGATGCCACCGAAGCCATCGTTTTCATTACTTGATCCTTGATCATACTATCTACAGGTGTTTTCGACTCAATCAAGTCCGCCACAAAAGGGGTGGCAAAAAATACGATCACTAACGTCAGAAGCGTCGTCACCAATGACACTGCAATCTTAATCGCTCCTTTGTATATTCCTACGATAACACAGATTAAAAATATTAACCCTATTCCCAGTACAACAAAATCCATATAATTCTCCTATTTACTTCACAAGTCGTATGTCTTCCATACCATTTGCATTCATCACAATGTATTTATTTACACCAAAGGTTGGGATAATCTCCATGATATTGTTATTCATCTCACCTTGAAATTTTTCCACACCACTTCTTAAGAATATCCTGCATTTTTTTCCGTCATATAAAATAACCTGATTTCCACTGATCTTTGCATTTTTATAATTTCCGGTAAAATCCTTAGACATCACCTTTTTCCCCGCAGCATTATAAAGGCATAATTCATATCCTTCTTTTCCTTCATTTTTTAAAATCATGCCGATATATCTCTCATTATGAAATACGCTCTGTATTTCCTTATCAATCGTTACAGTCGTTACTTCTTTCGGCACCGCCTTGCCCTTAAATAGCGTCAGGCAATTATCTCCTACAACCGCTGAAACAGACTGATTCAGAAAAAAGCCAGTTCCGACCACGCTGCTTTTGTATTCTTTCGTCTCCACTTCACGATCGGTCTTTTCCTCTCCTTTTTTTCCGAAATTATAATAAGAAACTTTGGAGCTCACAACCGTATCCTTCATGCACAAATATACAACCTGCATCACCTCTCCGTCCCCGGAGATCGCTACATCAACCGGATATCCTTCTCCTTCAAAAGAAGCCTGCAATTCCACCAGCACATTTCCGGCAGCGTCATAGCAGATGATGCTCGGATCAAATTCATTTTTCACGATTACACTGACAATCCCCTGTTCAGATACAGATATCTTTTCAATCGGCAATGTTGTCTTGATTTCTCCTTTCAATCCTTCTCGCTGGAAAATCATAATATCATTGCCGCCTTTGTCTGCAACAACAGCCGATACTTCATTTACATCTACAAATGGATTTTTTATCTGACACGGCTGATTCCACTGTTCCTCTCCTTTTCGATTCAAATATGAGACCCCGTCTCTGCTGTATTTCAACACTCCCCCTGCAAATTCTTCATAATTACTGTCCGAGACGCCTCGAATCTTATAAGTATCAGATACTCGCGCTTTCGTATATGTCTGAAGATTCACTAACAGGAACAATGCCGCAGCAGCAATTGCTGCCACGGCTACAATGATCACCATACGCCGCCGAAAACACAGCCGCCGCTCCCGAACCTGCGCTTCCAGTTCCTCCACTAAATTTCCTTCGCTCTTTAATTCCGTCATAATCTCATCTGCCAGCTTGTCCACTGACTCCTCCGACTCCCTTACCAATCGGAGATTTTTATTTTTACGATGCAACATCCACATTCCTCTCTTTATCGTACCGTTTCCGTTTTTAACTCACGTTGTCCATAGTTTTTGTGGATATTATATCATATTTTCAGATTAAGGTAACAATAATTTTTGTCCGATAAAAATAAGATTCCCATCAGACAGTCCATTCATTTTACAAATCGCCTCTACATGCCCGGTATTTCCATATATTTTCAAACTGATCGTATCAAGTGTATCCCCTTTTTTCACCACATAGAAATCATCTTCTGTAAACTCCCCTTCCATAGTCTGCACTTCTTGTTTTGCCTCCTGCTTTGCAGTCTCTTTCACCTCTTGCTTGTCCGTTTCTTCGTCAACAGGCTGTTTCGCTTCCGCCGTTTTTCCGCCTTCTTCCTTATCTTTTACATCTAACTCGTCACTTTCCGCTTCCGCCGCTTTTGCCGAATCCACAGACATTGATAGCGCCTCCAGCGTTTCCTGTACCGATTCCATCTTATCGAAATTATTCATGGTCGAGATACCGATCGCTAACACAATCACCACAAGAAGCACACTTACAGCATACACAAATCTTGAATTTTGCTTCTGCTCTTTGTACTCCATTTTTTCTCTTACGGCACTACGAAAATTCTTTGCAGCTCGATCCTCAACCATTTCACAGGGTGTCACGCCAATCATGCGACGTGTATTAATCATATAGTTTTGCATAGCGGGATTTTTTTCATAATAAATATAGTGTCCTCCCATTTGCATGAGCTCGCCATATTTATAAGCATAAAAAATCTCTTCCGCTTCCAGCGCATCTTTCCATACAAATACCGAATTGTCTTTTGCAAAATGTTTCATATGGATTCGGCTCACACCTTTATTCAACCCCATAGGATGCCCTGTTTCAATCAGGCACCACCCTACTATTTCCTGACTCGGAAAATATTCTTTCTTTTCTTCTTCAATGTATTCCCATACATCTTCTCGTATCAATATATCATTTCCGTTTACTTCCAGCTCTTTCATTTGAAGAGCTCCTAATATGTACACTACCTCCTGACCTTCCTGTTCATGGCGTTCCCCCATAAGAACCGCTCCGGCAGGATTGTCAAGCGCTTTCTGCCGCAATTGATTCAGATAAGTATCTACGTAATCTTCTACATAGATCTTAGGCTCGTCACAGACGTTTCCTATTTGTCTTACATTCTTAGGAAATTGTTTTTCCATATACTCCTCACCTCATCATATTATTTGCAGCACCGTCATATAATGCTGTATATCTTTGCCTTGGATAATAGCATATGAAAAACGCGTAATTTATCAGTTTTTGGGCAACTTCCCAAGAATTTTACGACAAAAAATGCGCGGAACTCAAATTCCACGCATCTTTTATATTTTTCTTTATCTTTCTTCTTATACAAATGCTTTTACTTTCTCGTAAATGCTATCTGCATCTAATCCATATTTCTTGATCAATTCTGCCGCCGGTCCGGACTCACCGTATACGTCGTTGACACCGATCTTCATTACTTTGGCAGGTGCCTTTTCAGCTACCACATCACAAACCGCACTTCCAAGACCGCCAATAACAGAGTGCTCTTCAACTGTCACGATCTTTCCTGTCTTAGCCGCTGCCTTAATAACAGCCTCCTCATCCAATGGTTTGATCGTGTGCATATTGATAACCTCTGCACTGATTCCTTCTGCTGCAAGCTTCTCTGCTGCCGCAAGTGACTCGGAAACCGGAAGTCCTGTTGCAATAATAGTCACATCTGTACCTTCTCTTAATGTAACTGCTTTTCCGATCTCAAACTTGTAATCTGCATTGTCATTAATCACCGGAACTGCTGCTCTTCCGAAACGCAGATACACCGGTCCTACATGTTTGTAAGCTGCTTCTACCGCTGCTTTCGCTTCAATATCGTCAGAAGGATTTAAAACTACCATTCCCGGAATGGTTCTCATAAGAGCAATATCCTCGTTACACTGATGTGTTGCTCCGTCTTCACCTACGGAAATACTTGCATGTGTTGCTCCGATTTTTACATTTAACTTTGGATATCCTACAGAGTTACGGATCTGTTCAAACGCACGTCCTGCTGCAAACATCGCAAATGAACTTGCAAATGGAACTTTTCCTGTTGCTGCCAGCCCTGCTGCCACGCCGATCATGTTACATTCCGCAATACCGCAGTCGATGTGTCTCTCCGGAAAAGCTTTTTTAAAGATGCCAGTCTTTGTTGCCGCTGCAAGGTCTGCATCCAGCACAACAACGTCATCATATTTTTTCCCTAATTCTACTAAAGCATTACCGTAGCTTTCTCTTGTTGCAATTTTCTTTACTTCTGACATAATGCTTCACCTGCTTTCTCTAAATCTTCCATTGCTACTTTGTACTGTTCATCGTTTGGAGCTGCTCCATGCCAGGAAGCTTGATTCTCCATAAAGGAAACTCCTTTTCCTTTTACCGTCTTAGCAATAATTGCTGTTGGCTGTCCTTTCGTTGCTTTCGCTTCCTTGAACGCTGCATCAATCGCATCAAAATCATGTCCGTCAATGTTGATCACATGGAAATTGAACGCCTCAAACTTCTTATCGATCGGGTATGGAGAGTTTACTTCATCAATCGCGCCATCAATCTGAAGATTGTTGTTATCTACGATCACTACCAGGTTGTCCAGCTTTCTGTGAGCTGCAAGCATTGCTGCCTCCCACACTTGACCTTCCTGAATTTCTCCATCTCCGAGCAGTGTGTAGACACGATAATCATCACCTGACAATTTTGCAGATAATGCCATTCCTACTGCCGCAGAGATTCCCTGTCCGAGAGAACCACTGGACATATCAACACCCGGAATATGTTTCATATCCGGATGTCCCTGAAGATAAGAGCCGACTTTACGAAGCGTTGTCAGATCTTCCACCGGGAAAAATCCTCTATTTGCCAATGTAGCGTAATATCCAGGAGCAGTATGTCCCTTAGATAATACAAAACGGTCACGATCCGCTTTCTTAGGATCTGCCGGATCAACATTCATTTCCTCAAAGAAAAGATATGTATAAATATCTGCTGCTGACAGTGATCCGCCCGGATGACCGGATTTCGCACTGTGAACCGCTGTGACAGCGCCTTTACGGATTTCGTTGGCTGTCTTCATTAACTCTAATTTGTTCATGATATTCCTCCTAGATAATTATGTAGCTTTACTTATATATCATATAATACATGGAGCATTCTTGCAAATGATTTCGCATTTTGCAGCTCTGCAATTCTTACTCTCCGAAAACTGCCTTGTAATCAGCCTGGAACTTTTCAATACCTGCATCTGTCAAAGGATGCTTTGTCATCTGCTCAATAACTTTATATGGAACGGTAGCAATATCTGCCCCTGCCAACGCACAGTCTGTTACGTGAATCGGATGACGAACACTTGCTGCGATAATCTCTGTATCGATTCCTGCAACTTCGAAGATCTGTGCAATCTCTGCAATAAGATCTGTTCCTCTTACGGAAATATCATCCAGACGTCCTAAGAACGGAGATACATAAGATGCTCCTGCTCTTGCTGCCAGAAGTGCCTGATTTGCTGTAAAGATCAATGTCACATTTGTCTTGATCCCCTCGGATGAAAGAACCTTACATGCCTTTAATCCTTCTACTGTCATTGGGATTTTTACTACCATATTTGGGTGAATCTTTGCAATCTCTCTTCCTTCAGCGATCATTCCTTCAGCGTCCACAGTCGTAGCTTTTACTTCTCCGCTGATCGGTCCGTCCACGATGGATGCAATCTCTGCGATCACCTCTTCAAATACTTTTCCCTCTTTCGCGATCAGAGATGGATTTGTTGTCACACCGCAGATCACTCCCATATCATTTGCTTTTCTAATGTCTTCAACATTGGCTGTGTCGATGAAAAATTTCATATCATTTTCCTCCTTTAAATCGTGTGGATTTCTCCACTTTTTTCGTTTTGCTCGTATGATAAAATTATATCTCATAGTCCCGCGGCTGGTCAATAGTCCAATGTTTCTATTAGTAATTTAAACAATTAATAATATACATTTATTAATTGTTTTTCAAAAGATAATGACGGTTATTTTTACATTTCTGCATATTTTAAAAAGTTCTCAATCAAATTATTATTAATAATATTTTCAAATACATTAATTTTATTTTTTACTTCGCCGCTTTTTGCTGTTTTCCCCGGCGTAAGAAGTTGTTCCTCTCACAATGAGTTTCGGCTCGTATTCCACATGATATGTGCTGATCGGCTCCATATCAGAATACTTATTGTTATGAGAAGAAATTTTCTTCATGATAATGTCGCAGGCATCCCGCCCTTTAAAAATGACAAAATGTTCAATTGTCGTAAGTTCCACTTTATGCATGCGGGCAAACAATGTATTGTCACATCCCATAACGGAAATATCTCCCGGGACCTTAATCTTTGCCTCATAGAGAGCGTCAAGAATTCCAAATGCGATCATATCATTCAGCCCTACAATCGCGGTAATATCCTTCGTTTCTTCCAGAAGTTCACGGGTGAGCTCATAACCGATCTTGTATTCCGAATCAATATGAGCCACATCAAGGTCGAGCTCCTCTCTCGCCGCTTTGATAATTACCTGATCCTTGATTCCGGCTTCCGCAAATTCCTTCAAAAAGCCTTCCACTCTCTTGGATCTCTGTTTTTGCCTTGTCGTAAGAGGCGGTGCAATATAAGCCACTTTGCGGTGTCCCAGTTCCAGAAGATGCTTTGCCATCATCCTTCCAAGTTTTGAATTATCAAGCTCTACCGCATCTACATTCAGTTTTTCATTCTGATTGTTAATGATCGCAACCGGAATCTCTCTCGAAAGCTCTTCCACAAGATCCATAAAGCAATGACTGGGATTACAGGTATAAATGATCCCCAACGGCTTTAATTCCCACATCATTTTCAGGTACCGTTCTTCCATTCGCAGATCTCTCTGCGTATTGCATACAAAGAGTCCGAAGCCCTGTTCTTTCGCCCTTGACTCGATTCCTTGAAGAAGCATCACATAATATGGATTTGTCAGGTTGGAACAGAACACCACAAGAAGCTTTTCTTTCTTACTTTCTTTTCTTGTCTTTCGTTTCTGCGGCACATATCCTAAATCTTTGGCTGCCTGCTCTACTTTTTCCACTGTTTCCTTCGAAAAAGAAACATTATATTTTTTATTCAATACCATAGATACCGTAGACTGGGATACCCCTGCCGCTTTCGCGATATCCGTGGAAGTCACTTTTTTCTTTCTCATAATATTACAACTGTGTTCTACCTTCTAACGCTCTAAGAAGCGTTACTTCATCAATATATTCCAGATCTCCGCCTACCGGAACACCACTGGCAATCCTGCTTACTTTCACGCCGATCGGCTTGATGAGCTTGCTGATATACATCGCAGTTGTCTCACCCTCCAGACTGGAATTTGTGGCAATAATCACCTCTTCCACATCTCCTTCCAGACGTGTGACCAGTTCCTTTAACTTGATATCTTCCGGTCCAATTCCAAGCATCGGCGAAATTGCACCGTGAAGCACGTGATAGACGCCATTATATTTTCCGGTTTTCTCGTAAGCCGCCAGATCCCTTGTATTCTCCACGACCATGATTGTCTTATGGTCTCTGTTGCTGTTGCTGCAGATTGGGCAAAGTTCCTGATCTGTAAGCGTACAGCATTCGGAACAATACCTGACGTTCTGTCTTGCACTGACCATTGTATCCGCCAGACGCTTCACATCTTCTTCCGGCATGTGAATCAAATGAAATGCCAGCCTTGCCGCTGATTTTGCGCCAATCCCCGGTAAATGTGACAGTTCTTCAATTAACCGGCTAATCTGATTACTGTAATAATCCATGTTATTTCTAATCTCCTGTCGAACTTTTTTCTATCTTAAGAATCAATTTCGTTATCGATTAGAAAAGTCCCGGCATTCCGCCGCCCATTCCGCCTGTCAATTTAGACATTGCAGAAGAAGATTCTGCGTCCACCTTCTCCAGAGCCTCATTAAGCGCTGCCACAATAAGATCTTCCAACATTTCTACATCATCCGGATCCACCGCTTCTTCATCAAGCTTCAAAGACAATACTTTCTTTGTTCCGGAAACTGTCACTTCCACAGCTCCGCCTCCGGCTGTCGCTGTAAATTCTTTTGTTTCCATTTCTTTTGCCTGTTCTTCCATCTGACGCTGCATTTTCTGCGCCTGTTTCATAAGATTTGCCATATTCCCCGGCATTCCGCCTCCTGGAAATCCTCCTCTTTTTGCCATAATCTACATCCTCCTGTTTTCTTTCTTAATTTTTATTCAGATCTATATGTAACGGGAAAATGATTATTCATCTTCCACTGTGATCTCCATATGGATCAAACTCTCAAGATCAACAAATTGATCCTCGAACCGATGTCCCTGCTCCGTTTGACGTACATCAATCTCAATTTCTTTTCCTATCTTCTCTGCGATCAGATTTCGAATCTCTTCCTTATGTTCTTCGGTTCCTACCACGCCTGCACTGACTTCATCCGGAAGGACGATCAAGAGTCGATTTCCTTCCCCTGCACTTAATCTTGCTTTCTTTAAATATGTCCGAAGCATTGGCGAAGCATCCCCTGCAATCATTCGAAAATCTTTGGCAACTGCCTTCACATCTTCATTCAGCGCTTTTGGAAGTTCCGGTTTTTTCTTCTCCGATGCCATCTCCTCTGCACCGGAACCATTTACATAGATAACCTTCTCCTGTACCGGAGCCGCAAGCGCTCCTTCTTCCAGCTTCTCTTCCACCGCCCGAATACGTTCCAGCAGCGTATCTGTATTCACTTCCATAGCAGGTCTGCACAGCTTGATCAATGCCACCTCAAAAAGAACTCTTTTCTGAGTGGCAAATTTTAACTGATTTGTAAGATCTGAGAAGATTCTAATATACCGAATCAGTACATCATTGTCAATCATCTGCGCCTCTTCTTTCAAACGCGCCAGATTCTCAGTAGACACATCCAGCACATCTTCCATATCGTCGGAACATCTCACCAGTAAAAGATTCCTCAAATACCATGTAAAATCTGCTGCCAACTGGGATAATTCTCTTCCCTGCATGGTCAATTCATCAACCGTTTCAATTACGGCATGCACATCTCTTGCCAAAAGTTCTCTAAGAAGTCTGCTGAACACTTCCGTATCCACTGCCCCGAGCACCTCAAGCACATGATCATACGTCAGCTTTTCTCCTATATAAAACGCCGCACACTGATCAAGAAGACTCAGCGCATCACGCATGGAGCCATCCGCCATTCTCGCAATGTAACGTACTGCCTTTTCCTCTACATCCCATTCTTCTTTATCAATAAGCTCCCGAAGTCTTCCTGCAATCGTATCAATGGTAATTCTCTTAAAATCGTACCGCTGACACCGGCTTAAAATTGTGATTGGAATCTTATGTGCTTCTGTTGTCGCCAAGATAAAGATTACATATTCCGGCGGTTCCTCTAATGTTTTAAGAAGCGCATTAAATGCACCGATAGAAAGCATATGAACCTCGTCAATAATATATACTTTATATTTTCCTTCCGTCGGACGATATGCAACTTCTTCTCGGATTTCTCGAATATTATCTACACCATTATTAGACGCAGCGTCAATCTCGATTACATTCATTGACCGCCCTGCCGCAATCGATTTACATGTTGCACACTCTCCGCAGGGACTTCCATCTATGGGATTTTCACAGTTAACCGCTTTCGCGAAAATCTTCGCCACTGTCGTCTTTCCGGTTCCCCTTGTTCCACAGAACAAATAGGCATGTCCGATCCGTTCTGCTTTGATCTGATTTTTTAATGTTTTTACGATCGCATCCTGACCTTTCACATCTTCAAATTCATCTGGTCGGAATTTACGATACAATGCCATATACGACATTTATTACACCTCATGTTTCCCTAAATTATCAATCTTATCGATCCCCAAAACTGATGCCTGTCAGTTTTGCTTCTTGGATAATGCTGGAATCCGGATCTACTGTTTTCAACTTACCTGCCACTTCCGAAAGCGGAACCGGTACAATTTCCTGATCCTTAACTCCCACCATATTTCCGAAATTTCCGTCCAGTATCATCGCTGCTGCCGCCGCTCCGAGTCTGGTAGAAAGAACTCTGTCATATGCACACGGAGAGCCACCTCTTTGTGTATGTCCCGGAACTGTAATTCGAATCTCTTGATCTGTCTTCTTCTGGATTCTCTCTGCCAGTTCATACGCAACCGACGGATATGGATTTTTCGCACGTTTTTCCTTTAACTCTTTCTTAGAAAGCTGTGTATCTTTTTTGGAAATTGCACCTTCTGCCACCGCAATGATGGTGAAATGCTTTCCCGCCGCCTTGCGTTTATTAATAGCTTCTGCGATTACATCCGTATCATATGGAATCTCCGGAAGAAGAATAATATCTGCGCCACCCGCAATTCCTGCATGAAGCGTTACCCAACCTACTTTATGCCCCATGACTTCCACGATAAATACGCGACTGTGGGAAGTAGCAGTCGTATGAATACGGTCAATAGCTTCTGTTGCAATATCTACTGCACTTTGGAAACCAAATGTCATATCCGTTCCCCACAAATCATTGTCAATTGTCTTAGGAAGCGTAATTACATTCAAGCCTTCCTCCCGAAGAAGATTGGCTGTCTTATGCGTTCCATTTCCGCCAAGCACCACCAGACAGTTAAGATTCAGCTTATGATAAGTGTGTTTCATCGCTTCCACTTTATCTAAGCCATTTGCATCCGGAACTCTCATCAACTTAAAAGGCTGTCTCGATGTTCCGAGAATGGTTCCACCCACTGTCAGAATTCCGGAGAAATCCTTGGATGTCAGCATTTTAAAATCCGAGTAGATCAAGCCTTTATATCCGTCTTGAAATCCATAGATCTCTACATCATCACGTTTCGTGTACAACCCTTTTACTACACCGCGCATCGCTGCATTCAGCGCTTGACAATCGCCGCCACTGGTAAGCATTCCTATTCTCAACATCTTCTTCGCCTCTTTCTTTTTTATAATTCGTTTACCATTACGCATTTAATTTTATAATTTAAGACATTAAATGTCAAAATTAAATGCGTTGGACATAATTATAACATTGGAATTCGCAACTGTTCAAGGCGTATACTTTATTTTTTTATAACAGTTCAGCCATGCACAAAGTCGCAAAAATCTAAGTTCAAACTTGTTTGAAAACGAAGATTTTTTGTGTACTTTGTATATGGCGTTCCGCCATAAGCGAGGATTTAGCCTCGTATGTGGCAATACAAGCTGCACAGCAGCTAATCCGAGCTGTTATGGCTGAACTGTTATTTTTTTCTATTCCATAGCATTTCCTGCAAAAAGTGTTATACTATATTGATGGGAATATCTCAAATCAATATATGGAAAGCAGGTAATCAAATGGATAAATTAGATATAAAACTATGGACATTAGAAGCAAAAGGGCATATTGTTCCCGATCGTTCTCTTCTGAAAACGCCGCAGCAGATTGAAGCTATTAAAAAAAGTGCAGCACTGAACACCGCAGTTCTCGATCATGTTGCCGCCCACATCAAAGCCGGCATGAGCACTGCCGAAATCGACAAGCTCGTATATGATTTCACAAAAGAACATGGCGGCATTCCAGCTCCGCTTGGATATGAAGGATTTCCTAAGAGCGTATGCACTTCGATCAACAATGTAGTCTGCCACGGTATCCCTGATGAAAATGAGATTCTGGAAGAGGGCGATATTATTAATGTTGATGTATCTACGATTTTAAACGGATATTATTCTGACGCTTCCCGCATGTTCACCATCGGAGAGCTTTCTCCTGAAGCGGAACGTATTGTCCGTGTGACAAGAGAATGTGTAGAACTGGGACTTAAAGAAGCAAAACCGTGGGGACATCTTGGCGATATCGCTCATGCGATCAATTCGCACGCCAAAGCAAACGGCTACTCTGTTGTAGAGGAAATCGGCGGACATGGTATCGGACTTGATTTCCACGAAGATCCTTTTGTGAGCTATGTAACTCCAAAAGGAAGCGAAATGGTTCTTGTTCCCGGAATGATCTTCACCATTGAACCTATGATCAACGAAGGAAGCCCGGACTTCTTTATCGATGAAGGAAATGACTGGACTGTATATACAATTGATGATGGTCTGTCTGCACAGGTGGAATATATGGTACTTATTACCGAAGATGGTGCGGAAGTGTTGACAAAATAATCCTTTCAGTCTGTGACAAAATGGTGATTCCGTGCATTTGCATTGAATCTCTTGCATAGCTCTGTTATAATTTCTAAGAAACATACACAAAAAACTAACTATAGAAAGTTTTATACAACAAGGAGGAATCAATCATGGAATATATACCAAAAGGCGTCTGCTCCAGATTAATTAAAGTAGATGTAGACGATAACAAAATCCAGAATGTAGAATTTGTCGGTGGATGTGACGGAAATCTTCAAGGCATCAGCCGCCTTGTCAAAGGCATGACTGTGGACGAAGCTATTGAGCGTCTCCAAGGCATTCGTTGTGGTCAGAAAGCCACTTCTTGCCCTGACCAGCTTGCTTACGCATTGAGACAGGCAGTAGAACAATAATTTTTAATCTTCGAACAGTATTCGGTCGTTGCCGAATATAAAAAAATTAGGATATCGGTTATTTTCCGATATCCTAATTTTTATTCGTCACTTATTCAATTATATTTCGCTCTTCCGAGAGTCTGTGACAAGCGCCGCTATAAAAAATTTTTGGTCTTTCGACCGGTTGTAAAAGTGGTTTCTCAATGTAGGTCTGAAATTATTGGTTTCAAACTGCGATATTAGCGGCGCTTGTCACAAACTCCCGGAGGGAGAAGGGATTATGGTTGAACGAAAATGCCGTCCGTAAAGCTACTACCAAGATCATTACCTGCCGAATGTGTACATCTGACACGGTAATAATAATCACCTTCTACCATCATTCTTTTCCCTGTCGATACTCGATCCGTATTTTCATTAAATTTCTGCCATGAATCATAGAAGCTCCAACTTGTATCTTCTTCTTTGGCACGTTCTACAATTACAGCTACCCCAATCCGCTCTACGGTATGCGAAGCGATAGTCGTTCCGCCAGCATAAATCTCACCAGCACCAAGTCTTCGCACCTTTGAATATCCTGTCATAAGATCTTCCCCGCGAGTCATGGGCGTTGTTGCCCCTATAGCTTCCTCTTCTTTGATGAGATAAGAACCATCAATCATTGGAAGTTCTTTCGTAGGCTTAGTTCCTTCTGCTGCCTGCGTATCTGTTGGAGCAATTGCTAAAAGGCTGAAACTCAACAATAATACTACTACCGCTGAAGTTCTTCTTTTCCTTACACTCATCTTCCGTCTCCTTTTGCTTTTGTTATTGCTTTCTATATATTAAGACACATAAGCTTACAAAAACTAACGCGATTTTTTAGGAAAAATATAAATTTTTCAAAATTTCTTCGAATTCATTACGAGCCATCACACCTATTAAAAAATATTCTCCTTCTTTATAATTGAAATGGGCAAAATATCTCTTTTTCTTAGTTTCTGGCAACTGGCAAACTTTAATTTCTATATTTATTCCTTGTACTTCTATACAATACTGTTCAATCACTTGATCTTCTCTATCCATTCCAATTGAATTTTTAGCTTGATCCTCGCTTACAATATAGACTATATTCTCTCCTTTATACTGATAATAAAGCTCCCCCATTTTTAATTCCTTTTCAATAATTGCTTTTGAAAATTTAGCTTCTAACGGAAGATCAATAATTTTCACGGGATTTATATTAAATTCTGCTTTAATTTTCTGATACGCCTCTTCTTCACTCTCCGCCTCTATCACCTTATTATCCTCTCCAGAATTGACTTTCACCACTTCTCGCTCTCCAACCATACTTTTTATTGTCTTCATCAAGCTTCTTCCATCACCTACGGAACTAATACTGACAGCCAGCACCATAATCATCACCGCTGCTAACGCCACATACACACGCAAGCTTTTCTTTTTCCGTACTCTTTTCGTATTTTTGCCTGCTTCTCCCCCATCTGTCTCGCCTTTTTGATCGATAACGCTTTCCTGCTTTTTCAATTCCATCCCTGCGCGCAGGGCATCTTGATACTCTTCCGGAAGACCATTACAGATTTTCTCAAATTCGTAATCTTCTATTTTTTTATCTATTTTTTTCTTTAACTCTATTTGTTTCTCATCCGACAATTCGTCCACATCCGAGGTTTCCAAGGCTCTAAGAATCTCCTGCGCCTCTTTCTCTAAGTCCTCTTTAATTGTCTGCTCCAGAAGCTCTTTCTTGTCTTTCATACCAATTCCACCTCTTTCTCTTGACCAAATTTATCTGTGACGTATAATATACTTATAAACTATAGTACAATTATCATATAAAATAATGTAAACATTCGGGAGGTTACTATGAAAAGAATTATCTTAACCGGAGGCGGCACTGCCGGGCATGTTACACCTAACATCGCACTTCTCCCTCGTTTAAAAGAATTACAATATGATATCCATTATATTGGTTCTTACAATGGTATCGAAAAAGAACTGATCGAACAGTTCGGGATTCCTTATCACGGAATCGCTACCGGTAAATTAAGACGCTATTTCAGCGTTCAGAATTTCACCGATCCTTTCCGCGTGCTCAAAGGTATGAACGACGCGAAAAAATTAGTAAAAATATTAAAACCGGACGTCATTTTCTCCAAAGGAGGTTTTGTATCTGTTCCTGTTGTACTGGCCGGAAAAAGCCGCCACGTTCCAACGATCATCCATGAATCAGATATGACTCCGGGGCTTGCCAACAAATTGTCTTTATCTGCCGCTACAAAAGTATGCTGCAACTTCCCTGAGACCTTAAATTATTTACCTGCGGGGAAGGCTGTGCTTACCGGTTCTCCTATCCGGCAGGAATTACTGACCGGAGACAAATATAAAGCGCGTGAATTTTTAAAATTTACAGAAGATAAGCCGGTTATCATGATCGTAGGCGGCAGCCTTGGTTCTGTAGCCGTAAATGATGCCGTACGTGCTATCCTTCCGGAACTTTTAAAAACTTATCAGGTAATCCACTTGTGCGGACGCGGCAAAGTAGATGATTCTTTAAAAGATTTAAAGGGTTATGCACAGTTTGAATACATAAAAGAAGAATTAAAAGATCTATTTGCTATTACAGACATTGTCATCTCAAGAGCCGGCGCTAATGCAATCTGTGAATTGCTTGCATTACACAAACCAAATCTTCTGATTCCGCTTTCTGCAAATGCAAGCCGCGGCGACCAGATTTTAAATGCCCGTTCTTTTGAGCGTCAGGGATTCAGCGTTGTATTAGAAGAAGAGGAATTAACTAATGATGTTCTCCTTTCTTCTATTAATCATTTATATGAAAACAGAGAAACTTATATTTCAACAATGAAACAGTCTTCTCAGCAGAATTCCATTGACACGATCATCGATCTCATTGAATCTGTGAGCCAATAAGCTTACACATTTTCATCTCGTGTATAAAACAGGTGCCGGTTCGGCACCTGTTTTTATGCATCATTCAAGCGTTCGAATTCCTCTTCATAATTTTTCTTTATCCATTGCTTCGCTCGATACAGCATACTGTGCAGTACGGATAATGATACGCCCATAATCTCTGCGACTTCCTTCTGTGGCTTTTCCAATAAATACGTAATCGTCAGTGCTTCATGCCACCGAGGGTTTTCCTCATACAATCTGGAAAATATTGTCTCCGCAAGTTCATGGTATTCCTTATCTTTAAGTTTTGTAAAGAAATCATCTTCAAGGCTGTCTGTAGGTTCCACTTTCAACGCAATATCTTCATCCGCCATTTCACGTCCATGATCTCTATGATAATTTAACGCCATATGCTTTGCGGTTACTATCACCCATGTATTAATGGCTTTCATATTAATATTTTCCATGTTCATGTACAACTTCAAAAATACCTCTTGCGTAATCTCTTCTGCCGCATATTGATTGTTATCGGAATAGTGCAGCGCCGTACGATACACACGTTCTGCATTTGCTTCATATACTGCATCAAATGCAATTTTACCGATTGCCTTTACTTTCACCTTTCTTATCCTACTCTTTCCATAACGATCCTTATCCCTTAAATTCTGGATAAGATATCTTCTTTATCTGCATCTGTAAGCTCACCCATTTTCCACCCGAGTCCAACCTGATCATCTTTATATCTCGGAATCAAATGCATATGAAAATGAAAGACTGTCTGTCCGGCAGCTTCTCCATTATTCTGAACGATATTATATCCGTCACATCCTAACAGATCTGTAAGTTTTGTAATCATTTTCTTAGCGAGCACAAGCACTTTTGCCGCCACTTCATCGTCCAATTCATATAAATTTGCATAGTGTTCTTTCGGAAGAATCAGCGCATGTCCTTTCGATGCCGGGCTGGCATCCAAAATTACACGGAAATCTTCGTCTTCATATAAAGTTGCTGTTGGAATCTCTCCATTTGCCAGTTTGCAAAAAATACAATTTTCATCTTTCATAATAATCTCCATTCCGCCGCCAAGTCGGCGGCACAAATAGTAATGAAAGTCTTTTAATCCCCCACGTTACTGATAAAATAATTGTTAAAGAAGTTATACTACAAAGCACGGGGAGGTGAGTCGTAAAGACTTTCTTCGGTTTTAGACAGCATAATAATCAGTGTGAGTTCCATCTTTCAAGCACAAATAAGTGGCTCTTTTAGACCGTACAGTAAGAATTGTTTTAACTTCTCTGTTAAATGTGTGGTGGAGCAGTCAATGGCTTCTTTATCTCACTTTGAAAGGAGTTTTGACCATGAAAGTTGTTTATCAAACCTGCTGTGGCGTCGATGTTCACAAATCTTTTCTCGTTGCCACAATCATTAAAACCATTTCCGGAGTAGAACCTTCTTACCAAAAGAAACGTTTCTCCACCTTCAACAATTCGATCCTGCAATTCAAAAATTGGCTGATTGAAAACCAATGTCGGGATGTCTGTATGGAATCTACCGGTAAATACTGGGTTCCTGTATTCAATCTCTTGGAAGACGATATCAACGTCACTATTGCCAACCCCAAATGGGTAAAAGCAGTCAAAGGTAACAAGGATGATACAAAAGATTCCAAATGGATTGGGGATTTGTTTCGATTAGGTCTGGTTCCTGGGAGCTATATCCCTTGTAAACCAATCCGTATCTTGCGTGAATTCACAAGATATCGTTACAAGTTGACTTCCTGCCGTACCAGCGAAAAGAACAGATATCAGAATGCGCTTACTGTCTGTAATGTCGCATTAGATTCGGTTGTTTCTGATATCTTTGGGAAATCAGCTACATCTGTTATTGACTACCTGATTGAACGATCCGACAATTCCATCAACCACGAAGAAATAGCTTCCAGACTTCTCCGTTCCCTAAAGAAAAAGTCTGACAGTGTCATTGAATCCATCGAAGGGTATCAGATGACCGATTCCCAAAAATACCGTATGCGCCTCGTCCGCGCACATCTGGATTATATCACATCTACAATCAATGATATAGACACTATGCTTGATTCTTTGATTGCCCCTTATGAAAATGCTGTCCAGTTACTGTGTACCATTCCGGGTGTTGACCGTAACAGTGCAATTACTGTTATCTCCGAGATTGGTACCGATATGACTCCGTTTTCTAATTCCAAACGCCTCTGTTGTTGGGCAGGACTGACTCCCGGCAACAATGAATCTGCTGGTAAGAAGAAATCTGTCAGGATAACACGTGCCGGTGTCTACCTCAAACCTGCATTGGTGCAAGTCGCTCATGCAGCCGTGAAATCCGACAAGTCTCCTTACTATAAACAGAAATATGAACGTATTATGAAGCGCCGTGGTAAAAAACGAGCCATTATTGCCATCGCCCGGATGATTCTCACTGCTATCTATCAGATGCTGTCCACTGGTGAAGCGTGGAATCCGACCGATTTATACAAGATTGATATACCTGAACCTTTGAAAGAAAAGCAAAAGGAAAAGGCTATCAAACAGGCTAAGAAACTGCTCATCAGAGAAGGAATTCTTTCCGAATCACAATTAGCTTCCTAGCTTTTCAAAATAATAATTTTTCAAAGGCTGCCATAAGACAGCTTATTAAAGTACGCCATTTGTTGGCTGTCCTCTACTTTCTTTCACAGTACTTTCCTCTTTTCTCTAAAAATTGTAATTGATTATTTGAACCGCCAATGCTAAACTGTTAAATCTAGGAAAGGCGGTAATTACTATGTTTACAACAACAGACTACGACAATTTACGACAGATCATGGCAGAAAGTCCTGAAAAAAAGGAACTTTTAACAAGACTGCTTGCGTCTCATAAAATGGAAATCAGTACCATCAGTCATGAGATCCGAAACCCTCTAACGCTCGTATACAGTATGCTTCAAATGATAGAAACAGCACATCCGGAAGTTTCCACATTTAAGCACTGGTCTGATCTGCATCAAAATATTGAATATATGAATCAATTATTAGAAGAATTATCTTCATATAACAATGGGGAACGTTTAAACATATCTCAAATAGAAACTAATTCATTTCTTAAGACACTTGTTTTATCTTTTGCTTCCTCTCTTGTTGATACAGATATTGTTTTCACATCAAAAATCAGTCCTAGGCTTCCCCGAATAAGCGGTGATTCCATCAAGCTCCGTCAGCTTCTTCTGAATCTACTACGAAACGCAAAAGATGCTGTGAACACTGCTCCTACTGGAAAAGTTGCCGATTCCTGCACACAGCCGGAGATTACGCTGGAGGCTTACTCAGATACCACTACACTTACCATCCAGATCAAAGACAATGGCTGTGGAATTGAATCTGAACAACTTGAACATATCTTCGAACCATTTATCACATATAAAAAAGATGGTACTGGTCTTGGACTTGCCATTTCTCATCGTGTCGCCAAAGCACACAACGGGAATCTGGTTGTATCGTCAGTTCCCGGCATATCCACTGTATTTACGTTGACGCTTCCAGTACAATAATACAGAAAGAATAAAACCGGATAACAGCCCGCCTATATGCGCAAAGTTATCCACTCCTCCGCTGGTAAAACCATAGTACAAGCTTAGAATAACCATAAAAGCAAGCCCTCTTCCGGACACATCGCCAATCCTTCCGCGATTACGGATTGCCACATAGAGAAGCGCTCCCACTATTCCAAATACAGCCCCGGAGGCTCCTGCTGATACCGCAAAACTTCCGGACATCATATCCCATACCGCAGACAGAAGATTCCCACCAAGCCCACTGAACAAATAAATAATCAAAAATTTAATCGTTCCTATTTCTCTTTCCAGAGTAAATCCGATTACAAGAAGCATCACCATATTATTTACCAGATGTTCAAATCCAAAATGCATAAACATACTGGAAAACAACCGATAATATTCTCCTGATCCTAATACATACGGAACATACATAGCACCATGCTCTAACATGAATGCTCCATCTTCTGTCATACCCTGAAAGGTCAGATAGAAAAATACAATTACATTTGCTGCTGCCAGTAAAATTGTACCTGGTGCAATCCTCTTCTCAGCTTTCATTTATCGTTAATCACTTTCCGAATTTTTCTTTCTATTATATCACAGATAAATTTTTTGTGCAGAACTTTCTTTTTTTCTCTAAAACTCCTCTTCTTCTATATGTAATCCGTCCCACTCTCCCCACCTCGGCTTTCGGTGTCTATAGAGGAATTTTTTGACAGGTGTCCACAAATTTTCCGTTTCTTCCATGATTCGCATGCCCATTTCCTGCTCTGCGATCCAATCATGCTCTGCCCTGTCATAACTCATCGCTCTGCCTCTCTCTTCCTCATCTTCTGCATGAACCTCTTCTTTTTCTTCGCTTTCTTCTGCAAAACACTCTTCTATGATTTTATCAAGGCTATAATTTTCTTCCATCGTTTCTTTATGCAGTAAAAACACTAGTCTTACACACTCCTTTTCTTTATAATCTGCTTTCTTCACAAAATACTCTGTAAGTTCATGGATATCCTCCCATAACTGTGTTTTTTTCAGTGGATAATAGCAAAAATAAAATTTCTCCTCTTCGTAAAAAATATATTCCGGTCTTAATAAAATACAATGAATGTTTAATAGATATTTTTCGATATTCTTTATCACCGATTTTAAATCAGATAGAAAGTTTTTAATATCTTTTGCCTTTATTTCATTTCTTTCGTACAGTGCTTTCATAGATATTTTCCCACTGACATCATAATCGTAGCAACTGTTTCCGTTCATTCCGCGCCCTCTGACTTTTAAAATACCTTCGATATCATTGGCTTCTAACATTCTCATTTGATAATCTTCTTCATATATCGAAGCTTCTTCAACTGTAATTCGCCGCTCCATTAATAACCTCCCTCAGTTTACGTTTCTTCCGAATATAAGCTTCAGGCTCTGTCACCGAAGCTCTCTTTCGCACAGACACTCGAAATTTTCCTTTTTCTGCGGTAGCTTCTACTAATATCTGCTTTTCCCCTACTGATATATTGACACTGCTTCCTGCGAATAAAATACATTTCCCTTCTATTCTTTCCGCAAATAACGCCGTCAGTTCTCCTTCATCCACACCTTCTGCCTCTCTCATTTTTGTACTACCTACCACCGACGTTTCATAAGCTGCCGCAGCTATGATATTTTTATCGTGGAAATAAAATACTGTTAATATACAATTTAATATCAGAAACAATATGATCGGCATCAGCAGTGACATTTCTACCGTCATACTTCCGTTTACTTTTTTTAATCTTATATGCTTCATTTTGCCCCCTGTTCAAAGCGGTCCTGTCATCAGATATAACAAATACCCTGCGGTTAAAAAAGGAAAAAATGGAAGTGTACATTTTCTGGACATTTTCCTGCTGCTCAGTACGAGCACTGCACCAATGGTCAAAAGCATAAAGGCACCGGATAATACCAACAGAAGTTTCCATATCCCCATATAGATACCAAGAATTAAAATTGCCAGACTGTCGCCATACCCTAACTTCTCCCCTGTAACTCTGCTTATAAAAAGGAAAAGGATGCCAATTGCAATTCCCCCTCCCAGAATCCATGCATTCTCTTGTTCCATACAGATCCGATACACGCACGCTCCCACTGCGCCCATGGCGAGAATCTCACCCGGAACCTTCCGGTAATGCATATCTGCAATTGATAATCCGGCAAGGCTTCCCAGGCAAATAATTTCACTTACTGTCCACATTTTGAACAAGCCCCCTTTCCGACCGCCTCTGACAGAGGAATTGCATAAACCGTCCGTTTCAGTCCGCTGCAGGACAACGAACTGTGGTAACGGTCTCCATAGTCTGTAATATAGATATTCCCACTGCTTATGTTCCCGCAATGCTCACAAGGATGATATTTTCCTCCACTTTCATTTCGCATATGCTCAATTTCCGAAGCTGAAGCTATATGAATAGACAATTTTAAATGCGTACAATTATAATCCTTATGATATACAACACCGGTCTCCGTTATATAAACCGTTTCTGAATCATCGCTCTCAAGGCCCGCCTTCTCATAGCCACACCACGCCTTTACCTTCAACGTTTCCCGGTAAGACACAGGTGGTATTACAAAAATCGGCACCGGAATCCGAATCTTATATACTGCCGTAAGCTGTGCAATTCCTGTCTGCCCGGACATGTGTGACTGACTGCAGTCAATACCTCCGCTCCCGCCTTCCACGATACTTCTTTGAAGACGTTCTGCCCCAATCGAAGATACCACGTCACTTTCCACTTTAGATGGCAGCAGAAATTGTTGGTCATATCCTTTCTCTGCCAGTAATTTCCCTGCATCCTGAAGTCCACTTTGAACCGCAGTTTGTACAGACATAATTTCCATAAGATAAAAAAGGCAAAGCACAGCAAAGAAAAAAACAGGAACAGCCATAGCTGCCTCCACCGTAATGCTTCCTTTTACAGAGGTGGAGACAGATGCCCTTTCAGATTGTGAATCATAGATATAGTTTAAGGGGAGTTTACGATTATTCATGGCGCGAATCCATCTCCTTTCTTTCGTTTCTTTTTATAAATTGGGATGTATGCCCGAAAGGGCATCTGTCCCCACCTCTGCGTTTTTTCTTATCAGTTATATCCAAAATACGTAGAAAAACGATAGTGGATTCCTCTTCTCAACTTGCAGGTACTGTCCATCTCCATCTTGCTGACACATTGATCCGCCCGAAAAGAGGTCAGCCCATGTTTCGTTCGAAGGTTATTCTCTATCAAATCCAGTGCGCGCATCCCCAATGCTTCTTTCTTTTCCAGAAATAATAATATCCGCAGATACTCTTCATAAGTAAGCCCGCTTCCCGTATCTTGTCCATCATTCAAACTCTTATCTTGTCCAAGCTTTAGAAGGTCCGACAGAGATAATTGCCAACTTTCTTCATTTTTCATCAACGGCACCTTCCCTTTATTCAGAAGTGCACGCACATCCATCAAACATTCTCCATAAGCCCACGCAAGTAAAATCACCTGCGCAGCAGCCTGTGTAATAGCCGGCACTGCCAAGAGGGAGCATAAGGTAAGTGCCATCGCCTCTGCTTCTGCTTTTTTTGTACTGCTGCCCTGCAAATGCATATAATTAGGAACGAAACGGAAAAGGAGCAATTGATTTACGACTGCCTCTAAATTTTCACGATCACTTTCTTTGCCAGCCAACATATATTCCAATTCATAATCCAGCTCCCCCTTGTCTTCTTCGCTCACAGCGTGACCAAAATGGTCGGTGAGATATCTTCCAAAAAGAAGATGATCCACGGTTCCCGCCTCCGGCGTTACATCTGAGAAATCACCATATCCCTGATTTCTCTGTCTCTTGGAAACCATAGATGCAAGCGCTATTTTTTTCTCCGACACCTGCCGATCTTCCGGCATTACCAAAGATAATATCGGACTCTTCTTAAGTTCCTCTACATAAGCGATAGGATTATCTTCGGAGGGCAATTCCCCCTCTTGTTCTTCCAGCAGCTGATCTAAATGTTCTTGCTCCGTCTTTCCCGTTTGCTCATACTCGATAATCTGCTCATCCTGCTTTTTCCACATATCTGTCATCCCCACCTGCTCTTTGACCAGATCGATTCCGTATTGCTGTTCCATGTAAGCAGCCACCTGTTCATAGAATGCCCGCCCTCCATGATCGGTTAAGTATTGGATTCTTCTGACCTGATGTTCCATATTCTGCGCTCCATAATACTCCAACCGCCGAATGACCATATCCTCTCCGTATTGACTCGTTTCATATCCTGTATCCAGTGCGAATATTTCATATTCTTCTAATAGTTCCTTTTGATATTCCGCAAATACTGATTCCATTGCCCGGTTCATATCTGCGCGCCTGTAGTTTTTTGCCATCTGGATGGATGCACTCTCCATGATCCCGCCTACGAAAGTCATCAGTAAAATAAACACAAGACTAAGATACGCGGTCACTTCTCCTTTTTTCATGGCTTCATATGCCGGCGCTTTCACTTGTGATCTTTTGAAATATATTCTGAACCAGACTTGTAAGCTGTGATTTAAAAATCAGCACAAGACCGATCAACACCACCAGTATGAGAATCACCTCTACGACTCCTATTCCCCGTTCTTCCGTCATAATTCTTTTTAAATAATACAGTCTCCACATACAATTTCCCCTTTCTCTTTACTTCGTACTACATCTGCATAGACATAAATGCGGGTACGATCACGATAAACAGTACAACCGCCAGCATAAGAAACAGCGGCCCCAGCAATTTTGTTCCGGCTTCCTCTCCGATTCGTTTTGCCCTTGCTTTCCGCTCTTCAAAAGCCTGAACAGACTCTATTTTCAGCAATTGGCTTAATCCTCTTGTTCCTCTTCGCAGATTCTGCGACAACAATGCTCCTAATTTCACATATTCCTGAAGTTTACAGCGCCTTCCAAAACGCTCATAACATTCCGCTTCTGTTATCCCGCTGTCCATCTCAAAACAGGTTGTTTTCATTTCTTCATAGACATACCGTTCGCCCCAGAGATCTTTTTGCTCTTCATAGTCTGACACCATTTTTCGCCACGCCTTTTTCACCGTCATACCTGCACCTAAAAATAGTGTCAGTTTATTAACTGCCTCCGGATAATCCAGCAGCATCTGCTTCTCTTTTTCCTGCATTTTCTCCTTTTGTTTTTCCTTATCTAACGCATAAAATAATATCGCACTTAGAACGATCATTCCGATCACAATCAGTCCCCGGTCCTCCATCTGCCGATAATAGCTGACATTTTCTCCGTCCACAGTGGCAGGAAGCTTCAGTCTTTTTTCTGTCTTTGATTTTTCCTGCTCCTTCTGAATGGCTTCTTTTATTTTGATCCCCTGCGTTTCCTCCTTTGTTTTTGCCGCCGGATAAATGTTCGCCATACACTCATACTGTGCCTGCATTGTCCGGTCTTCCATATAAGTAAGTACCGCCTTCAATGTAATCTGGATTCCTTCTTCTTTCAGCACATCTTCTTGTATTTCACCGTAGATATTCATCACATCATATCTGGAGAGTTCCCATTCTACCTCTACCGGTACTTCCGGTATTTGAGTCACCAGTTTCATATCTGATGTGACATAATCCAGACTTTTATTCTCCCCAAGTATCAATCGGTCTAACTGCCTGATACATTTGTCAAATAAAGCTTTGATTTCTTCTGTTGTGTAAAGCTGTTCTTTTACTTCTACGTTAATCTCTGTTTTTTCTTTATTTTCTGTCTCGGCAATCAGTCGTTCCGTTCTGCTTCCACCCCCATAGGGATTTCTTTCCAGCCCTTCTGTCAGCGGAACAGATGTTTTTCTCCAGTCAGTGATCACAAGAAGTACAGCCGCCACTAAGGCTGTCATCAATAAAAATGCTCTTAAACTTCGATGTGGATCAGCTTTTCTCCAAGCGCGCAGGCGCCCATATAAACGCTCAGACATATGGTCATCACCCCAATTCCAATTAGATTTCCATATAGACAAGACATAAATTCCGGGAAGCTGAAACTCATATACGCAATGATCAGATAAGGTACTGCCGACATCACCTTCAATTCATACCGCTTTGCCGCCAGAATGGTATCTATTTCTCTTTTCACCTCTATTTTCCCGCTCATCTGCATGACGGTATCCTGAATAATCGCAATCATATCGCCGCCATTTCTCTTTGCCGTCGAAAATACAGACGCAAAATTTTTCACATCTTCCTCACCTACCCGACAGGCAAATTCCTCCAATATCTGCTCCACCGGAACCTGCACTCGAATCTGTCCGATCATGTATGCCATTTCTTTGGAAATTATTTCGTTTTGTGAATATATGATTTTTAACTCTTTCTGCGTCTCTTTCATTGCATTTTCAACAGAATATCCCGTACCTAATGCAGCTGCCATACTTTGGATCATCTCTTTAAACTGTAAGAGAAATTTTTGTCTCTTTTTCCTCTCACATTCCTCTTTTGACTTTCTGTATTCCCATATAAAAATCGGAGTCAACGCTATCATCGCCCACAGAGAGTGATAGTAAAGCCATGCTGTGATTCCCGTAAATGCCACTGCTTTACTTGCCATTACACATTTTTCCGATGCTGCTATATCCTGCTGCCAATAATTTCCCTGTGTGCTTAAGTTCTCCCTTCTTTTCCCAAACTCCTTGAATCTTCCCACTCTCCTCTCCTGTTTCTTCATACCTGTACACTGTCTGCAAATGAATCTCACCTTCTCTGTAATCCATCACTTCACTGACTTCCAGTAATTTTCTGCTTTTATCTCTCAACCTGCCCAAATGAACAATCACATCAATTCCAGAAGCAATCTGTCTTCGGATTGCCGTAAGCGGGAGCTCCATTCCCATAAGCACCATCGTTTCCAGACGGGAAAGCATATCTTCCGGGCTGTTCGCATGCCCTGTACTTAAGCTTCCGTCATGTCCGGTGTTCAGTGCCTTTATATGGACTCCCTATGTTCCCATCATGCAGAAATACAATATCTTTACTCAATATACACTGTATATAACGTTATTATCTTGCCATTCCACAGTTGCAAAAAGAAAAGAGCGCCTTTCACAGCCCTCTTTCATATCGACTTTCTCATTCATTTGTCATACTCAACAGTTTTGCAACCAATGTCTCTAAACTTTTTCCCAAAAATGGGATAAAGTCTGGTATTGCACCAAATGCCATCCCAATTATTATCATTCGACCACATTCTCTTGCAGATTCCAATGCAAATCCATAACTCAAAACACCTGTCAGAATAAATATAATTGATAAAAAGTAAAGCAAAATATTTCCCAATATCATCGGAATTTTTAATAACCAGTGAATCAATGTCATTACTGCAAGAATTAAATATAAAAACACTTTTATTATGTACTTAACCAACATTTTTAATCCCTCCCTTTTTTATCTTTCCGGACAGCAAGAATCTTGCTATCCGGACTTCCATTTTTTTGCTATCCAGACTTCCACTTTTTTGCTATCCGGGCTGCAAAATTCTTGCTATCCAATACAGTTCATTATCCTTTCGTGTATATCATTTCCGTCAAAATCATCTCTTCTGCATCATGACAAAGGATATTCATCCTCCTTGTCCATTCCATGTTGTCCTGCCTTTTTAATTTCTCTGTAATTCCTTGTTTCTCCATCATCTGTTTTACTAATTGTTCTTCTCTATCCCTTGCTTCTGCATCAATCTGATTCAAATGCTCGACAAGTTTTCCTTGTAACAACAATATTTGATATTTTGCCTTTCTGTGTTCCTGTAAATAGCTTTTACGAAGCATCCCATATTTCCCATAAGTTGGTTCGATATCTGTAAGTGCCAATTCTGGCAAATAATAATCACCACATAACATATAAGTAAGTCCATTTTTCTCATCATAAATTTCGTTCTGCATAAAATATTCTCCTTTTCTTCCTATAATTGGTCGTACATCTTCAACAGTGTTCCCTTTTTCATTTGACTATATTTCACCTGTAATTCTTCATATTTTTTCTGAAGACTTTCATATTCGTTTTTCGGAACACTATCGGATAATTTCTGTTCTAAACTCTTAATCCGTGCTTCCTGTGCTTTTGCAATAGCATCACTTTTAGAATTTCGCAATATCATTCCCTGTTGTTTTTCCTTCAATTCCATCATGACCTGTTTCACATTCGGATTATTATAGAAAAAACCTCTGGAAAGTCCTGTTAGTTTTGTAAGTTCAGCAACTGAAATTTTTATATTTTTTCTATACATTGTTTCAATAGCTGTTATTGCTGTTTCCGTCATTTCCGCACTTTTTTCTTTTGCCAGTGCTACCATTTTATCGTGTTTCTGCATTTTCCTTTTCCCTCCTGTATTGTGCTAATAATTCATTCATTTCATCTCGTACAGCCTTTGTATCCTCCGCTAATGCTTCGTTTCTTAGCCGCCGATAATGTGGTATGGTTCGTGTATCCTTATGCCCCAACAGCCTTGCAATGCTATCATCATCTAATTTCATTTCTGTAAGTTTTACTCCAAAAGTATGTCTAAAACGATGTGTACGAAACTCAAAATAATTTCCATTATCATCCCTGATATCATTTTCATAAATCATGATATTTACATGATATTTCAGCATTGAATCTGTATACAATTTTCCATTATCTTGCAGAAAAATATATTCTGAATCTGGATGCTCCTTTTCTGAAACTTCTATTGCTTTTCTAATCAATTCTGCCAGCTGATCGCTAACTGGTCTTTTGTATTTCCTTGTTTTCTGCTGGATAATAGTTATAAAATAATGTCCAGATTTCTCAGATAAGCAATCCCTTCGCAAAGTCAACGTATCCTCTATTCTTGTACCGAGCATCTGATGTATTATTAAACATCTGCCTAACTGGGGCTTTAATTTTGTTAATGCACAATTAAATCTCCTGATTTCTGCATCTGAATACGCTTCTGGTAAAGCGTTATCATATGCTCTGCAATCACTGGACAGAAAAAGGTTGCATATATTTTCTATTTCCAGTTCACGCCCTATTTCATCCAACAGATTATCCAAAACCGACAGCTCTGTCGTGTAACTGACTGATGTAAGACCGGTATCCGTTTTTATATAAACCAGATAATCTTCTATCATATCCCTGCTAATTTCTGTAAAGTGCTTTACTTCTGGGAATCGATCATACATGAAACTAGCAAACCGACGGAATCCATGCAATTCACCTTTTATACTACCCATTGCTTTTGTCTGGCAGTGGCTATACAATATTTTCTTTATTATCTCTTTAAATTCTTTCTGCCTGATCTCGCGAAAATCTAATCTATATCTTCCACGAATCGGATTACTCCTTGGCACAATATCCAACTTTCTCATATCCCATACATCTTTTTCATTTTCTGGAATATCTGCTGTTTTACATTTCACAACATACTCATAATACATTTTCAGAAAAGAAACCTGAGCGCTACTTTGCTGCTCAACATTCCGCCTATCCGGTCTATTTCTTCTAACGTACAGCGCCAATCCTTTTTTATATAAAAATGCTTTATAACTTCTCTCCAGTTCTTCCCATTTTTTATCAGTAATGCTGCTACAACTTGTACACTTCTCATTCAGAAATTCTTTCAACAGATCAAATCTGTAAATATCATTTACTACTGTTGATAATGACAAACGTCTACATCTATCATCGATATACCCATAAATCTCATCCTGTATCTTTTCATTATGAATCTCAGATATGTAGTACACCCTGTTTTCCTTCCATTTCAGCCCTGCCAACTGTTTTTCTGTAGCTTGTTGATAACAGTCATACGAAATCAAATTAATATTACCTTTCATCATCTTCTGCTCCTTTCAATTTAAATGACTGATTTTTAGAGAAATATTTATCTTCAGCCGATACAATACGTTCCGGCATGAAATCAATGTACTGTTTTGTCATATTCTCACTTGAATGTCCTAGATAATCTCGTACCCCTTGTATAGAAACTCCATTTCCGTACATTGAGGTTGCAAGGTTATGTCTGTAATCGTGTGCTCTAAAGATATAATCTCCGCAGGCAATCCCACGTGCCTTACACTCCCGAATCATCTGATTTGAAAATGTCTGTCCATTAAATGCACCACCCTTTTTATTTTTGAATAAATACTCCCCATTTTTTATTCCGTACTTTTTTTCATAATCGTTCACCAATCCAACCAATAAACTGGGAACAGGAATAACTTTTTCCCTCCGCATTTTGCTTTGATATATGCGCATCCAATTCTCATTGCCTTGTGAATAAAAGGCTCCCGATTTTATTGTACAAACCTCGCTTTTCCTAATTCCTGTGCAAAACAAAATCAAATACATCAACTGCAAATGCTCTGGGAATGCCGGCAGCTCCTTAATCAGATGAGCAATTGTTTTTTCTGGAACACTTCTTTCATTGTGTTCTGAAAAACCTTTTTTTAAAAATCGTTCCGGATAAAACTTCAACACTTCAATATTTTTCATTTTCAAAAACTGTAGAAATGTATGCATATGTGTGATATATCGGTTAAAAGTAGAATACTTAATATCGGACTTATCCAAAACAGACACATAATCCTCTATATCTTGTATCTCCAGTTCAGTTACTTTCTTACTCTGTCCATCCAGATATTTTAAAAATTGTGAAATAAAACTTATTGTATTTCGGATATTTGATAAAGACAGATCCGATATCCCGACCAAATATTTTGCGTATAATTGTAAATACCAACGATTTTCTTTTTCGTAAATATTAATAAATGAAAGGCTTTTAACAGGTGAACTGGCATTGATTCTTGATTTATCAAACTGAAACCTATCCATATACCAGATACACGCTTGCCAATTTGTCTCTGAATCTGTTAGAAATAACGTTCTTCTCGCAAACTCAACAATCTTAGAAGCCTGTTTTTTTATAATTTCCGACTCTTTGTTTAAATACAGATAAAATCTGTTTTCATCTGCCTGTTCCATTTCTTCAATATCATCTATTCCGTACTTATCGCAAAACCGTATAAGTGCTTTTAATGGTTCTAAAAAATATCTTCGATGTCTTTGTACCTTATCCATATTCAGAATTTCACACAGCAATATTTTTGTCTGTCGCACCAACTGTGATGAATGTATCCTCGTTAAGTCCCATAATAAATCATTCTTATCGACCACCTGACGAAAAGATTGTGCTTTCTTCTTATTGGGGACATACAGCAAAAACAATTTGTCTTGCTTAAAAAACTCCTGTTCTACAAAGAAGGGATTTCCTTGTGAATAGACATTCGGCATATTTTCTATTTTTAAACGATCAAATAAGCTCATTAATTCCGCTTTATATTTTTCTGAAATATCCTCTTTTTCAAGAGAATCCATATACATTTTTCTCGTTTCATAGTTAATATCTGCAGTACACTGTATATCTGTATACTGAAAAAATTTGTATAACCGGTTATAGTATTTTGCTTCTCCAGTCGTAACTAAAGATATTTCTTCCTTTAATTTCTCAGATATTTTTTCCTGATATAACTTCGGAACAATTTTTAATACTGCCAAGGTAATCCCTCCTTCCTTTTACAGAAAATCTGCAATTTGGTATAAATCTTCATTATTTGAGTAGTATTGATCTGTCGCTTCTATCAATCGTTCATTATTTTCACCCAAGTATTTAATGGTAGTTTCAACTTTCTTATGCCCCAGGGCAAAACGAATGTCATTCAAATCCCATCCTTCTTTTCTTCTTTCCTCCGCAAAATAGTGTCGGAGCTGATGCGGATGGGAATTGATATCCGTTTTTTTGGATAGCCTTTTCAACATGCTATACACAGAATCCGCATCTAATGGCTCTCCTTTGTTTTTTCCAGTCAATTTTGTAAATAGATACTCCGAGTTCATCAGACTTTTTCGGTTATCAGAAATGTACTTAACCAAGAACTCAAAAGTTGTATTACTTAACAAAGCCATTCTATATTCTGCATTTTTTGCTCTTGCCAAGTTGGTATTGGATTCACGATACCTTACCCGAACCGTCCTTCTTTCAAAATCAATATCTTCGGTATAATGGATTCCTAGAATTTCCCCTAATCTAAGACCGGTTTCTGCCATCATTGCTATCAGCAATCGATCTCTATCATTCGTACAGGCATTTATCAGCTCCTGTATTTCTTCGGATGTTATTTCTTCCAGATTAGGTTCTTCTTCTTTGAAGAAACCTTTAAACGAATTCACTGCATTTTGATGATTTACTCCCATACTGTCAAAATACGATACTTTTTTTACTCGTAAGACTTTAAGCATTGGCAAAACATCTTCCAGTACCAAAAACTGGTAGTATCTGAAGACTGCACCAAGATACATATTGCAGGTCTTATTGCTCGTCTGTGTATTATGCTCAGTATGCTTTCCACTCTTAACCCAATACAAGAAATCAATAAAATGTTTATTCTGCTCTGAATAGGATAGCAATGTAATCTCATCCAATCCTATCGTTTGCTCCTGCAGAAAATTGTAATAATATGAAAGTGCGAAAGCTGCGGATTTTACAGTATTCGGAGAAGCATTAATCTGATCCAGATGCTTCAAATACTTTGATGGAAGGATTTCAATTTCTTCAATATCAGAAATAATCAAAAAACGTGGTCTATTATCTTTCAAAATCGAAACAACCCTATATTTCAATCCACAGCCCTCCTTCCTTTCTTTTTGATTTGTTTGACTTCTTTGACTTCTTGATTTACATTATACGCAAAGAAGTCAAAATGTCAATTGCGTTTTTGACTTCTTTGACTTTTACAAGAATATCAATAAAGCATTTTTTGATTTCTTTATGTTTTAAATTGATTTTTAAGGATATAATTGATAAGATAAAATACAAGAAGTCAATTTATACAAAGTCAAAGAAGTCAAGAGGAGATTTGAATGAACGAATTTATATCAAATTCAGGCACACTAATAAATCCTGACAGCGTTTACGATCAGGAAAGATTCATCAATATACTTCAAATCATTTTACAGAAAAAAACACAAAAAGAATTATCTGAACAAACAGGCTTAAATAATGCAACCATTTCACGAATGCTCAACGGTGCCCGATCTGGAAGACCATATAAAAGCACTATTGATAAAATTGCAAAAGCCATTGATGATCCAGAACTTATCCAAGAATTATATGATGCAACGGGATATTCTTCTAAGAAAATACGGGAACGAAAAAAGATAATTGCAGACAATGGATTTTCTCTGGATCTCTCTACTGTTCAGGTGCATGAAAAATTTTTTTCTACCTTAATGCGTGGACTTTCCATGATGACAAGTCTGCATAAAGTTGAATGGACAATAAAATCCGGAACACCCAGATCATACGATTATTTAATTGAATTAAAAGAGGGCAATATAGATTATTGGTATATTAGATATGTAGATAGAATTACTTCTGATGAAGAAAGAAAAAAAGCCTTAACTGCCATTTATGGAGAATTTGCAAAATTGAAATTGGGCGGAAAAATCAAAGTTTCTTGCGCCACTCCTTCTTACGAAGATTATGATTATTTTGTTACAATTCCTCCATATCAATTAAATACAAATGCTTCAATTATACATTTTGATTCTGAACTCGAAAGATTTGCAGACGAAACCTTTTTAGAGACAGCTTTACCACTTAAAGAAAATATTCCTGTTAAGGATTTTTGTAATCTTACCGAATCACTGATACTATAACTTTTTGATTTTATCACAGAGAGAGTTACTTATGGCTCTCTCTTTTTTTAACGCTTCCTCCTCCCACGTTCTAACTCATTATGGCTAATCATTTTCTAAAGCAAGATCCACCTGTGTTTAACAATATTGTCTTTCCGACAAATGTTCTTTCATCAGGTTTTTATCTTGCTGGGGATTCCCCAAACCCATTCTTTCTATTTATGCCGAGGTTACTGTACACATTAGAGCAAGATCCACCCCGGTAATACCATATCGCTATTTTAGCAATATAATATTTTCCGGACGTAGGATTCTTGCTGAGGATTGTGCTCCCCAGTTCCTCACATTCAGCATAAATATACACTTGGTTCCCCGAATTTTTCCGGTCACAACACAGGGATATAAAATAGACTAAATATCTCTATATCCCTGTGAAATCACTATGTGATTTTAAAAACAGCAAGGACAGGAAGTGTGGATACACTTCCGCAAAATTACCAATTTCGGAGCCTTATCCAAAATTGAAAAATACATAAAAATCCAAAATCCATAACCTTACTCAGTATCCAAATTTATGATTTTTTACAAATCACAAAAAACCAATATGAAAATTTTACAAATTTTGTATCACCTGTAAAATTCCCATATTGGTTTTCATTCAGCTTTTATGGATTTGGAATACTCTATATTTTCCAAATATTCTGTGCATTAGCTAAGAGCCATTCTGCACGATTTTCTATTTCATGTTCGTTCCAATCATTTTTTTGAAGTACGTCATATAATGTATAAAGTCCGCTCGCACACAAAAGTAAACCTGGTTTATTTTGTCCCTTTGTACTATATTATATAACGCGGGTTGATGTATTCGAGGGCTACAAAGCAGATTTAAAGCTATATTGCAGCCGCCGGGTAAGATGATTACTTTGTCAATTCTTGATACATTCGCATAAGGGACGCAACGCAGGCAGATTCACTTGAAAATTCCGGCGTTCCTTTTGTGAAGCCGTACGCAGCCATAACCGCACGATCATTTGCTTGATGTGCCCTGATAAGTTCCGGCGGCATTAAAACTTCATCATAAAGTTCTGCAAGACTGCTATCGGGGTAAAGTGCTCGCGCATCAAGAATAGCCTGTGCTGTCTGTTCTATTTTTGCCTTTTGTGCATCTGTAGGGGTAGGCCATGGGAAATTATTGTATACAATATTTATTGAATATTGGTAACTAGGACCATAGTATCCACATACGGTTCTAGTCCAGGCCATGTGCACATTTGATTGCAAAACGCCAAAATGAAATAGTGTTGCGCCACTCATGAGACGTAATTTGTTGCTACAAAATGTATTTTCATCCAAAAATCCCATTGGAATATATCGCCTATTTCCCGATGAAACCTCAGGGGCTGCAATATAATTACCAGACGGCATATTTTCTGTCTGAAATCTTGTCGGTGTATCTGCTAGTTTTTTTGTTGATTTACGGTTACTTTTTTCTCTGTATTCTTTAACTGCTTTCACAAGTTTCAAACATTCAGGCATTGCTTTTAATTCTGCTGGGCTACATCCACCCAACCATAAACAATACTTAAATGTATTATTTAGAAAACCTGCCCCATCTAGCCATTGTCTAAAATATTTTTGGCTGTTTGGCTCCTTTTCAACAAAATTATCCATTTCAGATTTAGTGAAAAGATAATTTCCATTATCAATAGGCTGATTACCCATCTTAAATACAGGCACTTGACACAAAGGCTTATTTCTTGATGAAACAAGAATATCCTCAGCTGCCGTCAAATATGGACTGATATGTGGTACTTTTATAACTCTATCACCTGAAAACAAAAGGGCTTCTCTATCTTCAATATGTGAAAAACCAACAATAATAACATAAACAGTTGCTGTCTTACCCGCTTCGGAATTCCATTTGAAAAACTTATATGCAAAGTTGATATAAATATCGTCTTGTAAAATGTTTTTCCAAATAGGGTAAATCTGTTGCCCTTGACATATTGAATCGGTTGCAACAAAGGCACATCTGATTGCTGTATTTTTGGTGAAAACAGCCGCTTTCTTAAACCAACAAGCAACATAGTCAACATTTCCTAAATCTTCACCGAATACATTAAGCCTATCTGTTTTCTGTGTATCATCTAACATTCCTTTTGAAGATGAATCTTTAGCTTTTGTTCTTCCGGCGCGGGCTACAAAAGGCGGATTTCCCATAATATATGAAAGCTGATATTTCGGAATAACGCTTTCCCAATCAACTTGAAGTGCGTTGCCCTCATGTATAAATGCATTCGTTTTCAGCGGCAGGAAGTCAAGATGCATCAAAACAATACTTTCTGTTTCTTTCATCATCTGACTTTCAGCAATCCATAATGCAGTCTTTGCAACGGTTACGGCAAAATCATTGATTTCGATACCGTAGAACTGACTGATAGAAACCTGTATCGGGTTCATATTGTCATAGCCTAAAACCATCTGACCGCCTTGTAATTCCTGTAAGATTTCATTTTCCAAACGACGCAACGACAGGTAAGTTTCCGTTAAAAAATTTCCGCTGCCGCAGGCGGGGTCTAAGAACGTAAGCGTTGACAACTTCTTTTGAAAATCTTGCAGTTTTCTTTCCCGTGTACGCTTTACAGCAATATTTCTGATTTCCTCAAATTCCGCCTTTAATTCATCCAAAAACAGCGGGTCAATAACCTTGTGAATATTTTCGATAGAAGTATAATGCATTCCGCCGGAACGTCTTGTTTCCGGGTTCAAGGTGCTTTCAAATACCGCACCGAAAATAGTAGGGCTGATTTCCGACCAATCAAAATCAGAACTTGCTTTTGTTAGTAACAAATCGCGGATTTCATCGGTAAAGGGTGGAATTTCTATATCCTCATTTGCAAACAATCCGCCGTTGACATATGGGAAAGCTGCTAATTCCGGGAAATCATCTTTTAAATACGGGTCACGATCTTCGAGTTTTGTATCAAGTATCTTGAAAAGGTCTGTGATAGCACGCCGCATTTTGCGTGCGTCAAATTCCGCTAAATAATCATGGAACATACCGCGCCCGCCAAATATGCCTGCATCCTCTGCGTACAGACAGAATACAAGCCGGACACAAAGCACATTAAGGCTTTTCATAGCACGTTCACTTGTAGGGTCTGCATACTGTTTTGCAAATGCATCATAGAGCAAGCCGACAATTTCACCCGCAGCAATGGAAACTTCCATTTCACGCTTTAAGTGTTCGTTGCCGCTATCCACTAAAAATTGAAGCCGATAATATTCTTTTTCGAGATTTTCAAGCAGGATTTCTTCCGGCTCTCCGCCGGGGCGTTCCATATCGTATACAAGGAACTTTTCAAAATTACAGGTAACGACCCAACGCGGGTGTTGTGACAGCGGTAATTCTGTTATATAGCGTTTTGCCTGTTGAAATGGGGTTAAATACGTGCCGTCTGATTGCTTGATAGGCTTTCTTAAATCTTTGCCCAGTCCTTTTTGTTCAATCAGAACTTTTGTTTCTGGGATATTGCCATCAATAAAACTTGTATGATCTAAGTGCACCTGTTCTTCAAATAGTATGAACTGTTCCGGGTGCTCTTTCCCGAAAACGTCACGCAGTAGTGACAGCCAAAAAGATTGACTTTCCCCTTTCTCATATCCTTTATCTTTCCAGTATGCGGCAAAGGCTTTCGCCGCCACACGCTGTTCTACATCATTCATATGTACAACCGCCTTTCAGGTATAATAATTCAATTGGCATTATACTATATTTACGGCTGTTTCTCAATTATAGTCTGACAATTCGAAGATATATTTTTGTCGCTTAAATAGGCAAAAGTCGCTTGATGATACTTGAAGATAATACAATATCTATGCGAGATATCCAAAGAAAACCACGATATATAGTGTTATAAAAAAGATATTTTGTACTATATACATTCCGAGAAGAAGAACATCTGGACCTTCGACAGCAAAGGCGAGCTGCTGCTTACCATCATGTCCTCACTAGCACAGGAAGAAAGCCGCTCCATTTCAGAGAACTGTACATGGGGCCAGAGAAAGCGATTTGCTGACGGTAAGGTCACTGTTCCATTCAAGAGATTTCTTGGCTACGACTGTGGTCTTGACGGAACCCTTGTAGTAACTCCAGAACAGGCCGTTACCATCAAACGAATTTACAGTATGTTCCTTCAGTGAATGACCTATCACGGGATAGCAAAACAGCTCACCGATGACGGCATTCTGACACCGGGCGGAAAGACAAACTGGAATCAATCAGCTGTAAAAAGCATTCTCTCAAACGAAAAGTACAAAGGTGATGCTCTTCTACAGAAGTCCTACACCACTGACTTTCTTACCTAGAAGACCAAAGTCAATGAGGGAGAAATTCCACAATACTATGTAGAGAATAACCACGAAGCCATTATCGAGCCGGAAGTGTTCGAGATGGTCCAACGTGAGATATTGAAGCGAGGTCGAGGCAAGAAATACCACAGTGGAGTACACATCTTCTCCACTTAAATAAAATGCGGCTGCTGCGGAAGCTGGTACGGCTCAAATGTCTGGCATTCCAACAGCAAATACCGTAAGGTCATGCTTTTTTCCTCCTAAATAATCGTGCATTCACAAATCTTTCTCCGACTATTTTTACATATCATATCCACAGTATATCATTATTTGTATTTTGTCTACACACAAGGAACTTCTACCGCCAAATCATAATAATATTGATACATGATCATGTTATCTTTTGCTTCTATATACACTCTCTGAGCTTCTTTCATCAAGTTATTCCAAATATCTTTCCATTCACTAGGAGCCGAATCTAAAAACCACATATTATTAAATGACATTTCTATCGTCCCCCATAAATCATCTTCTTTACGCTCAGTTTTTATATTTATCTGCATATTTCGTGCAATTTCCAATGCATCTTTTTGTAAAAAAGTGAATTTCACTACTTTTTGAGGATCTGGAACTTTCTTAAAACGACGCATATGAGCTTCTGCCTTTTTAATAATTGTTTCCAATTGTTCATCATGCCATTTTTTATCCTCTAGTATCTCTTCTTCTGACATTTGCGCTTTTTCTGCATTAATTTCTCTTTGCATTTCTTCCAATTCACGCTGTGCAATATCATAATATTTCTTTTCAATCACCATAATCTCTCAACTCCATAAAAAAAGAAACAGTCAACATTTTCGTTACAACTGTTTCCTTTATTTTTGAAGTCCCCGGAGCATTTGTATCACTACATTCTGTTCTTTTTCATCAAGATTATTCCAAATATTCAAAACCTCTTGTTGTGATTCTGATAAGCTTACTGGAACATCCATTCCGGCAAAGAATTGTGCCATTGTTACTCCCAGTGCATCACATATCTTTTCTACAGTAGGCATAGTGGGTAAACTTTCTTTAGCAATAATTTTTCCAATCGAAGATTGAGATATACCAGTCAATTGTGACAGCCGATATTTACTCATATCACGTTTTTTACATAAAGCTATAATATTGTCCGCAATATAATCCTCTGTACGCAAGTAAATACACCTCTTTCCGATAGTAGTTACCTTAATTGTAACTAGAAATCCGAAAAAATATTAGAGATGTATCTTGCAAGTATTTACCAAGGGAAACAGTAGTATTAAAACAAAAAAAATAGAACTATATAAAGTTGTATTCCATTAATGTCAGCTTATTATCTAAATGCTCATATTCTCTTTGTATTTCTTCAATTTTATCATATAGTTTCAGCACTGTCGAACCCTTTATCATTTTATTTTCTTGGCACATCTGCCGGAATTTTTCTTTGTACTCCCCGCAGTATTCTTCCTTTTTCCTCTAATTCCTCCAGTGTTTTGATTTCCTCTTTATCTGCCATGTATTTTCCTCCCAGACATAATTTTTAATACATAAATGATAACCCTTTTTTCGCTGTTGTTCAATTACAACTCATCGCCTTTTTCTCCCATCAATCGACAATCTTCTTTTTGCTATATACATATGATATACTTCTCTTTATACAACCAATTGCTGTTGTGTAGCTCACCATTTTTTCTATCTACAACACAAAAAAGTCAAGTTGTGATGGAAAGGAGGTGAGGACATGGAAATAAATTATGCACTTATAGGCAAACGTATAAGAGAAACCCGCAAACAACGAGGATTATCTGCCGAGGAGCTGGCTGAAATTGCTGATCTTTCTACTGTTTATATAAGCTATATAGAAAATGCCAAGCGCAAACCCAGTTTAGAATCTTTAATCAAAATTAGCAACGCACTTGAAATTACTATTGATGAATTACTCTATGGGAACTTGTTATACAATCCTACTGAATATCAAACTGACATTGATTTATTAATGGCAGATTGTACCAGCACTGAAAAACGTTACATATTCGAGGTTCTTTCAGCCATAAAAAACATTTTACGAATCAATGATTGGCATCTATCCTCAAAACACAATTACGATGCTGATAACCCGAATGATTATTAAATCATTCAATAACAATCAAATATCTATTTCTACATAAACCATCCGTTAATCACTTAACCGATGGTTTATGTCTTTTTCAATCCAAAAATTCTATGATAGTTATATCAACTATAAAGGATGTCGCTATTGATGAAAGAAAGTGAAGAACGAAGCAGTAATATTGATGAACAGAAAGCCAGAATCCGGCAAAGATACAAAGGTATTGATCCAGAAGAACTGGAAGTAATTCCGGCACTTCCACCAGAGGATATTTTTAAAACAGAAAAAAAACTACGAGTAGCTGTATATGCAAGGGTATCTACGGATGATCCACGCCAAACATCCTCATATGAATTGCAGAAAAATCATTATCAGGATGTAGTAAATAAAAATCCGAATTGGATGCTTGTAGAAATATATGCCGACGAAGGCATTTCCGGCACTTCGCTTCAACATAGAGATGCATTCAAAAAAATGATTGAAGATTGTAAAGCCGGAAAAATTGATTTAATCATAACAAAAAGTGTATCCCGATTTGCAAGAAACGTTGTTGACTGTATCCGATATGTACGAGAGCTTTCTTCACTCCGTCCACCCGTCGGTGTATTTTTTGAAACAGAGCATTTAAATACTCTTGATCCCAAAAGCGAAATGATTCTGTCATTCATGTCAACACTTGCGCAGGAAGAAAGTCATACCAAAAGTGAAATTATGAATTCTTCCATTGAAATGCGTTTTCGTCGGGGAATATTCCTTACACCTCCTCTGCTCGGATATGACCAAGACGAAAATGGAGATCTTGTAATCAATCCACATGAAGCTAAAATTGTGCAACTTATTTTTTATATGTATCTGAATGGAAGCAGTACTCAACAAATTGCTGATTCTTTGACAGAACTCGGTTGTAAAACAAAAAAGAATAATGATGTCTGGTCATCCAGTACCATACTACAAATCCTTCAAAATGAACGCCATTGTGGGGATGTTCTGGCGAGAAAAACATGGACTCCGAATTATCTTGACCATAAATCAAGGAAAAACAATCAAGACCGTAATCAATACAGAAAAGTCGGACATCACGAAGCTATTATCTCCCGAGATGATTTCATAGCTGTTCAAAAATTAATTACAAATGCGAAATATGGAAATAAAGAGATTTTACCAGAATTACATGTGATACAAGAAGGCTCTCTAAGTGGATTTATAAGCATTAATCCAAGATGGTCTGGATTTAAAGCCAGAGACTACTTTGAAGCATCTCAAAGCGTCCTTAAACCGGCAAATATGAATGTACCTGATACAATTACTGCTTCCGCCGGTTCCTTCGATTTAAGAGACTATGAAGTTGCCAGAGGACAATTTTTCTCCTCTGTTGGTCGGATTTCTGTTTCTTTTTCATATAAACAGATCTCTTTTAACAAAGATGCTATACGGAAATTTCCAAACATAAAATTTGTCGAACTGCTAATACACCCAAGCTCAAAACTACTTGCTATCCGACCATGTTCCTCTGAAACAAAAAATAAAGTGCAGTGGTCACGTCTCAAAGATGGTCAACTTATTCCAAAACCAATTTCCGGCGCTGCATTTTTGCCAACATTATACGAGATATTTAAATGGGACAAAAAATGCAAATATAGAATATTAGGAGTTGCCCACCAAAAAGACAATGAAAATGTCCTTATTTTCAACATGGACGATACAGAAATACGAATACCGACAAATACCAACGACGTATCCGCCCCCAACAATAACACGCCTGATACAATATCTGATTCTAAGAGTGTGTTAGCTTATCCTGCCGACTGGATGAATAGCTTCGGTAATAATTACTATACTCAGTCTCAAGCGCCAGAATTAACAGAATTTACAGCGGACAAAAACTGGCAGACTGCTTCAGAAAGTAAACCTTATAAAGAACCCGAGCTACAAACCACTCCCAAAGAAACCATTATACAAAATATAAAGAATATTATTACAGAAATTAAAGGAGACACCCAATGAGCGAGCAACCTATAAATCAATGGAATATGACTACAGAAACTTCTGATATGATGAAAATCAACACACCTATGCCAATAACAGTCGCACCCAGCCCCTCAAATCAAATGGAAGTCATTGACGATGATTCTTTCAGCTATGACGGTTATCAAGTTGTACGTGGCGAATTCTTCGCTCATATTTACGAACCTTCGTTTACATTTAATAACTACAAGGTATCTGTAAATACCGCCTGCATAAAAAAACTACCCGATGTCGAATATGTGCAAATATTAGTCAATCCCATTGAAAAAAAACTGGCTGTCCGTCCCTGTCGAGAAGAAGAAAAAGACTCTTTTCGTTGGTGTTCCTCTGGAAAAAAGCGTTCGCCAAAACAAATCACCTGTCGAATTTTCTTTGCTAAAGTGATATCTCTCATGGACTGGAATCCTAATTATCGGTACAAGATTCTCGGCAAACTAATTCGTTCTGGCAATGAAATACTGTTCATTTTCGATTTAACTTCATCTGAAATATTTCCTCGTACACTAAAAGACAATGGAACTGTAACCACTGCTAGGACACCTTCTTATCCTGAAGAATGGAAGAATCAGTTCGGTATTCCAGTGGAAGAACATCAAAAATCAATGCAAGTCAATATATTTGAAGGCTACGCAGTATTTGACATACAAGAAAAGAAGAAGGCAACTGATAAATCCATAGAAAAAGCAAAAGAACCATCAACAACAGAAAGTGAGGAAAAATCCTATGAACAACAAACACTCTTCCCATCCACTAATATGTATTGACTTTAAAAAGAATCGTATACGAATCCACCGCAATACACTCCGTCAAATTGGTAACCCAGAATATATTCAACTTCTTGTTAATCCTGATCAAAAAATGATAGGTATAAAGGCTAGTTGTGCAGAGGATAAATTGGCACATAAAGTTAAGGATTATTTTGTCATCAATGGTAACAGTTATGAATTGTACAGCCGAGAATTACTATATTCACTTTCCAAGCTTAACCTTTCTTGGGAGAAATTTAACATTTTTCGTTTAGAAGGCAATATTTACCCTGATAAGAAAATAGCTCTATTTTCCATGGATAACATCATCACAAAACTGCCACAAACAGAATTCAAATCAGAAATAATGGGAGATGAGTATGCGCAATTATAGTATATATACATTAAAAACAAAACTAGAATTCACCAATTTGTATCAATATCTCAGTGAAAAAGATTATAAACAACTTGAACAACAGATATTATGTCATTCCTATCACACCCCCATCTGCACATGGAATGGTATTGTCATTAATGGTATAGAAGCATATGAATTATTTCGTAAACACAGTATTCCTTTCCGAATAAAAAGACTCCATTTTTCCAGTAAAGAAGATGTAATTTCATGGATATGTACTGACCAACTTAAACGAGAGGATTTAACCAATATCAATAAAAAATACCTGATTGGGAAAAAATATGATGCTGAAAAAATTTTAGTTTCAAGACAACTTTCATCTACGAATAAATCTCATATTTCCGGTGCAAGCATCGCAGCAAAAAAAATATCCGAAGAATGTAATGTAGCAATGGCTACCGTTTACAAATATTCTGCTTACAGTAGTGCACTAGATATAATTGATGAAAAAGTTCCGGATTTTGTCAAACGAGTTCGTTCTGGTCAACTCTGGATTTCCCAAGCTAATATTATTGAGCTTTCAGGATTACCAAAAGAGCAACTTTTAAGTCTAAATAACTACCTTCTTGCCGAAAAGATAGAACATCTCAGTTATCATGATATGAAAAGGGAATTACTATGGAATAATTACGCCAAACCGATGTTAAGGAAAGAATCTTCCGTTTCTATTCCTTCAATACGCAACCTGCCACAATTTGATCCAGATGCGGAAATTGCAAGTCTTACATTGACGATTCCCTCGTGGAACAGTTCTATCGAAAGAGTATTAAAAGTTTCAGATTTTAAAATTGCATCTGATACAGCAAAATATAAGCTTAAATATCAGCTTATGTGTCTAATATCAACCACAAATAATATTTTAAAAAAATTGGAGGAAATATAATTATGGATGGAAATACCGAAGATTTACAAAAGTTTGTTCCCCAAGTGCATTTTGAGCAAATACCTATTAAAAATTTATGTTCAAATCAAGATTATCAACGTAATCTTTCCATCAAACACGTTCAGCGTGCTGCAGCTAATTTTGACCTTTATCAGATAAACCCTGTAAAAGTAAGTAGACGTGATGGGATAAATTATGTGTTCAACGGACAACACACTATAGAGATTGTTGCTCTCGTCTCTGGATCAAGAGAAACTCCTGTCTGGTGTATGGTTTATGATGATCTTGTTTACACCCAAGAAGCAGATATTTTTGCAAATCAGATGAAATATGTCAAATCGTTATTACCTTATGAAATATTCATGGCTAATATTGAAGCTGGTAATGATAGAGAACTTATTATTCGTGACCTTGTTGAATCATATGATCTCACTATTACTTCTTCCTCTCGCCCCGGAGGTATATGTGCTGTATCCACTTTAATTAATATCTATGAAAAATATGGTTTTCACACTCTTGATCGTGTTTTACGCCTTTGTGTTGCCACATGGGAAGGTGCGCCTATGTCCTTTAGTTCCAATATGCTTAATGCTATTGCCCGTCTGGATAATGCTTATGGAGAAACAATGAAAGATGACACCTTCAAAGAAAAAGTTGGGCGTGTCTCTGTCAGAGAAATCAGTCGTACTGCCAGAGAACGTCGTGCCGGTTCATTAGGATTCGCAGAAGCTCTTTTACTAGAATACAATAAAAAATCCAAGTATTCACTTCCTTTTGAGAAATTATACACTCATAAAACACCCAAAAAAAGAGAACCATCAACTGAAGATGAATCCGGTCAAAGTTCCACTCCAGAAGGTCAGTTAGATTTATTTTCTACGGATCAAGAGAATACTCAGGCTCTGCCAAACGAATAGCGCAGAGCCTTCAGCCTTTAATTCTATCCATACTTTCAAAAGAACACCCTGCTTTAAGGCTCTCTTTCATGCAATCACTATTTTATCTTATCCCAAATTCATCATCCGCTCCATCCGCCACCTTATATATGAATACCCATTCCAAATATTTGCTTTTACCGGATACTCTTTCCTGTAAACAAATACAGTATGATATTTAACAAAATGTATTCTACACCAATTATGTATATCTTTCATATATATGTTATTTATACCATTCACCCACTGTTCTAAAGACCATATGGCTTTATCTGACACTAACTCCATTATGAACAGTACATTATAATATTGAATGACACCTACTCTCTTCCTTTCCTCTATTAACCTTTTACACAATAACCTATACTTAATGTTCATATCGTTCCTATGTCTCTCCCTCTAATCTATATTTTCCATCCTTATATACGTTATATATATAATTATTATATAGTACATATAAGAGCCTGAAGCATATCAATTGCCTCAGCAGAGCGCACCTCACCTACAATAATCCTGTCCGGTCTCATTCGAAGCGCCGACTTGATCAGCTGCCGGATCGTAACTTCTCCTGTTCCTTCCACATTTGCATTCCGCGCCTCCAGACTGACCAGATTCGGAACATCTAAGATTCGCAGCTCTGCATTGTCTTCTATAGTGATGATTCTCTCATCCTTTGGAATATACTGAGACAATGCATTCAGAAATGTTGTCTTTCCGGAACCTGTTCCGCCACTAATAAAAATGTTATATCCCGACTCCACTAATAAGGCGAGAAATTCCGCCACCTCTTCACTGATGGAGTTCCATGCGATCAATTGCTTCATAGTAATGGATTCTGTCGGAAATTTCCGGATCGTGACGATTGGACCATTTAATGCGATCGGAGCCAGCACTACATTTACACGAGACCCGTCGGCAAGCCTTGCATCCACAATGGGCGAAGCCTCATTTACCAGACGATTCGCACCGGCAACGATCTGTTGAATCACATCTTCTAACTTCTCTTTAGAGAGAAACCGTTTGTCCGACTGGAAGATTCTCCCTTTTTTCTCATAGAAAATGTTCTGCGTCCCGTTGATCATAACCTCTGTGATTTCATCATCTTCCAGAAATTCTTCCAACAGATCCAGCTTTCGGAAGGCATTAAACAATTCTCTGCCCAATGCTGTCTTTACATTTAATGGCAGATATTCTCTGCTCTCAGCCTCCCGCAATACCCGGTAGATGATTCTTGTCAATTCTTCATCTTCTACCTCTTTGGACAGATCCAGTTCATCAAGAATCCTTGCGTGTAGCTGTTCTGCCTCGATCATGTCTTTCCTTTCTCACCAATTTTCTTAAAATATCTTCATATCCCAGCAAATTAACTTCATTTTCAAACTGGCGAAGTTTTGCCTGCCCATACAGGTCCTGCGTATACAGAAGATATATCTTCGTACATGCCCGCAACAGCTCGTATACCCCGGAGATTCCTTCATCCAGATCTAAAATAATCACGTCATAGATACTCTGTTCCAGAATCCGTCTTATGAGCATAAGCCATTCTTCTGCCTTCACACTTTTTACATCCTCGGCTACAGGCATAGGGACAATATAATCTAAGTTTTTTCGATGTTTTACAACTGTGGTAAGTAAGAGCCCCAGATTTCCTTTTTCCTGTCTTGCATAATACAGCACGTCCGCAAGCGTTTGCTCACCCTCTTCGAAGTGTCCCCCGATTCCTCCGTAAATTTCCAGATTCAGATACAGGACATTTTCTGTGGCTGCCATCTCTTCGCCCAGTTTCAGCCCGTAAGTCGTCTTTCCGATCCGATGAACCGGCGAAAAAATACCGATGATTTTTCCTCCCTGCTTCCTACCACCTTTATAGATGCTCTCATTTTCAGAAGCTTCCGGTCCGCATATCCGAATCATATCTTCTACGATTTTCTCACCGGACTGATACTTATACACCTGATTTTCTCCATCGGCTTCTTCCGTTCCGGTCGTCAGCAAGAATATTTTCTCCGCCTGAAGTTTCCCTTTCGCCTCCTTTGCATACTCGCCCGCCAAAAATAAAAGATGAATCTTCTTCGTTTTTTCAAGCTCCATTACCTGCGTCACGGTACTGCACACTTGAACCTCCGCCGCCAATTCCTTCTTTCGCATGAAATACATTGCCAATGCTTGGGCGTATCCCTCTTCCGAGTCACAAATAACTAAATTTTTACTTACCACATAATGAACCTCCTTATGCGTTGCACATTCTTATTTTGTTACTAAAGTTTCTTTCTTGAATTTGTTGCCGAATGGCTTGAAATTCATGAATCATGTTGAAATTATGAATAGATAAAACAATCAGATACAAGCTGCATGTTCAACTTGTAGGACGATTATAACTCCGCTTTCTTTTCTTGTCCATGCCAATTTTACAAAAAAAAGAATCTTTGTGAATCCTTGACAAAATTTCTTCGAAAATTTCTCTGAAAGTTCCAAAAGAAGTTGCGGGAAAATGATGTTCAAAGTTATAATAAAAATAATTACCATATCCTCTCCATTTTTCATTGAGAAGTGTTTTTATTGAAAGGATTTTCCTATGGACATCAAACTTTTTTCTCAGGAACAACTCTGTTCGGCGGAACCGATTCTCTCCGAACAGCTTCACATATGGATCATGCCAAATTCCGGTGGGCACGCAATTCTTCATCAGCTTCTGGGCTTCTATCTTGGCTGCTCTCCAGATGATCTTCTTCTCAAAAAGGGGGCACACGGGAAGCCGGAGCTCTCCGGGAAATATGCCGGCAAGATTCATTTCAACCTGTCCCACTCCGGGGATCAGCTTGCACTTATTTTCTCCGTCGATTCCCCTGTTGGAATCGATATTGAAAAGATCCATCCGGTTAAAAAAAGAGTGCGCATTGCAGAGAGATTTTTCCACCCGGAAGAAACACGCCTTCTAAAGGAAGCATCTTCCGCAGATTCGGAAATATTATTCTTTCGCTACTGGACAATGAAAGAGGCATTTGTCAAAGCATTAGGCACCGGGCTTTCCATTCCGCTTAATGATTTCTTCATTTCACCGGAGCCTTATGACGCTCTACCGATTTACCGAATAACAAAAAGCCGGAAGGATTATTCTTCATGGAGAATACAGACCATTCCGGCTCCGGCTTGCTATCAATGCAGTATAGCATATAAGGTCAATTAATAAACTTCTAAAGAAACTTTTTAATATCCAGACAGGAATGAAATCCCATATAAGAGCGCTACTCCGGGCGCTCCTAATGTCCCTGCAGTCACAAAAGTCACCGGGTTCATTCCCACTCGAACAGATAGCCCCTGCATAGCTAAAAATTGATTCAAAAAGAAAATTACAGCGGTTCCAACAACCGCCCGAATTATAAAATTCACAATCACAGAAGATCTCTTTTCCTTCATAGCTTCCCCTTCATATCTTTTTTCTTCCGGTTCCCTCTCTCCATATATATCAAAAAGTTCCGTATTATATTCCTAAGATCCGCTTATACTATGTAAAAACAGGAAGCCATTAACAAAGGGAGGATAACTCATGAGATTCTTTTCACATTCTGCAGATAAGTCAAAGGATACCACACTTTTAAAAGAACTGTCGCAGGCGAAACAGGAAATGGAAGATGCCTATGCCAACTTTCAAAATGTCAGCGACCCGGATCTGATCGATTGCTATATTTATAGAAGCCACGCTGCCTGGAAACGCTACCTCTTTCTCCTTCGTCTGGCGCGGGGAGAACATTAAAAATCGGGGCAGTTTTTTCAACTTGCCCCGATTTCATTAAAGTTCTATCTTTATCTCCCGATGGGTTCGGTGATATTGGTGATATCTTACACCTGCCGCATCAAACATTCTCATAGATGCCTGCACGGATGGCGTATCTTCATATTTATTGCTGTCGTAGATCACTTCTTTGATCCCGCTTTGTATAATTGCTTTCGCACATTCATTACACGGGAAAAGTGACACATATAGCTTGGCTCCTTCCAGGCTTCCGCCACGGTAATTCAAAATTGCATTTAATTCACTGTGTACGGTATAAATATATTTTGTCTCCAAAGGATTTTCGCCTTCTCTAAGCCACGGGAACTCGTCATCCGAACAGCCTTTGGGAAGTCCATTGTACCCCATAGACAGGATCTTATTATCCTGACTTACAATACAGCATCCCACCTGTGTGTTGGGATCTTTGGAACGAAGACCGGACAGCATTGCAACTCCCATAAAATATTCATCCCAGCTGATATAATCTTTTCTTTTGTTGCTTCCCATATAAACGCCTCCTGTCCGTCACTATTTCGTTCCGAAAATGCGGTCTCCGGCATCTCCAAGTCCCGGTACAATATATTTATGTTCGTTCAAATGATCGTCCAGAGCTCCAATATAGAGATCTACATCCGGGTGTGCTGTTTTCATGCGCTCTACACCTTCCGGCGCTGCAATGATACACATAAATCGAATATTCTTTACGCCTTTGTCTTTCAACAACTGGATTGCAGCTACACAAGAACCTCCGGTAGCAAGCATTGGATCTACCACAAACACTTCTCTTTCATCACAATCTGCCGGAAGCTTACAATAATATTCAATCGGTTCAAAAGTATCCGGATCACGGTAAAGTCCAATGTGTCCAACTTTTGCAGCCGGAATCATATCAAGCATTCCGTCCACCATTCCGAGACCGGCTCTTAAAATCGGCACCACTGCCAGTTTCTTTCCGCTTAATTCTTTTCCTACCATTTCACAGATCGGTGTCTTGATCGTTACATCCTGAAGCTTTAAGTCTCTTGTGGCCTCATAGCACATCAGCGAAGCGATTTCTCCTACAATCTGTCGAAAATCTTTCGAACCTAAATCCTCTCTGCGGATGCAATTGATCTTATGCTGAATCAGCGGGTGATCCATAACCTGTACTTTTGCCATCTTTTTTCCTCCTCATTTGACATTTATATATTTATTACATGGTGTCCGGCTGCCTTTAACAAACGATTCATGATCGCACTTCCGATCCCGCCTGTAGCAAACGACTCACTATATATGTAATCCACTTCATCCTGATCGAATTCTCTCAGGATACCATAGAGATGAACTGCAATGGTAGACTCATCTTCCCGTGTTCCTATGGACTTAACATCGCCATCTTTATAACTGGCTACACTTTCCTCTGTTCCGATGATTCCCACCTTATATCCTTTGCTGATCTGTTCCTTCGCCATGCGATTGATTGTTTCAATCACCTGATCCATCTTTCCCTCTACAATAAGAAGTTCAGCCTTCGGTGCATAATGTCTGTATTTCATGCCCGGAGCTTTGGGCTTCTTCTTACTATCCGGGTCGATAAGTGCCACATCTTCTGCTACCTCGCCGATTAAATCTTCCAGCATCTCCTTCGTGACTGCACCTGGTCTTAGAATCATCGGCGGTGTCACGGTCATATCTAAAATTGTAGACTCTACGCCAATCTCTACATCTCCGCCATCTACGATCATATCGATCCGGCCATCCATATCTTCCTTCACATGTTCTGCTGCTGTAGGACTCGGACGCCCGGATGTATTCGCGCTCGGCGCAGCAATGTATCCTCCGCCGGCATCAATGACTGCTCTTGCAATCTCATGGCTTGGCATTCTCACTGCAACGGTATTCAGGCCGCCGGTTGTTCCGTATGGCACCTTTTCATTCTTCTCAAAAATCATCGTAAGCGGTCCGGGCCAGTATTCCTCAGCCACCTTAAATGCTTCTTTCGAAACATTTTTCGTTATCTTAAGAAGATCTTCCATATTGGTTATGTGAACGATCAGCGGATTATCCGAAGGTCTTCCCTTTGCCGCATATATTTTCTGTGCAGCCTCCTCATTTAACGCGTCTGCTCCAAGTCCGTATACGGTCTCTGTCGGAAATGCCACAAGTCCTCCTCTTTTCAGTATCTCTCCGGCCTCAATGATCACTTCATTATTAAGTTGTTCATTTTCTACTTTTTTTATTATTGTCTCCATAAGGTTGATTATACTACACTCTAATCTTTCAGACAAGATTCGATTCCATTTGCAATTGCTTTTGCAATCTCTTTTTGATAATCTTCTGAAGCTAATTTTTCCGCTTCTTCCTGATTGCTTAAAAACCCACATTCCACGATTAAAATCGGAACTTCTGTGCGCTTCAGAAGATAGTACGTAGTATTCGCCTTCACTTGTCTAGTATTATCCGGGTCCACCGCGAGCAGTGCCTCTTGCAGGATTCGGGCATCCTTCTCCCCGCTTTCGGAATGTTCATAATAGAAAACCTGTGCTCCGTGAATACTTTCTTCATGATAACTGTTCTGATGAATACTTACTGCAAGATCCGGCTTCGTATCGTTGATTCGTTTCACTCTCGCCTTCATATCCTGCACTTTTCGATTACCCTTTTCTCCTTCCGCCAGCGACTCATCCTTATCTCGCGTCATAATCACACGGATCCCTTTTTTCTCAAGATACTTTTTTGTTTTCTTAGAAATAGAAAGGTTGATATCTTTTTCTAAAACTCCATTAATTCCTACTTTTCCTGAATCAGATGATCCATGACCGGCATCTAAGACCACAGTATACTCTTTTTTCTCCACTTTATCCGAGTTCACGTACTTTTCCAATTTTTTACTTACCATCACTAATCCGGCAAGCGTCAGCATCACAAGAATCAGTTCCATTTTTTTTCGCAAAAAAAATGCCTCCCGACAGACTCTATTGATTCAATATATGTCTGCCGAAGGCATTTTATATTTTTTTATGACAAATGATTAATGGATTAACCTACAATTCTCCATTTCTTATCAACTGCGTTGAGAAGCTCGTGACCATCCTCTGTTACAAGGACAAGGTCCTCAATACGAACACCGTATTTTCCTTCAATGTAAATACCTGGCTCAATAGAGAAGATCATTCCCGGCTCAGCAACATTTTTGTTGATCGGGCTTACATCACCGTACTCGTGGTCTTCCTGTCCGATAAAGTGTCCAAGACGAATCTTCCAGTACTCGCTGTATCCAGCCTCGTCGATAAGGTCTCTTGCCTGTGCATCAATATCACAGAAACGAACGCCCGGTTTGATCACTGCTTCTGCTTTCTCAACTGCTGTGCGAACTAAATCATGGATTGCAACCTGCTCGTCATCTACAGATTTGCAGTAGAAAGTTCTTGTCATATCTGAACAATATCCTTTCCATACACATCCCATATCGATCAATACACACTCTCCTGCTTTCAGAGTTCTTGTATCGCTTGGCTCATGATGCTGGTCTGCTGCGTTTGGTCCGAAGCACACAATTGTATCAAAGCTTAATCCTGTTGCTCCTGCTGCAAAGAATTCGTTGTTAATAAAATCAGCAACTTCTTTCTCAGTCATTCCTTCTTTGATGAAGTCGGCAACTTTCTCCATTACCTTATCGTTGATAACAGAAGCCTCTTTCATAATCTGGATCTCTTCTTCATTCTTCACTGCACGAACACCGTCTACACAGTCAGAACCCCAGATTGTCTTCATTTGTGGACATCTCTCCTGAAGCGGAATAAGGAAACGTGCCGGCCATGTTTTATCGATACCAAGTACGCTCTCTGTATCAATGTGCTCCATCAGAACTCCAATCTGATCATCCATATCGCTGAACCATACTTCTTCAAATCCTGTATCAGATACATAGTACAGGTAGTTTAAGAATAACGTATGTTTTCCGTTAGATCTTAACAAGAGTGCATATAATCTTTCCCCTGGATTTACCATGATTCCTGTCAGGAAACGGATGCTTAATGGATCAGATACAAGAAGCTGTGTCAGTCCCTTTTCCTCCATTTTAGCCAATACTCTGTTGATTCTTTCGTTCATTGTTTCATCTCTCCTTGTCTGTAATAATTCTATATAAAATTATAGCACATACGAAACAAAAATAACAGACTATAGTTCAAAATGCAGTCTAAGATATTTTTAATAACACTATCATTAAAATTTATAAAAGATTCTTACGCCATCCTTCACAACTGCTTTTAAATTTAATTCTTGATCTAAAAGAACTACATTTCCTTTTTTACCTTTTGTAATAGAACCATATTTTTCATACTCACCCAGACTCTTGGCAGGATTTGCGGTCGCGCATGCGATAGCTGTTTCCAATGGGATTCCCATCTCTTTCACCGCCACACGCATACAATCCAGAAGGTTGGTTGCAGAGCCTGCAAGCGCCCCGTTGGACACTAAAGTTGCACGGTTTCCAACTACATTTACATCAAGACCTCCCAGCGTGTACTGACCATCCGGCATTCCGGTAGCTCGCATGCTGTCACTGATTAGAATCATACGGTCTGCTCCCATCATTTTGAACGTCGCACGAACCATAGACGGATGGATGTGCACGCCATCGCAGATCAATTCTACGTCCACATGTTCACTGTCACAAACCGCACCTACCACTCCCGGTGCACGATGTGTAAATGCCGGCATTGCATTATATAAATGTACCGCATGATTTGCGCCCGCGTTAAATGCTTCCATTGCCGCATCATATCCCGCATTCGTATGCGCCAGTGAAATATTCACCTTATCCTTCATTGCACGGATAAATGATACTGCATCTTCATTTCTTTCCGGTGCAATTCCTACATATTTTACCAGTCCCTTAGAAGCATCCAAAAATCTCTGGCACACCTCTTCATTGCACGTAATGATATTTCTTTCATCCTGTGCACCTTTCTTCTCCACACTGATAAATGGTCCTTCCATATTTACGCCTATGAGATCTGCCTCTTTAGAACCTTCCTCTTTTGCACGCTTTCCTGCCTCTTCTCTATATTCAGCAGCAACAGCCAATATTTTTTCCAACTCCTCCACCGGAAGTGTCATGGTTGCCGGAGAAATTGCGGTTACGCCGATAGATGCCTCATACTTTGCAATCTCTTCGATGGCTTCTTTTGTTCCATCACAAAAATCGTACCCCATACATCCGTGAAAATGAAGATCAATAAGCCCCGGAATCGCATAACATCCTTCACCGTCAAGCACTTCTTCTCCATCCTCCGGCTTTGCGCTTACACCGGAAACTACCTGACTATCTTCAATTACTCCATCCCGAATTACAATCTCTCCATCTGTAAATTTCTGTTCTTCCGTATACACCTTCACATTTTTAATAATCATACTTGCTACCTCCAATTTTTAATCTACACCAAACATACGCAAAGACTACTCAAACATCCCTCGACGCCCGACTTTTCCCTCTTCCAGCGCCCGAAGCGTATTATCATGAAAACTTTCTTTTTTCGATTTATCCTGCTCCACATAATAAGAATAAATAAGGTCCAGCATGACAAGAATCGGAAATTGCGGAGAAATCACATTTCCGTGATTCAGATGCCGAAGTGATGGCAGCAGCAAAACTTCACTGCAGTACTCCGCATAAGAATCCTTGTTCTGGGCAGTGATCATAACCGTCTTGGCACCCCGTTTGTGCGCCTCTCTCAAAAGATACCGGACGCCTTCCGTCTCACCGCTGATACTGATTCCGAATACCAGACACCGCTTATCTTGAAACACTGCCTGCATCCTCATCCTGTCGCTGTCCTGAAGGGAATCGATATCCACACCGATACGCATAAACCGAAGCTCCATCTCACTGGCAGCAAGACCGGAACTTCCCTTCCCACATACAAACACACGCTCTGCCTGATTTAAGTATTTCCCACAATTCACATCATTTTCCACTTCACACGGAACGTGAAAACGAGTTTCCATAACCATTTTAAATTTTGTTCCGATATAATTGGGAATCAATGGCGCAGAATAAAAAATCTCACCCTTTTCCGTATCCACCATACCAGCAGTAGAAATACAGATTCCAAGAAGCTCCTCTTTCAACACCTTTCCGGAGTTCAAAAAGCCTTCCACAATCCCTTCTGCTTTCTTCAAGATCTCCGGTCCGCCCTTATAAGCTTCCGTAGCCATCTCATACCGTTCCAGAATTGCACCCTCTTCTGTGAGGATTCCGTATTTGATCGCTGTTCCCCCAATATCGATACTAATATATTTTTTCTCCATTACTTCGTTTGCCTCCTCTAAGCACATTGAGGAATCATCTTGTCTATTCCCCATTATAATATATTGAAACACTTTCCGCAATCGCCTTCCCGCTGCATGAAAAGGCGGCACACGCCCAAAGAGGCAAGACGGAAGAAATTCCGCCTTGCCTCACCGCCTGCTATTTAATACGAATCTTAAAAATTGCTTTTTTAATTGTCTCCGGACCATCCACTGCCACAGCGGTACGATGTCCGTCACTTGGATAACAGATCAGGAAAGCTCCGTCCCGAAGTGTTACCGAACTATTCTTTTCTCCGTCCATTGGAAGAAAATCATCTTTTTCCATGAACTCTTTCACATCCATATTCTGAATGAAGTTCAGATCGATCTGCTCTGTCCCGCGAAGCATGAGATGAAGATCCAGATATTGTCTGTGCGCCTCCCAGAATCTCTCTTCGGCTGTTGTTGTAGTATACTCCACGACATTTACAAACAAACGATCACCGTCTATCTCATGGCTTCCTTTTTCGTAAGACATAAGATCATGCTCCTTGCATAGGCAAAGCATTCTTTAATCTGCTCCTCAAGGAATGGATATTCCCCAAGGTTTTGAATATTTCCGAAAATCATAAGTTTCTCTCCTTAATTCTTAAATACCGTTGTATTTGGCGCCGGTACAGAAGTATCTCCTTTTACCTTTCTCCAGATCAGACTTGCAGGAATTCCCACAACAAGTGAAACTGCAATGGAGATCAGGGAGTAAGACCAGATTGTTACGGACTCTGCCGGTACGAAATATTTGATTCCGATCATTACTGCTGACGCTGCGATAAATGCAAGGGTTGCTCCGAATGTATTTGCCACCTTCGTAAATGCTCCAAGGATAAAGGTTCCGATCAGAATTCCAAGTACTAGTCCCATGAAACCATTGAACCACTCGTATGCTGATTTCACACCACCGTTTGCCAGTACCATAGCAACAACGATAAGATTACAAAGTCAACCATCGTAAATCCCTGCATGTCTTATCCTCCTAACACACCCTCTAACTTCTCTTATTATTTCCTATAAAAATTTTTCTTTTGCGTCACGTACCATTTTTGCAGCTTCTTCAACGATCGCCATATCGCTTTCAATAAGTGCCGGAAGAGGCTCTCTTACTCCGCCAAGTTCAAGACCTTCGTTGATCTTAAGCATTGCTTTGATCACACCATAAGTTCCGCCGATTGCACCCTCTGCTCCGATTACACGTCCGCTCATGAACTGCTCATCCGGACCGTTAAAGATCACGTAATCCTCTCCGGCTACCGCTTTAAACATCTGAATATCCTGTACCGGCATAGAAGAATTCTTAACACCGATCACTCTTGGATTCTTTCTCATTTCAGCAAACAAGTTCATTGTAAGCGCAACACCTGCAAGCTGTGGAATGTTGTAAATCACAAAATCTGTGTTTGGTGCTGCTGCGCTGATATCATTCCAGTACTGTGCAATTGCATATTCCGGTAAATGGAAATAAATCGGAGGGATTGCTGCGATTGCATCAACTCCAAGGCTCTCTGCGTGTCTTGCAAGTTCCTGACTGTCTTTTGTATTGTTGCATGCAACATGGGCAATCACAGTAAGTTTTCCTTCTGCCGCTTTCATTACATTTTCAAGCACGATTTTCTTATCTTCTACGCTCTGGTAAATACATTCTCCAGAAGAACCGTTCACATAGACGCCTTTTACACCTTTTTCAATAAAATACTTTGTCAGCGCCTGTACGCCTTCCGGGCTGATGTTGCCCTCCTTGTCATAACATGCATAAAATGCCGGGATAACTCCTTTGTACTTGTCCAGATTTCTCATGATACCTTCTCGTTTTCTTTTTCTTATTTTAATGCATCTGCAAATGATTTTGTAATTAACTGTGGTCTTGTGATAATAGAACCTACAACTACGCTGTATGCTCCGAGTTCAATGACACGTTTTGCCTTTTCCGGCGTATTGATATTTCCTTCTGCGATGACTTTGTGTTTTGCTCCTGCAACAATCTTTCTCAAGATTTCAAAATCATTCTCTTCAATCTTATCGCCCTGACTCTGCTCGGTGTATCCAACCATTGTTGTCCCGATAAAATCAAAGCCCAGCTCGTCTGCGTGAAGCGCTTCTTCTACCGTAGAGCAATCTGCCATCAGAAGCTGATCCGGATACTTCTCTTTGATCTGATGGAAGAAATCATCCAATGTCACATTTCCCGGACGCAGCGCTCCGGTTGCATCTACTGCAATGATTTCCGGTTTTACCTCCATCAATTCATCGACTTCCTTCATCGTCGGTGTAATATATACGATGCTGTCTTCATAATCACGTTTCCCAATTCCTCCTTGCTTCTTTCTGACATACAGTATATGCTTTTGGATTTTATTTTCAATAGTTTACCAACTTTTTGAAAGTTCTTTCATGTTTTTATATTTTCTATCTGCGAAAGTACAAAAAATACATTTCCTTTTTTGGTAAACCTGCACAAGGCACAGTTACTTCTTTCCGCCAAACTCCTTGCCAAAATTAATTTTAAATACGTAATAGAATTCCTCTGTTAATTACACTAATAAATTAAACTTGATAAATTACCGATATGGTCTGATATCTTTAACTAAGATATAACTACAGTCAGGCACTGCACCAAGCGCCTGACCAATGAATAAAATTGACACTTTTGAAAACTGTCGAAATGATATAAATAATTTTAAATCTTTTTAATCCTCTCTACTCTTAAGCTTATTCACTGTCTCTTCCACGATCTTCTGAAAAGCCTCTGTAGATTCCACCTTTGCTGCCAGTTTGAATAAACGCTTCAGTTCTTCCTCACTGTCCACTTCGCAGAGCGCTTCCTTTAATGCTGCAGGAACTTCTCCCTTATCTGCAAGGACTTCCAGAATGTACTCCCTTGCAGTTTCCTGACGCCCCTGTGCAAGACCTTCTGCCAGTCCCTCTGCAAGACCTTCCTGTCTTTCTTCTTTCAGCAATTCTTCAAACAACATATATCGTTCCCCCATTTCGCGACTCGTCTTAATCTCACGAATCGAATCCTGAAACTGCTTTACCAACTCATCTCCAAAATCCTGTTCACTTTCCGCAAGATCAGCCTCCACAGACTTCAAGAACTTAACCAGATTCTGTGGCATCTGTTCTTTATTCTTTCCTCTCGTACTTAGAAAAATCGTCTTATTGCCATCGCGTAGCTTTGCACGTGTGTCTTCCTGACACTTATTTTGAAAAGAATAATAGTACAAACCACAGCCAAAGGGATCAAAATCACAGATAAATATCACAAAGGTATCTGGCAGTTCCTCATAGGAAAGCCCTTTCTTAAGACACTCCATGTCAATCTGACTGTGATAATATCTGCTTCTTTTTCCAAGATCCGCCTGACGCCTTGTCTGCATTTCCACATTATAGTGTGTATGCTTTTCATCTCTTGCATAAATATCAAGCCGCACGCCTCTATATTCCGGGTGGTAGATCATGCTTCTCTCCTTGCTGACCACAACTTTCTCAATCGGAAAGCCTAGCACCATCTCCAGAAAAGCAATGCAGTTCTCCTCGATACTCATGACTGCACCAAACATAAAATTATCTTTGATCGTTAAGTCTTGTAACCTCTTTTGCCTGCTCATATTTCCTCCATTTCCACAGAGGAATTCTACAAAAAAATTGTATCACGAACTTTAATAAAAAGCTATGAGCAGCTAGAAATTAAGTAATATTTAATAAATACATTAAATTCGGGAAAACTTTTAACAAAAGAATTGGCACATCTCTACGATATGCCAATTTTTTCATTTTTATATTCACTTTTTAATTTACATACTTCAGTATCAGATCCCAGATCTCCGCTTTCTCCTGACCAAGCGCCCACGCTGCGGTTCCTGCCAGTTTATGCTCTTTCATAAGCTTTAGCTTCGGTTCTAATGATTTCTCATTTTCAAGCCAGATTTTATACGTAGCTCCTCCGGATTCCCAAGTGGCAAAATCCTGCTTTGTCTCCTCGTCCCATGTAAGCTCTGCACCGGCTTCTGATACTTTTGCTTCTGCGCTTGACATGCCAAGTGCATCACTGGACACTTTCATGGTATACTCAGCCGCCTCCGTTCCGGCATCTTTCGCCAATTCCTCTTCCGTCTTCGGCGTTTCTTCCCACAGACGTGTGAAGAATGGTATTCCACTGATCACTTTCTCTGCCGGCACTTCTTTCAAGGTCTCTTCAATTCCTTCTTTCACAAAATTATAAGAAGATACAGAACCTGCTTCCGGTGAACCTCCGAAATGCTCGTCATACCCCATGATCACTACGTAATCTGCCATTACACCTTGCTCTTTTCGGTTATACTGCATGTTATATCCCTTTGGAACATAATTGTCTACCGAGAGAACCAATCCATTCTGTCTGCATCTTACAGACAATTCACGTATGAACTGAATATAGTGTTCTCCGCATTCCTGTGAAATCTTTTCAAAATCAACATTGATTCCGTCAATTCCTGTCTGCAATGCTTCTGCAATCAACTGATTAATTAAGTTCTCTCTGCTCGATGTGGAACTTAACAGCGCCAGTGACTCCTCGTTAGAACTGATTCCTCCGTCAAAGTCTCGGATCGTTGCCCACACCTCAATATTGGACTGATGCGCATAATTTACATACTCTGCTGAAGATATGGATTCCAGATTTCCTTCCGTATCTTTCACGTGATACCATGTCGGCGCAATCGTTGTCAGTCCTTTCGTTGCCGCAATTTTCTCCAACACGGTACTGTTTGCCGTACTGTTTGTCACATTATGCCATACCATATTGATGGTATAATCTTTCTTGATACCAGTAAAGTCCGGCTCCTCAAAATCCGTATCGACCACTTTCTTTTCTTCTTTCTTGAGCGCGGATTTCTTCACATAACCAATGAATCCGTCTTTCGTTCTTACTTTTTTCCAATTATCTTCATTTTCAAGAACTGTGACTTCATCTTTCTTCTTAAGCTCTGTCAATATCGGGCTCTTTACACCGCCCCGATAACGAACCTGCGTGTCTTTTTTCACGGTTGCAACGGTTGTTTCTCCCCATTCACTCACGATCATGACACGACTTGGATTATCATATACTTCGTATTCTATTCCTGCATACTGCTTAATAAAATCTAATGCAATGTATGCCGTACTTCCCTCCGTTTTCAGAATGACATAATCTTCGCTCTTCTTATCCTTAGATACTTGATAGTCTTTACTTCCAACCTCTACTGTAACCATATCCTTTGGAAGCGTATACAATAATTTATTTTCCTTGGCATCCCAATAGAATCTGCTGCTGATGTGATCTCTTACAGTCTCATACTGGACATACGCCTTGCCATCTATAATTCTTCCGTTCGGTTCCACAACCTCGTTGTTCACTATAATAGCTAGCTGGCCTTCTTGTTTTATTCCATAATACTTATTCAAATCTGCCTGTTCTTTGGAAGGACTGTATCTCTTCCACACAAACACACCTGCTACTATCAGAAGCAATAATATGATCATAAGCGTTGTCCGCACCATAAGATACACTTTTCTTCTTCTCTTAGACTGCGGGCGTCTTTTCTTTGCCTTAGAATAATTGGAAGGACGACTTCCTGACGGACGTTTTCCTGATGGTCTGCTGCCATTCGGACGCTCTCTTGTCGGGCGTTTTCCTGATGGTCGACTTCCTGACGGTCGACTTCCCGTCGGACGTTTATTTTCTCTCTCCTCCATGTTACACCTCCTGTTAGACCTTATTATAACAAACCATCCGGATTACGTCATTATTTATTTCGACATTTTCTTACATTTGAGGGGTATTTACAGCCTTTTCTTTATTTCTACATTTTGAAAACACAATTCTTCTACATCTCCCTTATCATTTAATACATAATCCCGCATATAAACGACGTCTTCCCGCATCGTATGAGCCTGCACGATCTGCATGGGACTTGCGGGCAGACCATCCAGCAATATATCCACTCCCCTTTTTTCATAACCTGCCAATTCTGTGAACAGGCTGCGGATCTGCTGCTCTTTCTGGTCTCCCATAGGATTCCTCCTTTTAAAATGCCTGTATCCAGACAACCATATTCCTGCCGGTTTAAGACCTTATAAGGAACTGCTGTGATACACTTAAAAGATAGTTCTGCATTATAATCATACCTATATTATTTTATTTACGTTATTTTTAATTCACATGATTTTTGATTTAATTTTGAGATACCTGTGCCTGACGCAGCACATTTGACTGTTTTACTATCTGATTGTTCGATTCATAATTGAAATAAAGATTTTGATTTTGTTCTAAGAACATAGTTATCTGGATAAACTATCTTTTAGTATCGTTATTATAGCCGATAGTTATTTTAAACGCAAGTCCTTTTTCAATTTATATTATTTTTATTTAACATACGGAATGTTCTATGCTATACTAAACTAGAAGGAAGTGATGATTATGAAGATTGAGAAGATCAATGACAACCAGATACGTTGTACACTTACACACGCTGATCTGGCCGAGCGTCAGCTCCATTTAAGCGAACTGGCGTATGGAACCGAGAAAGCAAAGTCACTTTTCCATGATATGATGCAGCAGGCAGCCTTTGAATTCGGATTTGAAGCAGACGATATTCCGCTGATGATCGAGGCCATTCCGGCTTCTTCGGATTCAATCGTTCTGATAATTACTAAAGTTGAAGATCCGGAGGAATTGGATACACGATTTTCCAAATTTGCGCCATCACAGGAGGGCGATTCTTCCGAGAAGCGATATGAAGCGTTAAACAAATTAGAAGGCGCCGACTCTTTACTGGACCTTCTTGGCAAAGTAAAAGAGAAAATGGAGAGTAAGGATGCCGCTCCTCCAAAAAAAGTGCAGGAAAAACCGTCAAATAACGCAGCTCTTCGCTTATTTTCATTCGGAACAATGGATAATGTGCTTTTAGCCTCCCATCTGCTTAATAAGATGTATAGTGGTTCCAATACTTTATATAAAGATCCGGCAGAAAATATTTTTATTCTTGCCCTCACAAAATCAGAACATACAGACAATGATTTTAATCGGATCTGCAATATGTTGACCGAATACGGAACTATGGAAAAAGCTTCAAGTGCAGAACTTGCTTTTCTCGAAGAACATTGCGAAGTTATGATCGAACATGACGCGATCAAAAAACTCGCTGTTGTTTAAAACGTATATTTGAGATGTGCTTTTGTAACATCTTCTTTTACGAACAAAAAAGGCTTTGATGTTTTAAAAAACTTCAAAGCCTTTTTTGTTCGCTTTATTTTGCATCAAGATATGCGTTGATCTTCTCTACTAATAAATCACTGTCAATCCCATGTACCATTGCTGCTTCTTCAAGAGTCTCGCCCTGTGCAGATGGACATCCAAGACAATGCATTCCAATCTCCATAAGAATTGGTGCAACATCTGGATTTGTAAACATAAGCTCACCGATTGTCATTGTTTTAGTAACCTGTGCCATCATGACACCTCCTTTTTTTCTCTTCGGTGCTATTTATTATATCTGCTTTTTTTCATTGTGTAAACATTTTAATCAAATTTCCTTGTAAATTTTGATTTCTTAAAAGTCAATACATTTTCCGGCTTTTTTCGACAAAAAGTTATTTTTATCACAAGTCCACAAAACACTCGTTCTTTTATTTACTATAAATAATCCACCGTTTTTTGTTCTTTCAATGTGGATAATGTGGATAATTTTTGAAAATAGCTGTTTTTTCCACCTTTTTCGCATCTTTCTGTGTGGATAACTTGGATAAGTATTATTTTCATTTTTCTACAATTTTTTACATTTTTGTCTATTTTGTACACTGAAGGTTAAAGCAATCTTCGAACTGTAATAATATCATCGTAAGTGGCTGACAAGATACCAATTCCTTTTCGACTGTTAATTGCATTTACAATTTGTCCATTGCCCATATATATTCCGACATGACCATCATAACATACAATATCTCCCGGCATTGCATCACTATAATTTACCGCTGTTCCGGAAGATCTCATTTCTCCGGAAGTCCTTGGAAGATTAATACCGAAGTTCTTAAAAACAGATTGTACAAAACCGGAACAGTCGGCTCCGTTGGTAAGACTTGTGCCTCCCCATACATAGGGATTTCCAATAAATTGACATGCATAGTCTACAATAGCCTGTCCCGTGCCTGTCTTTGCTTCTGCTTCTTTCGCTTTTTCTTCCGCCTCTTTTGCAAGTCGTTCTTCTTCCGCTTCTCTCGACTCTGCATAGACGAACTCTTCCTGCTTTTCTTCCACGATCTCCTGCGCTTTCTGTTCGGCGTTATTTCCTATAATAATATAATCCGAACAGACATATCCCGTGACATCTCCGGACTTTATTTTAGTCCATGCCCCTACCGGCCCCAGAATCTCCGCTGCATTGTCAGGGTATAACTTGCCCAGCCACTCACTTTCTTTTGTAGGTTCACTCCTTATATATAGAAATGAATCTACGTTGGCAAACGCCATATCTAAATACTCACCCTTCTTCGTTGGTACCAAATAATCTTCCACCTGAATGTCTTTTTCTGCTGTATAACAAGATTTAAGTACCTCTTCAATGCCGACGCTTGGTAATGTATACTCTGCATCAGCCGCCTGTGCTGTTGCAGGAAATGTTGCTACAGCACCTGAAAAAGTAACCAGAAACAATCCCTTTTTAAGAATAGAACCCATAAACTCCCTCCTTTATGTTTTCTTATCTTTTGTAAATATTACAGAATTGTTACATATGTTACGTGATTATTATATCATTAAGATTTCAAATGTCAAGGCGAATTCGCTTTGTTTTTTCTTGCATTTTTCCTATTTTTTTCTTATAATACAACAAGTATTTCCAATTTTTACCAATATAATTATTACAAATTGTTACAAACAGGGAGTATAAGTTGACATGTGTAAATTAATGTTTTATACTGATTTCAATAATTATTACTATTATTGAAAGGAGGATGTACATGGCTACACTAAAATACAGTAGACAGAGAGCGTCTATCAAGAAATACTTGATGAGTACCACAGAGCATCCAACTGCTGATACGGTTTATCTTCACGTAAGAGAAGAATTTCCACATATCAGTCTTGGAACCGTATACCGCAATCTGAATCTTCTGGCCGATACAGGTGAAGCTGTCAAAATATCTACCCCTAACGGCGGTGATCGCTTTGACGGATGCACAACCCCCCATTATCATTTTGTATGTAATACATGCGGTGAGGTATCTGATCTGGCTCTTGGGGAAGACTATTTTAAAAAAGTAAATGAGACTGCCGGAGAAAATTTTGACGGTATGATTGAATCGCACAGCACATTATTTTACGGTACTTGTCCAAAATGTTTGTCGGAACGCTTAAATCGTAAGCTTCAAGCATAACGAGCGATAATAGATAATATAGGAAAGAACACTATAATAACATATGAAAATAAAAATATTTTACGAATAAGTAATTGACATTTGCGTACAACTATGTTATCTTAATATCAGTAATCATTACTAATTTTAAACTATATCTTATTGAACAGTAAATGTCCAATAAATATAAATAATAATTTAAAAAAGGAGATTAAAATTATGAAAAAATTTGTATGTACAGTATGTGGTTATGTTCACGAGGGAGATTCTGCACCGGAGAAATGTCCAGTATGTGGCGTTGGCGCAGATAAATTTAAAGAGCAGACAGGCGAAAGAGAATGGGCTGCAGAGCACGTTGTAGGCGTTGCTCAGGGCGTTAGCGAAGACATCATCGCTGATTTAAGAGCTAACTTCGAAGGAGAATGTTCTGAAGTAGGTATGTACCTTGCAATGGCTAGAGTTGCTCACAGAGAAGGATATCCGGAGATCGGTTTATACTGGGAGAAAGCTGCTTGGGAAGAAGCTGAGCACGCTTCTAAATTCGCAGAGTTACTTGGTGAAGTTGTAACAGACAGCACAAAGAAAAACCTTGAGATGAGAGTTGACGCTGAGAACGGAGCAACAGCAGGTAAATTCGACCTTGCAAAACGTGCAAAAGCTGCTAACCTTGACGCTATCCACGATACAGTACACGAGATGGCTAGAGACGAGGCAAGACACGGAAAAGCATTTGAAGGTCTGCTTAAGAGATACTTCGGTTAATCCGAAAACCTTATAAATAAAGGATTTTTACAGAGGGAACAGAAGATTTCTGTTCTCTCTTTTTTTGTCTGCTGCTGCAATCAAAGAGGCAACTACTACCGAAAATAAAATTATATCATTATAAAATACTGGAATATCTATATAGTGTCTGCTGATTAAGCAGCTATCTGTAACTTCCAACTCTTACATCTGTTCCGGTCATGCCAGAATCGGAACAGATGCAAAAGAGCACAAAGTATTCGCCTCTGAATCCTGAACAGATTCGTCACGAATACAGATAATGCGATAGATGTCAACTGCGTTTCTTCCAGTTTTGTGGTAATGCAGCTCATACCATAACAGCGTTTGCTCAGGCTGAAGGTGCGCTCCCCTTCGATTCTATCGGTATTATCCTGATACTCTTGTTTTTTATCAACTTTTGCTGTGGCGCTTGGTCTGCCCAGCTTTGGACCTGATAACCGGATCCCATGCTCTTTGCAATAACTCCTGTTTCCCCTGGTCCGGTATATCTGATCTGCCAGGACACGTTCTGGATAATAACCGGTACGCTCTTTGAAGCGTTCTATTGCTTCAATCAGGCAGGTGCTCTCGTTGTATGCCTCGAAAGATATTTTTTCGAGGCGCCCATAACCTTCGCTGTCAAGACTGAGATCAAATTTTGCGCCAAATTCAACAGGTGCTTTGACCTTCCCTCTGACAATCGGCCGAAGCCATGGCTGCGAAATGCTTACAATGCGATGCTCTACAGAATGGATTCTGTTATCATACATATACTGTTGCTGTTCATACAGCCTGATGATGGTAAAATATAGGCCGATATCCTTACCTGTCATGGCGTATCCATCACTCATGAACTGTTCCAGATAGCCAAGATCTCTTTTCACGTAGCCAAGCTGTCTGCGGAGTGCGCTGCGGATTTTCTTTGCCGTGTGCTTTCTGCTCTTGGCAAATGCAAGATACTCTTTTCTGGCACGTTTGCGGTATCTTCTTGGCAACTTAAGACCATAACATTTACAAAAACAGTAAATCATGTTTTCCAGCTTTTCTCTTGCTTCGTTCAAAAGCGAGATGTCCTGCGGATAACGTATGTTTGCAGGTGCGCAGGTTGCATCAAGTGTCAGAGTCCCTTTGTTTGTATCTTCTTTTGCAGTACCATCATCACCGGATTTTCCTACGGATGGAGGAGTATGGTCATCTTTGTCATCCTCCTTGTGAGCAAGAAGATACTCATTTACTTCCATCAGCATATCTGCTGAAATGCGTTTACGGAAAAGAACCAGTGTACTTGCATCAAACGGAGCTTCTTCCCGAAAACCGGGAAGCCCGATAAAGTATTGCAGATACGGATTCTCAGCGATCTGTTCCACAAGCTCACGGTCGGAAAATTGGAACTTGGTCTGGATGATCAGGGCTCCTAATGCCATGCGAAGAGGCTTGGCAACATTACCCGTATCACTTGGAAACAGCTTGGCATATTTTACTTCGAATTCATCCCATGGGATTCGGTCAGCCAGTCTGACCCAGCGGTTATCCGGATTCATGTGGAGTCCCATAGGTTGGTTGAAATCGAGGAATGAATGCTGTAACTTGTCGATCGGTTTGTACATTGTTTTAGCCCCTTTATACTTAAAATCTGTAAGAAAACTGCAAGAAAAACGATTTGTTTTTGTCAAAATCCTTGCAATCATTATACCAGAAAATGGGGCAAAAGTCAGTAAAATCAAGTGTTTTCAGTTTGCTCAGCAGACACTATATACTCCGGTGGAATATATTCAGGTACTCCCATTTCGGAATCATATACTGCAAACAATACGCCTGGGGGCATAGGACCTCTTAATCCTATCTTTTCTTTTGAAGCACCTTTTTCAACTTTTCTTCCAAAAGATTTAAGGCCAGAAAGTAATTACGAACTTCTTGTTCTGGTTTTAAAAAATGTTTGTGAGGATCACTATCAATGGCTTCATTTGCCTGTTTTTCAGTCAACGGATTCCCCTCAATCTTATTAGAAGCATAGGAACTTTTTTTCTTGGAGTTTTTTCTAAGTCTATTTTTTGTAGCAGGTGGCATTTCTATCGTACTGAGAGAAAAACGATTTTCATCAATTCCCGATATCCTTTTTAAAATTTCATTCGTTAACGTGACCTTTATCACAGCATCCACCTCCATTTCATTTATATATGTTATATTGTTTTGTGAATTATTTTCCACTAATATTTCACTATTTTTTCACTATTTTTCATTAATTCCGTATTTCGTCTTCGAGCCCCATCAATAATATAGGAATATACATATACGAGCAAAATGAATGTCAGGCAATAATAGAATCAAGTATGGCAGAAAGTCGGTATTTTTCTTATCAAAAAAGCGCCCTATTATTTGCATTTCTGCTAATAATCGAACGCTTTTGACTGACCGTCTCGTATAGGAATCGAACCTATAATTGAGTCTTAGGAGGGCTCCAACCTATTGTCACTCTCTGTCAATCTGAGGTAAGGTAAACCCAAGTGGGATACTATATAAAACTGTTTCCGATTCAATTCGAGTTATTCTGAATACCCCCTCTGTCAAGCTCTGTAAAGCTCTGAAAGTTAGCTGATTGTTTGCTCCAGCTAATAATTGGGGAATGCCTTGATATTACCATCGACATCTGTTATATGACCACCATGCTTCGTACGTTCGATCATGGTAAACAGTATTCAATTAAACTTCCTATCGAAAGCACAAGATATTTTCTTGTCTATAAATAATATAACGCATACGAGACGGTTTGTCCATGCGTTTTTGACTGGCAAATTTTATTCAGTAAAAATATCTGTAACCTTTTTTGTAACTGAATCTCCATCATTCCATCATCAAATGATGGAGATTCCAATAGATATGATGGAGATAGACTAATTACTTCATCGTCTTCGCCAGTGAATTGAGCAATGCCCGCATCTCTGGATTTGCCAACACTTTTGCCAGAAGTTCCGGATCGACTTCATCAGCAACAGTTGCATTATTATTTTCCTGCTGTACATGCATCTGTGGATCCAGATTCTTTTTCTCATAAAACGCTTCTTCAAAAAGCTCTGCATTTTTCCTTCGGTCATCATCCAGAATATGAGAGTACACATCCGTAACCATATTGACCTGAGCATGGCCGGAATCACCCTGTACCGCCTTGATGTCTCCACCATTCAATTTCAGCTTATAAGTAACGCTGCTATGACGAAAACTGTGAAATACAACCGGTGGGAGATTATAGTCCTCGATCAGTTTTTTTAAAGGACCACGGATTGCTCCATCTCCGAGAGGAAGCCCAAAGGTACTTGCCATAACCAGGTTATAGTCCATATATTCATCACCAAGAATTTCTTTCATTTCATCTTGCTCAGCTTTCCAGTCTACCAGCATATTAGCAACACTCTTCGGTAAGAATATCTTACGCACACTGCTTTCTGTCTTTGGTGTTTTCAGAATACGGACCGTAGAATTCTTCTTATGATTTGTCGGAAATACCAACAACACATCTTTTCCATCCAATGCATTTAAAGATTCTTTTCTTATACGCTGTGATTCTTTGTTGATGAAGACATATGCACGGTTTTCTTCAATTGCCTCATGAGAAATATCTACACAATCCCAGGTAAGACCAAGCAGCTCACCAAGTCGCAGGGAACATGAGAAAGATAGATTAATTGCGAGCTTTAATCGTTCATCTTCACAGACACTGAGCGCATACATCAATGTATCCGCTGTCCAGATGTCTCTTTTTTGTGATTTATGTTTTGGTACAGTCGCATGGGTGCAAGGATTCTTCTCCATCAACTCCCATTTCACTGCCTGTTCAAAACAGTTTCTAAGCAGCTTATTAATATCCCTGACCGTACTGGAAGATACAAATTCATTTCGACTGGTTTTATTCAATGGATTGATAACTGCACGTCTCTTCAAAAGACTCTGATAATATCTTTCGATGAAACGGGTATTGATCTCTGAGAGTTTCGTATCACCAATGATCGGAAGAATATAGTTATTGATAAGAGAGACATTTCCTTCATATGTAGAAAGCGCCCAGTTTTCTTTGCCATAAAGTGCAACATATTCTGTAATAAGCTCGTCCAGTGTTTTGCATTTACGGACGACAAATGATCCCATCTCTTTTTTATATTCAATTTCTTTTTTTCTTCTTTTAGCTTCGGCTTTCGTTTCATAGGTTTCCCACTTCTGTTTCCTCTCACCTTTTTCATTCGTATAAGAATAGATTACATTAAATTTTCCGTTTCGTTCTCTTATAGATGCCATATTATTGCATACTCCTTTCCAAATCTCTTTGCTCCATCCAGTCCTCAAATTCATCCCGACGGATCCTAACTCGACTGCCAACTTTTATTACTGTGAACTTTCCTTTATCCGCCCACTTGTTGATCATGCTTCTGCTGACCTTTGCCAGATAGGAAGCTTCATCAAAAGTAAGATACTTTATATTTCCATTGCTTCCTCGTATTCCGGTCTGTGATAATTTCTTCCGCCGGAAATTAGCCAGGGCAATATTTTGTTCCTGTGCAAGTTCTTCATAATCATTCGATGGATCCAGCTTATACCGATCCTGACCTTCCAGGAATTTTTGAAAACTCTCTTTTGTGATCCTTTTCTTTTCTGCAATCACAATGAATTCAAAAAAATGACTATACTTTGGATTATCAAGAATTGTATATACTGCGCTTCTGGTTGTTCCAAGCAGCTGTGCCATCTCAGGCATCGTAATTGTTGCATCTTCCAGAAGAGCGTCTTTTTTTCTGTCTTCCTTTGTTCGATACCGGGACTGGCTTTTATACCAGTTCTGAAAAGATTCTTTTGGTATTCGTTTCCAGTAATCGACAATAACAGCTTCCATTTGATTTTTCTTGAGTAAATCATAAACAAGATACTCATCAACACCCAACAGATCCGCAACTTCCTTAACGGAATAGGACCAGGATTTCAATTCTTTCCCTGGTTCTTCTCCGGTAACTTTATGGTATTTAATCTGATTGGCGTACCATTTTTCAAAGCTGGCAATATTGATTCGTATCTTTCCGGCAATCTCTTTAGATTCAAAAACATTTTTATGCACCAGCCAGTATCGATCTGTCTTTTTTAATCCCAGCAGCTTTCCCATTTCCGGCACGGTCATCCAGGTTCTCTTTTGTGTCGGACGCCGTTTGTAAGGACTGTCTTCTGATATCTTTGAAATGATCTCTTCAACATCGTCCATTTCCGGAACTTCTTTTTGTTTCATAATTGCTGTTGCCATTTATTCTTCACTTCCTGTCTTTTTTAGTGTTAGTGTTTTTTCTTATATCATATCTCAAATCCAGATAAAAATTTAGGATGTCGATTGCAGACAAAATCTGCCTGATCAACACCCTGTTTTTTATTGTTCCAAGTTATCGAGCCAGTCATCGAAACTCTTCTTAGAGATGCGATACTTTCCGCCATCCAACTGGATCCACCGGAATTCCTTTTTCTTTAAAAGGTTATAAATAGTAGGTCTGCTGACTCCTAAGATTTCCTGTAACTCTTGAACTGTATAACATCTTTTTTCTGACATTTCTTTATCCTCTTTTCTTTGAAATATGAAAGAAAAATTATCCCTTCATATAACGAAACGCTCAGAGCATGTTTTACAGTGGTCAAAAGCAAATTTTTTTACTTTTTTCTTACGAGTTTTCTTTAATGCAACTCGTAACATTAGATTTTTACATTTTTCATAAAATTAAGTAAAGAAAAAGAGCATATGGAATTGAATCCATACACTCTATGATTACTGGAACTTTATTTCATTTTTAATTCAACAAACTTGAATTTATATAATTATCTCTCTAACTTTCCCTATTTTATAGGCTTTCCCGCATGTCCATTAGTGAAATGATATGTAGTTTCCCTTATTTTTGCCCTTATGAGATAATCACAAGGGAAATAAGGGAAATTTTTTAGTCATTGCCCACCACTTTATCAAGAAGCCGAACCGATTTTCGTTTCGCATCTCTTGTGGAGTGAGCATAGACGTTCATTGTG